>Ga0265327_10001083_pt1 | contig 37930 bp, 32 predicted proteins | sample 41621metaG_FD_202089 | JGI IMG/M metagenome (GOLD analysis project Ga0265327, IMG submission 202089) | Rhizosphere microbial communities from Carex aquatilis grown in University of Washington, Seatle, WA, United States - 4-16-21 metaG | ecosystem: Host-associated > Plants > Roots > Rhizosphere...
GAGAATCGCTCCCGGCGCAAGCCGGGGGAGGAAAGTCCGAACTCCATAGAGCACGACACCACGTAACTCAAGTCCGTACGATTGAGATACACGCGGGCGGAACAGCCGTGAGGCTTTCCGACGGACAGTGCCACAGAAAACAGACAGCCGGGCGCAAGCCCGGTGATGGTGAAAAGGTGCGGTAAGAGCGCACCGCGTGAAGCGCAAGCAACACGGCACGGAAAACCCTGTCGGGTGCAAGACCAAATAGGGAATCCTGGAGCGGCTCGTTCCAGCGCCGCGAAAGCGGACGGATTCCGGGTATTGGTCGCTCAGACAAATGATTCTCTCCGCCGCAAGGCGCAGACAAAAATCGGCTTACAGCCCTTCCAAAACCAATTCCCGCCCGCCCGGCTTCCCCTTATTTTTTCATGCCCCGCGTCGGATTGGCCGTCTCATACCGTTTCGGGATGCAAATGGCGGCTTCGCCCAGATTTCCCAGACGGTCCACGGCGCGCAGGGCAACGACCTCGGGGTTGGCGTTTTCCAAATAACAATCCGTGCGTGCCGCCGGGAGAATTTGGGTCAGCCAAACACCATTGGTGCGGGCTTGCAGCAGCCACCAGCCTGCCAGGGCGCTGCCGCCGTGCTGCCATTGCACATGCGCGGTCTTTCCCTGAAGCTCGGCGGATAATTTTGCCGGTGGCGGCGACGTGGCATTGAGCCACGGACTCGTGGGCACCAGCGCCGGCCACGCATATTGCGCCCGCACGGAAGCGGTGAGCAGGGGATTATCCAGGACGCTTCGCAAATGGTAATGCACCACGCCCGGATCATTCTTTTGCCGGACGATTTGAATCTGCCGGCTGATTTCATCCAGTGGAAATTTGGTGCCCACGGAGGAATCAGCCAACGCCGGCCAGACATGGCGGCCCTTCACGTTTTGGGTGCGCCACCAGTCAAATAACGCGGAGAAACTATGCTCCCGGTCACCATTCATCCAGTAAAGCTGCGGGGCCAGATAATCCACCCAGCCATCCGCGAGCCATTTGCGGGAATCGGCGTAAATCTTGTCAAAGGCGTCCATTCCGGCAATTTGCGGCGGGTTCTTGGGCCGCCAGATGCCAAAGGGACTGACGCCAAACTGCACCCACGGCTTGGTGGCTTTGATGGTTTGCGAGAGTTTAAGGATAAACCGGTTTACGTTGTTGCGTCGCCAATCAGCCCGGCTCAAGCCGCTCGCTGCGCCATACAGCTTCCAACAGGCTGTGTCCGGGAAATCCATGTTTTGCCCGGAAGCATTCTTTTGCGGGTACGGATAGAAATAATCGTCAATCACCACGCCGTCCACGTCGTAACGCTTGAGCACATCCACGATGACGGCTATCGCACGGGCCTGGGTGGTGGGTTCGCCAGGGTCCAATACCGTTTGATCGCCGTAGTGGCGGACCAGTGCCGGGGCCGTGCGGGTGATATGATTGGTGGCCGGCGGCGATTTGGCCAGGGGATGCCCGGCGCGGAAGGGATTGAACCACGCATGCAATTGCAACCCGCGCTTGTGCGCCTCGGCAATGGCCAGGGCCAGCGGATCATAGAAGGGGTCTGGCGCGCGGCCTTGGGTGCCGGTGAGATATTCCGTCCACGGCTCAATGGCTGAGGGATAGACGGCATCGCTGACGGTGCGCACTTGGAAAAAGACGGCGTTGAAATGCAATTGGGCGGCGCGGTCCAGCAAGGAGAGCAGTTCGGCCTGTTGCTGGGCAACGGGCAGGCCGGGTTTGGACGGCCAGTCTATATTGGCCACGGTGGCAATCCAGGCGGCACGAAATTCACGGGGCGGCGCGGGGAGGACGATTTTCCCGGCGGGAACATTATTATCTTCCGCTGCCCATGACCCCGCCATCGGCACCAGCAGGGCCGCAATACATAATAGCTTCTTCCAGTTCATGCCGTTGGCTCATGAGACGTGGAGAAAACGGTTTTGGCAACGCGATTTTTGGCCTCCTTCCCTTAAATTGACAAAATGGTGCAATTTTGGTTGAATTATCGCGTTGCAGCCTAAATCCAGCTTCCTCCCGAAGCCGGATGCGGGGGACCCAAAATCCCGGAAACGGGATGGGGCGTACGGCTCGCGGCGACGCGTGCCAAGGCCACTTCAAGGCCTAGCCCGTCAGCTAACCTCGTCGGCATTTGAAGGGCGATCCTCTGGAACGCATCGCGTTTCCACGTTCACCCCAGGCGTAAGTGGTTATATATGAATATATTTCGTTTGGCGAAAGACGTGTTTATCGGCCGGGCGCGGAACATTTCCGACCGTCAGGTATTTCACCACATGTCGTTGGTCGCACTGCTCGCGTGGGTCGGGCTGGGCGCGGACGGGCTTTCGTCATCCTGTTATGGTCCCGAACAAGCGTTTCTGGCGTTGAAAACGCCGAACGGCATTGATCTTCAAGCTTTAAGCCTGTTTGTCGCCTTGGGTACGGTGCTGACCATCATCATCATCTGCATTAGCTATTCGCAAATCATTGAGGTGTTTCCGACCGGCGGTGGCGGATACCTAGTGGCCAGCAAATTATTGTCTCCCACCGTGGGAGTGATTTCCGGTTGCGCCTTGATTGGCGATTACATTCTGACGATTGCCTTGAGCGTGGCCAGCGGCGCGGATGCCATATTTAGCATGCTGCCGGTGGAGCTGCAGGTATGGAAATTGAAGTTTTCACTGGGATTGGTCGTTTTTCTCTCTCTACTGAATCTGCGAGGTGCCAAGGAATCGGTCATACTTTGGGTGCCCGTCTTCTTTGTCTTCGTGTTGACCTATACCTTCGCCATTATTTGGGCAATCTCATCACATTTTGGAAATTTGCCAGACATTGTCCATGGTGTGACCACGGATGTTAAGGCGGGCGAAGCCCAAGTCGGCATGTTGGGATTGTTTGCGGTAGTGTTGCGCGCTTACAGCCTGGGTGCCGGTACCTACACGGGTATTGAAGCCGTGAGCAATGGCTTAAATGCGTTGCGCGAACCGCGCGTGCAGACGGGCAAACGCACCATGGTTTACATGGCCACGTCACTGGCTTTTGTGGTCGGCGGACTCTTACTGGCGTATCTGCTTTATCACGTCGCCCCGGTGGAAGGTAAAACCCTCAACGCTGTTTTATTCGAAAAAATCACTAACGCCTGGCCGCCCATGCTCTCCAAGGGATTCGTCATAGCGGCCATGGCGTCATCGGGGGCGTTGCTGTTGATTGCGGCGCAAACGGGTTTCTTCGGCGGGCCGCGGGTGCTGGCGAACATGGCGGTGGACCGCTGGATGCCCACGCGCTTTGCCACGTTGAGCGACCGTCTGGTGACGCAAAATGGCGTGCTGCTGATGGGGGGTGCGGCCTTCATCCTGCTATTCTTCACCAAGGCCTCCGTGGACATGCTGGTGGTGCTCTACAGCATCAACGTGTTCATCACGTTCAGTCTCTCGCAATTGGGCATGGTGCGGCATTGGTGGATTGAGCGCCAAAAGGAACCCAAGTGGCGGCGGAAAATTTTCATCAACGGCTTTGGCCTGCTCTTGACCGGCGGCATTTTGATTTCGTTGTGCGTGGTCAAATTTTTTCAGGGTGGCTGGGCCACGTTGCTGGTCACCGGCCTGATGGTGGGCATTGCGTTTTGGGTGAAATCTCATTATCGCCATACCCAGAAAAAATTGCACCGCCTCAATGAACTCGTCGCGGCGGCCCTGGCGGATGACGCCTTGACCGTCGTCGAAAAACCCGCGCCGCCCTGCGATCATAACGCGCGGACGGCCGTGTTTCTCGTGAACGGTTTCAACGGCCTCGGTCTGCACACGTTGCTGGCCGTGGTGCGGATGTTTCCCAAGGTCTATCAAAATTTTGTCTTCGTGCAGGTGGGCGTGCTCGATGCCGGTAATTTCAAGGGCGCAGCCGAGGTGGATAATTTGCGCGAACATTCCCGTGCCGAAGTGGAGCGTTACGTGGGTTACATGAGCCGGCGCGGCTTTTACGCCGAGGCGCGGTATGCCCTGGGCACAGACATCGTGGATGAGGCGGCGCATTTGTGCGACCACATCGCCGAAAAATTTCCGCAGGCGCAATTCTTTGCCGGCCAGCTTGTCTTCAAGGACGAAAGCATGATTACGCGCTGGCTGCACAATCATACGGTTTTCGAATTGCAACGCCGTCTCTATCAAAACGGCCGGCCCATGCTGATTTTGCCGATCCAGGTATAAAGCCGGTCCGTGGCTTATGGGGGCCCGATGCGTTGGATTTTGGTCTTTTGCAGCACCATATAATAGTAGTCCGGTGCTGCTTGGTTCATCGGCCCCGGCTTAACCCGGTCGCTGGAACGAAACTTCAACTCGCCCTGGAGCTGCACCTGCTGATGCATCAGTCGCGTCCAGGCTTTTGGATAGGTATAGGAACTGTTCGTGGGAGTTTCGGGAATGACATAAAACACCACATTGGTGGGCGTGGCCCCCCAGAGACAGGGACCTTGCATGCCTTCTTCCAAGCGGCCTCTCAGTGTGACAACCTCGCCCAAATGCAATTTAAACGAAGCAGCGTCGGCGCTCGTGAGATCAGTTTGTTTTGCCGGTGAAACAGCGGTTGAAACAGCCAGTAAGCATGCGGCAAGACAAGTCTTCATCAGGTCTTCATAAAGTATTTCTACCGTCTGGAATTGTCGAGTCTGGCTAAGAGCGCGCCCAGCAACTTTCACGAAATGCCGGTGTTGAATTCAGTACGCGGGAGGCTGTTTAACTCCCGGCGTTGTACCCTGGTAAATGATGATATGAAACATCCCGGACGAATGACGATCTGTGTCGTGGCGGCAATAGCCGGTTGCGGGCTCGCCCGTGCGGAAGGTGCCAATCCTTACTCGGGCATTGCCGCGCGCAATGCCTTTGGCCTGGTTGCCCCGGAGCCGGTTGCTCCCGCGCCCGTACCGGAAGAACCGTTGCCCAAACTTTTGCCCCAGGGGATGATGACCATTTTTAGCCGGCCTCAATTTTTGTTCAAGCTGGTGTTGCCGGCTGCGCCCGGTGTCAAGGCTCGCGAAGTGAATTGCGTGCTGGCCGAGGGCGAGCAGCAGGAAGGCGTGGAGGTGATCCGGATTGATGTCTCCACGGGAACCGCAACGGTGGACAATCACGGCACGCTTCAGCAAATCTCTTTTCTCAAATGATGTAACTGTTAGTGGGGTGTTCTCTGTGGAAACAAAACCGCCCGCGAGGTAAAAATCGCGGGCGGTCCTTTTTAATTTGTTCGTTTCAGGCTTACGATACTTCCGCGCCTTCGAGGAAGCCTTGCAGGTGGCGCACCCGAGTGGGGTGACGCAGTTTGCGCAAGGCCTTGGCTTCGATCTGGCGGATACGTTCGCGGGTGACGTTGTACATCTTGCCGATTTCTTCGAGCGTGCGCTCGTAGCCGTCGGCCAGGCCGAAACGCATTTCCAGAATCTTGCGTTCGCGCTCGGTCAACGTGGTGAGCACGTCGCTCAATTTTTCACGGAGCAGGCTGTAGCTGGTCACGTCGGACGGGTTTTCCGCCGATTTGTCCTCGATGAAATCGCCCACGCTCACGTCGCCGTCATCACCCACGGGGGCGTGCAACGAGACGGGCTGTTGCGCCATCTTGAGCAGCGCGTGGATGCGGGCCACGGGCATGTGCATTTCATCGGCCAGTTCTTCCGGGGTAGGTTCGCGGCCCAGCTCCTGCGTGAGCTGCTTTTGCGCGCGCCAGAGCTTGTTCATGATTTCGATCATGTGCACCGGGATGCGGATGGTGCGGGCCTGGTCGGCAATGCTGCGGGTAATGGCCTGGCGAATCCACCAGATGGCATACGTGGAGAATTTATAACCACGGCGATATTCAAACTTCTCGACCCCTTTCATCAGGCCGATGTTGCCTTCCTGGATCAAATCCAGGAACGACTGGCCGCGGTTGGTGTATTTCTTGGCCACGGACACCACGAGGCGCAGGTTGGCCTCGGCCATGTGCGTCTTGGCTTTCAGGCCGCGGTCGGCGGAGGCCTTGAGCGAGGTGAATGACTTGTAAAATTCCTCGCGGGGCATGCGGCTGAACAGTTCCAGGGTCTGGATTTTCTGCTGTTCGGCTTCCATGGCCTCGCGTTTTTCATTGCTGGCGCGATGGGTTTCCAGTTCCGCCAGGCGGCGGACGCTGGCCTGGAATTTTTCGTAAATGTTGCCGGCCACCACAATCATTTCTTCAATGACTTTTTGCTTGTAGTAGAACTTGGCAAAGGTCTCCTGCAGCTTGGCGCCGAGCTTCTTCAGTTCGCGTTCCAGCGCTTCCTTGCGGCCTTTTTGCTGCGCCTTTTGCCAGGAAAAATATTTTTCGTCCACCTTGTGGTCCTGTTCGCGCACCTTCTTGATGAGCTTGCGCAAATCCTTGAGATGACCTTCGCGGTTGGCGATCTTTTTGTCCACGATCACGCGGTCGAAGCGTTCCTTGGGCGGTTCCGACAAAAGTTTTTCGGCGATGGCGATGTGTTCCTTGGCGGTGAAACCGAGGCTGTAGACGATGTTCTTCATCTCCACTTCCGCGTCTTCAATGCGCTTGCAGATTTCGACTTCCTGCTCGCGGGTCAGCAATGGAACCTTGCCCATCTGGTTCATGTACATGCGCACCGGATCGTCCAGGATTTCCAGGCGGGCATCTTCGTCCACTTCATCGGCCTGCGGCTGGTCGGCCTGCTTGCGCTCGGCGCGGTCGGCTTCGGCCTGGTCCATGACGATTTCCACGTCCAGACTGCGGAGCTTGGAAAGGACAATATCCAAATCTTCCGGGCTCAAATTATCCGGCAGAATATCGTTGATGTCGTCGTAGGTGACATAACCGTGTTCCTGCGAGAGGTGCAGCAACGTTTTAATTGTCTCAGTCAGGTCAACGCTGGTGGTCAAGTTGGCCGTGGCGCCGGCAGTTGTCTGGCCGTTGGCAGCCGCCTTGAGCGCCGCGTGCTTGGCCGGGGCCGGAGCTTCGTGGTCGGTCTTGGGAGCATCCAACTTTACTGCCTTGCTGGAAATGACAAATCTCCGCCGGACGGGCGGAGTTTTCAATTTCGGCGCTTTCGGACTGCTGCTGCGTTTGGTATGCGGCGAAGTCTTCGCCGCCGTAGCTTTGCGTTTCAACATAAATAATCAGACAAACGGAATGGCTGTAGGTTCAGAAAATATTCTTAAACCACCGCGAACATGCGGCTTCTGACGAAACTACCGCGTTCATGGCTGTGAAGCTGGAACTGCGAACACCAGAAGACTGACGCCCATCTATCCTAGCCGCTATAGGGGAAATTTCAAGGATAATCTTATCTTTTATAGGTCTGCAAGCTTCTTTCTTCGATAAATATAAGTTATGAAAACGCAACGAGTTATATCCAATTCCTTACTCTGCGCCCGCCGCGCGCACGGCGGCCACATCGCGCTCGATTTGGCGGCGTAATTCGTCGGGCGAGGCGAAACGTTGCTCGTCCCGCAGCTTTTGGCCCAATTCCAGTTCCAATTCGCTGCCGTAAAGGTCGCCGCTGAAGTCCAGCAGGTGCGCTTCCACCCGTAATTGCGGTTGGGGCGCTGCCAAAGTCGGGCGCACCCCGATATTCAAGGCCACGCGATAGGTTTGACCTTTGACCTGCGTGACGGCGGAATAAACTCCGTTCGGCGGCAAAATCAATCCGGCGGCGTCCAGGTTGGCCGTGGGAAATCCCCATTGTCGGCCCAGTCGGTCGCCTTCAACCACCCGGCCACTGATGGCATAAGGCCGTCCGAGCATCTGGCTGGCGGCATCGAAATTGCCCGTGCGAATCATTTCGCGGATGCGCGTGCTGCTCACCACCTGGCCGTCCAAGGCCACTGCCGCGAGACCGTGAACTTGAAAATGCAGCTCGGCACCCAGAACTTTGAGCAAGGCAACGTTGCCCGTGCGCCGGTGGCCAAAAACAAAATCCGCGCCCACGCAGATGCTATGAATTTTTCCCAAGTCGCGCAGGAGTTCGCGGACAAACAGTTCACCGGTTTTTTCGCTGAACGCCCGGTCAAAATGGATTTCGAGGACCGCCTCCACGCCCAGCGCGGCGATGGCGCGGGTTTTTTGCGCGTGCGCGTAAATTTGCGGCGGGACCCGCTCGGGGGCGACCACGGCATGGGGATGCCGGTCAAACGTCACCACCACGGCCAGCGCGTCGTGCTGGTGCGCATCGCTTACGGTCTGTCGGATGATTTGCTGGTGGCCGAGATGCACGCCATCAAACACGCCGATGGCCAGGCAAACCTTGCGGCTGCCATTGCCCAACTCGTTGGCGGCGTGAATGAGTTTCATTGCAAATGCGTGGCCGTGCTGGTGAGCCTGCGGCGAAATCTGGCTGGCAGCGCGTTTACAGAATGCTGCCGCTGGCCAGTTTCAGGAACGGGATCACCCGTTTTTCCAACTGGACCTCGTTCAATTGCAGGACGGCGTCCAGCGTCAGGGCATCGGCCACGTCAAATTTTCCCGAGGCACTGCGGCGCAGGGTCGTGAGGTGCGCGCCACAGCCCAGTTTATTGCCGAGGTCATGCGCCAAACTGCGCACGTACGTGCCCTTGGTGCAGGCCACGCGGAATTTACCGAACGGCTCGTTGTATTTGGTGAACCGGTAATTGTAGATGTGAATCAGGCGCGGCTCGCGTTCCACTTCCACGCCTTTGCGCGCCAGCTTGTACAACGGCACGCCGCCTTTCTTGATGGCGGAAACCATCGGCGGCACCTGCATCAGGTCGCCAATGAACGTGGCGGCTTCCTCGTTCAACTGGTCGAGCGTCATCGGCATCACGGGCAGGGAACCGGTCAGCTCGCCATCGGAATCATAGCTGTCCGTGGATTCGCCAAACTTGATGGTGCCCTCGTAAACCTTGTCGTCGCCCATCAGGCGCTCGGATAATTTGGTGCCGCGGCCGAGGACAATGATCAACAGGCCGGTGGCGTTGGGGTCCAGCGTGCCGCAGTGGCCGACTTTCTTGATGCCGAACTTGCGGCGGATGGCGTCCACGACATCGTGCGACGTCGGGCCGGAGGGCTTATCCACGAGAATGGCCCCATCCAGGGCGGAGAATTCTTGCATGACAGGGGGGAAATTACTTGGCGGCCTTCAGCGCCCGTTTCACGGCCGCGATGACCTTGCGTTGGACCGCCAGCGGTGAACCGGGAATGCGCGCGCCGGCGGCTGCCGGATGCCCGCCGCCGCCAAATTGCTGGCAGATTTCGTTGACGTTCACCTTGTCGTTCTTGGAGCGCAGGCTCAGGCGGGTCAACTCGGGTTCCAGTTCTTCAAACACGCAGGCGACCACCACCGGCTCGATGGCGCGGATATGGTCAATCAAACCTTCCGTGTCATCGCTCTCGGCGCCCGTGCGCGTAAAATCTTGTTTCTTCAGCCAGAACCAGGCCACGCGGTTGCCGTCCGTCAGGCGGAACTTGCTGTAAACGTGCTTGAGCAGCCGTGCGCGCGAAAGCGGATACGATTGATAAACCTCGTCGCAAATCTTCGCGAGGTTGGCGCCGCGCGTGACCAGTTCCGCGCCGACATGAAAAGTGCCGGGCCGCGTGGTGGGATATTGAAAGGAGCCCGTGTCGGTGGAAACGGCCGTGAACAACAGGTCGGCGATGGGCTTGGTGATGGGCCAGCGCGCCACCTTGAGGAGCTTGAAAATCAACTCGCCGCTGGAAGCTTCGCGGGGTGACACCCAGTTGATGTCCGCATAGCGCGTGTTGCTTTCGTGATGGTCGATGTTGATGAACACCTTGCGTTCCAGGATGCAATCGCCCACGGTGCCGAGCCGCTGGAAGCTGGCGCAATCCGTGGCGATCACGCAGTCAAATTTTTCGCCCAGCTTGGGCTTTTCAAACAGGCCGCTGGTGTTGAGAAATTTATATTTTTGCGGAATGGCGTCCTGGTTCCAGACCGTCACGTCCTTGCCTTCGGCCCGCAGGGCCAGCGCCAGCCCGAGTTGGGAGCCAATGCAATCGCCGTCCGGCCGCATGTGGCCGACGATGCAAAACGTCCGGTGCTCGCGGATGACCTCGAGGATCCGGTCGATGATTTTCGGATAACTTTTCACGGCTTAAGCGGCCTCCGTTTTGTCAGGGGATTCCTTGGGGGAATCCTTTTCCAGTTCCTCGATGATCTGCAAGACGCGGTTGCCGCGCACGATGGAGTCATCCACCACGAATTTCAGCGTGGGCGTATATTTCAGGATGATGGATTTGGCCACCAGGCCCTGGATGCGGATGCGCTGTGCTTCCAGCACATGCAGCGCGTGCTTTTGCTGGGTGGGGTTGCCGAGAATGCTGATGAAGACCACGGCGGACTTGAGGTCGCCGCCCACATCAATGTCATTGACCGTGATCAGGCCGACGTCGTTGACGTGGAATTCGCGGCGGATGGCTTCACCAATGGCGCGTTTCAAAAGTTCGCGCACACGTTCATGTCGTAGAGCGGGCATAAAACAAATTATCTGGCTGGCTGCCTGGGCTGGTGGCGGGCGGCTTCAACTTCTCCGTGAAACGCCGCCGTCCCTCAGCCCGGTCAATTATAATTTCGCCGCCACTTTTTCAACCGCGTAACATTCAATGGCGTCGCCAACCTGGATTTCGCTGAAACCCTCGATACGAATACCACATTCCATGCCTGCGCGCACCTCGTTAACTTCATCCTGGAACCGGCGCAACGACTGGGTGACACCCTCGTAAATGATGTCCTTGCGGCGGCGCACGCGCACCTTGCCGCGGGCCACCCGGCCGGTGGTGACGGAGCAGCCCGCCACGGGCACGCCCTTGGACAATTCGAAGATCTGCCGCACTTCTGCCGAGCCCACAATGACTTCCTTGATGACCGGGTCCAGCAAGCCGGCCATGGCCGCCTTCACCTCGTCGATCAATTCATAAATGATCGCGTAAAGCTTGATCTGCACGCCCGCGTGCTTGGACTTTTCCGCAGCGGTGCTGTCCACGCGGGTGTGGAAGCCGAGGATGACGGCCTTGGACGCCGACGCGAGCGCCACGTCGTTTTCCGTGATGGTGCCGACGTCGCTGTGCAACACTTCGAGCGACACTTTTTCCGAATCGATTTTCTTGAGCGCCTCGACAATCGCTTCCACCGAGCCCTGGGTGTCTGCCTTGATGACCACGCGCAACACCTTGCTCTGCGCGGCTTCCAGGGAGGCAAAAAGATTTTCCAGCGTGACCTTGGAACGGTTTTCCAGGTCCTGGCTCTTGGAGGCAAAGGCGCGTTCCTCGGCGAGGGCGCGCGCGGCCTTTTCATCATCCACGGAGCTGAATTCCCAGCCCGCTTCGGGCACGCCGTTCAAGCCGAGCACGCTCACCGCCACGGAGGGACCGGCTTCCTTGAGCCGCTGGCCTTCCTCGTTGATGAGGGCGCGAACCTTGCCGTAAAACTCGCCGCAGATGACCACGTCGCCGAGGTGCAGGGTGCCTTTGCGCACGAGCACGGTGGCGGTGGGACCGCCGGGCGACACGCCGGATTCGATGACGTTGCCCTTGGCATTGCGGTTCGGGTTGGCCTTCAATTCGAGCAGGTCAGCCTGGAGCAAAATCATTTCCAGCAGCTTGTCGATGCCCTGCTTGGTCAACGCGGAACATTCCACGTAAATCGTATCGCCACCCCAGTCGTCAGGCACGAGGCCTTTTTCCTGCAACTGCTGGCGGACCTTCAACGGATTGGCGTTGGGGTGGTCGCACTTGTTGATGGCCACCAAAATCGGGACCTTGGCCGCCTTGGCGTGGGCCAGGGCTTCCAGTGTTTGCGGCATGACGCCGTCGTTGGCCGCCACGACCAATACCACGAGGTCGGTGACGTTTGCGCCGCGGGCGCGCATGGAGCTGAACGCCGCATGGCCGGGCGTGTCCAGGAACGTGATTTGGGCCAACTCCTGCTTGCGTTCCGGGTGTGGCACGGAAATGGTGTAAGCACCAATGTGCTGCGTGATGCCGCCGGCTTCACCGGCTGCGACATTCGCCTTGCGGATGACGTCGAGCAGCGAGGTCTTGCCGTGGTCGACGTGGCCCATGATGGTCACGACGGGCGGGCGCGGCTTTAAATCCTCGGCCTTGTCGTCCACGTCGAGTTCCACCTTCTTCTCCTGCTGGTGGACAATGCCTTCGCCCTTGGCGCGTTTTTCCGCTTCAAACTTGAAACCGTAATGGGCGGCAACCTGCGCGGCGACTTTCTCGTCGATGGACTGGTTGACCGTGGCCATGACGCGCAGCTTCATCAGCTCGGCGATGATGGCAAAAGGTTTTTGGTTCAACGCCTCGGCCAGGGCGCGGACAATGATTGGCGGCTTGAGCGAGATGACCTTGGCGTCGGAAGGCAAGGTAATCTTCGGGGCCTGTGGCGCGGCCGGCCGGGGTGCCGGTGCGGAAGAACCCTGCATCGGGCGTCCATCACGACCGCGTTGACCACCGAAACGTCCATCCGAACGCTGACCGGGACGTTGCTGTTGCTGGCCGGGGCGCATACCACCACCGCCACCCGTTTGGGGGCGTTGGGGCGGTTGTTGTTGTTGAGCGCCACGGTCATTGCCGCGTTCGCCGGGGCGAGTGGGGCGGGTAGGTAATTGGATGCGGCCGACCAAGTCGCCAACTTGCGGTTTGGGCGGGGGCGGCGGCGTGGCCGGGACTGCGGGGTGAGGCGCAGGCGGCGGAATAATGGGGGCGACCGGGGCCGGCGGAACAGCGGCTACGGGAGCGGCCGGGGCCAACGGTGCGGGTGCTGGGGTCGGGGTAATTGGTGCGATGGGGGCCGGAGCGGGCGTCGGTGCTACCGGCGCGGGCGCGGGTGCAGCTTCGACTTTTGCTTCGACAACGGGTTCCGGCAGTTTTTCGACCGGCGGTTCGGGGGCAGGCGGCGGCGCGGCTGGTGGCGCGTGAATGACGACGATGGGCTGGTCGATGGGGGCCGGCTTGGGCTTTTCCTCTACGGGCTTGGGCGAGAGGCGGGCGGCAATCGCCGGGTTGCTCTTGATGATTTCCTCTTCAAGCCATTCGGCGGTGATTTTATCAAGTGAACTAGAAGGAACCTTGGCGGCAGCAATGCCCATTTCCTTGGCTTTCGAGAGAATTTCTTTGTTCTCGAGGCCAAGTTTCTTCGCAATGTCGTAAACACGAACGGGCATAATTATTTTCCACTGCCGCCAACCGGAATGTGCGTTCCGCCGTCATGGCTTAAATCGCAAACAGACTAACAGTTCCGGTCCGCGCCATAAAATTTAATGACTATTGGCCGGCTCTCCGCCGACGTTTAAGGTGCGGCGGCCCGCTTCGGCCCGCGCAGCCTCCAGGATGGCCGGCGCGCTTTCGCCAATATTCGGGATATCCGCCAAATCGCCGGCTTCCGCCGACAACAAATCTTCCAGCCGCGTCACGCCGGCATGCACGAGGGCATCGGCCTGTTCGCGGGTGATGCCGGGAATCGCCGCGATTTGCGCGACGGCTTCCGCCACCTTTTCTTCAAAACCCTTGGTCACGACCTGCTCGGCGTTGATGTTCACTTCCCAGCCGGTCAACCGTTGCGTGAGGCGCGCATTTTGGCCGCGCTTGCCGATGGCCAGCGATAACTGGTCTTCCGCCACGAGAATATACAGCGTCTTTTTGGTCTCGTTCACTTCGATGCCCTTGATCTTCGCCGGCTCCAGCGCCTTCGTGACAAAGGCCTTGATGTCGGGCGACCACGGAATAACGTCCACTTTCTCGTTATTCAACTCGCGGACAATGTTTTTCACGCGCTGGCCGCGCATGCCCACGCAGGCGCCCACGGGGTCAACCTTCGAGTCGCGCGAATAAACGGCCATCTTGGTACGGAAACCAGGTTCGCGGGCAATGCCCTTGATCTCGATGGTGCCGTCGTTGATTTCCGATACTTCCAGCTGGAACAATTTGACGATGAACCGCGTGTCGGCGCGGGACAAAATGATTTCCGGACCGTGCGGGCCTTCCTGCACTGCCTTGATGTAGCAACGAATGCGTTCGCCAACCTGGTATTCCTCGGTGGGCACGCGTTCCTTGTTAGGCATGAGCGCTTCGTACTTGCCCAAATCCAAAATGACGTCCGAACGGTCGAACCGGCGCACGGTGCCGCTGACGATGTCGCCCACGCGGTCCTTGTACTCGGTGATGAGCATGGCCTTTTCGGCCTGGCGCACCTTTTGCATGAGCGCCTGCTTGGCGTACTGGGCCGCAATCCGGCCAAAGCCCTGGGGGGTCACTTCCTTCTCAATTTCATCACCCACCTTGGCGTCGGCCTTTATGCGGCGTGCGTCAAATACGGAAATCTGGTCGTGCTGCGAGACCACGCGGTCCGCCACGATGAGCTTGGCAAAGGCCCTGATATCGCCGTTTTTGGCGTCCATGTCCACGCGCAGTTCGCGCGCGGGACCGACCGCTTTCTTGGCAGCCTGGAGCAATGCGTCCTGGACGGCAGCCATGAGGGTTTCACGGCTGACGCCTTTCTCGCGCTCCCAAAATTCTAGTCCGGCTAAAAAATCTGCATTCATACGTCTGACTTGCGCGGCATGTCTTTACCGGTTCCGGCGAATAAAAAAGTCGGAAAGACCATTGTCTCCGACTTTCGCACGCTGGCAGAACCAGCCAAAAATACCGCTCTTAGAACTAGAATAAATTTTCCGCACAATACGTCAAGCGTAAAACCTTGCTCATATTGGGGTCTTGGCTGGCAACGGGCGGTTCAAAAGAGCGGGAATTCCCCGGCGGGTTGGTTGCTAAACCAGTTGTCTGCGGTGCGTGAATTTCCCAACTTCAGCGTGAAATTCACGCCGTCTGGCCGGCATAAATCCTTATTTTAGGGCAATTAATCAAGATTTGCACTGGCATTGGCCATGCTTAATAAGACAACTGCTATGAAGCTGCGCTTTTCCCATCCAGCCAGCCGGGGACCATAATATGAATACAAGCTGTTCGAAGAAACGGAATCAGGGGCTGACCTTCTTGGAAGCCGTGGTGGTGATCCTCTCGCTCATTTTGCTGGCGGCGCTCCTGTTGCCTGCTTTGAGCGCTCCTCGCAGCAAGCGACATGTTAGCTGCGCCAACCAACTAAAGCAGGTAGCCGTGGCGTTTAGAAACTGGCAGGGAGATAACGGTGATAAATTTCCGAACGAGGTTTCCGTGGCCAAAGGCGGGGCTATGGAACTGGCGCTGCGAGGCGACGCGTTATCCGTGTTTCAGGTGCTTTCCAATGAATTGGGCACGCCTAAATTTTTATATTGTCCGGCAGACGTTGATCGGCATGAGGCAACCAATTTCGCCCTGACTTCAAAGAATGTCAGTTATTTCGTGAACGTGGATGCCGATCCCACGCTGCCACAAGGGATATTGGCGGGTGACGATAATCTGGAGGTAAACCATCTTCGGGTTAAACCGGGTTTGGTGGAAATGGACTCCCATACCACCATGGCATGGCTTCCCACGCGCCACCGGCTTTGCGGTAACGTTGTAATTATGGACGGTAGCGTTCAAGCCGTGAATAATCTGATGATAACCAACTACTTTTGCCCAACCAATGGCAGCCGAATACGGTTGGCCATACCATAATTATGGGATTTTTATGCTCTAAATAGTTTGTAGAAAACGGGATGTAACAGGTTTGTGATGGTTTTTGCCGGTTACGACGGTCATATCGGGCGCTTGACACCACAAATCTTTGTATGTTAAAAATAGCCAGCCACAATAAGATGTGGTTTTATGCGTTGCCCCAAGTGTGGTTGTCAGGAAGACAAAGTCATTGACTCACGCGCCTCGCGAGAAGGCGCGACCATCCGCCGCCGCCGCGAATGTGCCTCCTGTAATCACCGCTTTACCACCTACGAAGAAGTTGAGCATGAAGGGCTCATGGTGTTGAAACGCGATGGCCGGCACGAAGAATTTTCCCGCGAAAAATTGCTGTCAGGCGTTCGCAAGGCCTGCCAGAAACGGCCTGTCACGCCCAAGGCCATGGAAGACTTGGTGGACCATATCATTGCCACCGTCACCGCCAAGTACGAGACCGAGGTGCCGGGTGAATTTATCGGCACCATGGTCATGGACGGCTTGCGCGAGATAGATTCCGTCGCTTATGTGCGGTTCGCGAGCGTGTATCGTCGTTTTCAGGAAGCAACCGATTTTGTACAGGAAGTTCGTAAACTGGAGGCCACCCGATGATTGCCCTACATTCCGAATGCCTGCTCTTTCAACTAAACAACGGCGAAAGCGTTCCCTGCTCGGCCGACATGATCGCCATTGAGATCGTGGGCGAAGCCAACGGCCTGCTCGAGCCCGAGACCCTCCGGCACGCGGCCGCCAGCGTGTTCCATTATTTCAAGATTGAACTGGCGCGCGAGGCCGTGACCATCGGCGAATTTTCTCTGGCCCTGGAAAAAGCGCTGCATCATCTCGGTTACACCATACACGCCCACGAGCCGGGCAGTCATCCGGGCGGCACCAGCCATGCCGATCTTTCCCAGTTGGTCAGCGAAACCGCCGAAAGCCTGGAATTACTTTTCTTCCCGCGCCTGCGCGATGAACTGCGCATCCGCCTCCGCAACTCCCCGCGCCTGGTGCGTTTTCACGGCCTCCGCGGCTGCGTAAAACAGCTCGCCGGCGCGCGCCGCTGGAGCCATCGCTGCGACCAGTTGCAGGAGCAGATTGTGGAATATCTCCGCGGCTGTCTCTCGGCCGAGACCTCGCAAAACGAGACCGCCGCCAGCGAGTGCGCCCTCGTGGTGGAATAATTTTTCAAACGCGGCCCGGCCGGTGGTGCGCGCCGTTTTTTTGTTGCCCCTGCCGGTGCCTTGCGCGCTAATTAGCACATGAGCAAAACCCTTTTTGAAAAAATCGTGGCCCGCGAAATCCCGGCGCAAATCGTCTTTGAAGACGACCTGGTGCTGGCCATTCGCGACATCAACCCGCAGGCCCCGACGCACCTGTTGATTTTTCCCAAGCGCGCCGTCACGCGCATTGCCGAGGCCACCCCGGACGACCACAAGCTGCTGGGCCATCTCTTGCTCAAGGCGGCAGAGGTCGCTGACCAGGCGGGCCTGAAACAAGGCGGCTATCGTTTGGTCATCAACAACGGCGCGAACGGCGGTGAAACCGTGCCGCATTTGCATTGTCACATTCTCGGCGGACGTCACCTGGCCTGGCCGCCGGGTTGATTGCCAAAATCAAACTCTGCCAGTGTGTGCGCGAACTCCCATGGGCGCATCCGGTAATCGTTTGGTAATCATATAGAACAAAGATTCCATTGAATCTATTTCGTATAAGGGCTAACACTTTCCCATGGCCCGCTTTTATGAGCAGCTTGCCGCCGTCGCGAACCAGCCGTTTGCGCTGGCGTTGATTGCCGGCACGAAGGGTTCCAGCCCGCAGCGTGCCGGGGCCAAGGCCATGTTTTTCCCGGACGGCAAAATCATTGGTACGCTCGGTGGCGGTTGCCTGGAGGCGGAGGTGCAGGCGCGCGCTTTGCAGGCGTTGAAGACCGGCCAGTCCGCCGAGTTTGAGCTGGTGTTGGACCATGATTTTGGCTGGGACGACGGCTTGATTTGCGGCGGCAGTGTCAGGGGAGTGATTCTTCCCCGCGCCGCTGAAGCGCACGAACTGTGGCGCAGGCTGGTGTCGGTTTCCCAACCCGTTCGCTGGGGCGTTAAAGAAGATTTTAGCGTGGTCACGGTTGAAGGAACTGCGGAGGCAACCTCGCCGCCATCGCCGGACGGCTGGCGGTATCAAGAAACGGTTTCGCCGCCGGTGGAATTATGGATTGCGGGTTCCGGGCACGTGGCCCAGGCCGTGGCGCCCATGGCGCAGCAACTGGATTTTGCGGTAACCGTTTTCGACGACCGGCCGGAGCTGGCCAATCATCAATTCTTTCCCGCCAACACCCTTCTCCGCGTCGGGCCATGGCACGATTTATTAAAAATTCGTCCGCCCGCCGGGCCGGCGTTTGGCGTGGTGGTCACGCGGGGACATCAACACGATGCGCTGGTGTTGTCCGAATGGATCCGGTTTCCGTTTGCCTTTCTGGGCATGATTGGCAGCCGCCGCAAAGCGCGCATCATGCGCGAGCAATTCATCAAACAAAAAATTGCCGCGCCCGAAGCGTTCGACCGCATAGCCTGTCCGGTGGGGCTGGATATTGCGGCGGTGGGCACCCACGAAATTGCGGTCAGCGTGCTGGCGCAATTGATTCAAAAACGGGCGGCCTTGAGGATGGTGGCGCAGTCATGAGACAGGTGGGAACCCTCATCCTGGGCGCGGGCGCATCTTCGCGGATGGGCCGGCCCAAGCTGTTGTTGCCCTGGCGCAAAACCACGGTCATTGGTCATTTGCTGGCGCAATGGCAGGAACTGGGGGTGGCGCAAATCGCCGTGGTCATGCGGCCCGGTGATACGGCCTTGACGGCGGAACTGGACCGGTTGAATTTTCCGGCGCGGGACCGTATGGTAAATCCGCAGCCGGAGCGCGGCATGTTCAGCTCCATTGTTTGCGCGGCGAACTGGCCGGGCTGGCAGGCGGGGTTGACGCGCTGGGCCATTGCCTTGGGCGACCAGCCGCACTTGCAAACGGAGACCCTGCGGAAGCTGATGGATTTTTCCGGTCTCCATGCGGATGCCATTTGCCAGCCCGCGTTTGAGGGACGCACGGCGCACCCGGTCATTTTGCCGCGCACGGTTTTTGCCAGCCTGAAGACCACGGAGGCGGGCACGTTAAAAGAATTTTTGAAACTTGTGAAGAATCGCAGCGTCCAACGGATTATAAACGATCCCGGTCTGACACTTGACTTGGATACGCCGGAGGATTACAAACAGGCGAGAGCTTCCCATAACGCTGTATGAAACAAACGAGGCCGGAAAATTCAGGTGCAGGCGCGCATTCACGGCGCACCTTTTTGAAAAGCTTGGGCACGGTGGCCGCCACGGCCGCCACGGCCCAGGTCAAGAGCGTGGCCGCCGAGCTTGAGAAGGCCAACGCCGAGAAAGTGGTTGGCCCCGGTGCGGTGCCGGTCACGCTCAAGGTCAACGGCCAGACCCTGAAACTCACCCTCGAACCGCGCGTCACCCTTCTGGATGCGTTGCGAAATTATTCCAGCCTCACCGGCGCCAAGGAAGGTTGCGACCGCGCCACCTGCGGCGCGTGTACGGTGCTGGTCAACGACCTCCCCATTTATTCCTGCCAGAAGCTGGCCATCGAGGCGCAAGGCTGCGAAATCACCACGGTCGAAGGACTGGCGGACAACGGCAAATTATCGCCGGTACAGCAATCGTTTTTTGAAAAGGACGCGCTGATGTGCGGCTACTGTACGCCGGGCTTTTTGATGAGCGTCACGGCGCTGTTGAAACATAATCCGCATCCCACGGCCGAGGATGTGAAGCATGCCTGCGCGGGGAACGTCTGCCGGTGCGGCACGCATCCGCGCATTGTGCAAGCCGCGCTCAAGGCGGCGGGCGTGGCCACGGCCAGCAAAACGGAGGTGGTGGATTATGTCTAACTGGCCCACGGAAACGAAATACATCAGCCATTCCACGGCGCGAATTGATGCGCCCGCAAAGCTGACGGGCAACGCGCGTTATTCCTCGGACATCCAGGCGGAAGGCTGGCTGTACGGCATGATTTACCGGTCCAAATGGCCGTCGGCAAAAATCAAGTCGGTGAACCTGGACAAGGCGTTGCAGGTGCCCGGCATCAAGGCGGCCGTGGTGGTGCGGGACGGTGAATTTAACGTGCGCTATTACGGGGATGAAATCGCCGCCGTGGCCGGGGTCAGCAAGCAGGCGTGTCTCGATGCGCTGCGGTTGATTGAAGTGCAGGCCGATGTGAAGCATGAATTTGTGGTGAAGGAAAACGACGCGCGCAAGGACGGTTCGCCCCAAGTCTGGGACGGTGCCGCTAACACCGTGGCTCCCCATGTGCGTGAGAACGGCACCGTGGACGCGGCGTTTGGCGAATGCGCGGCAGTGATCGAAGGTTTCTATACCACGCCGGTGCAAATACATCATCCCATGGAAACGCACGGTAATACGGTTTCGTGGACGGATGACGGCGTGACGGCATGGTCTTCGACCCAGGGTATTTCCAGCGTGCGCGATGGTTTGGCGGGCTCGTTGCAACTGGACCACAGCAAGGTGCGCGTGATCACCGAATACATGGGCGGCGGGTTCGGCGCAAAATTCGGCGCGGGTGCCGAAGGCGTGCTGGCGGCAAAATTATCGAAGGCGGCCAAGGCTCCGGTGCGTCTCATGTTGACGCGGTTTGACCAGGCGCTGGCCGTGGGCAATCGTCCTTCCAGTTTTCAAAAAATAAAAATGGGCGCGCTGGCGGACGGCACGTTGCACGCCTTTGAAGGCGAAAATTACGGGACGGCGGGCATTGGCGCGGGTGGCGATTCCGGCGGCGGCGGCGGCGGCGCGGACATCCCGATGCCGTACCTCTACAAAGTGCCGAACTCGCGCGTGAAACAATCGGCCGTCGCGGTCAATGCCGGTTCGGCCCGCGCGTTTCGCGCGCCGGGCAATCCGCCGGCCTCCTTCGGCATGGAATCCGCCATGGACGATCTGGCCGTGAAGCTGGGCATGGACCCGCTGGAGCTTCGCCAGAAAAACGATCCCAACCCTGTCCGCCAGCGTGAGTATGCGTTGGGCGCGGAAAAATTTGGCTGGAAGGAAAAATATAAAAAGCCCGGCAGTTCGCCCGGCGTTGTCAAAACGGGCATTGGTTGCGCGAGCGCGGCCTGGCCCGCCGGCGGCGGCAGCCGTCGCACGCAAGGCGAGGCGCAAATCAATCCGGATGGCAGCGTGGAATTTCGCCTGGGCGTGCAGGACATTGGCACGGGCACCCGCACGGTCATCGCCGTGATTGCGGCGGAGTTGCTCGGCTTAAAGCCGGACCAGATCACGGTTAAGGTGGGCGATACGCATTATCCGCCCGGCCCCGGCAGCGGCGGCAGCACGACGTGCGCTTCGATTTCGCCCACGGTTTTTGACATCTGCACCAAGGCATTGCAGCAATTGCAAACGCAGACCGGCCTGGCGGATGCGCGGGGCGACAACTGGTTTGCCGCGTGCAAAAAATTGGGCGTTGACCCGCTGGTGGTTCACGGCCAGTGGCAGCAAGGTCTTTCCTCCGACCACGCCGGCGGCGTGCAGTTTGCCGAGGTGGAGGTGGACACGGAAACGGGCCTGGTGACGGTGAAAAAAGTCGTGGCCGTCCACGACTGCGGCTTGATCATCAACTGCGTGACGCTGGAAAGCCAGATCAACGGCGGCGTCATTGGCGGCATCGGTTATGCGTTATACGAGGAGCGCGTGATGGATGATTTATCCGGCGTGGTGCTGAACCCGAATTTTGAAACGTACAAAATGCCCGGCATTGCCGACGTGCCGGACATTGAAGTCATCCTGGTCAACATGCCGGAGCGTGGCGTCATTGGCATCGGCGAACCGGCCACGGTGCCCACGGCGGGCGCGATTGCCAATGCCGTGGCCAACGCCATCGGCGTGCGGGTGCCGAGCCTGCCCATCACGCCGGCGAAAGTCCTGGCCGCCCTCGGAAAAGTTCCACCGCCTGTCAACTCATGAAAGCTTTTGAATACGCCTCCGCGCACTCCACCGACAGCGCCCGCGAACTCGTGGCCAATAACGGCGCGTACCTCGCCGGCGGCAACGACCTGCTCGGCCTGCTGAAGGAATATCTCGTCAGCGCCGATCTGCTCGTCAACATCAAGTCGCTGCCCGGCCTGGATAAAATTGAGCCCGGCCATAAAACCTGGACGATTGGCGCGCTGGCCACCGTTGCCCAAATCGAGCACGACCCGGAAATTAAAAAAGTTTTTCCCGGCCTGCAAGAAGCGGCGGCCGAGGTGGCCTCGCAACAAATTCGCAACGTCGCCACGGTGGGCGGCAACCTGGCGCAACATTCGCGCTGCTGGTATTTCCGCCATCGCGACACCGTTTGCCTCAAGAAGAATGGCGACCTGTGCTACGCGCGCAATGGCGAGAACCGTTACCATAGTTTGTTCACCGGCAACCCCTGCATCAGCCCGGTGGTATCGAGTTTGGCCACTACGTTTGCCGCGCTGGACGCCACGGCCATTGTGTTGCGCGACGGCAAGGAGTCCCGCCTGAACATGGCCGGGTTGTATCATCGGGCTTGGGAAAATCCGCTGGCGCATAATTCGCTGAATCCGGGCGATTTGATTTTGCGCGTGGAAATTCCCACCGCGCGGAGCCGCAGCACGTATATGCAGGTCAGCGATAAACATGCCTTTGACTGGGCGCTGGTGAGTTGCGCGGCGGCGGCGGAGGTGGACGGCGGCAGGTTAAAATCGCCGCGCGTGGCGCTGGGCAGCATTTCGCCGGTGCCGCACCAGGTGGAGGCGGCCAACCAGTTTTTGGACGGGAAAATTTTGGATGACGCAACCGCAACGCAGGCGGCGGACCTGATCTTGAAGGACGCCAAGCCGCTCGAGCATAACGCGTACAAGGTGCCCCTGGCCCACGCGCTCATCCGCCGCGCGCTGCTCAAGCTGAAAGGAGCCGCATGAGCCACATTTTTTGCAAACATCTCCGCACCAAAAAAATGTTCACCGGCGCCACCGCCGAGGAAGCCTTTGCTGACAAACACGGCGAGGACGTGACGCCCTGTCACTATTGGTGCAACCGCACGCAAACCGCCGTGGGCGTGGATGACCGGCCCGTGCACAAGCACGCGTGCAATGCGGCGCGGTCGTGTTTCGAGGAATAATCAAGGCCTTTTTACCGGGTGGGCGCTGCTTTTTCCCGGCTTTTGCCGGGGCGGCCATAAGGTAGTCCTCATTATGAAGGCGAATGATTCAAAAATCTTCTGCATTTTGCGCTTTCGTACCGGAAAATTTTTGTGAACATTTCGGGCTTTCACGTGTCAGAATTGACAAGTTGAAATCATGCGGTTTATTGCGAAAATATGGCTCGTGCTTATCGCCAGCGCGCTCGTTCCGTGCGCGTTGCTGGCGGCGTCTTTTTCCGCGTCGCTGGACCGGGAGACAATGACGCTGGGCGAAAGTGCCACCCTTTCATTGACCTTTGAAGGTGGCGACCCGTCCAATGTCACCACGGAGTCGGTTCCGGGATTGCAGATGAAAAAGGTGGGGAACAGCACCCAGGTCAGTTCCGACTTTAGCGGTCATAGCACGGCGGTGACCACGTGGACGATAGCGGTTACCCCCAGCCAGACCGGCGATTTCACCATCCCGGTGATTAACGCCGAGATTAACGGCCAGAAGTTTGCCTCCAAGCCGATAGCACTCAAGGTCACGGCGGTCACGGCTCCTTCCGCCGCGGCCATCAATTCCGGCAATGAAGTCGCTTTTCTGAAAGTAAGTTTCCCCAAGCAGCAAGTCTATGTGGGTCAATGCGCGGTGGCGGCATTGGATTTATATTTGCGCGAGGACGTGGTCAAATGGGGAGATTTTCAAATGACCAGCGCGCCGACGGATGGCTTTAGCGCCGGGCAAACGACGGATTTACAGCAGCAAAACCGGGTGCGGGTGGGTAATCGAAATTATAATATAGTTCACCTGGCGCTGCCCTTGAGGGTTGTTAAAGAGGGCGCGCTGGTGCTCGGGCCGTTTACGGCAACCGCGACGGTGATTTTGCCGACGGGCGATGCGGGGAACGATCCGTTTTCGCAAATGGGTGTTAATTCACCATTTTTTCGGGGAGTAAGAAAACAGGTCAACCTGGCTTCTGACCCGATCAAGATTGAATCCAAGCCGTTGCCGGAGCAGAACAAACCCGCCAATTTTTCCGGGGCGGTGGGCAATTTCACCATGTCCGCCACCGCCGGGCCGACCACGGTTACGGTGGGCGATCCCATCACGGTGCGCGTGCAAATAGCGGGGCAGGGCGCGCTCGATGCCGTGAACCTGCCCACGCAGGATGCCTGGCGCGATTTCAAGACCTTTCCGCCCACGTCCAAGGTGGAGAACGGCGACCAGTTTGGATTCCAAGGCACCAAGACGTTTGAACAAATCATCTCGCCGCAAAACGCCGACGTGCATGAGCTGCCCGCGTTTACGTTTTCCTTTTTCAACCCGGACGACAACCAGTATCACACGTTGACGCAAGCCGCCGTGCCGCTGGTGGTCAAAGCCGCCGCCGCCACGCCCGCGCCGACCGTGGCCGTGGCCAAAAATTCGACGCCGGAAAATCAGGCACCGCAGGATATTTTGCCCATCAAGGAACATGTCGGCGTGTTGACGCAGGCCAGGGTGCCGTTGCTGGTTCAGCCGGTTTTTCTGGGAGTGCAAAGCCTGCCGTTGCTGGCATTTGTGGCGGCATTCGTCTGGCGCCAGCGGACGGACAGCCTGGCCAACAACCCGCGCCTGCGCCGTCGCCGGGCCGTGGCCCTGCTGGTGGCCAGCGGCCTGGGCGATTTGAAAAAATGTGCGGCGGCGAACCAGCCCGATGAATTTTTCGCCACGCTGTTCCGCTTGTTGCAGGAACAACTGGGCGAGCGGCTGGATTGTCCGGCCTCGGCCATCACGGAAAATGTATTGGAAGAGCAGGCCTTGTTGCGGAACGCGCCCGCGACTACGCGCGAGGCGTTGCGCGAGCAATTCCAGCTTTGCAACCAGGCCCGGTACGCGCCCGTGCGCGGCACCAGCGAATTAAATTCCGTGGCCAACCATTTCGAAAAACTCATCCGCGAATTGCAGGAGTTGAAGGCATGAACACCCGTGTTTCACTCTCAAGATTGGCCAACGTGACGGTGCGTCGCGGTTGCTGGCTGTTTGTTTTGCTGGCGCTCCTTGGTGCCGGCCCGCTTTACGCGGCGGACGTGGCCACGGATTTTTCGGCGGCCAATGAGTTGTATGCCAAGGGCAAGTTTGCTGATGCGGCTGCCGCTTACGAAAAAATCATCCAGGCCAACGGGGAATCCCCGGCGCTGCTATTTAATTGCGGCAACGCCGAGTTCAAGGCCGGTCATCTGGGCCAGGCCATCGCCACGTATCGCCGGGCGGAACTGCTCGCGCCGCGCGACGCGGAATTGCGCGCGAATCTCGCGTTCGTCCGCAACCAGGTGCAGGGCGCGACCTTGCGCGAAAGCCACTGGCATAATCTGGTTGGCTCGCTGACGCTGAACGAGGGCACCTTGCTGACGGCGATGTTTTTCTGGGCCATGTTCATCCTGCTGGCCGCGCGCCAAATTCAGCCGGCGCTGGCGTCCAAGCTGCGCGGGGTGACGCGGCTGGCGGTAGTCTTGACAATTTTTTCCGGCATGGTGCTTGCGTTGCAGGCGGCCAGTCACTTCAATGCTTCCGTGGCCGTGGTTACCGGCGCGGAAGCCACCGCGCGGGTGGGGCCGTTTGACGATGCGCAGAGCGCATTCACCGCGCATGATGGCGCGGAATTGCGCGTGCTGGACCGGCATGACGACTGGGTGCAGGTGGCCGACAGCTCGGGAAAAATGGGCTGGTTCAGCGAAAAACAGGTGGCAGTTTTGCCGGGCGCGTGAATTTTTTTGTCGCGAAGCGACCCAGGAAATTAGCCCGGCACATGGTGCCGGGAGGTTGCCGGGCAGGCCGCGTCCTGAAGGGACGCTGGACGGAAATCAACAATGTTCCGGGGTCACTTCGCGATGGGAAGACGAGTTAAAAAAATGGGCGGCAGTTGAAGATTTGAGTTGAACATAATTACGGTTTTTTTGTCAGAATGTTCGTCCACAGCAGAAACTGATTGAAACATGAGCACAGGAATTAATGCGATCAACGAAGCAGTAAAACAGGCGAGTGCGTTTACGCAGCCGCTGTTCAGCGAACTGGGCAAGGTCATCATCGGCCAGAATTACCTGACCGAGCGGCTGGTGATTGGCCTGCTGGCCAATGGCCACGTCCTGCTCGAAGGCGTGCCCGGTCTGGCCAAGACCCTCGCCGTGAAATCACTGGCGGCCACGATGCACGTGAAATTTTCGCGCCTGCAATTCACGCCAGACATGCTGCCGGCCGATGTCATCGGCACGCAGATTTACAACCCGCAATCCGGCGGCTTTACCACGCGCAAAGGCCCGGTCTTTGCCAACCTGGTGCTGGCGGATGAAATCAACCGCGCGCCGGCCAAGGTGCAAAGCGCCCTGCTGGAAGCCATGCAGGAAAAGCAGGTGACCATTGGCGACCAGACCTACAAGCTCGAGGAGCCGTTTCTCGTGCTCGCCACGCAAAACCCCATCGAACAGGAAGGCACATATCCGCTGCCCGAGGCGCAGGTGGACCGCTTCATGTTGAAATTGAAGATTGGCTACCCGTCGCGCGCCGAGGAACGGCAGATTCTCGAAGTCATGGCCAAGACCACCGGCACGCCCACCGCCAATGCGGTGGTGGACCCCAAGGACATCATCAAGGCGCGCGAAGTCATCAACGACATTTACGTGGACGACAAGGTGAAGGATTACATTGTGGACCTCGTCTGTGCCACGCGCGATCCCGACCATTACAAGATTGCGGTGAAAGATTTCATCCAGCTCGGGGCCTCGCCGCGCGCGACCATTTCGTTGACGCTGGCGGCCAAGGCGTATGCGTTCCTGAAAGGCCGCGGCTACGTGACGCCGCAGGACGTGAAGAGCATCGGCATGGATGTGTTGCGCCATCGCGTGGCCATCACGTACGAAGCCGAGGCCGAGGAAAAGACCAGCGAAACGGTCATCCAGAAGATATTTGATGAATTGCCGGTGCCGTGATGAGAAGTAAGAATGAAGCAGGCGAGAAATTGGGTTCAGCAAAAATGAAACAGCCCAAGCATTCCGAACTTAAAGAGCCCTCGGGCCAATACCTTTGTGGGATCGTAAACAAAACGGGTTTGAGCGCCGTAGGCGCGGCATCTTGGTAGAACCAGAACCAAAAGTGAATCAAGCTCCGTAGGAGCGACATATTGTGCAACCGCCATGGCAAATACCTACACGCAAATATACATCCATGTTGTATTTGCCGTTGAAGGCCGTCAAAACCTCATTGCTGCTGAATATAATGAGGAGTTGCAGAAATACATCGCCGGCATCATTGCTGCGCAAAAACACAAATTGATCTCGATAAACAATATGCCAGACCATTTGCACCTGCTCATCGGCTTGCGTCCAGATGCGACGCTGTCCGATTTGGTGCGCGATGTGAAGGCAGGTTCGTCCAAATTCATCAACGAGCAGCGTTGGGTAAGGGGACGGTTTTCGTGGCAGGAAGGCTTCGGCGCTTTCTCGCACGCCCGCTCACAGATTGGTACGGTGATCCGTTACATCCAGAATCAACAAAAGCACCATGCGAAGAAATCTTTCCATGGTGAATATGTTGAGTTGCTAGAAAAATTCGGCGTGGAATACGACCGGAAATACATTTTCAAATCCGATGAAAATTGACGGCCAGAATATGCCGCCCCTACGGGGCTTGAATTTGTTTGGAGCTGATTTCTACCAAGATGTCGCGCCTACGGCGCTTGGGATTGGTTGTTTAATGCGTCAGGGCAAACAAAGCCAGCGACGTACGATGCAAAACAAATTTCACTATTTTGCAAGCGCATGATTCCCCGCGAGATTCTTAAAAAAATCCGGCAGATCGAGATTCGCACGAACCGTATCGTGACCGAAACGCTGGCGGGCGCGTATCATTCTGTCTTCAAGGGGCAGGGCATGAATTTCGACGAGGTGCGGGAATATCAGCCCGGCGACGACGTGCGCGCGATTGACTGGAATGTCACCGCGCGGATGAATCATCCGTTCATCAAAAAATTTGTCGAGGAACGCGAGCTCACGCTGATGCTGATCGTGGACGTGAGCGGTTCCGGTTTGTTTGGTTCGCGTGGACAATCCAAACGCGAGCTGGCGGCGGAAATTGCCTCGGTGCTCGCATTTTCCGCAATCCGCAATAACGACAAGGTGGGCCTGATTCTATTTAGCGACGAGGTGGAAAAATTCATTCCGCCGCGCAAGGGCCGGAGCCATGTCTTGCGCGTCATTCGTGAAGTTTTGTTTTTCGAGCCCAAGCGGCGCGGCACGGATTTGAATCATGCGCTGGAATTTTTCCTGCGGGTGCAGGCGCACAAGGCCATCACGGTGATTGTGTCGGATTTTCTGGGGTCGCCGGTGACGGCCCGCAAGACGGGTGAAAGACGGTCGCGCTCGCAAATGATGTTGCTGGAGTCGCTGGCGCAGACGTCGTTTACGATGTTGCGCCAGGCCAACCGCAAGCACGACCTGGTGGCGGTACAGGTCACGGACCCGCGCGAACTGGAGCTGCCCGAGCTGGGCCGGCTGGTGCTTCAGGATGCCGAGACCGGCGAGATTGTGGAGGTCAACACGGGCGACGAGCGCAAGCGCCGGGCGTTTGCGGAGCGGCAGGCGAAATCGCAGGAGCAACTGTTGCGCTTGTTCCGGCGCGCGGGCATTGATGCCATCCAATTGCGCACGGATGAAGATTATGGCGTGGAACTGGCGCGGTTTTTTGAGACGCGCGAGAAACGGAGGCTCCGCGGATGAATACGAACCTGACAAGTTCCGCTGCCGTGGACGACATACGCGACATCAAGCCGCCGATTGAAATCTCGGGCGGGCTGATGTGGTTATGGTGCGGGCTGATTGTGCTGGCGGTGTTGCTGGCGGCGTGGCTGCTCTGGCGCTGGCGGCAAAATCGCAAACTGAACATCAAACTCCCGCCGCCGTTGCCGCCGCATGTCCGGGCAAAGAAACGATTGCAGCAAGCGCTGGAATTGATCACGCAACCCAAGCCATTTGTAATCGAGGTGTCTGATGCGGCCCGGTCCTATCTGGAGCAACGATTTGATTTTCATGCGCCGGAGCGGACGACCGAGGAATTTTTGCGCGAGCTGGCCGGTTCCAAACTGTTGTTGCCCGATCAAAAAGAAAGTTTGGGCAATTTCCTCGCAAGTTGCGACCTGGTGAAATTTGCCAAGTACGAGCCGGGCGAAAAGGAACTGCGTGAGCTGCACGGTTCGGCGGTGCGCTTGGTGGAGGAAACGGAGCCGCAGCCAGTGGCCGGTGCCGGTACGCCGGCAGCGCCCCCGGCGGAAGTGAAATCATAGCGACGAGTTGAAAATGGTTTTAGCCCATCCATATTGCCTTTTGCTGTTTCTGTTGTTGCCGCTGCTCGCCTGGCTGAAGGGCCGGCGCGGCGCGCCGCCGGCGTTTGTCTATTCATCCGTGCAACTGGTGCGCGGCATGCAGAATGTTTCCAAGGCGCGGCGCGGCGGATTTTTGATGTCGTTGCGCTGGCTGGTGCTGGGGATATTGATTGTGGCGCTGGCGCAGCCGCGTTTGACCAAAAGCACGACGGAGGTCAAGGCCAGCGGCATTGATATTGTGGCGGCGCTGGACTTGTCCGGCAGCATGATTTCCGAAGACTTTGTGGTGCATGGCGAGCGCGTGAACCGGGTGAACATGGCCAAGTCCGTCCTGAAGACGTTCATTGATAAACGGCCCAACGACCGCATTGGCCTGGTGGTGTTTGCGGCGCAGGCGTTCATTGCCACGCCCCTGACGCTGGACCATGATTATTTGCAGGAGAACCTGGCGCGGCTGGAAATCGGTTCAATCAATTCGGACGCGACGGCCATTGGCGATGCCCTGACCACGGCGGTCAACCGGCTGCGCGATTTGAAGGCCAAGAGCAAGATCATCATCCTGGCCACCGACGGCCAGAACAACTCCGGCAAGGTGGAGCCGTTGCTGGCTGCGGAAGCCGCCGCCGCGCTGGGCATAAAAATTTACACGGTCGGCATCGGGGAACAGGGCCAGGCGCCAATGCCGGGGCGCGACATGTTCGGGCGCAAGACGTATCAAATGGTGCCGGTGGATGTGGATGAGGGGACGCTGCAAAAAATCGCGGATAAAACGGGCGGCAAGTATTACCGGGCCGACAACGCGGAGAAGTTCCAGAAAATCTACGATGAAATTGACAAGCTGGAAAAGACCGAGGCGGTGGTGAACAAATACACGGAATACAAGGAACTGTTTCCGTGGCTGGTGGCGGCCGGTTTGTCCCTGCTGTTGATCGAACTGGTGCTGGCGCAGACGGCGTTCCGCAAGCTGCCTTGAACCGGTGAAGAATGAGATGCGATTAATGATTTAACGATGCAATTCGGTGTCAAAAATATACTGTGGCTGTTGCTGGTGGTGCCGCCGGTGCTGGCGCTCTTTCTTTGGTGGGGCGAGCGCGTGCGGCAGCGATTGCTGGCAAAATTCATAGAGGCACGGCTGTTGACCTCGCTGACCGTCGGGCTTTCGCCAACGCGCCGCAAAATTCGCTACGCGCTGGTGGTTCTGGCCGTGGCGCTGCTGATTATTACCATTGCCCGGCCGCAACGCGGATTTGATTTGCAGGAGGTGGAACAACGCGGGCTCGATATTGTGGTGGCGGTGGACACCTCCAAGTCCATGCTGGCCACGGACATTGCGCCCAACCGGCTGGCCCGCGCAAAAATGGCCACGTTGGAATTGATGCAAAAAGCCGCCACGGATCGCATCGGGCTGGTGGCGTTTGCCGGCGACGCGTTTCTGGAATGTCCGCTGACGATTGATAACACCGCATTCCAGCAGAGCGTGCAGGCGCTGGATGTAAACACCATTCCCCAAGGCGGCACGGCGCTGGCGGCGGCCATCAATACCGCGCTGGGCGCTTTTAAGGAGGGCGATCATTACAAGGCCCTCGTGTTGTTTACCGATGGCGAGGATAATGACGAAGGCGCGCTCGAAGCGGCGCAAAATGCGGCGAAGGAAGGCTTGAAGATTTTTACCATTGGCATCGGCACGACCGAAGGCGCGCTGCTGGACCCCAATATTGTGCGCGACCCGGATGGCAATGCGGTGAAATCGCACTTGAACGAGGCGTTGTTGCAGCAAATCGCCACGGCCACCGGCGGCTTTTACCTGCCGTTGCGCGGCGCGAATACCATGGATTTGCTGTACGACAAGGGGCTTGCGCTTTTGCCGAAGGCGGAAGGCGTGGGCAAGCTGGTGCGGCGGTATCACGAGCAGTATCACTGGCCGCTGGCGCTGGCGATGTTGCTGCTGATTGCCGAGATGTTTTTCCCGGAACGCCGTGCCGGTGCCCGGCGTGGCGGGGCGAAGCCGGCGAGTGTGCCACCGGCGGTGGTGGCATCGCTGGTGTTGTTCACCGTATGGCTAGGGGCGTCGTCGGCGCAAGCTTCGCCGGACAGTGCACTGCGGGATTATCGGGCCGGTAATTTCACCAATGCGATGACGGAATTCAACCGGCTGGCGGAAGTGCAGACGAACGACCTGCGGCTGGTTTTCAATGCGGGGGATGCGGCGTATCGCGCCACCAATTTTGACCTGGCGCAAAATCTGTTTTCGCAGGTGACCATTTCGCCGGACTTGAACTTGCAGCAAAAGGCGTTTTACAACCTGGGCAACGCGCAATTTCAACTGGCGAAACAGACCAAGGACCTGGACGGTTTGCAGCAAGGCCTGGAGCAAACGGAAAAAACCTTTGAACGCGCGGTCTCGCTCAATACCAACGACGTGGACGCGGTGTTTAACCTGAAGTTCACTAAAAATGCCGTGGAGCAAATCAAGCAATTCAAGGAGGCCATGCGCCGGGCCAAGAGCAACGCGGATGACGCCGTGCGCCGGGCGGAATTTCATCGCGCGCTGGAGATCATGCTGCCCTTGCAAAAAACCGTGGCGGCCAAACAATTTGAAGAGTACACCAAGAAATTGAAGAGCATCGATGACATTGCGAATCCTCATCAGCCTTAGCCTGTTGCTGCTGGCCTGGCAAAAGGCCGCCGCGCAACTGGCGCCTGCCGACGGTTATTTCAACACCGGCGCGCAGTTGTATATTTCCAACAACGTCCCGTCGGCGCTGGAACAGGTGGAGAATGGTTTGCGGATTTATCCCGATGACCAGAAGCTGAAAGCGTTGGAGAAACTGTTGAAACAAGAGCAACAACAACAGCAGCAGCAACAACAAAATCAACAGAACCAGCAGCAGCAACAGCAGCAAAAAAATCAGCAACAGCAGAACCAGCAGCAGCAATCGTCGCAGCAGAAGCAGGAGCAGGACAAACAGGATCAGCAAAAGCAGGACGAGCAAAAAAAACAGCAGGAACAAAAAAAGAAAGAAGAGCAGGAGAAACAACAGCAGCAACAACAGTCGCCCGGCCAAAAAAAGCCGGATGAGCAAAAGGACAAGCCGGACCAGCCGGGGCAGGAAGCCAAGGTGGGACAGATGACGCCGGACGAAGCCAAGCGGTTGCTGGATGCGCAAAAGGGCGACGAGCAGTTGTTGCAAATGAAGCCGCAGGAAAAACCGCGCGACCCCGCGCATCCCTTTAAGGACTGGTAAATCCGCCGGGCAAGTGAATCAAGCTTGACGCGCGCGGTATTTAGCGTTTGATTGTCGCCGTTATGAAAAAAATAATTTTTGCCGCTTTTGCCGCCACCGCCGTGATTATCACCGGTTGCGTTGGGACTGTTAGTGATACCGACACATTTGCCATGAGCTATGGCCGTGATTCCGTGTCCGGCCGTTATGCCCGCCCCATTGATCAGGTCTATCAAGCTTCCGTCAAGGTGGTCAGCACGGACGGCGCGCTGGTGCGCGAATACATTCCGCATGATTACACCAATACGGTGCGCTCGCTCGAAGGCCGGATCAATGATTGCAAGGTTTGGGTTCGCGTGGAGCAGGTTGAACCCCGCGTGAGCCAGGTGGACGTGGAAGCGCGCACCAAATGGGGCCACACGGACATTGACCTCGTGCATCAGGTGGAAAAGGAAATTGCGCTGGAACTGGCCGCGCACTAAACGGCACCACGGTTCCGCCCGCGCCATTCGCCGTAAAATGCGAACCGCGCCGGCGGGCTGCCTCCGCCAGTGCTGATGAATGACGCTCTAAAACTGCACGCCCATCCCCGCGACCTCGCGCGCTGGCAGAAGGCCCAACAACAGTTATTGAGCGGCCGGACCGGGTCGGCGTTGTCGGCCTATCAAGATTTGGTGCGCCGGTATCCTTCGCTGGCGGAATTGTGGTTTGAACTGGGCAATGCCGCCGCCGGCGATTTGAATTTTGCCCTGGCGAGCAACGCCTATCGCCGCGCGCAGGATCTGGCCCCGCAAAACGCTTCGCTGCTGGGCTCCATCGGACATCAATACCTGGGCCTGCGCCAGCTCGACAATGCCCGCGCCAGTTTTGAGCGGGCGGTGGCTGCCGACCCTGATTCAGTGGATGCGCGCATCAACCTGGCGGTCTGGTTTGAGAAGGAGCGCCGCCTCGACGAGGCGTGGGAAAATGTGGAAGCCTGCCTGGCGAAACATCCGCGCGATGACCAGGTGCGATATTTCCGCGCCCTGTTGCTGCACCGGAAAAAACGCGACCCGGAGGCGGAGACGGCCCTGCGCGATTTAATCAAGGACAGCCCGCAATATCCCTATGTGAAATATGCCGCGCCGCATTTGCTGGGCGTGGTGCTGGATCAACTGGGGCAATATCCCGAGGCGATGGAGTGGTTGCTCAAGTCCAAGGCGCAGGTGCGGACCATTACGGATACGGCGAGGCTGGAAAAGGCTTATGACGAGGGCGACCGGCGGCGGCGCGAATTGCTGGCCTGCCTCACCCCCGAGATGATTCAACGCTGGCGGCAATTGCCGAAGCCCCCCGGTGAGCGTTATCAACTGGCATTTCTGGGCGGTCATCCGCGCAGCGGCACCACGCTGCTGGAGCAAATCCTGGATTCGCACCCGGACATACTGGCCTTTGATGAGCCGATGGCCGTGAACCAGGAAATTACCGGCCGGCTTGATTTTCCCCGCGCCAAAAGCCCCCTCGAGGCCACGCAAATGCTCGATGCGCTGCCCGAATCGCAACGCATTGACATGCGGCAACGCTATTTCAAGAGTTTGCTGCGCGAGATTCCCGAAGTGCCCACCCAAAGCCTGTTGGTGGATAAAAATCCCTCGCCCACCATGTCGCTCAATCTCTGGCTGCGGGCGTTTCCGGAATTGAAGGTCATCATTGCCCTGCGCGATCCGCGGGATGTGCTCATCAGTTGCTTCTTTCTAAACATCATGCTCAACGCGACGAACGTGAATTTTTTGAGCGTTGAGCGGATAGCCAAGCATTATGCGGATCTGATGGATGTCTGGCTCCGGATGCGTGAGCTGGGCGGCTTCGACTGGATTGAGACGCGGTACGAGGATGTGGTGGCCGATTTGGAAACCGAGGGACGGAAGCTCATGAATTTTCTTGGCCGTCCCTGGCATGCAGACCAGATGCGCTTTCACGAGACCGCGCGCCGGAAGATGCTTTTTGCGCCCACTTACCATGATGTCACCCAGCCGGTTTATAAACGCGCCGTGAAACGCTGGGAACGATATGCGGAAGCGCTGGCACCCGCGCAGGCTAGGCTGGCACCGTATTGCCGTGCATTTGGTTACGATTTATAAACTTAAGAGCGGAAATGAGCGGTTCAGTAATGGGCTCACATTCAAGTATCTTCAAAATATCTGCAACTCTCCCCCGAATGTGGTATGGTGATAAAAGTCCAATTGGTGGATATATAAGAAAAGCAAGAGTACGGGCAGCATAGTTAAATCTAGGCAGGAAGAAAATTCCGTCTGAGCATTTATGATTCATTTGCCATCACGTAAACGGTTTGGATGACCAGCCCCAAACGGTCAATCCAACAATAGCTACCAACACCACCCGCCACTAGCAAACTGCAAACCAACCCCATGAAACGTTCATTATTCACAAAACATCTAAAACAAGCCCTGCTGGCGGTACCCGCCAGTGCGCTCATGCTCGGGGCAGCACATGCCGGCACGACCGTAGCCTTGAATTTTCAATCTTGGTACTACGATTCGGGCTCTAATCCACAGACCGTTGGTTTTGGTGCCGGTTATCAAACCACCGGTTTTCCAGTCACGGCCAAGGCATTCGGCGTCCCGGCAAGCAGTTGGTTCAATACGGATCCCCTGCCGGCGCAGGCAGCCGTTTATTCTTCCAGCACATTGTTTGGTTCCACCAGTTCGTTGGCGGGAGGCAGCAACACGTTTGCGGGAACGCTCACGGTTACTGTGACCGCACCGGACGTGTGGCAATCTGCCATTGGTGAGCAGGTTTCTGGCTGGAATCCCGAAACGGTGGCACCGGGTAATAATGAAGTGACGTGGGGTTATCTTGATAGTAATGGCGGACAATCGCCAACTGCCAATCTTACCGGCCTGGCGGCTAAATTCCCCAGTGGGTATGTTGTTCAAACCATTGCGGCTGAAGGTGGTGTCACCGGTTTTAATGATGTGACTGTCAGTGATGGTGTGAACTCCAGCGACATGCCCTATACAACTTATTTTGTAAAAGGTACAGCCAGTGATGGTTACGCCAGTGGTAACGGTACGGTTGGCTTGAGTTCATCGAGCAGCACGCTGACTGGCGATAGTCTTAGCATTACCTGTGGAGCCCAGACCTCGGGGAACCGTTCTACGCTGGCTGGTTTTATTATTACGGATCAACCTTTGGTGACCCGATCCTATCCCCCCACCAGTTTGGTGGCGGCAGGCGGTTCGTTTGTGTTGAATGCCGTGGGTATTGGTATTGGTAACCTCAGTTACCAATGGCAACACGCCGGAACCAATTTGCCGGGCGCCACATTCCCGAGCTACACAAACTCTGCGGCGGCAACGACTGATGGCGGCAGTTACCAGCTCCTGTTGACCAGCGATGCTTTTCCATCATACACGGCCAATAGCGATGTTCTTTCCGTTACCGTAGTTCCCACGCATTCGGCACGTACAGCCACCTGGGATGCAGATGTAACCACGACTGGTGCCCAAGACGGCTCAGGCATTTGGAATAATACCACCACCAACTGGTGGAGCGGCTCGTTTGATGATTATTGGGGTCCTGCCGATTCGGCTGTTATTGGCGCTGGTGGGGCGGGAACTTATACCATTACTCTGGGAGACAGCATCCAGGCCAATGCCATCACTTTCAATAGTGGTACCTATACCATCACGAATGCAGCCGGTGAAACTCTTACCCTGTCTGGTAATTCGACGATCACCATGAACGTCAATGGAACCATCGGATGTCCCCTTACTACCACCAATACGTTGATTAAACTGGGCACTGGAAAACTGACGCAGGCAGGTGCCCTGGGTACCGCCGCCACTATTGTGAGTGCCGGTACATTGGAGGTGCAAAAGAGCAGTGGTAACTCGCCTTATGTGGTTACCAATGGTGCCACCCTTAGAATTGGTTACAGCACCGGTGGCGGTTATGCCACGGATAATACCCAGATTTACGGCGACGGAACGGCCGCTACCACGGGCCTTTATCTGAACGGCGGCACTACTTTCAACGTCAGTGGCGGCTTGGTGGTTAACAATGCACCCACCGCGATCCGCCAATACGGCACGGGCATGGCCAGCCTGGGTATTTTTGACATTAATAGTAATCCCGGACTCTCGATTACGGCGGCCGCTTCCGGCACTACGACTGACCCGAATATTCAATACAACAGCTATGGTTACGGCATGGTGGTTACCACGGCGGCCGGTGCGAACAATGCCACCGGCGATTTGGTTGCCAACGGTCCGCTCAACGTCAATGGCAACAACGGCGTGTATGGCCTGATCAAACGCGGGCTTGGTTCCATGCGTTTGAATGCGGTTGCCACCACCAATAACGTGGCCTTCAACGTAGCCGCCGGTTCGGCGATTTGCGGTATTGCCAACTGTATCGGCACCAATGCGAGCCTCGTGGTTGGCGCCAGCAGTACGATTAATCTGAACGGCTATAGCCAGACAGTGAGCAACGCAACCTTGAATGGCACCTTAAAGATGACCATCAACAAAGGCGGTTCGCCCAACAGCCAGGTGTTGTCGGTGATTGGTGGACCACAGATTGGTTATAATGGCACCTTGATCGTTACGAACATTGGCGGCACGCTGGCACTGAACGATTCGTTCAAGTTGTTTGATGATGTGTACGGTTACAGCGGGATGTTTACCAACATCCAGTTGCCGCAATTGACAACCGGATTGGGCTGGTCCAACAGCCTGGCGGCGAATGGCACGCTGTACGTCGTCGTGGGCTCTACTCCGCCCAGTGTCACGGGTGATTTGGCCGGCGTTACCAATTACGCCTTCGCGGGAGTTACCCAGACTTACACGATCACGGCGGCGGGCGATCCCACCCTGTATTATATCTGGTTGAAGAACGGGGTCACGCCGGTGGGCGTGAGCAGCCCCACGCTGACACTGCCTGCATTGACGGTTGGCAGCAGTGGTTTCTATTCGGTCATTGTCAGCAACAATTATGGCAAAGCCTACAGCCAGTCGAACTACTTGTCGGTGGCAGCACCGGGCCTGGCGGCGGCGGCCTCGGTTCAGGATGCGCCTGGCGCCATCTGGCCCTTGAATGAGACGGCTGGTCCGACAACCTATGACTATTCCGGTGCTGGCAACAATGCCACCCAGAATGGCGGGTTGGTATTGGCAGTGGCAGGTCCGTCCTCGCCGGCCTACCAAGGTTTTGCCCCCGGCACCTTGGCTTATCAGTTTGACGGTCTGGATAGTTACATTAATTGTGGCACTGGACCTTCATTGTCCGGCACCACGGACTTCTCCTTGGAAGCCTGGATTAACACCACCAACACTGCCACCGGCATAATTATTCAGCAACGTTCGCCGACTGGCTTCAACGGTGAATATCAATTGTCCGTCAACGCCAATGGTACCCTGTCATTCTCGGTATATGGTGGCGGCCAGCAATTCAACTTCAGTTCGCCGGTGGCCTCAAAATATGTCAATGATGGCAACTGGCACCATGTGGCGGCCGTGCGCAGTGGTTTGACCGGCACCATCTATATTGATGGCAGTGCAGTCGCCAC
>Ga0265327_10001084_pt1 | contig 37901 bp, 31 predicted proteins | sample 41621metaG_FD_202089 | JGI IMG/M metagenome (GOLD analysis project Ga0265327, IMG submission 202089) | Rhizosphere microbial communities from Carex aquatilis grown in University of Washington, Seatle, WA, United States - 4-16-21 metaG | ecosystem: Host-associated > Plants > Roots > Rhizosphere...
GCCGCGCCCGCTACAGTCGGGGCCGTCAACTCCGCACCACCCCCTTTCACAACCACCTGCCATGAACCTCCTTCCCCTCCTCCTCACCGCCAGCGCCTGCCTCCTCTTTTCCCTCGCCGTGTTCTTCCTCCGCGATCGCCTGCAGCAGTCGGGCCGCCGCCCGATCCGCTCGACGACAGGAAATGATCTTCCGTTCGACCCTGCGGCCTGAGTAGCCTCCCATGAAGCCACTCAGTCCGTGATCAACGTCGACCTCGATCTCGTCCGCAAATACGACATTTCCGCCCCCCGCTACACCTCCTACCCGACGGCGGTGGAGTTTCGGGATTTTGCGACGCCGGGGCCCCTGCTGGGCCACCTGGACCGGTCCAACCAGGACGCCTCGATCCCGCTCTCGCTGTATTTCCACCTCCCGTTCTGCGAGACGCTCTGCTGGTTCTGCGGCTGCACCACGGTCATCACGCTGAACCACCAGACCTCCGACACCTACCTCGACTACCTCGAGAAGGAGATCGCGCTGCTGGCCCCCAAGGTCCACCCGGACCGGCGCGTGGTCCAGCTGCACTACGGCGGCGGCACGCCGACCTTCTTCCAGCCCCCCCAGCTGAAACGCCTGGCGGGACTCATCCACCGCCATTTCAAGCTGGCGCCCGACGCCGAGCTGAGCGTCGAGGTTGATCCCCGCCGCCTGTCGCATGCCCAGGTCGTGGCGCTCCGGGAGAGCGGCTTCAACCGCGCCTCGCTGGGCGTGCAGGACTTCAACCCGCAGGTGCAGGAGGCGGTCCACCGGATCCAGCCCCGCGCGATGACCGAGCAGGCCATCCGCTGGCTCCGGGACGAGGGCTTCACCTCCATCAACCTCGACCTGATCTATGGCCTGCCCTACCAGACCGTGGTGTCGTTCACCGACACGCTGGAGCAGGTGCTGGAGCTCAGCCCCGACCGCCTGGCCGTGTTCAGCTACGCGCACGTGCCCTGGATGAAGCCGGCGCAGAAGATCCTCGAGCGCGAGGCGGCGCTGCCCACGCCGGACACCAAGCTGGCGATGCTGAAGCTGATCACCGAGACGCTCACCAGCCGCGGCTACGTGTACGTCGGCATGGACCATTTCGCCAAGGAGACCGACGAGCTGGCGGTGGCCCAGGCGGCGGGCACCCTGCAGCGCAACTTCCAGGGCTACAGCACCCGCGCCGGCACGGAGATCCTCGCCTTCGGCATCTCGGCCATCTCCCAGACCCCGTTCAGCTACCGGCAGAACCACAAGACCCTCGAGCCCTACTATGCGGCGCTCGACCGGGGCGAAGTGCCGGCCACCCGGGGCCGCGAGCTGTCCGAGGAGGACGCCCGCCGCCGCGAGGTGATCATGCGCGTGATGTGCCACCTGCGGCTGGACTACGCGGCGCTCTCCCGCGAGTTCGGGTTCGATTTCGCCGCCCGTTACGCGACCGAGCTGGCCCGGCTGCAGCCGCTGGCCCAGGACGGGCTGGTGCAGCTGACGCCCGGCGGGCTCCGCGTGACGGAGCTGGGCCGGCTTTTCCTCCGCAACATCGCCGTCTGCTTTGACGCGTATTACGCGCCGGAAGCCAAGCGCCATTCGCGCACCGTCTAGCCGAGGCGCCGCGGAGCTACCCGCCATGTCCTCGCCCGCTTCCCCCCTGCCCGTCGCCATCATCGGCGCCGGCATCACCGGCCTCACCGCCGCCTGGCAACTCCACCGCGCCAACGTGCCCGTCGTCGTCTTCGAGGCCGCCGCCGGTCCCGGCGGCGCCATCGCCTCGACGCGCGACGGCGACTGGCTGTGGGAGGCGGGGCCCAACACCATGCTCGAGAGCACCGCGGAGGTGGCGGGGTTCGTGGACGCCGTGGGCCTCGGCGGCCGGCGGGTCTACGCCTCCGCCACCGCCAACAACCGCTACGTCGTGCGCGACGGCCGATTGGTGGCGATGCCGACGTCGCCGTGGGGCTTCGTCCGGACGCGGATGTTCTCCTGGCGGGCCAAGCTCGGCCTCCTCGGCGAGCCGTGGCGCCCGCGCTCGGCGGCCGACGCCGAGGAGACGGTCGCGGACTTTGTCGTTCGCCGCCTCGGCCAGGAGTTCCTCGACTACGCGGTGAACCCGTTCGTGGGCGGCGTGTACGCCGGCGACCCGCGGCGGCTGTCCGTGCGCCACGGCTTCCCCAAGCTCCACCGCCTCGAGCAGGAGCACGGCTCGCTGCTCCGGGGCGCGCTCAAGCGCCGCAACACCAGCGGCGGGCCCAAGGGCCGCATCTTCTCCTTCCCCGGCGGGCTCGTGGAGCTGCCCCGCGCCCTGGCGTCCGCGCTGGGCGGCGCGGTGCGGTTCGGCACGCGCGTCGACACCGTGCGCCGCACGGCGGCCGGCTGGGAGATCGTCAGCCGCAACGGGAGCTCCCCGCGGACCGAGGCCTTTGCCGCCGTGCTCTGCGCCCTGCCCGCCGACGCGCTGGCGGCGCTGCACTTCGAGGGCGTCCCGGGCGCCGACCGGCTCGCGACCCTGCGCGAGATCGAGCACCCGCCGGTCGCGTCGGTCTTCACCGGCCACCGCCGGGAGGACGTGGCCCACCCGCTCGACGGCTTCGGCCTGCTGATGCCCGAGGTGGAGCGGCACCGCGTGCTCGGCGTGCTGTTCTCCAGCTCGCTCTTCCCCGGCCGCGCCCCGGCGGGCCATGTGGCGCTCACGACCTTCGTCGGCGGCGTCCGGGCCCCGGAGCTCGCGCGGCTGGACGACGCGGCCCTGACCAAGCTCGTGCGCGAGGAACTGGCCGGCCTGCTCGGCGTCCGCGGCGAGCCCGCCTACCTTCACATCCAGCGCTGGCCCCGCGCCATCCCGCAGTACACGCTCGGCTACGGCCGCCACAAGGAGCTCTTCGCCGAGCTCGAGCGCGCCTCGCCCGGACTCCACTTCGGCGGCAACGCCCGCGACGGCATCTCCCTCGCGAACTGCATCGAGTCGGGACGCCGCCTCGCCAAGGCGGTGAGCTGAGCGTGCGAGTTGAACGTCGCTAGTTGAAAGCTAGCCACCGCTGACAGCACCAGACGGTCGGGCTTTCAACGTTCAACCCGCGACGTTCAACGCTTCAGCGCGCGGGCGCGCTGAAGCTGCGCCACTTGCTCAGCGGCAGGCTGCCGACGAGGATGAAGGCGACCTGGCTGGCGACGAACGCCAGTAGCCACCAGAAGGCGGCGTCCATGAAGCCGTAGCTGTGCAGGCCGACGCCGAGCATGTTCACGCCGAACCAGCTCCAGCTCGTCACGATGTTGCCCATGATGGCGAGGTTCATCAGCCCGCGCTGCCGGATCATGCCGCCCCAGCGCGCGTGGAGGATGAGCGCGTTCCAGAGCACGATGATGAGCGCGCCGTTCTCCTTCGGGTCCCAGCCCCAGAACCGGCCCCAGGACTGATCGGCCCAGATGCCGCCGAGCACGGTGCCGACGAAGCTGAACAGCGTGGCGAAGCAGACGATGCCGTAGACCATGCGCGCCAGGGCGTCGGCGGTGGGCGCGTCGAGCGACTTCGTGAACACGCCACGGATGACGTACAGCAGGGCAAGGAAGCCGGCGAGGAACGTGGCGGCATAGCCGACCGTCACGGTGACAACATGCGTCGCGAGCCAGAAGTTCGAGTCGAGCACGGCGCGCATCATCTCGAGCGTGTCGCCACCCAGCGCGAGGTGGTGGGCGATCAGGAGCGTGCTGAAGCCGACGAGGCCGGCGGTGACGCTGCCGATGGCGTTGCGGTAGAGGCGCTCGAGGACGATGCAGAGGGCGACGGCGACCCAGCCGACGAAGAGCGCGGAGGAATAGAGATTGGTGACCGGCGGGCGGCCCTCGAGCCACATGCGGACGCCGATGCCGGCGGTGGACAGCACCCAGGCCAGGATGACGAGGGCGAAGGCCGCGCGGCCCAGCTCGTCGGGCCACTTCAGCCAGGAGAACACCGCCAGGAGGAACACGACCACGTAGAGCAGCATGGCGGTGTAGAACGGCTGGGCGGAGTTGAAGCGCGCCTCGACGTCGCAGCGGCCCATGAACCCGGGCAGGTCCCGGTCCAGGCCGGCGCGGTACTCATGGACGAGGGTGTTGAAGGCCGCCGGCTGGTAGCCGCGCCAGGCGAGGCCGAGGCCGGCGTAGGTGGCCAGCCCGGGGTTGAGCTGGCCGGACTCCAGGCTCGTGCGCAGGGCGCCGCCGGCGTTGCGCCAGCCGGCCGCGATGCCGCGGTCGCCCACGGGCGGGATGGGCAGCAGGTAGCCGGTGGACTCGAGGACCGCCGCCGCGTCGCTGAGCTCCAGCAGAGCCTTGGCCGCCGCCGCGTCATGCGGCTGGCCCGCCTGCTTCGCGCTCACGGCCGCCAGCCCGGCGGGAACCACGGTGTCGAAGTGCGCCAGCTGCTCGAGGAAGTTCGAGACGCCCGGCGCCAGCAGGCTGCCCTGGAGGCGCTGGTAGAGGATGACGCTGTCGCGCAGCTGGATCACCGCGCGCTGGAAGGGCGTGCGCACCGCCGGCTCGACGGCCTCGGCGAGCTGCGACTGGCGTGCCAGCTCCGCCAGGCCCTTGGACACCTGGAGATAGGTGAAGCGCTTCTTGCCCACGCCGGCGCCGTCGTCGGGCGTGAGGTTGAGGAGCGTGAGCACGTCGGGATGGACGATCTCGAAGGTGGCGTAGGTGTCGGCCACCTCGGGCTTGTAGAGCATGTCGAGCAGCCACTCGGTGGGGCTCGCGGACCGGCCCTCGGGCGTGGAGACGCTCTGGCGGCCCTGCAGCACGAGGAGCGAGGTGCGGGCCACGGTGTCGAGCGGCTTGATGCGCCCGTTGACGAGGGTCGGAAGCCGGCTGAAGGCGGCGAGGTCGTACTCGCCCTTGTAGCGGGGCGGGAGCAGCGAGGCCACGACGGCCAGGGCGGCGAGGAGGAGGACGGCGAGCGGGAGAAAGCGTTTCATGGCAGGAAGGAGGGTCGGTCGGTTCAGGCCGCGGCGCGGCGCTTGGTGAAGAAGCCGGCCAGATGGATGCCGAACTGGAGCAGGAGCCCGAGCGTGATCACGCCGCACGCGATGTACGGGATGAGCCAGCTGGGGTTGCGCACCACCTGGAGGACGGTGGTGGAGTCGTTGTTCTCAAAGCCGGCCTGGTAGAATGTGAGCCCGGCGTAGCGCAGGGGGTTGTTCATGTAGATCAGCACCTCGCGGTCGTCGCGGCCGTCGGGGGTGGTGAGCCGGATGCGGCTGGAGAAGTTCTTCGGGATGTCCGTGCCGGCGTAGCGGTCGTGGCTGAACTTCAGCAGCGTGAGCGAGAAGGGCCGGTAGTGCCGGGCGAAGCGCAGGTCCATCTTCCAGGTGCGGCCGGCGGCGGTGAAGGTCTGCGGCTCCTCGAGGGCCGGCGAGACCAGCCAGGTCCCCAGCGAGCCCTCGGCGCCGACCAGCTCGATGTAGGCGCTGGGGATGTTGCGCTCGTCCTCCTTGTAGGTGAGCGGCTTCACGGTCGCGATGACCTGCGGGCCGACGCCCTGCGTGGCGATGCCGGGCGCCTCGGTGCCCAGCATGGGCCCGCGCATGGACAGCGTGGAGTTCGGGAAGAAGGTCTTCACCACGACGCGGAAGGGCAGCTTCGGGTGCTGGATCGTCTCGAGCCGGGCCAGCGGCCGCTCGGGGATGGCGACGACCTCGTCGAACTTCGGGTCGGTGGTGTCCGTGATCGCCAGCTCGATGTTGCGGAAGCTTTCCGAGTAATTCTTGGTCTGCCCCTGGTCGAGCCGCAGGGTGAAGTCCTGCTGCATGAGCCCCGAGAGGAGCTCGCCGATGAGCAGGAGGATCAGGCCGGCGTGGGCGAACCAGATGCCGACTTTCCGCCACTCCCACTTGAAGCGGTAGATATGCGCCCCGAGGAGGTTGATCAGCAGCAGGCCGCCGATGCTGTAGCCGCCGGGGAAGACGGCGAGCGACACGCCGCCGACCTTCCAGAAGACGACGAAGGTGCGGAAATATTTTTCCTGCACCACCCAGACGCCGAGGTTAACCTGGTCCAGCGTGGCCGCCATCACGAGGATGATCGAGAACACGATCAGCACGACGGTCAGCTTGAGCGAGACCAGCAGGTCGCGCAGGTCCTTGAGAGTGGTGAGCATGGCGGGTCAGGGGGCCGAGAGGGATTGGAGGAAGGCGGTGAAGGCCGGTTTTTCCTTCGCCACGAGGTCCACCGGACCGGTGAGCTTGAAGAACCAGGTGGCATTGCCGAAGGGCACGATCGCCCCAAGCATGCGCACGGGCCGGTCGGCGGCGCCGCCGGAGAAATCCACATAGGTCACGGCCAGGCCGTGGGGCGACAACCGCGTCACCACGCCGGCGACGTCCGCCTCGGCCAGCGGGGCCAGTTGCAGCTGGCTGCGCCAGCGGTTGAGGTTGGCCAGCTCGCCGCCGACATCGCCGGGAAAGGCGGTCACGGACAGGTCGCCCACGGCGCCATTCGCGCCGGTCACCGCGTAGGTGGCCTTGCGCATGGCGGTCGCCGGGCGGCTTTCCCAGTTCGCGGGTGCGGTCCACTTCAGGCCCGCCCCCTCGGCCTTGATCACCTCGGTGTTGGCCATGTCGGCCGCCGGGGCCGCGGGCGCGGCCGGCGCCGCGGCGGGCGTCAGGTTGGCATGCGCGGCGGCCAGCGAGGCGGCCGCGGCGTCGGACTTCAGCGTCTGCAGGAAAGCCATGAACGCCGGCCGGGCCTTCGCCACCACGGCATCAGGCCCGATGAGCTTGAAGAACCAGGTCGCGCCGCCGCTGGGCACCATCGCCCCGAGCATGCGGGCGGGTTTTTCCTTCGTGCCGCCGAGAATGTCCACCACGCCGACCTGCAGCCCACCCACGTCGAGGCGGGTGACCGCGCTGGCCAGCTCGGCCTCGGAGATCGGGGCGACCTGCAGCTGGCCGCGCCAGCGGTTGACGTTGGCCAGCTCGCCGCCGACATCGCCCGGGAAGGCGGTCACGGCCAGCTCCGCGCCCTCGCCCACGACAAAGGTCGCCTTGCGCACGCCGGTGGCGCCCTTGTTCTGCCACTCCGCGGGGGCGGTCCAGGTCAGGCCCGGGCCGCTGGCCTGGGCGACCGCCGGGCCCGCCATGTTGCCGGACCCGGCCATGCCGGCGGCCGGCGGGGCAACGACCGGCGCCGCGGCGGCGCTTTCCTTGGGAATTTGGTAGACCGCGATGTTGGAGTCGCGGCAGGCGCCGAGCAGGAACGGCAGCGACAAAAGGAGGCTAAGCCGAGAGGTACGCATAACAGAGAGTGTTGGAAGAAATGAAACCGAAGCAATCCACCAGACGGAGGCCGGGCGGTTGAAACGATGTAATGTGCTGATAATGATGCCCGAACCCCCGGGGACGGGCTGCGCATATTTTGCGCACCCTTCACCAACCCTTGTTTTGCGGTCGGGCCGCCGGACCGGGATTCGGCGGCCCAAAGCGTTGCAGCCAAGCGCTCCAACTGATGTTTCGCGCCTCCGGCTGCGCCGGACTCTCTTTGGCCGGCAAAGACGGAAGGTTTGAAAACCCCTCCGCTCATCCCTCTGCTTTCGGCATGGCCTCACCCACCCCGCCATCGTCCGGACTGAGCTGCCCCGTGCCGCTGCCGCACCGGGTCGAGATCACCGTCGGCCATGGCGGAGGCGGCCGGCTGACGCAGGAGCTGATCGACCGGGTGTTCCGTCCGGCCTTCGCGAACCCCGCGCTGGAGGCCCAGCACGACGGCGCCTTGCTGCGTCTCCCAGGCGGGGGCCGGCTGGCGTTCACCACCGACTCGCACGTGGTCAGCCCGCTGTTTTTCCCGGGCAGCGACATCGGCAAGATCGCCGTCAACGGCACCGTCAACGATCTCTGCATGTGCGGCGCCCGCCCGCTTTGGCTGAGCGCCGGCTTCATCCTCGAGGAGGGCTTCCCCATCGCCACGCTGGAGAAGGTCGTCGCCTCGATGCAGGCCGCGGCCGCGGTCGCGGGCGTGGGCATCGTCACGGGCGACACCAAGGTGGTGGAGCGCGGCAAGGGCGACGGGCTGTACGTCACCACGGCCGGCCTCGGCGTGATCGAGACGCCGCTGACCGTGGCGCCGTCGAGCATCCGGCCGGGCGACGCCGTCATTCTCAGCGGCGACCTGGGCCGCCACGGCATGGCCATCATGGCAACGCGCGCCGGGCTCGAGTTCGAGAGCGCCATCGAGAGCGACTGCGCCCCGCTCGTGGCGCCGGTGCAGGCGCTGCTGGCGGCCGGGCTGGAAATTCACTGCCTGCGCGACCTGACCCGCGGCGGACTGGCCACCTCGCTCGTCGAGCTGGCGGAATCCGCCAAGGTGGGCATCGCCATCGACGCCGCCAAGATTCCCGTGACGGAGCTGGTCCGCGGCGCCTGCGAGATCCTCGGCCTGGACCCGCTCTACGTGGCCAACGAGGGCCGCTTTGTCTGCCTCGTGCCCGCGGCCCAGGCCGCGCAGGCCCTCGAGATCATCGCGAAGACCGCGCCCGGCGGCCCGCCGGTCATCATCGGCCAGGTCAACCCGGGCCCGGCGGGCCAGGTGACCCAGCGCAGCATCATCGGCGCCGAGCGCATCGTGGACCGCCTCAGCGGCGAGCAGCTCCCGCGGATCTGCTGAGCGGGATTCGCTTACCGGAGCCCGGTGTTCGATTCCCGGCGTTCAGCGCGCACGCTCGGATGCCGGCGCAGGCGCTTCGGATTTCGTGCTTCGGGTTTCGGGCTTCACCTCATGCGGGTGCCGGTGCTGCAGGATGTGCGGCCGCTCGAGGCCGTGGGCGAGCATCAGCGGCTCGTCGTCGAGCAGCGCCGCGGTCGGGCCGTCCGCGATGATGCGGCCGCCGTCGAGGATGACGGCCCGCGGGCAGAGCTCCACCACCAGCTCAAGGTCGTGCGTGGCGATCAGCTTCGTGGCGCGGACGCTCCGCAGCAGCGCGATCAGCTCGCGGCGGCCGCGGGGATCGAGCCCGCTCGTCGGCTCGTCGAGCACCAGGATGGACGGCGCGCACGCCAGCAGGCCCGCCAGGCAGGCGCGGCGTTTCTCGCCGCTGCTCAGGTGGTGCGGCGGGCGATGGCCGAGATGCACCAGCCCCACCTCCTCCAGCGCGTGCTGCACGCGGGCCGCCACCTCGTCGGGCCCGAGCCCGAGCTGCTGCGGGCCGAAGGCGACATCCTCGCGCACCGTCGCGCAGAACAGCTGGTCGTCGGCGTCCTGGAACATCAGGCCGACCTGGCGGCGGATGACGCCGAGGTTGCCGGCGGCCACCACCTCGCCCTGGATGGCCACCGCTCCGCCCGCCTCCGGAAAACGCTCGGGCAGGATGCCGTTGAGGTGACGCAGCAGCGTGGACTTGCCCGAGCCATTCGGCCCGAGGAGGCCGACGCACTCGCCGGGTGCCACGGTCAGCCGCACCTCGCGCAGGGCCGCCGTGCCGTCGGGATAGGCATAGGTGAGTCCGGTGAGCTGGATGGCGGGGATCATGGGAAGGGAGTCATCGCCAGCCGCGCGCGCACATGGCGTCGTAGACCCGCTCGGCGCGCTCGGTCGCCCGCACGAACAGCTGTCCGACCACGGTGGCGGCCGCCCACCAGGCAAACCGGCGGCCGGTGGTGAACGTGCGGCTGGCCCGGGCGCGGCGCATGCGCTCGGCCTCGTCGGCCAGGACAAACAGGTAGCGGTGCATCAGGGCGATGGTGGTCACGAGCAGCGCGGGCACGTGCACCCGGCGCATGACGGCGAGCATCTCGGCAAACGGCGTGGCCTGCGCGAGCAGAATCACCGTGGCCAGGCACAGGCCGCTGCGCAGCGCCGTGATCTTCCAGTCGAGCACGCCGCCGGGGCTCCAGGCCGCGGCGAGCGCCACGCCCGCGACAAACGGCGAGAGCGCGAGCAGGCGGCGCAGCACCGGCCCGGGCGGCAGCCGGCCCAGCGCCCACACCACGCCGAGCAGCAGCGCCACGCCCGCGAACCAAAGTTTCCAGCCGGCGGGCACCACGGCCGTGCCGGCGATCAGGACCAGCGCGCCCGCCATCTTCGCCGCCGCCGGCCAGCAGAGGACCGCGCGGTTCGCCCGCGGATCGCCCGACGCAAAGGAAGGAGGCGTGAGCACCGTCATGGGCGGGAGTCACCCCAACCCGGTGTCACGCCAGGCGTGACTAAGCGGTTGGGGCATGGTTCGTGGACGGGGACGAGCATGGCGTCAGTTTTCCGTTTTCAGGGCGGGCCCCTCCCGGGGCACCACCAGGCGGCTGAAGCCGATGGCGAGGAGGAAGACCACCAGGGCCCCGGTCGCGCCCGCGAGGGCGGTGGCGAGGCCCGGCGAGGTGATGCCGGGCAGCTGGTAGTCCGCGGCGAGCGCCGGCAGCAGCGGGGAGGAGACCGGGTGGTTGAAGCCCAGGCGGGTGGCGACGGACTCAAGTCCGTCGGGCCACGGGCAGGCGAACGGCGCGACAAATAGCGCGATCCCGACCGTGACCAGCAGCCCGAACACCACAAACGGGCCCACGCGGCCCGGAGTCGCGGCGATACCGGGCTGGTCGGGCAGCAGGTCGGGCCGCGTCCGCGCGATGGCGAGCAGCACCAAGGCGCTCACGGCGCCCTCGCCCAGCCCGATGAGCGCATGGACGCCGACCATCGCGGGAAACCCGACGCGCCAGGCCACGGTGCCGGACCAGGCCAGCTGGCCCGCGCAGGCCGCCGCCGCGATGATCGTCGAGCACCAGCCCGCGAAGGCCAGCGCCGCCACGCGGCCGCGGAGGCCGGGCAGCAGCCGCGCGACGCCGCGATAGACCGCATAGCCGCCGACCGTCGCGGTGAGGCCCATGTTGAAGAGGTTCGCGCCGAGCGCCATCACGCCGCCGTCGGCAAAGAGGAAGCACTGCACGATCAGCACCGTGGCGACGACCACCACGGCGGCGGCGGGGCCGAGCAGGACGGCGACGAGCGCCCCGCCGACCAGGTGGCCGGAAGTGCCGCCCATGACGGGGAAATTGACCATCTGCGCCGCGAAGAGGAACGCGGCCGCCAGCCCGAGCAGCGGGACGCGGCGCGGCGGCAGCTCCCGCCGGACCTCGCGCAGCGCATATCCGAGGCCGGCCACCGACAGCGCCCCCGTGGCGAGGGCGGTCTTGGCGTCGAGGAAGCCGTCGGGAATGTGCATGGCGGGCCTAGGCGGCGGTGCGGGCGCGGTAGCGGTGGTAGGCGGCGCAGGCGCCCTCGCTTGACACCATCGGCGCGCCGAGCGGGTGCTCGGGGGTGCAGCGGGTGCCGAAGGCGGGGCACTGGTGCGGCTTGCGGATGCCGCGCATGATCTCGCCGCTGATGCACTCGGTGGGGGCCGCGGCGGGCGCGGCGACGCGCGGGAAGCGGCGCGCGGCGTCGAACGCGGCGTACTCGGGCCGCACGGCCAGGCCGCTGCGCGGGATCACGCCCAGCCCGCGCCAGTCGCGGTCGGAGATCTCGAAGACCCGCTCGACCAGCTGGCGCGCGTGGATGTTGCCGTCGGTGCGGACGGCGCGCGAGTAGGCGTTGGCCACCTCGGCGCGGCCGGCCTCAAGCTGCCGCACGCAGAGCAGGATGCCCTCGAGGATGTCCACTGGCTCGAAGCCCGTGATGATGATCGGCGCGCGGTGGTCCCGCGCGATCGGGCCGTACTCCGCGGTGCCCATGATCGTGCACACGTGGCCGGCCGCGAGGAAGCCCTGCACGCGGTTGTCGGGCGAGCCGAGGATGGCGCGCATCGCCGGCGGCACGAGGACGTGCGAGGTGAGGATGGAGAAATTGTCGAGGCGCTCGCGCTCGGCGCGCAGCACCGCCATCGCGTTCGCCGGCGCGGTGGTCTCGAAGCCCACGGCGAAGAACACCACCGGCCGCGCGGGGTTCTCCCGGGCGAGCCCCACCGCATCGAGCGGCGAGTAGACGATGCGGACGTCGCCGCCGCGGGCCTTGGCCGTGAGCAGGTCGATGCCGTTGCCCGGCACGCGCAGCATGTCGCCGAACGAGCAGAGGATCACGCCCGGGCGCAGCGCCAGCTCCACCGCCGCGTCAATCAGGTCCGCGCTCGTCACGCACACCGGGCAGCCCGGGCCGTGGACGAGCGTGATGGCCGGGGGCAGCAGGTCGTCGAGGCCGAACTTGACGATCGCGTGGGTCTGCCCGCCGCAGATCTCCATGATGGTCCACGGCCGCGTCGCGGCGCGCGCCACGGCGTCGGCCAGGGTGTGCACGAGCGCGGCGTCGCGGTATTCGTCGACGTATTTCATGGCGGGGAGACCCCGGCGGGGGCGGCGTCGAGGCCGTCGAGCTCGCCCATGGCCTTGAGGTAGCGGAAGGTTTCCTCGGCCTCCTGCGGGTCGATGGTGCTGATGGCGACGCCGACGTGGACCAGGACAAAGTCGCCGAGCTTGGCGTCGGGCGTGCAGGTGAGGCTGACGAGCTTGATGACGCCGGCGAAGCTGACCTTCGCGGAGCGGAGGAGCGGGTCACCCTCGGAGATTTCAACGATCTTGCCGGGTACGGCGAGGCACATGGGAGGGGGTGGGACGAAGTTTCAGGGGACTAGGCGGGGAGCGTGACGGACGTGAGGTTCAGGAGGGCGGCGAGGGCCTGGCCGGCGGCGATGTTGCCGTCGTTGGGGGGCAGCTCGTGATGGGTGAGGACGGCGAAGCCTTCGGCACGCAGGGCCTCGACGGTGAGGTCCAGCAGCAGCGCGTTCTGGAAGCAGCCGCCGCTCAGCGCGACGGTGCCGACGCCGGCGCGGCGCGCGACTTCCGCGATGCCCAGGGCCAGGGCGCGGTGGAACGACCGGGCCAGGGCCGGGGCGTCGTCGCCGGCGGCGCGGCGCGCGAGCAGCTCGGCGAGCAGCGGCTCCCAGTCCAGCTCCCAGTCGGCCCCGCCGCCGGCCGGCACCGCGCGCGCGTTCAGCGCGAACGAGGCGAACAGGCCGCGGCCGGACCGCGCGGCGGCCTCGACCGCCAGCGGCGTCTGGCCCTCGAAGTGGTTGTACGCGCCCAGGCCGAGCAGGGCGCCGACGGCGTCGAAGAGACGGCCGGCGCTGGTGGTGACCGGGGAGTTGAGCCCGCGCTCGAGCAGGGTGTGCAGGTTGGCCGACTCGCCGGCGCTGAACCCGAGCTGGTGCGCGATCGGGCCGAAGTGCCCGGGCTGCGCGGCGTGGACCAGGCCCAGCGCCACGCGCCGCGGGTCGCGCACCGCCGCCTCGCCACCGGCCAGCCGGAACGGCCGCAGGCGCCCGAACCGGCGCGCCACCCCGCCCTGCAGCAGCAGGAACTCGCCGCCCCAGACCGTGCCGTCCGGCCCGTAGCCGGTGCCGTCCCAGGACACGCCGAGCACGCGCTCCGCCGCGTGGCGGTTGTCGAGGAGGCAGGCGAGCACGTGGGCCAGGTGGTGCTGGACCGCGGTGATCGGCAGGCCGGTCGCGGCGGCGTGGCGGGTGGAGGCGTAGTCGGGGTGCTGGTCGCAGGCCACGGCGGTGAACGCCGCGCCGTGGAGCTCGCCGAGCATGGCCGCGGTGCGCTGGAAGGCGGCGAGCGTGGCGGCGCCGGCGAGGTCGCCGATGTGCGGGCTCAGCAGCAGCTGGTCGCCGGCGGCGACCGCGATGGTGTTCTTCATCTGCGCGCCGACGCACAGCCAGTGCCCGGCGAGCGGGGCCGGCAGCCGCAGCGGCGTGGGCGCCCAGCCGCGCGCGCGGCGCAGCAGCACCGGGCCCGTGGCGGCGAGCCGCAGCACGGAGTCGTCCACCGGGTGGGCGATCGGGCGGTCGTGGTCGAGGAAGGCGTCGGCGATGCCCGCGAGCCGGATGCGCGCCTCGGCGGGGTCGGTGCAGAGCGGCTCCTCCGCCAGGTTGGCACTGGTGGCGACGAGCGGGCGGCCCACGGCGGCCAGCAGCAGCACGTGCAGCGGCGCATACGGCAGCAGCGCGCCGACCCAGGGGTTGCCCGGCGCGATGCCCGCGGCCAGCGCGGCCTCGGCGCGGCGCGGCACGAGCACGATCGGCGCGGCGGGCGCGGCGAGCTGCCGGGCCGCGGCGTCGGACACCTCGGCGGCCGCGCGCACGGCGGCGAGGTCGGGGAACATCACGGCGAGGGGCTTCTCCTCGCGGTGCTTGCGGCGGCGAAGCTCGGCCACGGCGGCCTCGGACGTGGCATCCACCATGAGATGGTAGCCGCCGATGCCCTTGACCGCGACAATGCGGCCTTCGCGCAGCAGGGCCGCGGCCGCGCCCAGCGCCGCCTCGCGCTCGAGGAGGAGGGAACCGCCGGGGACGGCGAGCTGCAGCCGCGGGCCGCAGGCCGGGCAGGCGTTGGGCTGGGCGTGGAACCGCCGGTCGGCGGGGTCCTCGTACTCGCGGCGGCACTCCGGGCAGAGGCGGAACGCCCGCATCGTCGTGCGCGGCCGGTCGTAGGGCAGGCTCTCGAGGATCGAGTAGCGCGGGCCGCACTGCGTGCAGTTGATGAAGGGATAGCGGTGGCGGCGGTCGCGCGGGTCGAGCAACTCGGCACGGCAGTCGGCGCAGAGGGCCAGGTCGGGCGGCACGGCGGTGGTGACGGCGAGCCCGGTGGCGGCGCTGGCCACGATCTCGAAGGTGGCGCCGGCCGGCGCGGCGGCGGCGTCGGGGACGGCGGACTCGACGGCGGCGACGCGGGCGGCGGCCGGGGCGCCGGTGCGCAGCGTGTCCACGAAGGAGCTCACGACCTCCGGCGGGCCAACCGCGCGGATCAGGACCCCCTGCGGGTCGTTGCGCACCCAGCCGCGGACGCTCAGCCGCGAGGCCGCCCGCTGGACGAACGGCCGGAAGCCGACGCCCTGCACCGTCCCGCGGACGCGCAGCAGCACATCGGTTTCTTCGGTCGTGGCGGGCATGGCGGCGGGTTCAACGCGACGGGAGGAGGCCGCGGAGGAAATCGTACCACTCGGCGATGCCCTCGCCGGAGCGGGTGGAGAGCTGGATCAGCCGGGCCTGCGGGGCGATGCGCTGGATGTTGGCGACGGCCACGTCGCGGCGGAAGCCGAGGGCGTCGGCCACGTCGACCTTGGTGAGGAGGACGAGGTCGGCGGACTTGAAGATGGGCGGGTACTTGAGCGGCTTGTCCTCGCCCTCGGTGGTGGAGAGCAGGACGACGCGCACGCGCTCGCCGAGGTCGAAGGAGGCGGGGCAGACGAGGTTGCCGACGTTCTCGATGAAGAGGACCTTGACGCCGTCGAGGTCGAGCGACTCGACGCCGCGGGCGATCATGGAGGCGTCGAGGTGGCAGGTGCCGCCGGTGGTGATCTGGGCGACCGGGGCGTGGGGCCGGTGGAGGCGCATGCCGTCGTTGTCGGTCTCGAGGTCGCCGACGACCACGGCGCAGCGGGTCTGCCGGCCGAACTCGTCGAGCGTGCGCTCGAGGAGGGTGGTCTTGCCGGCCCCGGGCGAGGAGACGAGGTTGAGGGCGGCGAGGCCGCGGCCGAGGAAATAGCCCCGGTTGCGCTCGGCGAGGATGTCGTTCTTCTCGAGCAGCGGGACGCGGAGGTCGACGGCGCGGACGGACGCGGCGCCCGCGGGGGCGGCGGCGAGGGTGGCGGCGAGCTCGGCGGAGAGCGGGGCGGACAGCTGGCGGCCGGGGCGGGCGGCGGCGCCGCTGAGCGGGTGGATCTGGAAGTCTTCGGCCGGGGTGGCGGGTTCGGAGTTCATGGGAATTCAGGACATTTCGATGCGGGCCAGCTCCAGCTCACGGCCCGAGCGGAGGTCGCCGGACAGCTGGCCGCAGCGGGGGCAGGTGGCGATGAAGCCGGTGGTGATGGTGAAATCCGCGGCGCAGGTGGCGCAGCGGGCCTGGGCGGGCACGGACTCGATCGCGAGCTCGGCCCCGGCGGCGACGGTGCCGTGGGTGACGACGTCGAAGGCGAAGCGCAGGGCGTCGGGCTCGACGCCCGCAAGCGTGCCGATGCGCAGCACGATCCGGTGGACGCGCTGCGCCTGGTGGACGCGGGCCTGGTGCAGGACCGCATCGATGGCCGATTCCATGATGCCGACCTCGTGCATGGGGTAATGCGCGCACTAGACGCAGCGACCGCCATGGCGTCCAGCGCTCTCGATGAAAAAACAATTTCCGCGCAGCCATTCCCAAATTCCGCGCAACAGGCCCGCGGATTTTCTTCTAGGATGGCGCCGCTTTAGGACCCCACCCCACCCCACCCGCACCCCAACTCCCGTCTGAGCCTGACCGGTATTTCCCGGCCGGGACTATTTTACTCCCATGAATTCACTCATGAAGGTTAATGAGACAGTGCCCACCATCTACGAGCAGATGGTCTCCCGTGGCGTTGATCGCCGCGATTTCCTGAAATTCTGCGCCTGGATGGGCGCGTACCTCGGACTGGAACACTCGGCGGCCGGGCAGATTGCCAAGGCGCTGGAAAACAAGCGGCGCATCCCGGTGGTGTGGCTGCATTTTCAGGAGTGCACCTGCTGCAGCGAGTCCTTCATCCGCTCCTCCCACCCCATCGTCGCGGACATCCTGCTCGACAAGATCTCGCTCGACTACACCGAGACCCTGCAGGCCGCGGCCGGCTACCAGGCGGAGGAGATCCTCCATGACACCATCACCAAGTACAAGGGCGAGTACCTGATGCTCGTCGAGGGCTCGGTGCCGCTCGGCGCCGACGGCGCCTACTGCGTGATCGGCGGCAAGTCCGCGCTCGACACCGTGCGCGAGGTCGCCGCGGGCGCGAAGGCCATCATCGCCTGGGGCAACTGCGCGTGCTCCGGCTGCGTGCAGGCCGCCAACCCGAACCCGACGCAGGCCACCCCGATCAACGCCATCATCAAGGACAAGCCCATCGTCAACGTTCAGGGCTGCCCCCCGATCGCGGAGGTCATGGCCGGCGTGCTCGTCCACCTGCTCACCTTCGAGCGCATCCCGCAGCTCGACTCCCTCGGCCGCCCGAAGGCCTTCTACTCCCGCCGCGTGCACGACACCTGCGCCCGCCGGGCGAACTACGATGCGGGCCTGTTCGTCGAGAGCTTCGACGACGAGAACGCGCGCAAGGGCTACTGCCTCTACAAGGTCGGCTGCCGCGGCCCCAGCACCTACAACTCGTGCTCCACGATCAAGTGGAACAACGGCACGAGCTACCCGATCCAGTCGGGCCACGGCTGCCTCGGCTGCTCGGAGGCGAAGTTCTGGGACAACGGGCCGTTCTACCAGCGGCTCACGAACTTCCCCGGCTTCGGCATCGAGGCCACGGCCGACCAGATCGGCCTCACCATCGGCGGCGTCGCCGCCGCCGGCGCGCTGGCGCACGCGGTGCTCACCAACGTCCGCAAGGCGGACACGATCGGCGAGGGCCCCGGCGAGGATGCCGAGGCGGCCGAGCGCAAGCACGACGGCGACCACAAATCCTCCTAACCCTTAACCAGCGAAAGCACCTCACGCCATGAGCAATCGCATCGTAGTTGATCCTGTCACCCGCATCGAGGGCCACCTCCGCATCGAGGCCGAAATCAAGGACGGCAAGATTGTGGACGCCTGGAGCGCCGGCACCATGGTGCGCGGCTTGGAAATCATCCTGAAGGGCCGCGATCCCCGCGACGCCTGGGCCTTCACCGAGCGCGTCTGCGGCGTGTGCACCACGGTGCACGCGCTCGCGTCCTGCCGCTCGGTCGAGGACGCCCTCGGCATCCAGATCCCGCCGGCCGCCGAGATGATCCGCAACATCATGTACTGCATCCAGAACGTGCAGGACCATGTGATCCACTTCTACCACCTGCACGCGCTGGACTGGGTGGACGTGGTGAGCGCGCTGAAGGCCGACCCGGCCGAGACCTCGCGCATCGCGCAGAGCATCTCGCACTGGCCGAAGAGCTCCCCGGCGTACTTCAGCGACCTGCAGAAGCGCCTGACGGGCTTCGTGGCGAGCGGCCAGCTCGGCATCTTCGCCAATGCCTACTGGGGCCACCCGGCCTACAAGCTGCCGCCCGAGATCAACCTGATCGGCGTCGCCCACTACCTCGAGGCGCTGGAGTGGCAGAAGGAAGTCATCAAGATCCACGCCGTCTTCGGCGGCAAGAACCCGCACCCGAACTACCTGGTGGGCGGCATGCCCTGCTCGATCAACCTCGACGAGGCCAACGCCATCAACGCCGAGCGCCTGGCGCTCGTGGGCTCGCTGCTGAAGCAGGCCCAGGACTTCGTGGAGCAGGTCTACTACCCGGACCTCCTCGCGGTCGCGCCCTACTACCTCGAGTGGGCGGGCATCGGCGGCGGGCTGGAAAACTACCTCTGCTACGGCGACCTGCCGACGGCGGGCTTCAACAACATCGGCAGCTACAAGTTCCCGCGCGGCGCCATCCTCGGCCGCAACCTCGCCGAGGTGCACCCGGTGGACCCGAAGGACACGCAGACCGGCATCGAGGAGTTCATCGACAACTCCTGGTACGACTACAAGGACGGCTCCACCACCGGCGGGCGGCACCCGTGGGCGGGCGAGACGAACCTGAAGTACGGCGGCCCGAAGACCCCCTACGAGCACCTCGACGTGGACAAGAAGTACAGCTGGCTCAAGACGCCGCGCTGGAAGGGCCACGCCATGGAGGTCGGACCGCTCGCACGCATGCTCGTCGGCTTCGCCAGCAACCAGAACGAGACCAAGGAGGCGGTGCTCGAGGCGCTCGGCGCGCTCAAGGCGCCCGCGTCCGTGCTCTTCTCCACGCTCGGCCGCACCGCGGCCCGCGGCGTCGAGGCCCGCCTCACCGCCCGGTGGGGCCTGGAGTTCTTCAACAACCTGCTCGCCCTCATCAAGGCCGGCGACACCCGCACCTTCACCAAGGAGCGCTGGGAGCCGTCCACCTGGCCCACCGAGGCCAAGGGCGTGGGCACCTCCGAGGCCCCGCGCGGCGCGCTCGCCCACTGGATTGTCATCAAGGACCGCAAGATCGACAACTACCAGCTGGTCGTCCCGTCCACGTGGAACGCGTCGCCCCGCGACGCGAAGGGCCAGCGCTCGGCCTACGAGGCGTCGCTGATCGGCACGCCGGTCCACGACCCGAAGCAGCCGCTGGAGATCATCCGGACCATCCACTCGTTCGACCCCTGCCTCGCCTGCGCCGTCCACCTCTACGAGAACGGCACGGAGGTCTCGCACCACGAACTGCTGGTAAAATAAAGGACCCGCCATGAATGGCTCCGCGCAGGATTCGCACGACTTCCAGCGTGTCTACGTCTGGGAGCAGCCGGTGCGTTGGTTCCACTGGATCAACGCACTGTGCATCGTGACGCTGGGCGTCACCGGCTGGATCATCGCCCACCCGCCCGCGCTGATGAACTCGGGCGAGGCCTCCTTCAGCTACTGGTTCGGCAAGGTGCGCTTCGTGCACTTTGTGACGGCCTACGTGCTGCTGGCCAACTTCTGCTTCCGGCTGTACTGGTCGGTGATGGGGAACAAGTACGCCAACTGGCGCAGCTTCTTCCCGCTGACGAAGGCGCAGCTGCGGCAGATCTGGGACGTGCTGAAGGTGGATGTCTTCCAGTTCAGCAACAAGCCGGTCGAGACCCTCGGGCACAACTCGATGGCCTACTTCACGTACACGGCGACGGGCCTGCTGACGATCTTCCAGGTCGTGACGGGCTTCGCGCTGTATGCGCCGACCAGCTCCGCCTGGTTCCCGCACCTGTTCAACTGGGTCGTCCCGCTGTTCGGCAGCGAGTACAACATCCGGATCTTCCACTACGCCGCCCTGTGGCTCTTCGTGGTGTTCACGATCATCCATGTGTACCTCGTGTTCTACCACGACTACGTCGAGGGCCACGGCGTGATCTCGTCGATCGTCGGCGGCTGGAAGTTCATGGAAAAGGACAAGATCGAGGCCGAGCAGGCCACGGGCATGTCGGGCTTCCCCGCCCGGCGTCCCGCCCCGTCCGGCACCAAGGCGCCACCCGCGCCCCCCGTTTGAACCCATGCTGCTGCTCGACTCCACGCTCGAAGGGGAGGCCTATGCGCATCCCCAGGCGGACGTCCCCGGCGCCCGCGTGCTCGTCCTCGGCATCGGCAACGTGCTGATGGGGGACGAGGGCGTGGGCGTCCACATCCTCCGCCTGCTCGAGCAGGAACCGGCGATGCCCGGCGTGCGCCTGCTCGACGGCGGCACGGGCGGGGTCAACCTGCTGGCGGAGATCGGCAGCATGGCGGCAGTCGTGCTGATTGACGCCACGCGCGACGGCCGGCCGGCGGGCACCGTCACCTGCCTGCACCCGGAGCGCGTCGGCGACCTGCCCCGCGGGCTGGGCGCGCATGATTTCGGGCTGAAGGACCTGTTCGCCGCCGCCGCGCTGATCGGCCAGCTGCCCGAGCTGCACCTGTACACGATTTCGGTCGAGACCATCGTCCCGATGTGCACCGCGCTCTCGCCCGCCGTGGCGGCCGCCGTGCCCGAGGTGGCCCTGGCCGCCCGCGCCCACGCCGCGCGCCTGGCGGCGGAGGTCCGCTGACGAGTCCGCGCGGCCCGCTAGATCAACTTTTGCGCGCTCCTGCGCAAACGATGCGGAGCCAACCGCCCGGGCATCAGGCCATACTGTCTCGACAACGTCCGCCCCCGCTCCACTCTTTAGACTTACCACTCCGGACCCATCCCGCCACTTTTCCCCATCATGAAACATCACACCCAAATCAAACTCGCCGGCGGCCTCTTCCTGCTCGCCGCCGCCCTCAGCTACGCCGCTCCCGCGTCCGAAAACTGGGAGAACCTGTGCACGAAGTGCCACGGCGCCGACGGCAAGGGCCAGACCAAGGTCGGCAAGAAGCTCTCCCTGAAGGACTACACCGACGCGAAGGTGCAGGCCGAGCTGAAGGACGCGGACATGGCCAAGGCCATCACCGGCGGCATCAAGGACAAGGCCGGCAAGGACAAGATGAAGCCCTACACCGACCTGACGCCCGCCGAGGTCACGGATCTCGTCGCCTACATCCGCAAGTTCAAGTCCTGAACGGCCCCCGCCGTTCCGCAGTGAACCGACGCGAGCGTCCAGCGACGTTCGCGCCGGTTTGCCGTTGTCCCCTTTCTCCCTGAGCTTTTCCCGCCATGCCTGACCAACCTCCCTCCGCCCCGGCCGACTCCTCCCGGATTCGCTCGTCCTTCAACAACTGGATCAGTGCCGCCGGCGCCGTCCTCGCGGTGGGCGCGCTGTTCTCCTTCGCGCTGCTGGTCTGGATCGACTTCACGCAGGGGGACAAGAACCCGTACCTCGGCATCTTCACGTACATCGTGGCGCCGGGCTTCCTGATCGCCGGCCTGATCGCGGTGTTCGCCGGCGCGTGGCTGCAGCGCCGCTACGCCATCAAGTACGCGGGCGAGTCGCCCGACCGCTGGCAGCTGCGCTTCGAGGAGCCGCGGCAGCGCCGGATGATCGTCCTCTTCACCATCGGCGCGGTCGTGTTCCTGCTGCTGAGCGTGTTCGGCAGCTACCAGACCTACCACTACTCCGAGTCGGTGCAGTTCTGCGGCGAGGTCTGCCACCGGGCGATGAACCCCGAGTTCGTCGCCTACCAGCGCGGGGCCCACGCGCGGGTCGAGTGCGTCGACTGCCACATCGGCGCCGGCGCCGAGTGGTTCATCAAGGCCAAGATCAACGGCACGCACCAGCTGATCGCCTACACGCTGAACAGCTACAACCGGCCCATCGCGACCCCGATCAAGAACCTCCGCCCCGCCCAGGACATCTGCGAGAAGTGCCACTGGCCGGAGAAGTTCCACGGCAACATCGACGTCAACTTCGAGCATTTCCTCTCCGACAAGGCCAACACCTCGTTCTCCGTGCGCATGCTGATGCGCGTCAACACCGCCCGCGCCGGCAGCCCCTCCGGCGGCATCCACTGGCACGTGAACAAGGATGCGAAGGTCGAGTACTACGCCAGCGACGAGAAGCGGCAGGACATCCCGTGGATGCGCGTGACGAACAAGCACGACAACACCGTGCGGGTCTACCGCACCGAGAAATTCAAGGGCGAGCCGCCGGCCGACCAGATCCGCACGATGGACTGCATGGACTGCCACAACCGCCCGGCCCACGTCTTCCCGACCGCCAACGACGCCGTCGAGAAGTCCCTCGCCTCCGGCGCGCTCAGCCTGAAGCTGCCCAACATCAAGCGGGAGGCCGTGAAGGCGCTCACCCAGAAGGAACTCACCACTTCCGCGGACGCGCCGGCGAAGATCGCCGAGTACCTTCGCGCGAAGTACCAGGGCTCGCCCGAGCTGAGCGCCGCCACCATCGAGGTGCAGCGCATCTACTCGGTCACGATCTTCCCCGAGCGGAAGGCCGACTGGCGCGTCTACCCGAACAACATCGGCCACAAGGACTGGCCGGGCTGCTTCCGCTGCCACGACGACAAGCACAAGACCTCGCTGGGCGAGGCCGTGCGCTCGAGCGATTGCACCTCGTGCCATACCATCCTGGCGCAGGGCAAGGGCGCCGAGATCGAGCTGCTCAACGCCAAGGGCATGGAGTTCCAGCACCCCGGCGGCGACCTCGACCCCGACCTCACCTGCTCCGACTGCCACAACGGCGGAATCCAGAAGTAATGCCGGAATTTTCGGTATGGAATGCAGGGCGGGGTCGCCTGACCCCGCCTTTTCCATGTCCGGGCGGACAGCCGGCGGGGTCAGCGACCCCGCCCTACAAGGTCAGCGCAGCCCGGGCCGTCCCCGACCGCCCCGGGCACACCAAAAAACGCGCCCAATCGCGCAACCCTTGCGGAGCGGCGGTGCCCCCTTGGGCGCATACTGCGACCTGAGGACTTATGAACGCATCCTGCCGGCGCCGTTTCCTGCCAGCGTTCGCCCTGCTGGCCACCTTTCTCGCCTGTGCGGGCCCCATCCGCCCGGAGACCGCCCCCGCGGCCAAGCCCCCGGCGGTGCCCAACGCGGACTGCATGGAGTGCCATGCGGCGGAGCTGAAGGCCCTGAAGAAGGGCGAGGCGCCGGTGTGGGTCGGGGTGAAGCCCGAGGCCTACGCGCATTCCGCCCACGCCAAGCTCAACTGCGTGGACTGCCACACGACGATCACGGAAACCCCGCACGACTCGTCGCTGCCGCCCGTGCAGTGCGTGGCGTGCCATGAGAAGTCCCTCCCGAAGCACGCCTTCCACCCCCGGCTGGCCCTGTCGCCGCTGCCGGCCGGCAAGGACACGGCCTGCACGGAATGCCACAGCGCCCACGACACCGCGGGCGTGAAGCAGAAGGAGTTCGCCTTCGGCGGCTCCGGCCAGACCGAGGCCTGCAGCCGCTGCCACGAGGCCGCGGCCAAGGACTACCGCGCCTCGGCCCACGCGGCGCGGCGCGACGGCACCAAGCGCACGACGCCCGACTGCCTTGCCTGCCACCGGGAGCGCCTCGCCAGCCCGGCACCCGGCCAATCCAAGGTCCAGCTCAAGCTCGCCCAGGCCAAGCTGTGCGAGTCCTGCCACGTCGGTAAACCCGAGGTCGCCGGCCAGTCCAACCTCGGCGCCAAGTTCGTCGCCTCCTTCGACCACTCCGTGCACGGCGCCGCGCTCCAGGCCGGCAAGGAGCGGGCCGCGGGCTGCGTGGACTGCCACGGCGCCCATGCGATGAACAAGGCCGCCGTCGCCGGCGCCCGCATCAACCGCATCCGCGTCACCGAAACCTGCGCGAAGTGCCACGAGAAGCAGGCGCAGGAGTACCGGACCAGCGTCCACGCCGCCGCCCTGCTCAAGGGCAACCTCGACTCCGCCGGCTGCACCAGCTGCCACGGCGAGCACGACATCAAGCTCCACACCGACCCGACCGCACCCGTGGCGAAGGCCAACCTCGCCCAGCAGGTCTGCGCCGAGTGCCACGCCTCGGTCCGCCTCACGCGCCGGTACGGCCTGTCGAACGACACGTTCAAGACCTTCTCCGACAGCTTCCACGGCCTCGCCGTCCGCGGCGGGTCCGTCGAGGTCGTCAACTGCGCCAGCTGCCATGGGGACCACGCGATCAAGTCCCAGAACGACCCGACCTCCACCGTCAACAAGGCCAACCTGGCCAAGACCTGCGGCGAGTGCCACCCGGGCGCGAACACGCGGTTCTCGGTCGGCGCCGTGCACGCCAGCGAGGCCCAGCGCGACGCCTCCCCGTGGCTCTATTGGATCTCCAACCTCTATGTCATCCTCATCGTCCTGGTGATCGGCGGCATGACGGTCCACAACCTCCTCGATTTCCTGAAGAAGACGCGCCACAAGCTCGCCGTCCAGAAGGGCGAGGCCGAGGAGCTGCACGTCGCGCACCGGCTCTACCTGCGGATGACGGTGAACGAGCGGATCCAGCACGTCGTGCTCGGCGTGAGCTTCACGGCGCTGGTGGTGACGGGCTTCATGCTGCGCTATCCCGAGGCGTGGTGGGTCACGGGCATCCGCCACCTCAGCACCCGGGCCTTCGAGTGGCGCGGGCTGGTCCACCGCATCGCCAGCCTGGTCATGGTGGGCAGCGGCGTCTGGCACGTGGGCTACCTGATCTTCACCGACACCGGCCGGCAGCTCTTCCGCGCGATGCTGCCGGAGTGGCGCGATGTCACCGACCCGTGGAACGTGCTCCGGTACAATCTCGGGCTGGCGCCGACGAAGCCGAAGTTCGGCCGGTTCTGCTACATCGAGAAGGCCGAGTACTGGGCGATGGCGTGGGGCACGGGGCTCATGACCCTGACGGGCGCGATCCTCTGGTTCGACAACGCCTCGATGGGCTACATCACGAAGCTCGGCTTCGACGTCTCGCGCCTGGTGCACTTCTACGAGGCGGTGCTGGCCACGCTGGCGATCATCGTCTGGCACTTCTACTTCGTCATCTTCAACCCCGACGTCTACCCGATGAACCTCGCCTGGCTCACCGGCCGGATGTCCGAGGGGGAGATGATGGAGGAGCACCCGCTGCAGCTCGAGCAGCTGAAGGCCGCCGACCCGGTGCCCCCGGCCAATCCGCCGCCCTACCCGCCCCCGCCGCCGTCCGAGGACCCGCCCAGCTGAGCGGGAGAGAATTGACCACAAAGCCCACGAAGGCCGGCGGCCGCCTTCGTGCGCTTCGTGATCTTCGTGGCAACTCGGTTTGGGGATTGCCAAAAAACGCCCCTGAACGGGCAATGGCTGCGTAGTCGGGCTGGCGGCAAATCCCTAGACTGCCCCAAAGCCATGAATCCCGCATTACCCCATCACCCCAGGCTGGGCCGCTGGCCCGTCGTCCTTTTTCTGATGCTCGCGGGCGTCGCGTACGCCGTGGAGGCCCCCGCGCCGGCGGCCAAGGCCCCGGCGGTGGCGAACAGCGAGTGCATGGATTGCCACGAGGCCGAGTTCAAGCCGCGCAAGAAGGGCGAGCAGCCCGTGTGGATCGGCGTCCGGCCCGAGCTCTTCGCCAAGTCGGTTCACGGCAAGCTCAACTGCGTGGACTGCCACGCCGACATCAAGGAGGCGCCGCACGATGCGAAGCTCGCCCCCGCGCAGTGCGCCACCTGCCACGCGGACGAGGTCAAGCAGTACGCGACGAGCATCCACAGCGTGAGCCACCAGATGGGCGGCACCGACGCGGCCTCGTGCACCAGCTGCCACGGCACGCACGACATGGTGCCGGTCAAGCAGCTCGACTCCCCGGTCTTCAAGCTGAACCTGGCCAAGACCTGCGGCACCTGCCACGACGACCCGAAGCTCACGAAGGAGTACCGCATGGGCCAGTCCAAGGCCGCCGGCCACTACCTCGACAGCATCCACGGCCGCGCGCTGATGAAGATGGGCCTGGTCGTGGCGCCCTCGTGCAACGACTGCCACGGCGTGCATGACATCAAGCGCACCATCGACAAGGAGTCCCACACCAACCACGCCAACGTCGCAAAGTCCTGCGGCAAGTGCCACCTCGGCATCGAGGAGACCTACAACCAGAGCGTGCACGGCCAGCTCCTGCTCAAGGGCGACAAGAAGGGCCCGGTCTGCATCGACTGCCACAGCGCGCACGACATCGAGAAGCCCGCCACCGCCCACTTCAAGGGTCTCAGCGACCTCAGCTGCGGCAAGTGCCATGAGGACCGCCTCGAGCACTACCGCGACACCTACCACGGCAAGGCGATGGCGCTCGGCCAGCCCAACGTCGCGTCGGACGTCGCGGCCTGCTACGACTGCCACGGCCACCACGACGTGTTCAAGGTCAGCGACCCGCGCTCGCGGCTGTCGAAGGACAAGATCGTGGCCACCTGCTCGCAGTGCCACGCCGGCGTCAACGAGCAGTTCACGAAGTACCAGCCGCACGCCAACCCCCTGGACAAGGTCAACTACCCGATTCTGAACAAGGTCTTCCTGTTCATGACGGCGCTGCTGATCGGCACGTTCGCCTTCTTCGGCCTGCACACGATCTTCTGGCTCTTCCGCTCGATCTACCTGTTCCTGACCGACTCGAAGACGTTCCGCGAGGCGGTGATCAAGCAGAACTCCGACGACGTGCAGTACACGCGGTTCACGCCGTTCGAGCGGTTCCTGCACATGATGGTGGTCACGAGCTTCCTCCTGCTGGTCATCACCGGCATGCCGCTGAAGTTCTACTACTCCGACTGGGCCAAGGTGATCTTCCACTTCATCGGCGGGGCGGGCGTGGCGCGGTCGCTGCACCACTTCGGCGCGGTCGTGACCTTCGGCTACTTCGCGCTGCACGTCAGCTCGCTGGTCGTCATGCTGTGGAAGCGGCGCCGGCTGATCCGCAACCAGGAGACGGGCAAGATCGAGCCGTTCCGCTTCCTGCGGGCGGTGTTCGGCCCCGACTCGATGGTGCCGTCCTTCCAGGACCTGCGCGACTTCGTCGCCCACCAGAAATGGTTCTTCGGCAAGGGCCCGCGGCCGCAGTTCGACCGCTGGACCTACTGGGAGCGGTTCGACTACTTCGCGGTGTTCTGGGGCGTGTTCATGATCGGCGTCTCGGGCCTGATCCTGTGGTTCCCGAAGTTCTTCACCCTGTTCCTCCCGGGCTGGATGATCAACATCGCGCACGTGATCCACTCGGACGAGGCCCTGCTCGCCGCCGGGTTCATCTTCACCTTCCACTTCTTCAACACCCATTTCCGCATCGAGAAGTTCCCGATGGACACCGTGATCTTCTCGGGCCGCATCTCGCAGACGGAAATGCTGCACGAGCGGAAGCGCTGGTACGACCGCCTGGTCGCGTCCAACCGCCTCAAGGATTACGCCGTGAAGGACGAGTGGGAGGGCCGCAAGGCCGTCGCCAAGGGCATCGGCTTCCTGTTCTTCGGCACCGGCCTGGTCCTGCTGGTCCTCATCGTCTACGCGATGATGTCCCGCCTCGGGCACTGACCGATCCCAGGTTTTCCGCGGGTTGGCGGAGGGGCCCGGCCCCTCCGCCAGCTTCGCGTCTAGGCGGGCGGTGGGCTCCGGCCGCGATCAGCACAAGATATGCGCAGGTTTCACCAATGCGCGGTTAGAGCACCGGCGGGATTTCAGCGATAGTCTGGCCCGTTAGTTACCCCATCTACCCCTATTATCAGGACTATCATGAAGCGCATCCTCCTCTCCGCTGTTGTTGTCTCGAGTCTCGCCGTCGCCGCCTACGGGTTCGACGCCTCCGCCACCTGGACCGACCAGTGTGCGAAATGCCATGGGGCCGATGGCAAGGGTGAGACCAAGATGGGAAAGAAACTCAGCATCAAGGACTACACCACGGCGGAGGCCCAGGGCACCTTCACTGACGCGGAAGGCGTCAAGGCGCTCAAGGAGGGCACCAAGGACAAGAACGGCAAGATCCGCATGAAGGCCATCGAGGGCATCACGGACGCCGACGCCCAGGCCATGGTGAAGTACTTCCGCGGCCTGAAGAAATAACCGGCCGCGATTCGGTTCACGCCTTTCCCGTCCGTCGCGATGCACTCCCCCAACCGGACGCCCCTGGTCCTGAGCCTGCTGGCCCTGGTCTTCGTGGGGCTTGCGGCGGCGTTTCTCACCGACTCGTGGGGCTACCCGGCCCCGCGGCCGCAGATCCCGCTCGTCGACAAGGCCCTCCTCGACCCCGCCACGGTCCGCCGCTCCTACCGCGACCTGATCAAGGCGAAGGAGGACCTGTCGGACTTCGACTGCTACGGCTGCCACGAGAAGGGGCATCCGCCCCCGCTGCGCTACGACGAGAACCACAAGCTCATCGTGCCGACGGAGCATGCCGACGTGGTCATGGGCCACGGCACGCACGGCCGGAACAACAACTGTTTCAACTGCCACAACGAGAATAACCTCACCACGCTGCAGCCCCGCGACGGCCGCGAGCTGCGGCTGGAGGACAGCACGGAGCTGTGTGGCAGCTGCCACGGCCCGACGTACCGCGACTGGGATTCCGGCGCGCACGGCCGGATCAACGGCTATTGGAACACCAAGCTCGGCCCCGCCGTGAAGAAGGACTGCGTGAACTGCCACAACCCGCATTCGCCCCGCTTCCCGGGCCGCAAGCCGCTGCCGGGCCCCCACCCGCTGCGCGCCCCGGGCGTGTCGGAGCCGACGGCTGAAACCACCTCCCACTGACATGCCTCCGACCGTCCCAACCGATCCCCTCGCCGCCGCCGCCGACGCGGGCATGTCCCGGCGGAGCTTCCTGCGCACGTCCGCCGTCCTGGCCACCGGACTCGCCGCGGTCGCCGCGAGCCTCAAGCCGCTGTTCGAGATGGAGGACATCACCTCCGCCGAGCAGTTCATGCAGAAGTACTACAAGGAGCTCACGCCCGAGGACATGAAGAAGGTCCTCGCCCGCGTGGAGCGCGAGGTGGAGAAGCAGTACGGCATCCGCCCGCACGTGCGCGACCTGAAGCCGATGGACGGCGTCGAGTTCGCCTACGCGCTCAACCTCTCCCGCTGCATCGGCTGCCGGAAGTGCGTCCACGCCTGCGTGGCCGAGAACAACCAGTCGCGCAGCCCCGAGATCCAGTACATCCGCGTGCTGAAGATGCCGCACGGCACCTTCGACGTGGAGAAGGGCGACCATTACTACGCGTCGGAGAAGGTCCCGGAAAAGGGGTTCTTCTACATGCCGATCCAGTGCCAGCAGTGCCACAACCCGCCCTGCGTGAAGGTGTGCCCGGTGCACGCCACGTGGCAGGAGACGGACGGCATCACGGTGATCGACTACGACTGGTGCATCGGCTGCCGCTACTGCGAGGCCGCCTGCCCGTACTGGGCGCGCCGGTTCAACTTCACCAAGCCGAGCATCCCGGCCGACCGCATTAATCCGAACATGTCCTACCTCGGCAACCGGCCGCGGCGCCAGGGCGTGATGGAGAAGTGCCACTTCTGCGTGCAGCGCACGCGGGACGGCCGCTACCCGGCGTGCCTCGAGGTCTGCCCGACCGGCTCGCGCAAGTTCGGCAACATCCTCGATCCCGAGAGCGAGATCTCCCAGATCCTCCGCACGAAGCGCGTCTTCATGCAGCTGAAGGAGGACGTCGGGACCAATCCGCGGTTCTTCTACTACTTCGACGTATGATCACCGCCGCCCGCAACTACCTCGTCTTCCTCCGGCGGTGCGCCCGGATCGCGTTCGTTGGCGACTGGCGCTACTACACCTGGATGGGCGTGCTGACCGTCGTCGCGCTCTTCGGGCTCAACGCCTACGCCAAGCAGTTCGCCCATGGGCTCATCGTCACCGGCATGAGCGACGAGGTCTCTTGGGGCGTCTACATCGCCAACTTTACCTTCCTCGTCGGCGTCGCCGCGGCGGCGGTGATGATGGTCATCCCTGTCTACATCTACGACAACGAGGAGCTCCACGACCTCGTGATCTTCGGCGAGCTGCTCGCGGTGGCCGCGATCATCATGTGCCTGATGTTCGTGACGGTGGACCTCGGCCGGCCCGACCGGTTCTGGCACCTGATCCCCGGCATCGGGCAGTTCAACTTCCCGGCGTCCATGCTCAGCTGGGACGTGATCGTGCTCAACGGCTACCTGCTGCTGAACGTCCACATCTGCGGCTACCTGCTCTATAGCCGCTACCGCGGGGTGAAGCCCGGCAAGTGGTTCTACATCCCGTTCGTGTTCGTCGCGATCTTCTGGGCGGTCTCCATTCATACCGTCACGGCGTTCCTCTACGTCGGCCTCGGCGGCCGGCCGTTCTGGAACTCCTCGATCGTCGGCCCGCGCTTCCTCGCCTCGGCGTTCACCGCCGGCCCGGCGCTCATCATCCTCGCCCTGCAGGTCATCCGTCGGGTCACGCACTACCACATCACGGACAAGGCGCTGCTCACGCTGCGCGCGATCGTCCAGGTCTCGATGCTGATCAACGTGTTCCTCCTGGTGAACGAGGTCTTCAAGGAATTCTACTCGGGCAACCTGCACGTCATCTCGTCGCGCTACCTCTTCCTCGGCCTGCATGGCCACCACGCGCTCGTGCCGTGGATCTGGAGCGCCATCACGCTCAACCTCATCGCGATGGTGATCCTGGTGCTCCCGCTCAGCCGCAGCCTGAAATACCTCAACGTCGCCTGCGTGCTCAGCATCGTGGGCATCTGGATCGAGAAGGGCATGGGCCTCGTGATCCCGGGCTTCATCCCCACGCCGCTCGGCGCGGTGGTCGAGTACACCCCGTCGCTCAACGAGACGCTGGTCTGCTTCGGCATCTGGGCGTTCGGCCTCCTCTGCTACACCATCTTCCTGCGCATGTCGGTGCCGATCCTCCAGGGCCGGCTCGCCAAGGCCAACGAGGGCATCTCCGAGCCCGGTCCCGACGACGTCGTCGAGGACGCGCCCGCGGCGTCGCACTCCTGACCGCCATGGCCAAGCAGCTCACCGCCGAGGACGTCCGGGTCTCGCTCAACGCCCACGTCGCTTCCCGCGGCGAGGAGATCCACGCCAAGTACGGCCCGGTCATCGGCTGGGGCGAGCTGCAGCAGATGCTGGAGGACCGCACGTGCGTGCGGTACCCGTGCAAGATCGAGTTCAACGCCGCGCCGCTGCAGCCCGGCGAGTTCGCCCACCCGGTGGCGCAGGGCGACAAGCCGGAGGACGGCTACATCATGTACGTGCACCCGCTGTACATGACCCAGCTGGCCGACGTCCCGGCCCTCGTGTGCTACCAGCTCGTGCTGGTGAACTACGGCGAGTTCGCCGCGTCGGAGGACGCGCTGACGTTCGGCGCCGCGGTGCTCGGGATCTCGGAGGATGTCTATTACGGGCGCCTCTGCGAGCTGATGGACCCGCTCGGCGACGGCACCGAGCCCGGCGGCTGCAGCTGCGGCTGAGCGACCCCCTTTTGAAGTCCGCGTTGCCCGACCGATTGTAGCGAAGATTTTCCGAGAGCCCCCGCCGCGAGCCCCGCTCCCTCCTCCCGGAAACCGCGTTGCTTTCCCCTCCCCCAATTTCAACCCCGCCGGCCGGGTTTCCCGACCGGCGCTCCGTTTCACCCCGCCGGAGTCGCCATGAGTGAAGATCCCAAACCCTCGGATGCTGTCCCGCTCGCCGCCACTCTGGCTCAGCTGGAGCGGAGGCTCCGCCGGCTGGAGCAGGCGATGTCCCTGCCGCCGTTGCCCGACGAGGCGACGCCGGCCCAGCCCGTGCCGGCCGCCCCGGCCCCGGTCATCGCCCCGGCGCCCGCTCCGGCCGAGGAGGAACTGGAATTCGTGGTCGGACAGAACTGGTTTGCGGCCGTGGGCATCGTGGTGCTGACCTGCGGAGTCGCGTTCGCGCTGTCCCTGCCGCTGGCCTCGCTGCCCGCCGCCGTGCCGGCCCTGCTGGGCTACCTGCTCACCGGCGGCATGTTCTTCGCGGCGCATCTCTGGCGCCACAGCTTCGAGCTCGTGTCGCGCTGCCTGCGCGGGGCGGCCATGGCGCTGCTGTATTTTTCCACCCTCCGGCTCTTTTTCTTCGGGTCCGGTCCGGTCCTGGACCTCGGCTCGGCACCCGGCCGGATCGTGCTGCTGGCGGCCGTGGCCGTTAATCTCGCGCTGGCCTTCCGGCAGCCGTCCGGCGGCCTCGTGGTCCTCGCGCTGCTCACCGGCTACATCTCCGCGGTTGCGCCCCAGTCCGCCGGGTGGCTGCTGGCCCTGTTGCTCGTGCTGTCGGTCCTGATCGTGGGCGCCGCCGCCCGCCGCAGCGCCCCGGCGCTGCTCCTGCTGGCCATCCCGTTCGGTTATGCCACCTACCTGCTCTGGATGATCGGCTGCCCGTGGGCGGGACGGTCGGTCCAGCTCGCCGCCAGTCCCGCCGCCGCGCTCTATGGATTGCTCGCCTATGCGGCGATCGTGGGCGCGGGCCCGCTCGTGCGGAGCAAGCGGGAGGGTGAGGATCAGCTGACCATCCTCACGGCCGTCTTCAACTGCGCCCTGGGCTATGGCGTGTTTCTCATCCACTCGTTCCTGGCCTTCCAGGAGCAATTCGTGGCCCTGCACCTCACCGCGGCGGCAGTCTTTCTGCTGCTGGCGTCGGAGTTCTGGCGCCGGGAAGAGAGCCGGGTGTCGACCTTCTTCTATGCCATGACCGGCTACATGGCGCTGTCGGTGGCCATCCTCAAGGCGGTCGCGCTGCCTGATGTCTTCATCTGGCTATCGCTGCAAAGCCTCCTGGTGGTGGCCACGGCACTCTGGTTCCGGTCCCGCTTCATTGTCGTGGCCAATTTCTTCATCTTTGTCACGGTCGTGCTCGGCTACATGATCGCCGCGGGGAAGGAAACGGGGATCAGCCTCGGGTTCGGCATCGTGGCCCTGCTGACCGCCCGGATCCTGAACTGGAAGCGCGAGCGCCTGGAACTGCGGACCGACCTGATGCGCAACGCATATCTTGCCTGCGCCTTTGTGGTCTTCCCCTACGCCCTATATCATCTGGTGCCCCGGGCCTTCGTCAGCGTGTCATGGATTGGCGTGGCCCTGATGTACTACGCGATGAACCTCATCGTGCGGAACGCCAAATACCGCTGGATGGGTCATCTTACCCTATTGATGACAGTAATTTACGTCGTCGTGATTGGTTTGACGCAGCTGTCGTCCACCCACCGGATCGTTTCATTCCTAGTGCTGGGAACAGTGCTTCTCATTGTTTCCCTGATTTTTACGAAAGTCCGTCGGCGTTGGCGCGCCTAGGCGGCCAGAAATTGGACCCGGAAAGGGCAGCGGAGGGTGGAATTGGGCGTTCCAAGTTCATTTCCGACGCCACTACTTAACTTTAGGTATCCGGACTAATTGAGGATTCCACAAAGATTGCGTGCAACTAGACAATCCATGCGCAGTCAGCTCTGCAGGAATCTCCGATAGTACAGTACGCCTAATAGTCTGAACTAACCCTCTTAGCCCTGTAGTATTCCTAATCACCAACGATTCGCCTGAACCGACCTGAATCTTACCCGTCATGAATATGCGCCTACACTGGACCAAACAAACCCTCATTTTCGGAGGAGCAGCTGCCTGGGGCTTGCTGCTTATCTCTTGTGTGATGGTCAATCGCACCGTCGTTGCTCCGCCCAAGATCGCTGGAGCCACTTTCGTCGGGACCAAGGAGTGCACGCAGTGCCACTCTGAGGTGACCGATCACTTCGCCTCCTCCACCCACGCCAAGATTGCCGTGGCGGACTCCAAGCTCGGTGACACGAGCTGCGAGGCCTGCCATGGTCCGGGCAGCGTCCACGTCGCCGCTGGCGGCGGCAAGGGCACGATGGTGAACCCCGGCAAGTCCCCGCAGGCCTGCTTCGCATGCCATACGGACAAGCAGGGTCAGTTCAGCCTGCCGAACAGCCATCCGGTGCTGGCCGGCAAGATCAGCTGCGTGGACTGCCATGACGTCCACGAGGGCAAGGCGATCAAGGGCACGGGCGCTTCGCTCGAGGCCGAGATCGAGACCTGCACGAAGTGCCACACGGCCCAGAAGGGTCCGTTCGTCTACGAGCACGGCGCGATGAAGGAAGGCTGCACGGCCTGCCACAACCCGCACGGTTCCGTGAACGCCAAGATGCTGGTCGCCCGCGACGCCAACCTCTGCCTGCGCTGCCACCTTGAGGCCCCCACGCCGGGCTCCACGGGTGAGATCAACGGCAACGCGATCCGCCATACTTCGGAAAACCACAATTCACGCCTCATGCAGGGTACCTGCTGGAGCGCGGGCTGCCACGAGGCGCCCCATGGATCGAATTCCAGCTACCACTTCCGCTACTGACCCCCCGACCCTCACCAGCCATGAAAGCTACATTCTCCACCATCGTTCGGGGCGCCAGCCTGCTGGCCGGCGCCTCGCTCGCCCTCACGGCCGTCACGGTCCGTGGTTCGGACAAGCCGTTGGCTCCCGACGCTTTTCCGACCTTTGAGAGCTATATCAAGGTCACCGGCCAGGCCCCTTCCGTCAGCGGTGACGAAAAGGCCTTCCAGCGCAGCAAGCAGATCTCCTCCAGCGGCGGCATCGGCATCGAGGACCTGCACTTCATCAACGAAGGCAAGGACCTCTCGACCGAGATCAACGGCAAGGCCCTGACCGGCACCGAGGACTACCTCGCCGAGGTCAAGATCACCAAGAACGAGTTCGGCTCGGTTGACGCCGGCTACAAGTCCTTCCGCACGTTCTACGACGGCGTGGGCGGCTTCTTCCCGACCAACGGGAACTGGCAACCCCTCGCCAATCGGGACCTGCACGTTGACCGCAGCAAGGCCTGGATCGAGGCCACCATCGCGCTGCCCAACCTGCCTTCCGTCACTGTCCGCTATTCGGCAGAAAAGCGCGAGGGCAAGAAGGACTCCACGATCTGGGGCGACACCGACTTCACGGGCATGCCGAACAACAACCCGCCGATCTCGCAGGTTCGCAAGACGATCCCGAGCTTCCTGAAGCTCGACGAGCAGACGAAGAACCTCGAGTTCATCGTGAAGCACAACATCGGCAACACGGCCCTCCAACTGTCCGTGCTCAACCAGAAGATCGACAACCTCGACACCCGCTTCGTCAACCGCTTCCCGGGTGAGGCCAAGCCCTATCCGGCTCCGGCTTCCACCCAGCTCCTGCCGGCGTCGCAGATGAACAACGAGATCGATTACACGCAGGGGGATGGAATCAGTTCCGGCGCCACCATCACGACGTTGACGTCGGACACGAAGTTCAACGATCAGGTCGAGATCAAGTGCGGCGTGAATTACGAGCTGCTCCATGCCGACCAGAGTGGCAACCGTTCGCTGGTCACCACCACCCCGACCGCCACGGTCCCGGTGCCGATCAACACCTACAACTACCAGGGCCTGGCGGGCACTTCCCGCATCCTGTCCTACACGGGCAACACGTCGCTGACGTACACCCCGACCAAGAACTGGTCCCTGTTCCTCGCGGTCAAGCGCCAGGAAGAGTACGTGAAGAGCGCCGCCTCGTTCAATGTCTCCGCGGCCAGCGGCACGCCGGCCACGACGGTCGCCACCACGCCCCGCGTGGAGTGGGCCAACATGATGAACAAGACCACCACCCCTGAGGTGGAGGTCCGTTACACGGGCATCTCGAACCTGGCGCTCTATGCCAACTACTCGAAGGCCAAGGCCACGGGCACGGACAAGGACACGTCGACGTACAATCCGCTCACGGCCAACAATGGCACGAACGCGTTGAACGCCACGTCCGAGTCCCATGGCAACTACACCCTCGGGGCCAACTGGAAGGCCTGCGCCTTCGCCACGTTCCGGGCCGAGCTCTTCAAGAAGAGCCACCAGAACGACTACGTCGGCTTCGGTGCCCAGGTTGGCGACTACTACCTCCTGGACTCGCACTTCACCGGTTGGAAGGTCACGGCCATCGTCAAGCCGAACGATGTTATCACGTCCACGACGCGCTACATCTACCAGCACGGCCTGATGGACGTCACGGGCTACCTGCCCACGTTCCCGGCATATGCCTCCTGCGATGCGGACAACAACACGATCTCCGAGACGATTGATTGGACGCCCAGCAAGCAGTATTACGCCCAGCTGAACGCCAACTTGGTGTTCAACACCATCAACACGGTGTATCCGCGGGCCGGCATTACGCCCGCCTCGGGCACGAGCATCGCGTACGACACGAACCAGGTGCTCCACAATGCCAACAACAACTACGTCACCGTGACGGCCCTGTGCGGCACGACACTCACGACCGCGGATGACCTGCAGTTCCAGGTCAACTACTACAAGGCCGACAACCTGGACGCCAACATGGCTGCCATGACCGTTCCCTACGGGATGGCGGTCAAGGAAGTCTCGGCCACCGTTGGCATCAAGCACAAGTTCTCGGACAAGCTGGTTGGCGACGCCAAGGTCGGTTACTTCGACAGCAACAACGACACGACCGGCGGCAAGACCAACTTCCACGGTCCGCAGGGTTACCTGTCGCTCACCTACGCCTTGTAAGGTTCAGCGTAGCTTAGTTACCCCAACAAAGACCGGCCCCGCGGCTCACGCGGGGCCGGTTCTTTTTTGGGGTCCAAAGACCGCAGCCAAAGGTCGGAGGAGGGGGCGTCATCACGAAGCTCATACCCCCAGACTTTACCGCGGATTGCGCGGATGAATCGGATTAGGGAAACACCCTGCCATCCGCGTCCCTCCGCGAGATCCGTGGAATTGATTCGGCGGACTAACATTCGTGTCCTTCGTGGTAAATCCGGATCGTTTTTTCGCGAAGAAGATTCACTCCGGGTGCTCGGGACGCTTAAATCACGGTCTTCATGAATGCCCGTGAGCGCTTGGTGCGGACCCTCAACTTCCGGAAATGCTCCGACCGCCTGCCCATGGTCGAATGGGCGGCCTGGTGGGACCTGACGATGGACCGGTGGAAGACGGAGGGACTGGACCAGGACCTGAGCTGGGACGATTCCCTCGCCTACTTCGCCCTCGATCCGCTGATCCTCATCGGCACCGGCGGCGGTCCCGGCGCCAACACTCCGCCCGAGATCTCCCGCACCGTCTCGGACGAGGCGAGCTACGAGGCGCTTCGTCCCTACCTGTTCACGGAGGCCGGCATCGAGGAGTCCCTCCGGCAGGCACGGCGCCTCAAGGCGGGGCATGAGCGCGGCGATTTCTCCATCCGCGTCTGGCTCGACGGCTATTTCTGGTTCCCGCGGTCACAGATGGGCATCGAGCAGCACATGCTGGCGTTCTACGACCAGCCCGAGCTGATGCACCGGATGAACCGCGACCTGGCGGAGTACAACAACCGGGTGATCCGGGCCATCTGCAGCGTGCTGACGCCCGACATGGTCGGGTTCGCGGAGGACATGTCCTACAATCATGGACCAATGCTCTCCCGTGAATTCTTCGACGAGTTCCTCCTGCCCTACTACCAGCGCACGGTGCCGGTCATCAAGGGACTGGGCGTGAAGGCGCTGGTGGATACGGATGGCGACGTCACCACGATGATCCCGTGGCTGCTCCGGGCTGGGATCGAGGGCGTGTATCCGCTGGAACGCCAGGCCGGCGTTGACATCGCCAAGCTCCGCGCCGCCTTTCCGCAGCTCATCATGATGGGCGGTTACGACAAGCTGGTCATGTCGCAGGGCGAGGGCCCCATGCGCGCCGAGTTCGAGCGACTGCTCCCGGTGATGCGCTCGGGCGGCTACATCCCCTCCGTGGACCACCAGACGCCGCCCGAGGTCTCGCTGGAGAACTTCAAGATCTACGTCCGGCTGTTCCGCGAATACTGCGAGCGCGCCGTGCAATAGCGCGCGTTGCGTTCCGCCTCCTCTCCCGCGTGGGCAAGTGCGGACGCGACTTCCCACCACGCCCCCACCTGCCGTCATCCTGAGCGAAGGCGAAGGATCGCTGTTAGTCTTCCCACACTGTCCACTTTGTGCATCGGACACTCAGGCGACGTCGCTCGAGTGTCTGGAACACCGCATCGGCTATAGGGCAATGGGAACAGCGATCCTTCGCCTTCGCTCAGGATGACGGACCAGCAATGG
>Ga0265327_10001086_pt1 | contig 37884 bp, 34 predicted proteins | sample 41621metaG_FD_202089 | JGI IMG/M metagenome (GOLD analysis project Ga0265327, IMG submission 202089) | Rhizosphere microbial communities from Carex aquatilis grown in University of Washington, Seatle, WA, United States - 4-16-21 metaG | ecosystem: Host-associated > Plants > Roots > Rhizosphere...
TGATGCAGGCATTGACGGTCTTTTGACGCCATGCACCCGTATCGGGGTCAGATTCACCCACCACGACGGTGCAGGCACCACAGTCGCCCTCGGCGCAGCCCTCTTTGGTGCCTGTGCAATGCGCCTGTTCACGCAGCCATTGCAGCACCGTGGTGGTGGGGGGCAGGTCCTTGACTTCCTGTATCTGCCCCTGATGCACGAAGCGGATCGGGCGGGGGGCGGCGGTGCTCATGCGCAAGGCTCCTTCAACAAGTGGTTTCACGTCCGGTGAAAGTGTCCGCAAAGCCCGTGCCTGCGCTGCCACTCACCACGAAGAGGGTATCGCCAGTGTAGAGTCTGGCCATACCATTTTGCTAATAAGCATTATCAGAGTTGGTGTATGAGCAAGAGCGCACTTTTCGAGAAGATCGACCTCTCCCTGATACGTGTCTTGCACACCGTGATCACTGAATGCAGTGTCTCGCGGGCGGCCATACGCCTGCAATCAAGCCAACCGGCCGTCAGCTCTCAACTCAAGCGCCTGCGCGAGTTGACGGGCGACCCTTTGCTGGTGCGATGCGGGCAGGCCATGGCGCCCACCGATGTGGCGCTCAGCCTGCTGGAGCCTGCGGCGGCCATCTTGCAGCACGCGCAGAGCATGTTCGGCCACACGAGCTCGGTGCGCGAGTTCGACCCCGCCACCACCAACCTGACCTTCCGGTTGGCCGCCACCGATTACCTCGACCCCTTCTTCCTGCCCGAGCTGACATTGCGCCTGAGGCGCCTGGCGCCCCATGTGCGCGTGGAGGTGGTGCAACTGTCGGCCGATCTGGACTACCGCCGCAGCCTGGCGCGGGGCGAGGTCGATCTGGTTGTCGGCAACTGGCTGGAGCCTTCCGACGAGTTGCATCTGGGGCGTCTGCTCAGCGACGAAGTCGTGTGCCTGGTGTCCGAAGACCACCCCGCCGCGCGGCTCCCGAAAGAAGGCAAGCGGGCCTGGTCGGTTGACCAGTACCTGGCGTGCGAGCATGTGGCACCGCCGGCCTTGCACCCCGGTGCGCTGGGCATCATCGACGAGCACCTGGCCGCACAAGGTTTGCGCCGCAACATCGTCGTGCGCAACCCGCATTTTGCGCAGCTGCCTTACATGGTGGCCGGCTCCTTGCTGGTGCTCACCACCGGGCGGCGTTTCTGCGAGCGTTATGCGCAACAGTTGAACGTCAAGATCGTGCGTTGCCCGGTGTCCTTCCCGCCGATGAACTACTATCAGCTCTGGCATGACCTGACGCATCACTCTGCGGCCAGCCGCTGGCTGCGCGAGCAGGTGCGTGACGTTGTGCGCGGTCTGCAACTCGTTCGCCCACCCACGCGTGCGCAGGCCTTGCCTGTGCGCAGCGCCAGTTGACTGCCCCACCTGACAGCTACACCCCATGACCCCTGCCGGATCTGACCTGCCCCCACCAGCTTCAGTCGAGCGCCTGGTCTTGTGGGGCGATGTGCTGGACTTCAGCGACGACCCAGGTTTTGCGTCGCCCAAAGAGGCGAAAGGCATGCGCTGGCGCCCTGACCACGCCGTGTTGATCGAGGGCGGGCGGGTGCTGGCTGTTCAGCCACGCGGCAAGGCCTTGGCGGCCGACTGGCAGGAAGCGCCGGTGCAAGATCACCGCGGCCGCCTGATCATGCCGGGCTTCATCGACACCCATGTGCATTGCCCCCAGCTCGACGTGATCGCCAGCTTCGGCACCGCTTTGCTGGACTGGCTCAACACCTATACCTTCCCGGCCGAGCGGCGCTACGCCGATCCTGCCGTGTCGAAAGACGGTGCCCGGCGCTTCCTCAAGGCGCTGTGGGCCCATGGCACCACCACAGCCGTGGTCTTCCCCACCGTGCACAAGGTGAGCGCCGAGGCCTTGTTTGAAGAGGCAGATGCCAACGCGATGCGCCTGGTCACCGGCAAGGTGCTGATGAACCGGCACGCCCCCGAAGGCTTGCGTGACGACGTGGCCCAAGCCGAGCGCGATTGCGTGGACCTGATCGACCGCTGGCACGGCAAGGGCCGACAGGCATTTGCCGTGACCGTTCGCTTCGCGCCCACCAGCACACCCGAGCAGTTGATGATGGCCGGGCAGTTGTGCCAGACCTACGCCGGCACCTATATGCAGACCCACGTGGCTGAAAACCAGGACGAGGTGCGCTGGGTGGCCTCGCTCTTCCCGGATGCCCGCAGCTACCTGGACGTTTACGACCGCGATGGCCTGATCGGCCCGCGTGCCGTGTTGGCGCATGGCATATGGCTCGATGACAAGGACCGCGCCGTGTTGCGCAAACGGGGTGCACAGATCGCCCACAGCCCCTCGTCCAATCTCTTCCTGGGCAGCGGCCTGTTCGACTGGGCCCAGGCTCAGCGCGAGGGCGTCAACGTGAGCCTGGCCAGCGACGTGGGCGGTGGCACCAGCCTGTCCATGCTGCGCAACATGGCCGATGCCTACAAGATCCAGGCCCTGCAGGGCACGCGCCTGACGGCCTGGAAGGCGCTGTACACAGCCACCCTGGGCGCCGCGCGCCACCTCGGGCTGGCCGATGAGATAGGCCGGGTCGAACCCGGCTGCATGGCCGACCTGGCCATCTGGGACTGGGCCGTGGGCGATGTGGCGGCGCACCGCGATCAACTGGCGCAGGCCAGTGGTGATTTGCACGAGCGCCTGTTTGTCTGGATGACCCTGGGGGACGAGCGCAACCTGGTGGGCACGCTGATTGCTGGTCAAACTGTATACAAAACACGGGCAGCAGCATGAGCCTTCGTCTTGAATTGCGCGGCATCACCAAGCAGTACCCCGGCGTGCGCGCCAATGACGGGGTGAGCCTGAAGGTTCAGCCCGGCGAGATCCACGCGGTGCTGGGCGAAAACGGGGCGGGCAAGTCCACCCTCATGAAGATCATCTTCGGCTCGGTCAAGCCCGATGCCGGCGAGGTCTTTTTCAACGGCCAGCCCGTGCATGTGAAGTCGCCCCAGGAGGCGCGCGCGCTGGGCATCAGCATGGTGTTCCAGCACTTCTCGCTGTTCGACACCCTCACCGCGGCCGAGAACGTGTGGCTGGGGCTGGACAAATCACTGAGCCTGGCCGAGGTCACCCAACGCATCCGCCAGGTGTCCGGCGAGTACGGGCTGGAGGTCGACCCGGACCGGCATGTGCACTCGCTGACCGTGGGCGAACGCCAGCGCATCGAGATCGTGCGGGCGCTCATGACCAACCCGCAACTGCTGATCCTGGACGAACCCACCTCGGTGCTGATCCCCCAGGCGGTCGACAAGCTGTTTGCCACCTTGCGCCAACTGGCCGACCGCGGTTGCGCCATCCTCTACATCAGCCACAAGCTCGACGAGATCCGGGCCTTGTGTCACCACTGCACGGTGATGCGCGGTGGCAAGGTCACTGGCGAGGTGGACCCTCGTCAGGAGAGCAATGCCAGCCTGTCGCGCTTGATGATCGGCGCCGAGCCCGTTGAGTTGAACCGGCAGGCGCCCGTGCTGGGTGAGGTGGCGCTGGCCATCAAGGGCTTGAGCGTGGCCAGTGACGACCCCTTTGGTGTCAGCCTCCAGGACGTCAACTTCGCCTTGTGCGCGGGCGAGATCCTGGGCATCGCTGGCGTGTCGGGCAATGGGCAGCAGGCTTTGATGGCGGTGCTCAGCGGCGAGGACCCGCGCGGCGCGCCTGGCAGCGTCACCCTGTTTGGCCATGACATCAGCCGGGCCTCGCCCATGAAGCGCCGTCACCTGGGGCTCAACAGCGTGCCCGAGGAGCGTCTGGGGCGCGGCGCGGTGCCCACCATGTCCCTGGCGCATAACACCTTGCTCACACGCATGGACGCGATCGGCCCCGGTGGTTGGTTGCGCATGGCCGGCGTACGGGACATGACCAGTGAATTGATCGAGCGCTTCAAGGTCAGGGCCGCCGGCCCTCAGGCCATGGCCCGTAGCCTGTCGGGCGGCAACCTGCAGAAGTTCATCATGGGTCGCGAGATCGATGCAGAGCCTCGCGTGTTGTTGGTCTCCCAGCCGACCTGGGGTGTGGACGTCGGTGCCGCGGCCCAGATCCGTGGCGAGTTGATCAAGCTGCGGGATGCCGGTTGCGCCATCCTGGTTGTCAGCGAGGAGTTGGACGAGTTGTTTGAAGTATGCGACCGCCTGATGGTGATGGCGCAAGGGCGCTTGTCGCCCAGCCTGGCCACTGCCGATGCCACCGTCGAGCAACTGGGGGTGTGGATGAGCGGCCTGTGGGGGCGCCACGAGGGGCACCATGAGGGCCACCACGCGGCAACGGGCCAGGAGGGCGGGCATGTTCAAGCTTGAGCCGCGCGCCACACCATCGACCACCTTGATGCTGGCGTCGCCGCTGGTGGCGCTGGCCATCACCGTCTGCATCGGCGTGCTGCTGTTCCTCGCACTGGGCAAGGACCCGCTGGCCGGCCTGCAGATGTTTCTTGTCGAGCCCCTCAAGAGCAGCTATGCCTTGTCCGAGCTGAGCGTCAAGGCCACGCCGCTGATCCTGATCGGGCTGGGGCTGGCGGTGTGCTTCAAGGCCAATATCTGGAACATCGGGGCAGAGGGGCAGTTCGTCATGGGGGCGGTGTTCGCGGGCGGCGTGGCCATGCGGGCAAGCCCGGACAGCGCCAGCTGGATCTGGGTGCTGGTCTTGCTGGCCGGGGCGCTGGGCGGCATGTTGTGGGCGGCCATCGTTGCCTTGCTGCGTGACCGCTTCAATGCCAGCGAGATCCTCGTCAGCCTGATGCTGGTCTATGTGGCCGAGATGGTGTTGAGCTACCTGGTCTATGGCCCCTGGAAGGACCCGGCGGGCTACAACTTCCCCCAGACCATCACCTTTCTGGACGTGACACGGGTGCCCAAGCTCGTCAGCGGCTTGCGCATGAACGTGGGCGTGGGCATTGCCGCGGTGGCGGTGCTGGTGTTGACGGTGTTCATGGCGCGCACCTATGCAGGCTTTCAGCTGCAGGTGGGTGGGCTGGCTCCTGCGGCGGCCCGTTACGCCGGTTTCTCGTCGCGGCGGGCCTTGTGGACGGCCTTGCTGCTGTCGGGCGCCATGGCTGGCCTGGCGGGGGGGCTGGACGCGGCCGGGCCGCAAGGGCAGCTCACGCCCTACATCCCCATGGGCTATGGTTTTGGCGCCATCATCGTGGCCTTCGTCGGGCGCCTGCACCCTGTCGGCATCGTGTTCTCGGCGGTGTTGATGAGCATGTTCTACATCGGTGGCGAGCTGGCCCAGTCCCGCCTGGGGCTGCCCAAGGCCCTGACCGGCGTCTTTCAGGGCTTGCTGCTGTTTGCCTTGCTGGCCTGTGACACCTTCATCCATCAACGCCTGCGCTGGGTGGCTGCCAAATGACCGGACTGACCGCTGATTCCCTGGCGCTGCTGATCGCCGCCACCCTCAACGCCGGCACGGTGGTGGCCCTGGCCGCGCTGGGCCTGCTCATCAACGAGCGTGCCGGTGTGCTCAACCTCGGCGCCGAGGGCATGATGCTGGTGGCCGCCATTGCCGGTTATGCCACCGGCGTGCAGACCGGCAGTGACACCCTGGCTTTCGTGGCTGGCGCGCTGGCGGGTGCTGCCATGGCTGCCGTGTTCGGTGTGCTGGTCATCTGGCTCAACACCAACCAGTACGCCAGCGGGCTGGCGCTCAGCCTCTTTGGCGCGGGCTTGAGCGCGTTTGCCGGTATCCAGTACACCCAGCAGCGCCTGCCCGAGCGCGCGCACTTCGACATTCCCTTCCTGGCTGATCTGCCTTTTGTGGGCCCGGCCCTGTTCCGGCATCATCCCTTTGTCTACCTGGCCGTGGCGCTCACCATCGCGCTGAGCTGGTTCTTGTTGAAGTCGCGATCTGGACTGGTGCTGCGCGCCGTGGGTGAGTCGCCCGAGTCGGCGCATGCGCTGGGCTACCCGGTGCGTCGCATCCGGCTGATGGCCGTGATGGCGGGTGGCGCGCTGTGCGGCCTGGCAGGGGCTTACATCTCGCTGGTGTACACGCCCTTGTGGGTGGAAGGCATGGTGGCGGGCAAGGGCTGGATCGCCCTGGCCCTGACCACCTTCGCCACCTGGCGGCCAGCGCGCGTGCTGCTGGGCGCCTACCTGTTTGGCGGTGTCACCATGCTGCAGTTCCAGTTGCAAGGGCAGGGGGTTCAGATCCCCAGCCAGTGGTTGACGATGCTGCCTTATCTGTCGACCATCGTGGTCCTCGTCCTGATCTCGCGCAATCCGACGTGGATTCGCATCAACATGCCTGCTTCCTTGGGCAAGCCCTTCCATCCGGGCGCCTGAGTTGGCATGATCGCGGCATGATCATTGCTGCGGTCCAGACTTGTTTTCAACCCTGGAGATGACATGACTTCACCGATGTCCAAGCGTTCTTTGTTGAAGTTGGCTGGCCTGGCCACATTGGCCGCATCGGCTAGCCTGGTCGGATGCGGCAAGAAAGACGCCGCCGCCCCCGAGGCTGCTTCTGGCGCCTCTGCGGCTGCCGCCGCTGCGCCCGCGGGCCCCCTGAAGATCGCCTTCGCCTATGTCGGCCCTGTGGGTGACGCAGGCTGGACCTACGCCCACAACGCCGGCCGCCTTGCGGTTGAAAAAGAATTCGGTGACAAGGTCAAGACCACCTTTGTCGAGAAGGTGCCTGAGGGCCCCGAAGCCGAGCGCGTGATCCGCGACCTGGTGGGCCAGGGCAACACCCTGATCTTCGGCACCACCTTCGGCTACATGGAGCCCATGCTCAAGGTCGCGGCCGACAGCAAGGACGTGAAGTTCGAGCACGCCACCGGCTACAAGACCGCGCCCAATATGCGCACCTACGACTCGCGCACCTACGAGGGTGCCTACATGGCCGGCGTGATCGCAGGCGGCATGAGCAAGTCGGGCGTGCTGGGCGTGGTGGGCTCCATCCCCATCCCCGAGGTGATCCGCAACATCAACTCGTTCACCCTGGGCGCGCAAAGCGTCAACCCCAAGATCAAGACCAAGGTCGTGTGGGTGAACGCCTGGTTTGATCCTCCCAAGGAAACCGAAGGCGCGCAGAGCCTGATCAACCAGGGTGCGGACGTGCTGTTCCAGAACACCGACTCGCCGGCCGTGCTGCAGACCGCCGAGAAGGCGGGCAAGTACGCCTTTGGCTGGGATTCGGACATGACCCAGTTCGGGCCCAAGGCGCACCTGGCATCCAGCGTGATCAACTGGGGCCCGTACTACATCAAGGCCACCAAGGATGTGCTGGAAGGCACCTGGCAGACCGGTGGCGTGTGGTGGGGTGTGAAGGAGGGCGCGATCGACATCGTGGCCATTTCCGACAAGGTGCCCGCTGAGCTCAAGGCCAAGGTTGACACCGTCAAGGCCGGCCTCAAGGATGGCAGCTTCGTGATCTGGAAGGGCCCCATTCTGGGCCAGGACGGCAAGGAAGCCTTGGCCAAGGACGCCGTGGCGGATGACAAGTTCCTGGGCGGCATCAACTTCTATGTCAAGGGCGTGGATGGCGCGGTGCCGTCCAGCAAGTAAGCACACCAGATGACCTCAACCCTGACCTCAAGCCGTTTGGCCATCTCCAGGGACAAGCTGCCTGCCCTCGTGCAGGCCATGCCCAAGGCCGAGTTGCACATGCACATCGAGGGCTCGCTGGAGCCCGAGTTGATCTTTGCCCTGGCCCAGCGCAATGGGGTGGCCTTGAGCTACCCCAGCGTCGAGGCCTTGCGTGCGGCGTACGCGTTCACCGATCTCCAGAGCTTTCTGGACATCTACTACGCGGGCGCCTCGGTGCTGCTCAAGGAGCAGGACTTCCACGACATGGCCTGGGCTTACCTGCTCAAGGCCAAGGCCGACAACGTGGTCCACACGGAGATGTTCTTCGACCCGCAGACGCACACCGATCGTGGCGTGCCCTTCGAGGTCGTGATCAAGGGCCTGAAAAGCGCCTGCGACAAGGCCAAGGCGGAGTTGGGTGTCAGCGCCTCGCTGATCATGTGTTTCCTGCGGCACCTGTCTGAAGAAGCCGCCCTCCAGACGCTGGAAGAGGCCTTGCCTTTCAAGCAGCACTTCATCGGTGTGGGGCTGGACTCCAGCGAGCGTGGCCACCCACCTGAAAAATTCGCACGCGTCTTTGCCAGGAGCAAGGAACTGGGCCTGCACCTCGTGGCCCATGCTGGCGAAGAGGGGCCACCCGCCTACATCATCAGCGCGCTGGATGTGCTGCATGTGGAGCGCATCGACCATGGGGTGCGCTGTGTGGAAGACCCGGCCCTGGTGCAGCGCCTGGCCAGGCAGGGCACGGCCTTGACGGTCTGCCCGTTGTCCAACGTCAAGCTGTGCGTGTTCAAGAAGATGGCCGACCACAACCTCAAGACCTTGCTGAAGCTGGGCTTGAAGGCCACGGTCAACTCGGATGACCCTGCCTACTTTGGCGGCTACATGAACCAGAACTTCCTGGCCACCTTTGCGGACCTGGATCTGGATGCGGACGACGCCTACACGCTGGCCCGCAACAGCTTCGAGGCCAGCTTTGTGGATGCGCCCACCAAGGCAGGCTGGATCGCCCAGCTGGATGCGGTGTTTGCCCGCTTTGCCTGAGACAGCCGTTTGACTGGGCCTGTGTTTCAGGCCTGAGCCAGCGATTCAGCCAGCAGCGCCGCACCCGGGCCGAAGCCATAGGCATCCATCGCCAGATGCCCGTGGGTGACGCTGGCATGCAGGCGCTGGCCCAAGGCCGGCATGGCCTCACCCACACAGGCGGCACCGGCAGCAAAGTAGAACGGCAGCCAATGCTCGTCGGTCGGGTGCATCTCGACAGCGAAAGGTGCCTGGGCGCGGTAGTCCAGCAGGGCAGGCCAATCGGCCGCATCGGTGCGTGCCTGAACCCAGGCCCTGAAGGCCGCGCAGTCGCTTTCTTCCGGGGCATCAACCGGGGTGGGGCGCTTGAAGAAGCGGTGCAGGTTGTGCGTGAGGCTGCCTGAGCCGATCACCAGCACGCCTTGTGCTGCCAGCCCTTGCAGCAGGCGGCCCATGGCCAGCACCTCTGCAGGCTTGCTTTGCGGTGTCAGCGACACCGGCACCACGGGCACATTCACCTGCGGGTACAGGTGCATCAGCGTCGTCCAGATACCGTGGTCCAGCCCGCCCTGTGGCGTGAACTGCGCCAGCAGCCCTGCATCGGCCAGCAGGTGGGTGACCTGGTGCGCCAGCTCGGGCTCGCCGGGGGCGTCGTAGTAGATCTCGTCCAGCGCCTCGGGGAAACCGCCAAAGTCGTGGATGGTGTCGTGGTGCGCCGCGCCCAGCACGAAGGGGGTGCGCGTGGCTGTGTGCGGCGACATGATCACGATGGCGCTCGGGCGGCCCCAGATCCGGTCGATCGTCGGGCCCAGGCGCTGCATGAACAAGCCGGCCTCGCCGGGCTCGATCGCGATCATGGGCGAGCCATGCGACAGGAACAAGGTGGGGAGGGAGGCTGGTGTGCTCATCCGCCCAGTTTAGCGACGCAGGGGCAGGAACTGCACCGAGGCCAGCAATGCCAGCACGAGGGCCAAGGGGACGGTCGACACATAGCCTACGTGCTTGAAACCCAGTGCGCCAATCACCCCGCCCACAAAGAAGGACAGCACCAGCCCCAGGTGCACGAGCAGGCGCTCCTTGTTGGCGCGCACCAGGGGCTGCGCCTCGCTTTCGGCGCTGGCGTTCCAGTACAGCATCTTGCCCAGCTCGATCCCGATGTCCGTCACCAGGCCGGTCACGTGCGTGGTACGGATCTCCGCGTTGGAGACCTTGGTGATCATCGCGTTCTGCAGCCCCATCACGTAGCACAGCAAGGCCACCGTGATGCCCATGGACGTGCCGATGTAATGGTGCATGGCGCCCAGCACACCGAAGGCCAGCAACAGGGTCGCCTCGATCAGCAGGGGCAAGGCGTATTCGTGGCGCGAGGCGCGTCGGCGCGCCCAGTTGATCAGGATGGCCGAGGTCGCGGCACCCAGCAAAAAGGCCAGCAGCGAGGTGAACCAATCCACCACCAGGTCCAGGCGGCCCAGGGCCAGGTCATCGGCCATGCTGGACACCACCCCGGTCATGTGCGAGGTGTACTCCTTGACGGCCAGGAAGCCGCCCGCGTTGGTGGCGCCAGCCACGAAAGCCAGCGAAAGCCCCAGGTGCAGATTGGTTCGGCGGGTGCGCTCCGGGGCCGTGAGCGTCCTGAGGTAATCAACGGGCATGTGCGTGGGTGGAGCGAACTTCCATTTAAGCTGCCATCATCGCGCAATCTTTGTGCCAATTCAGTCCAACCGCATGAATGTCTCGTCCAGCAGCATGACCGTACCGGCCTGGCGTTGGGCCCTGCTCCAGACGCGGCGCGACCTGCGCGCCAGCAGCATGCGCTTCTTGCTACTGGCCGTGGTGCTGGCTGTCGCAGCCTTGACGGCTGTTGGTTTTTTCGCCGACCGCATCGAGCGTGGCCTCACGCGTGACGCAGCCCAACTGCTGGCTGCCGATGCCGTCGTGGTGGCCGACCAGCCCATCCCCGAGTCGCTGAAAACCGAGGCTACAGCCAAAGGCCTGCGGGTGGCCGAGACGGCGGTTTTCGCCAGCATGGCCCGTGCACCGGACGAGCAGGGCGGGGAAGCCCGGCTGGTGGCCTTGAAGGCAGTTTCGCCCAATTACCCCCTGAGGGGCCAGATGACGCTGGGCCGCATGGGGGCCGATGGCATCGTTCACCCCGGTGGCAAGGCGCCTGCAGGCGGCCCGCCTGCCGGGCAAACCTGGGTCGAGCCGGGGCTGCTGCTGGCCCTGAACCTCAAAGTGGGGGACGAGCTCTGGCTGGGCGAGGCGCGTTTTCGCATCGGCGCCGTGATCGTCAGTGAGCCCGAGCGGGGTGGTGGGTTTGTCGCTTTCTCGCCGCGTGTGATGGTCCGCGCAGCCGATCTGCCGCGCACGCAACTGGTCCAGCCTGCCAGCCGCATCACCTATCGGTTGCAGGCTGCGGGCCCTTCACGCAAGGGCGACGCCGACACCACCCGCGTGGCGCCGCTGCCCGGCGATGGCAGCCAGCAGGTGCAGCAGTTCGTCGAGGTCGCCCGCAAGATGTCTGAGTCGCAGCGCGGCCTGCGGGTGGAGACGCTGGACACGGGCCGCCCCGAAATGCGCGCCACGCTGGACCGCGCAGGCCTGTTTTTGCGCCTGGTCGCCTTGCTGGCGGCCTTGCTCTCGGCCGTGGCCGTGGCCATGGTGTCGCGTGACTTCGCCCAACGCCGCCTGGACGATTGCGCCTTGCTGCGGGTGCTGGGCGTGCCGCAGCACGTGATGGCCTGGTCCTACGGCTTTCAGTTCGCCCTGGTTGGCTTGATGGCCAGCGTGCTGGGTCTGCTGCTGGGCTGGTTGTTCCACCTGGTCTTCGTGGCGCTTTTGTCGGACCTGGTGGGTGTCTCCTTGCCGGCGGCGGGCTGGCAGCCGATTGTGCTGGGCCTGTCCGTCGGGGTGCTGCTGACACTGGGCTTTGGCCTGCCGCCTGTGTTGCAGTTGACCCAGGTGCCACCGCTGCGTGTGCTGCGCCGCGAGCTGGGACAGTTGCGTCCCATGTCTGGCGCCGTGTGGGCCTTGGGTGGTGGGGCCATGCTGGCCTTGCTGATGATGGTGGCGCGCGACGCGAAGATGGGCAGCATCGCCTTGGGTGGCTTTGTGGGCGCCGTGCTGGTCTTTGCCTTGTTGGGTACGGTGGCCGTGGCCGTCTTGCGGATGCTGGCGGACCGCCTGGTCGGGCAGATGCCCACCTGGTGGACTCTGGGCACCCGCCAGCTGACGGCCCAGCCCATCCAGACGGTGGTGCAGGTCTGTGCCTTGAGCGTGGGCTTGCTGGCCCTGATGCTGTTGATCCTGATCCGCACGGACCTGGTGGCCAGCTGGCGCAATGCCACGCCGCCCGATGCGCCGAACCGCTTCGTGATCAACATCCAGCCCGATCAGGTCGAGGCCTTCCAGGCCGATTTGCGGCAGGCCGGTGTGAAGCAGTTCGACTGGTATCCCATGGTGCGGGGCCGCCTTGTGGCCATCAATGGCAAGGCCGTGCGCATGCAGGATTACGCCGAGGACCGTGCACAACGCCTGGTCGATCGCGAGTTCAACCTGAGCTTTGCGGCCCAGTCACCGGCCTACAACCCGGTGGTGTCCGGGCGCTATGTGAAAGACGAAGCCGATGCCTTCAGCGTGGAGGAGGGGTTGGCCAAGACCTTGGGCCTCAAGCTCGGTGATCGCTTGCGTTTTGACATGGCTGGCGTGCTGCAGGAGGGCCGTATCACCAGCTTGCGCAAGGTGGACTGGTCGTCCATGCGCGTCAACTTCTTCGTGATGGCGCCCAAGGCGGACATGCCCCAGTGGCCGGTCACCTACATCACCGCGTTCAAAATGCCGCCCCAGGCCAGGCTGGACCGCACCTTGGTGCAGCGCTACCCCAATGTCACGGTCATTGACGTCTCGGCCACGCTGGCCCAGATCCAGGGGGTGCTGGGGCAGGTGATCACGGCCGTCGAGTTCCTGTTCGTGTTCACCCTGGCCACGGGCTTGATCGTGCTGATGGCGGGCTTGATGACCTCGCGTGAGCGGCGCGCCCGGGAGTGGGCGGTGCTGCGTGCCATGGGGGCAAGCCAGCGTTTGCTGTCTACCGTGCAGAACGTGGAGTTGCTCAGCCTGGGGGCGCTGGCTGGCGCCATGTCCGCCGCCGCGGCGCTGGGCATCGGCTGGGGCCTGGCCACCAAGGTGTTCGAGTTCGAATGGCAAGCGCCCCTGTGGTGGCCCCTGTTCGGAGCCCTCATCGGGGCGCTGTTGGCCTGGTCGGCCGGGTGGTGGAGCCTGCGCGGGGTGGTCAGCAGGCCGGTGGCCCTGACCTTGCGGCAGGCTGAATGAGCTTGCCTGGCTGGGGGTTGATCAGGACAGGCTGTTGATCAGGCCCATCTCGGCGCTGCCCATCAGCGATTCGATGTCCATCAGGATCAGCAGGCGGTCGCTCACATTAGCGATGCCGGTGATGTAAGTGGTGTCCACCACCGAGTTGCTCATTTCCGGGGCGGGCTGGATGGCCTGCTCTGACAGCTGCATCACGTCGCTCACCGAGTCAACCACGGCGCCCACCACGCGGCCCTTGACGTTCAGCACGATCACCACGGTGAAGCTGTTGATCTCGGTCTGGCCGTCTTCGTTGTAGCAGTTGAACTTCACGCGCAAGTCAACGATGGGCACGATCACGCCGCGCAGGTTCACCACACCCTTGAGGTAAGCGGGGGCGTTGGCGATCTTGGTGGGCGGCTCGTACGAGCGGATTTCCTGCACCTTCAGGATGTCGATGCCGTATTCCTCGGTACCCAGGCGGAACGTGAGGTATTCACGGCCGGCGGGCACGTGGCGCACCTGGCGGTTGACACTGTTGCGCATGCCAAATCCTGTGGGGGCGGCGTCACTGCGGGCAGCGGGCTGGGTCTGGGGGGCGGCTTGCAGGGTTTCCATGCTCGTCCTTCGGGGATCAGGGTCGTGCGCCAAGCGGGGCGTACACCGTGGAGACTGGTCTTGCGTCAATATCGGTCAGCTCGCATGGAACTGAAGCCCGAAATTGACCGTCAGAACGTGAGGCCGTACCAGCCCAGGCCGACGCCCCAGGCCCGGCAGTTCGGGGTGGCATTGCTGCGGCTGGTGGTGACATCCAGCCCGAGTTGGTCCGGCAGCAGCCACCAGCGCAGGCCCACCGCCTGGGTGGCGGGGGTGTTGCTGTGGCCCAGGATTTCCGCAAAGACCAGCCAGCGCTCATGTGGGGTCCACGCCAGGGCGGCCCCGTAGTTGTTGGCGCTGACCTGGTTGAGCTTGTTGCGTTCTCGGCCCAGGTTCAGGTGCAAGGTCCACTGCTCGTCCAGGGGCAAGCTGGCGATGGCGCTGAAGCCGGTGACAGCTTGGTGCCATTGATGGCCGTCCGCCGCTTTTTCGCTGCCAGTGCCGGCCTTCAGCCCGAAGCGCCAGCCTTTCCAGGTGGCCCAATCCGGTGCCCATTTCAGTCCGACGCCCCTGGCTTGGGGCTGCGCCTCGCTCGGGGACACCCTGATCAGCTCGAATCCCAGCTCCAGCCCGTCGATCAGGCCGCAGGCGGGCGCCAGGTGGTGGCTGCGTGCGTCACTGGCGCTGTCTACCCAGGCTTCGAGCTGGCATTGGCCCTGGCTGTTGACGCTGGCATCGTCCGTGAGCAAAGGGCGTCCTGCATGGGCATGCCCTGCCGTCATGGCGGCCAGGCATGCCAGCAAGGGCGGCAACAAGCGTGAGCGGCGTGGCACCGCAGTCAAAGTCATGTAGGGCGTCTGCATGCGGTGGCCTGGTCGCCGGGGATCTGGTCACACCTTGAAGATGGCCATCGATTGTGTCAGCTTCATGGCCTGATCCTTCAGGCTGGCGGCTGCGGCGGCAGACTGTTCCACCAGCGCGGCATTTTGCTGCGTCATCTGATCGAGATCGGCGACGGACTGGTTGACCTGTGCGATGCCGGTGCTCTGCTCGGTCGAGGCCGAGGTGATCTCGCCAATGATGTCCGACACGCGCTGCACGCTGGAGATGATCTCTTCCATGGCTGCACCGGCGTCATGGACCAGGCGGGTACCCGATTCGACCTTGGCGCCCGAAGCCAGGATCAGTTGCTTGATCTCCTTGGCGGCGGTGGCACTGCGTTGCGCCAGGCTGCGCACTTCGCCGGCCACCACGGCAAACCCACGACCCTGCTCACCTGCACGGGCGGCTTCCACGGCGGCATTGAGCGCCAGGATATTGGTCTGAAAGGCAATGCCATCGATCACGCTGATGATGTCGTTGATGCGCTTGCTGGTGCTGTCGATCTCGTCCATGTTGGAGACGACTTCCGTCACGATGCTGTTGCCACGGTGGGCTGCGCTCGCTGCGGAATGGGCCAGTTCATTGGCCTGCAGTGCCGAGTCTGCGCTGTGACGCACCGTGCCGGTGAGGTGCTCCATGGAATTGGCCGTTTGCTGCAGGTTGGACGCGGTGTTTTCCGTGCGGGACGACAAGTCCATGTTGCCGCTGGCAATCTCGCTGGAGGCCACCGAAATGGAGTCGGCCGAAATGCGAACGTCCGAGACAATGGCGCGCAGCGATTGCTGCATGCTGAGCAAGGCGGCGAGCAGTTGGGCGGGCTCGTCGGCGCCACTGGTGTCGGCCTGGTTGCTCAGATGACCTGCCGCGATGGCCTCTGAGATGCGCTGCGCTTCTTCCAGCGGGCGGCAGATGCAGATCTGGTTGAGGATGGTCAGCGGCGCCACGATCAGGATGGCCAGGATCACGGCGCCCGCGAAGAGCGCGACCGTTTTGGTCACGGTCTGGCGTTGTTCTTCATCGGCGGTCGCAGACTCCTTGCTCATGATCGCGTCGATGCTGTCCAGATGCGCATCAAATTGGTCTGCCATGGCCGTGGCGGAGGCCAGTTTGCCCAGGCCGTCATGGCTGCTGAGGTTGCCAGAAGCCAGGTTGCTGCTTTCTGCCTCGACGGCCTTTTGGTAGGCGTCTAGTTGCGTCAGCATTTTGCGAACGATGGCGTTGTCCTCGTCCTCTTCGCCCTCCAGCATCTTGGCGCCGAGGTCCCGGAGCGTCTTGATGTTGTCGCGCCAGGTCTGGACAGCCTTGTTCACCGCGGAGGCATCGCCAGCAAGCAGGAGCATGTTTTTCTCTTCGACCCGAATGTGCCCCAAGGCTTCGCGCATGCCAGACAACTCACCCACTTCAGAGAATGAAGCCTTGCGGTACGCCTCGCCCGCTGCCTGGTTGTGGATCAGGCCATACAGCCCGACGCCTCCCACCAGCATCAGGAGGAAAAGCACCACGGCAATGGCGCTGTACATGCGGAATCGGATGGTGAAACCGCGCATCAGGGAAAACATGTTCATGGCCTGGGCCCAAATCCAAAACTGGAGGGTGGTGGCGCCATGAAGCGGGGCAGTTGCCCGGTCCCAAGTCGCCTTGTTCAGGGGGGTTTCGGCGACTTTGCTCACGTCTTGAGCGTTTTGGCTTTCTTCTGGCAAAAAATTGACGGATGTCCGGATCTGCGATGGGCTCGGCAAGCAGTCTGCCCCGTGCGATCGGCTCCCCAAACAAAAAAGCCCCGCAGAGCGGGGCTTGGGAGGGCGGTCTGAACCGGGTCAGACGTTGAACAGGAAGTTCAGCACGTCACCATCCTTGACCACGTATTCCTTGCCTTCTGCGCGCATCTTGCCCGCATCCTTGGCGCCGGCCTCACCCTTGTACTGGATGAAGTCGTCAAAGGCGATGGTCTGGGCCCGGATGAAGCCCTTCTCGAAGTCGGTGTGGATCACGCCGGCTGCTTGAGGGGCGGTATCGCCCACGTGGATCGTCCAGGCGCGCACTTCCTTCACGCCAGCCGTGAAGTAGGTTTGCAAGCCCAGCAACTTGAAAGCAGCGCGGATGAGGCGGTTCAGGCCGGGTTCGTCCTGGCCCATTTCGGCCAGGAACATGGCCCGGTCTTCGTCTTCCATTTCAGCCAGCTCGGCTTCCGTCTTGGCGCAGATGGCCACGACTTCACCCTTTTGTGCCGCGGCGTATTCGCGCAGGCGATCCAGGAAGGGGTTGTTCTCGAAGCCGGTTTCCGACACGTTGCCCACGAACATCGCGGGCTTGGCCGTGATCAGGCACAGCGGCTTGAGAATGGCCAGCTCTTCCTTGCTGAAGTCGATCGAGCGCACAGGCTTGGCCTGGTCCAGCGCGGCCTGGCACTTCTCCAGCACCTTGACCAGGGCGGCGGCTTCCTTGTCGTTGCCGGAGCGGGCAGCCTTGTTGTAGCGGTGCAGGCTCTTTTCCACGGTGCCCAGGTCAGCCAGGCACAGCTCGGTCTGGATGACCTCGATGTCGGCGATCGGGTCCACCTTGCCGGCCACGTGGATCACGTTGTCGTCCTGGAAGCAGCGCACCACGTTGACGATGGCGTCGGTTTCGCGGATGTGCGAGAGGAACTGATTGCCCAGGCCTTCACCCTTGGAGGCACCGGCCACCAGGCCCGCGATGTCCACGAACTCCACGATGGCCGGCAGGATGCGCTCGGGCTGGACGATTTCAGCCAGCTTGGCCAGACGGGGGTCGGGCACCTCCACCACACCCACATTGGGCTCGATGGTGCAGAAGGGGTAGTTTTCAGCCGCGATGCCGGCCTTGGTCAAAGCGTTGAAAAGGGTGGACTTGCCGACGTTGGGCAGACCCACGATGCCGCACTTGAGGCTCATGGATGTTCCTGGTTGGATACAAAAGAGGATGCGCGGCGGCCAACCCGGGTGGGCTGGCCGCACGCGCCAAACCGCGCATTTTACGCGGCTGACGAGGTCTTGGGGGACGGGAGGGCGCCGGCGGGCGCCAGTTGCATCCAGTGAACCAGTTCATCAAGCAGTTGCTGGCGGTCTACAGGCTTGGTCAGCACGTTGCTCATGCCCGCGCTCAGGCAACTGTGCCTGTCTTCCTCAAAGGCATTGGCGGTCAGGCCGATGACGGCCACGTGACGGCTGAGCTCGCCCGCTTCGCCCTGGCGCAGGCGCCGGGTTGTCTCCAGCCCGTCCATGCCGGGCATGCGCCAGTCCATCAGCACGGCCGCCGGCTTGTGGCTGCGCAGGTAGGTCAGGGCGTCCGGGCCATTGTCGATTTCCTTGACGCGGGCGCCTGCACCCAGCAGCATTTCTGCCGCCAGCATGCGGCTGACGTCATCGTCGTCCACGATCAGCACCAGGTGGCCTTGAAGGTCGTGCATGACGCCTTGCGCGTGGATCGGGGTGACCTTGGTGTCCTGCAGGATAGGCAAGGGCAGGTCCACGTCAATGCGCGTGCCATGGCCAGGCTGGCTTTTCAGATTGAGCTGGCCCTTCATCAGGTTCACCAGCTCCTGGGTGATCGTCAGCCCCAGCCCGGCGCCGCCATGCTGGCGGTCACTGCGGCTGTCAGCCTGGTAAAAGGCCTCGAACACCTTGCTCTGGTCTGCCTCGCTCATGCCCTGGCCGGTGTCGATCACGCTCATGCGCAGCCAGTCCTCGCCGGCATCGGCCTGAGGCAGGCGCCGCAAGGTCAGGCTCACGTGGCCATGGGTGGTGAACTTGATGGCATTGGCCAGCAGGTTGATCAACACCTGGGTCAGGCGCAACTCGTCGCCCATGCGGGTGGCAGGCAGGTCGTCAGGCACGCCCACCAGCAGTTTGATGCCCTTGAGTTCGGCCATCGGTTTGACGGCGTTGCAGGCCTTCTGAACGATGGCGTGCAGGTCCATGGGTTGCTCCACGGCTTCGACCTTGCCGGCTTCGATACGGGACAACTCCAGCACCTGATTGATCAGGGTCAGCAGGTGCTGGCCGCTGGTTTGAATCGTGTGCAGCAGGCGCGCGTCCCGCTGGCTGTCGGCCGGCAGGTGCCCCTTGTCGGCCAGCAGGTCGGCCGAAACCAGCATGGCGTGCAGCGGCGTGCGCAACTCGTGGCTCATGACGGCCAGGAAGCGGCTCTTGGCACGCGAGGCCGCTTCTGCCGCGTCACGCGCGCGGGCCAGCTCATCGGTGCGGTCCTTGACCCACATCTCCAGCGCCTGGCGGGCATCGCTGGGGCCGTCCTTGTGGCCCGACACGATCAGGCCAATGCCGTGCTTGAGCCGGTCCACGCTGATCAGGCTCACCAGGAAGGTGATCTGCATGAGCACACCGTTGATCACCAGTGATTGCATCACCCCGGACCAGGCCGCATCGGTCGAGGCCAGCTCCAGCCAGATGGCGGGCAGGGCTACCATCGCCAGCATGCCCAGCGACAGGCGCACGGCCCAGCGCCACGGAAAGGTCAGGTGCAGCAGCAGGGACACCACCGGCATCCACTGGAAGTTGTTGGCCACCCAATAGGGCGAGACGGTCTGCCTGTTGAAAAACAGGGCCGACAAAGTGCTGACCATGAAGTACACCCCCAGGCCGCCCGCCGCGATGCGCTGCGTGGCCACCAGGGTGTTGGGGTTGCGCTCCAGCGTGCGGTAGAGCCACAGCATCAACAAGGCCAGCCCGGGCTGAGCCCAGCGGTCGTGAGGGGCGATCAATTGCGTGTACAGCTCGCACCCCCACAAAACCAGTGCCGCCACGGCGGCAATCAGGTAGATGCGCAGCGCGGTCTTGCGCTCGATCAGCGACAGGTAGCGGGTATGGCCGGCATCATGCGATTCGGCCGAGGTGGCAAGGGGATGACCCAAAGCAGTCCTCCACAGACGGTTTACTGCCATTTACGCCCTGCTTTCAATTTGATTTAAGAATTCCACGTTAGATTACTGGAAACGCGCCCTGTTTTCGTATGGGTTGCACGGGTTTGACGTTCGATTTGGTTTCTCAAGGTTATGGCTGGTTTTGATGTGTGCGTCAGTGGTTCGGGTGCGGTGGCCATGAGCCTGGCCCTGGCCTTGTCGGCCGATGGCTGGAAAGTGGCGTGGGCGCGTGCGCCGGAGTCCGGCAAACCCGCCACCCCGGATGTGCGCACCTATGCGCTCAACGCGCGGGCCATCAAGCTGCTGGAGCACTTGCGCGTCTGGCCCGCGTTGCAGGCGCATGCCGCGCCCGTCATGGAAATGGATGTGCGTGGCGACGAAGGCGGTGCCTTGTCCTTCTCAGCCTGGCAGCAATGCGTGCGTGAGCTGGCCTGGATCGTGGATGCCGCCGAACTCGAACGCCTGCTGGGCGAGGCCCTGCGGTTTGCACCCCGTGTGGAAGTGGTGCCACCGGTGGGCGAGCATGGCGCCCCGGTCGAGGCCTCCTTGCTGGCCATCTGCGAGGGCAAACATTCCGCTACCCGCGCTGCGCTGGGCGTCAGTTTTGCGCGACAGGAATATGGCCATTGGGGTGTGGCTGCTCGCCTGAAGGCGACGCAGGCCCACCACGGTGTGGCCCGGCAGTGGTTCCGTTCGCCAGACATCCTGGCCTTGTTGCCCTTCAACCAACCTGACCCGATCGCGTCTTATGGCCTGGTCTGGTCGGTGCCGCAGGCACGCGCCGAGCACCTGCTGGCCCTGAGCCCGACCGAGTTCGAGCGTGAGTTGCAGGACGCCATCCTGCAATCGGACCCCTCGGCGCCGACGAAAGTCGGCGAGTTGAGCCTGACATCCCCGGTGGCAGCATGGCCTCTGGCTTTGGCGCAAGCTAGCCGCTGGACAGGGCCGGGTTGGGTGCTGTTGGGCGATGCGGCGCACCAGGTGCACCCTTTGGCCGGGCAGGGCCTCAACCTGGGGCTGGCTGATGTCGACACCCTGGTGGCGGTGCTCAGGCAGGCGCGTGCTGACGAACCCTGGCGCGCGCCCGGCGACGAGCGCACCTTGCGTCGTTACGCTCGCCAGCGTGAGTGGCCGACCAAGGCCATGGCCGGTTTGACAGATGGCCTGCTGCACCTGTTTGCCGATCAGCGCGCACCCATGAAGGATCTGCGCAACGCCGGCATGTCGCTGGTTCAACGCCTGGGGCCGGTCAAGAGCTGGTTGATTGGCAAGGCCCTGGATGCCTGAGCAGGTTGGGCCTGCCGGGTCTGATTTCACATCAAAGGACTGAGGATGTATTCCAAGTTTCGCTGCCTGGCTCTCGCTTGCCTGGTTCTGACGCTGGGTCCCGTGGCCCAGGCGCAATCGGGTGAGTTGTCTGCGGGCCAGTTGGCTGCGCTCAAGCTCAAGCTGTCGCGCATTGCCGAGTTGCCGCCGGTCGAATCGGCGCGCACCACGCCCATCCCCGGTCTCATCGAGCTCAAGGTTGGCAACCAGGTTGTCTACACGGACGCCAATGGGGACTACCTGATCGAAGGGCAGATGCTGGAGGTCAAGTCCCAGCGCAACCTCACCGAAGAGCGCCTGGACGAGATCAACAAGGTGGATTTTGCCTCCCTGCCTTTCAAGGACGCCATCGTCTGGAAGAACGGCACGGGCAAGCGTCGCCTCGTGGTGTTCGCCGACCCGAACTGCGGCTACTGCAAGCACCTGGAAAAGGAGCTCCAGCAGATCAAGGACGTGACGGTCTACACCTTCATGATCCCCATCCTGGGCGAGGACTCCAAGGTCAAGCTCGACAACATCTGGTGCGTCAAGGATCGCACGCAAGCCTGGCGCGACTGGATGCTGTCCGGCACGCCACCCGCCAAGTCCTTTGGCATGTGCGCCTCGCCCGGGCAGCGCAATGCGGCTTTGTCGCAAAAACTGCGTGTGCAGGGCACACCTGCCATGTTCTTTGAGGACGGCTCCCGCCTGGCCTCGGCCGCGCCTGCTGCAACCATCGAGCAGCGTCTGAACCGTGCCACAGCCAAGATCGGCGGCTGATCACTGTCAGGCGTCGCATCCTGGCGATCTCTGGGGCTTGCGATGAGCCTCAGGGCTTGCCGGGTTCGCCGCCCGGTGTCTGCTGAGGGGCGCCTTCCATCTTCATGTCGAGCGTGACCTCGCCTGCCTTGGTCAGGATGCGGATTGGCAGGTACTGCAGCGTAGGGGCAAACCAGGTCTCACCCACGAGGTCGCCCTTTTCCTGGTTCGTGCGCCGTGGCTTGACGCGCAGCGCAGGGATGTCACCGATGTCGGTGTGCTGCACATCTTCTTCCATCACGTCAAACGCCAGGGTCTCGGCTTTTTTGCCATAGGCCAGGGGCAGCTCGATCGTGTTGCCGGGCTTGAGCAATTGCGGCTTGGTGATGAACTGGTAGGCCAGGTGGATCAGCAGGCTGACCGGGTCCTGCATGTTCGGCTCGCGTGGCACGCGCTCGCCAGTGCCCAGTACCACCTCGCTGTCTTCGAAGCTGACCACATTGATCTTCGGTGCGCGCAGGGCAACCTTGTTGACGCTCTCGTAGCGTTCGGGTGAAAGGCCTTCCCGGCGGATCAGGCCTTCGCTGATCATGCTCATGCTGCCCAGCAAGGCCACATTGGCATCCAGCCTCACCTGGTAGCGGTTTTCCTGGCGGACCCATTCAACCGAGGCCGTGCCATAGAACGGGCCCCGGAAGTAGCCCTCCAGCTTGTAGCTGACCTTCGTGGCCTTGGGCCAGATGAAAGTGGGGCCGGCGGGCGTGGTCGGGATCTCCTGGGCGTAAGCCGGGTCTGGTATCGGCCCTTTGGGTGCGGACTCCTTCCAGGCCGGGGGCTCGGCTGCCACCGGCTCGGACGCGGCTTGTGTCACGGCACTGGCACTGCCCTCTGCCACCGCCACGACGGTTTTTTCCTCGGGTGCAGAGGCGGCCTTCACCGGCTTTGGCTTGCGCTTCTTGACGGGTGTGGGCGCTGCGGGCGCCGTTTGGGTGGGTTGGGGCAGCACGGCTGCGGCAACGGGGGGCGCACTCAGGCTGACCTGGGTCACATACGTCGCCTCCATGCGCTTGATGGTCAGCTCCGGCGGCGCGAGCTCCTGCATGCGCGAGGACACCTCATGCGTCAGCCACAAATGCACCGCCACCACCCCCACCGTCAGCGCTGCCAGGGCGCGCCGGTGCTGTGGGGCTCGCCAGCCTGCGCGCTTGATCAAGTCTGCAGCCATGCTTGCCGCCGGGCCATCTTGTCAGGTGCTGCGTTCACGTCAGACAGGGCCAAGGTCACGATGTCCGATGCCGGCGGCGTGGGGGCCGGCACGCGCGGGGGCTTGCCTGCTTTGCCTGCGGGCCGGGTCAGCGCCGGCACAGTCAGTGGCAGGATGCGCTGGTCACGGTTGACCAGCAGGGGCTGCGCGCGCTGGGCATCGTGCCACGCGGTCAGGTCCTCGGTCTTCTTGATGCGCCAGCCGTCCAGTGCCAACAACTCGTCGCCGGCACTCAGGCCGATCCGTTCGGCCAGGCCACCACGCATGACGGCCTGCACCTTGGCCATGCCGTTGCTGTCCTGAACGCGCATACCCCACTGTTGAGGCAGTGGGGCCGACTTGCTGCTCCAGGCCACACCCAGACGGTCCAGCAGGTGTTGCAGGGGCAACTCTTCGCAGCCCTCGGTCCACTTGTCCAGCAGCGTCTGCCAGGCTTCCACAACCGGTGTGCCAGCCTTGACAGGCAGCATTTGCGGGTAGCGACCGGCCTCGTCTGCCAGGGCCTGAGCGACATCGGCTTGCGTGATGGGCCGGGCCAGTTGCCACAACCGCTGCATGACGCCGTCCAGTGAGGGGTGGGCCTTGCCGGATGCGGGCAACTCCCGCAGGGCCAGGTCCAGCGCCAGCGCGACCAGCGAGCCCTTGGTGTAGTAGCTCACCGTGGCATTGGCCGTGTTCTCGTCGGGGCGGTAGTAACGCGTCCAGGCATCAAAGCTGGCCTGACCCACGCTGTAGCTCAGCCGCCCTGGCGTGGCCAGCACCTGGTTGACGGTCTTGCTCAACAGCTTGAGGTAGGTTGCTGCGTCAATCAGGCCGGTGCGCAGCAGGAACTGGTCGTCGTAATACGAGGTGAAGCCCTCGAAGAACCACAGCATGCGGGTGTGGTTCTCTTGCGTGTAGTCATAAGGCGCGAACTCGACGGGCTTGAGCCGCTTCACGTTCCAGGTGTGGAAGTACTCGTGGCTGATCAGGCCCAGCAGGGTGGTGTAGGCGTCTTTGTTGAGCGTCTTGCCCACCCGGGGTACATCCTTGCGCCCGCAGATCAGGGCCGTGCTCTGGCGGTGTTCCAGGCCGCCGTAGCCATCTTCGACCACGTTGAGCATGAACACGTAGTGATCGAAAGGGGCCTTGCGGCGGCCGTGCCAGAAGCCGATCTGGGATTCGCAGATACGCCGTGTGTCATCCAGCAGGCGCTGCCCGTCCAGATCGGCCGTGGCGCCAGACACCACGAACTCATGGCGCACGCCGCGGACGGTGAACTCGCCGCGCCAGAAGCTGCCCATCTCGACGGGGTGGTCGACCAGGGCGTCGTAGTCGGGGGCCAGGTAGTCGCCCAGGCCCTTGGCATCGACCTCGACTGCGGGGAGGGCCGTGGCCACTTGCCAGCCCTTGGGCAGGCCGATGATCTTGACGGCCTGCGGCTGATCTTCGAAGCCATGGGCTTTCAGGAAGACGCTGGTGCCGTTGAAGAAGCCCCGCTGCGCGTCCAGGAAGGCGGCCCGCACCGAGGTGTCGAAGGCGTAGACCTCGTACTGCACCGTCAGGGCTGCGCTGCCCTGCGTGTCCAGCTCCCAGGTGGACTTGTCCAGCGGTGTCACACGAACAGCCCGCGTACCTTGCCGGGCTGTCAGGGGCGACAGGTGGCGGGCGAACTCACGCACCAGATAACTGCCAGGGATCCACACCGGCAAGCTCAGTTGCTGGCGGGCCTGAGGTTTGTCCACGCGCAGCGTGACCAGGAAGCGGTGAGCGTGGGCATCGGCCACTTCAATGCGGTATTGGATCATCGTGTGTGCAGGGCGGGGAGGGCGTTTGGGCGTTCAGATTCAGATCTGGGCAGCGGCCAGGAAGCAGCACAGGCTGGCCACGCAGGTGAGGCGAAAGCGCAGCGTCAACCAGCCGGCTACGCCCAGTTCAGGGTAGCGCTTGCGGTCTGACAGGTAGCAGGCCACCAGCAGCACGCCCATGATGACCAGACCGGCGTGTGGTGGCATCAACAGGGCCATCCAGGCGGCCAGTGTGTAGATGACGCCGGTCCACAGGGCGCGTTTGTGGTGATCGGGCATGGGCATGCCGGAGGCCGAGCGCCACATGATCAATCCCCAGGGGATGCCACCGAGGAAGGACACCACCAGCGCCGCATAGCTCGTGAGGGCACGAACCACGAACATGAAGGGCTCTTCGTCTATGCGCCCCACCAGCAGCCAGATGAACACAGCCCCTGCCACAAAGGGCGCCAGGCCGGCATAGCCCAGCTTGCGGGCCAGCTCATCGGGCTCGGCGTGGTGGTGGTCGGGCAGGGTATGGGTGGCGGGCAGGGCGTTCATAGGGGACTTCTGGGCAAGGTTGCCATTGTGGCAAGAAGCGCGCGCTCGTGAGGGCTCATCAGGCGGCCAACCAGCTGAAAACCGTGGGAATGTCGTCAGGCAGAGTCACCGGCAGCTTGCGCCAGCGCTCGACGGTATCGGTTCGGCTCCAGCCCTGGGGCAGGGTCAGGCCGCAACTCACGCTCAACAGGGTGTTGCCTTGAAGGTGTTGCAGCAGGGCTTGCCACAGGGCGGTATTGCGGTAAGGGGTCTCGATCACCAGTTGCGTCTGGTGCGCCTTGCGCGAGGTCTGCTCCAGATCCTTGATGCGCTGGGCACGCTCCTGCGCTTCAACCGGCAGGTAGCCCACGAACGCGAAACTCTGGCCATGCAGGCCGCTGGCGGCCAGGGCCAGCACCAGGGAGCTGGGGCCGGACAGGGGCAGCACAGGCACGCCGGCCTTGTGCGCGGCCAGTACCACGGCGGCGCCCGGGTCGGCCACGCCGGGCAGGCCCGCCTCTGAAATCAGGCCGACGTCGTGGCCGGCCAGGGCCGGGGCCAGCAAATCGGTGATCTGGCGATCCTCTTGCGGGTCGGGGCGTTTGCTTGTGCCTTTGTTGCCACCCTTGTTGGGGCGAGGCAGAACCTGGATGTCCTGCTCCTGCAAAGGGGCTCGCAAGGGGCTGATCTCGCCCACGCGCTTGAGGAAGGCGCGTGTGGTCTTGGCGTTTTCGGCGATCCAGTGGGTGAGGCTGGCTGCGGCCGTGATGGCGCCCATGGGCAGCACGTCGCGCAGGTCGGGTGCTGCTTCCCCGGTAGAGTCATCCAGGCAACCGAAATCCAGCGTATTGGGGATCAGCAGCAAGCGACCCGTTTGTGGACCGGTTTGTCGACCTGTTGGCTGGCTGGGCTTGTTTTGTTTTGTTGATGACATGGTTGTGATGTGAGGGGGCTGCGGGTCGACGCTGATTCAGCGCAAGGCGGTTCGCCAGCTCAGTGGGTCAGCGCCTGCTTCCCGCAGCAATTGGCTGGTGGCAATCAAGGGCAGGCCGATCAGGGCGGTCGGGTCGTCGGACTCGATGGCGTCCAACAGCACGATGCCCAGGCTTTCGGCCTTGGCGCTGCCCGCGCAGTCATAGGGTTGCTCGGCGTGCAGATAGGTGTCGATGTCCTCGTCGCTCAGTTGGCGGAAGACGACCGTGACGGTACTCAGGCGGGTGCCCATGTAGCCGGTCTGAGGGCGCACCACGCACACGGCGGTGTGAAACAGCACGCGCTGCCCGCGCATGGCCTGCAGTTGGGCTGTTGCACGCTCGTGCGTGCCAGGTTTGCCCAGCGCCTGGCCGTGCAGTTCGGCCACTTGATCGGAGCCAATCACCAGGACGTCGCCGCTGCCTTGCGCTGCCACGTCCTGCGCCTTGGCCTGAGCCAGGCGCCAGGCCAGGTCACGCGGCAACTCGCCGGGCTGGGCGGTTTCCTCGACACGCGGCGCACAGGTCTCGAACGGCAGGCCGATGCGGGACAGCAGTTCCTTGCGATACGGCGAGGTCGACCCCAGCACCAGACGAGGCCAAAGGGCGCTGGTCTGCGCTGGCGACGAGGCATTTTGTGTGCGAAGCGGCATGGGCGAGTGGGTATGGCGGGGTGTGCGCAGGTCGCTATTGTCCCAGGGCTGGCGCCCTTGCCCTAAACTGGCGGGAATGAAAGCACGTACCTTTGCACCCCGGAAGCTGGACATCGGGGCATTTATCGAGTCAGGCGAAACCATGGAAGGGGCCTTGCCCTTGAGGGATCTGGCGCGCCTGGCCCAGGAGTTGGCCAAAGACGCCAATGTGGCTGACTTGCCGCTGGTCAGCTGGTCTGCCACAGGGCGCCAGGTGCCGCAGCGCGTGGGTGGCCCCCAGCTCTGGCTGGACCTCAAGGCCGAGGGCGAGATGGCCATGGAGTGCCAGCGCTGCCTGCATGCCGTGAGCCTGCCAATGTCCGTTGATCACAGCATCCGCTTCGTGAAAGACGAGGCGGCCGCAGCCGAGCTGGACGCCGACAGCGACGATGACGTGCTGGCCCTGTCACGGCAATTCGACCTGATGGCGCTCATCGAGGACGAGTTGATCATGGCCTTGCCCATCGTGCCGCGCCACGATCAATGCCCCACGGACGTGGTCTCGCTGATGACGGCCGAGTCCGAAGCCTTGCCGCCGGGCGCCGAGCCCGAGCCAGCCGCTGACGGTCAGGCCACGACGGCTTCGGGGCGCCCCAACCCCTTTGCCGTGCTGGCTTCCTTGAAAAAGGATCGCTCCTGATTTGATATCAGTGCGCGACTCGTGCTAGAATCGCGAGTTTTCCGGGTTACCCGTTGGTAGCTGCGGTCTAATTCCCAAGCAATTTCATTAACTTGCGGACTGCAAGGCGGCCGGCTTCAGGCAATTTGGAGCTGGCAACGGTGTGGTCTGACAACCCGCGAGCTGCAAACAAGTTCGCACTTTCGGAGTCCATCATGGCCGTTCAGCAAAACAAAAAGTCGCCCTCCAAGCGCGGTATGCACCGTTCGCACAATGCCCTGGTCACGCCGGGTACGGCTGTGGAACCCACCACTGGCGAAACCCATCTGCGTCACCACATCAGCGCCACCGGTTTCTACCGTGGTCGCAAGGTCCTCAAGACCAAGGCTGACGCCTGATCTTTCGGGCCTTACCCGGTTGCTGACCGGGTGACAAGACACGCCAAGAGGGCTGGGTCAACCGATCACATCGGTTTGCGCCAGCCCTTGTTCTTTTTGCGCGTTCCTTGTGCTTCGCTGTGCAGCGGGCCGCGCGCCTTTCGAATCTGCCCATGACTGTTTCCACGCCTCACTCGTCTGGCCCGACCGCGGGTACTCGATCGTCCGAGGGGGTTCTGTCCCCCGTTCGCATCGTCGTGGACTGCATGGGTGGTGATCATGGCCCGACGGTCACCTTGCCGGCGGCCAAGTCCTTTCTGGACAAGCACCCTGAAGCCGAGCTGGTGCTGGTGGGCCTGGCAGAGGCCATCGAGCCCGCCCGCAACTGGCCCCGCACCACGCTGGTCACTTGCACGGAAGTCGTCACCATGGATGACGCCGTGGAGGTGGCTTTGCGCCGCAAGAAGGATTCGTCCATGCGCGTGGCCATCAGCCAGCTCAAGGCGACGGCCGACAAGCCCGCGCTGGGGCACGCCTGCGTGTCGGCTGGCAATACCGGCGCCCTGATGGGCCTGGCGCGCTACCTGCTCAAGACGGTGGAGGGCATTGACCGCCCGGCGCTGGCCACGGTCATGCCCAACCAGAAGGACGGCTTCACCACGGTGCTCGACCTGGGGGCCAATGTCGACTGCACGGCCGAGCACCTGCTGCAATTTGCTGTCATGGGCAGCGCCCTGGTGTCGGCGGTGGACGGCAAAGACAGCCCCAGTGTGGGTTTGCTCAACATCGGCGAAGAGATGATCAAGGGCAGCGAAGTCATCAAACAGGCTGGTGATTTGCTGCGCACGGCCAACGAACGCGGCCTGCTGAACTTCTACGGCAACGTGGAAGGCAACGACATTTTCAAGGGAACTTCGGACATCGTCGTGTGCGATGGCTTCGTCGGCAATGTCGCCTTGAAGACCGCCGAGGGGCTGGCTGGCATGTTCTCGGCCTTCATCAAGCAGGAATTCACGCGCAACATCTTCACCAAAATGGCGGCTTTGGTTGCCATGCCGGTGCTAAATCACTTCAAAATGCGCGTTGACCACCGTCGCTACAGTGGCGCGGCACTGCTGGGCCTGCGCGGCCTGGTGTTCAAAAGTCACGGCTCCTCCGACAAGCTGGCGTTTGAAGTGGCCCTGAATCGGGCTTATGATGCCGCCCGTCACAAGCTCTTGGACCGGGTTCACGACCAGATCGCTGCCACGCTTGTCAGTCTGCCGACTTCGGCTGACACAACAAGTGGTTCGGCGGATGTGGGGCAGGCGGCCTGATCCTCCCTTCAATGTCCACAAGACATACAGACGACAGTTCTCGTTTACCCAAACAGACTTTGCCGGGCGCTCGATACGCCCGCATTGCCGGAACAGGAAGCTACCTTCCTCCACGCCGCGTCACCAACCAGGATCTGGTTGAGCAGTTGGCAGCCGCAGGCATCCAGTCATCCGATGCCTGGATCGTCGAGCGCACCGGCATCCAGGCGCGGCACTTTGCCGAACCTGATGTCACCTCCAGCATGCTGGGCGTTCAGGCGGCGCTTCGTGCCATCGAGGCAGCCGGCATCCAGCCAACCGACATCGACCTCATCATCTGCGCCACGTCCACGCCGGACATGGTCTTCCCCTCTGCGGCCTGCCTGATTCAGCGCGAACTGGGTATCCACGGCTGCCCCGCGTTCGACGTGCAGGCGGTGTGCTCGGGTTTCATCTACGCGCTCACCGTGGCCGACTCGATGATCCGCTCAGGTGCTTCGCGCCGGGCGCTGGTCATTGGTGCCGAGGTGTTTTCCCGCCTGCTGGACTTCAAGGACCGCACGACCTGCGTGCTTTTTGGCGATGGCGCCGGTGCGGTGGTGCTGGAAGCCTCTGACAAACCCGGCATCGTGAGCTCCTGCCTGCATGCCGACGGCCGCCACGCCAATCTGCTCAATGTGCCGGGCAACGTCTCGGGCGGGCAGATTCTGGGCGACGCCACCCTGAAAATGGACGGTCAGGCCGTGTTCAAGCTGGCCGTGACCGTGCTGGACAAGGCGGCGCACGAGGTGCTGGACGCCGCCGGGCGCGACGCGCATTGCATCGACTGGCTCATTCCGCACCAGGCCAACCTGCGCATCATGCAGGGCACTGCCAAAAAACTGAAACTCCCGTATGACAAGATCGTGGTGACCGTGGATCAGCACGGCAACACCTCGGCGGCCTCCATCCCTCTGGCGCTGGATCACGCTGTGCGCAGCGGTCAGGTCCAGCGTGGTCAGACCCTCATGCTCGAAGGGGTGGGGGGGGGCTTCACCTGGGGTGCGGTGCTGGTCGACTATTGATGTTCATCCCGACCGCTTCTGCTTTTTCCCTATAACAACCACGCGAGACAAGGATCAAGGACCCCGTCATGACTGCATTAGCTTTTGTGTTTCCCGGCCAGGGCTCTCAGGCCGTTGGCATGCTCAACGCCTGGGAAGGCCATGCGGCCGTTCGCGACACCCTGGCCGAAGCTTCTGACGCCCTGGGCGAGGACATCGCCCGCCTGATCGCCGAAGGCCCCAAGGAAACGCTGGACCTGACCACCAACACCCAGCCTGTGATGCTGACGGCGGGCATCGCCTGCTGGCGTGCCTGGCAGGCCGAAACGGGCCTGAGCCCTGTGGCGGTGGCGGGTCACTCCCTGGGTGAGTACTCGGCCCTGGTGGCTGCGGGTGTCCTGACCCTGAAAGATGCTTTGCCCCTGGTGCGCTTCCGTGCCCAGGCCATGCAGGATGCCGTGCCCGTGGGCACCGGTGGCATGGCCGCCATCCTGGGCATGGACGCCGAAGGCGTGAAGGCCGGTTGCGCCCAGGCCGCTGCGGCATGTGGCGAAGCCGTGGAGGCCGTGAACTTCAATGACCCCAAGCAGACCGTGATCGCCGGCACCAAGGCCGCCGTGGAAAAGGCCTGCGAGGTGTTGAAGGCCGCTGGCGCCAAGCGTGCGCTGCCGCTGCCTGTGTCGGCCCCGTTCCACTCCAGCTTGATGAAGCCGGCTGCCGAGCGCCTGAAGGAAAAACTGGCCGCCACGGCCTTTGCCTCGCCGCTGATCCCCGTCATCAACAACATCGACGTGGCCGTGGTGTCTGACGCCGATGCCATCCGCGATGCGCTGTATCGTCAGGCTTTTGGCCCAGTGCGTTGGGTGGAAACCATTGCCGCCCTCAAAGCGCGGGGTGTGACACACGTGATCGAGTGCGGGCCGGGTAAAGTGCTGGCCGGCATGGTCAAGCGCATCGACGCCGACCTGATTGCAACCACGATTTTTGATCCGGCTTCACTTGCTGAAGCCAAGGGGCTGCTGGCATGAGCACGGAATTCAAAGGACAGATTGCGCTGGTCACCGGCGCCAGCCGCGGCATCGGTCGCGCCATTGCGCTGGGCCTGGCGCAGCGGGGCCTGAAGGTCATCGGCACCGCCACGACCGAATCCGGTGCCCAGGGCATCAGCGAGGCGCTGGCAGGCTTTGAGGGCAGCAAGGGCATCGTGCTGAACGTGACCGACGCCGCTGCCGTGGACGCGGCACTGGATGCCATCCTCAAGGAACACGGTGCGCTGCATGTGCTGGTCAACAACGCGGGCATCACCCGCGACACCCTGGCCATGCGCATGAAGGACGACGACTGGGATGCCGTGATCGATACCAACCTCAAGGCGGTGTTCCGCCTGAGCCGCGCCGTCATGCGCCCCATGATGAAGCAGCGCCACGGCCGCATCATCAACATCACCTCGGTCGTGGGTGCCAGCGGCAACCCCGGTCAGGCCAACTACGCCGCGGCCAAAGCCGGCGTGGCCGGCATGACCCGTGCGCTGGCCCGCGAGCTGGGTAGCCGTAACATCACCGTCAATTGCGTGGCGCCGGGTTTCATCGACACCGACATGACCCGCGCCCTGACAGAAGAGCAACATACCGCCCTGAAGGCGCAAATCCCGCTGGGCCGCCTGGGCCAGCCCGAAGACATAGCCGATGCGGTGGCCTTTCTGGCCTCGCCGCAAGCGGCCTACATCACGGGTGTGGAATTGCACGTCAACGGCGGCATGTACATGAATTGATTTTGAGATGGTTCAGGGAATCTCAATTTCCTTTTTCGAGCCGCCGGCGTTATAGACACGCCGTACCGGTAAAATCCCTGGTTTGTTTGCACCACCTCCTGGAGGAGTCATGAGCGATATCGAAGCACGCGTCAAGAAGATCATTGCAGAGCAACTTGGTGTTGCCGAGTCTGAAGTCAGCCCTGAGAAGGCTTTCGTTGCCGACCTGGGTGCCGATTCTCTGGACACCGTTGAACTGGTGATGGCCCTCGAAGACGAGTTCGGCATCGAGATCCCGGACGAAGAGGCTGAAAAGATCACGACAGTGCAACTGGCGATCGATTACGCCAAGTCGCACGTCAAGGCCTGAGCCGATTGAGTCAGACCAAGGCCCCTGGTCCGCATCAGGGGCCTTGTTCACATCGAATCAACTTATCAGCAGATCAAGCATGACCCGTCGTCGCGTCGTCGTCACAGGCCTGGGCCTGGTTACCCCCGTGGGCAACAACGTTCAGGAATCCTGGTCGAATCTGGTTGCAGGGCAATCCGGCATCCAAACCATCACCAAATTCGACGCCTCGGCGTTCGCCTGCCAGTTCGCGGGCGAGGTCAAGGGCTTCAACATCGAGGATTACATCCCCGCCAAAGAAGCCCGTCACATGGACACCTTCATCCATTACGGCCTGGCTGCTTCCATGCAGGCAGTACGTGATGCGGGCCTGCCCACGGGCGAGGCCCTCACGCCCGAGCTGGCAGAACGCATTGGCGTGATGGTCGGCTCCGGCATTGGTGGTCTGCCCATGATCGAGCAGACCCACAAGGAATACAGCGAACGCGGCCCCCGCCGCATTTCGCCTTTCTTCGTGCCCGCCTCCATCATCAACATGATCTCGGGCCACGTCTCCATCCAGTACGGCTTCAAGGGCCCCAACATTGGCGTGGTCACGGCCTGTACAACGGGCTTGCACGCCATCGGCCTGGCGGCCCGCATGATCGAGTACGGTGACGCGGATGTCATGGTCGCCGGCGGTGCCGAAGCCACCGTGTCGCCCTTGGGCATTGGTGGCTTTGCCGCCGCCCGCGCCCTGTCGACCCGCAACGATGACCCCAAGACGGCCTCGCGCCCCTGGGACAAGGACCGCGACGGCTTCGTGCTGGGCGAGGGCGCCGGCGTGATGGTGCTCGAAGAGTACGAAAGCGCCAAGGCGCGCGGCGCCAAGATCTACGCTGAACTGATCGGCTTCGGCATGACCGGTGACGCCTATCACATGACCGCTCCGGATGTGGACGGCCCCAAGCGCTCGATGCTGTCGGCGCTGCGCAACGCGGGCGTCAACCCCGATCAGGTTCACTATCTGAATGCGCACGGCACCTCCACCCCGCTGGGTGACGCCAACGAAACCAACGCCATCAAGGCGGCCTTCGGCGACCACGCGAAGAACCTGGTCGTGAACTCGACCAAGTCCATGACCGGCCACCTGCTGGGTGGTGCTGGTGGCATCGAATCCGTGTTCACGGCGCTGGCGCTGCACCATCAGGTGTCGCCCCCCACCATCAACATCTTCAACCAGGACCCCGAGTGCGACCTGGACTACTGCGCCAACACCGCGCGCGAGATGAAGATCGACGTGGCCGTCAAGAACAACTTCGGCTTCGGCGGCACCAACGGCTCGCTGGTGTTCAAGCGCGTCTGACCAGCGGCTGAGCCAGGCTCTCTTGTATTGATCAAGTCAGCATGGCCATGCACCCTTTGATGAAACCCGCCTCGTGGGCGATCTGGTCCGGCTCCGGTGGCATCCCCACCGTGCACCGGGCTGCCGCGGCATTCTGGCTGGCCGGTGCGGCCATGCTCGCTGCCTGGGTCGCCGGTTTGTTGCGTGAGGCGGCGATCTGGGGCTCGTCACCGCTCTTGCTGATCTCCGGGCTGTCGGTGGCCGTGGTGTGGTGCTGGCTGGCCTGGTCCACGTGGTCGGCCTGGCGTGCGGACCGCGCGCTGCTGACCCTGATCTGGACGGGGCCCATTCGCGAGAACCCCGATGATCCTGATGATGCCTCCGCCCGGCTTGGCGGCTTTCGCCTGGCGCAATGGGATGCGCCGGTGAAAGTCGAGGCCGTGCTGGACCTGCAGCGCTGGATGTTGTTGCGCGTGACGGCAACAGGCGGGGTGCCAAGGCAGTCCTGGTTGTGGCTGGAAACCACGCACCGCAGCCCCCTGCATCAGCTGCGCACCTTGGTCTATCTGCCGGCTCGCCTGACGGTGGCAGCTGGCAGGATGGCCCCCCATGATGGAGGGGCAGGCTGGCGGCTGTTCCATGCAATGGCATCATGGGCGCACTCATTCAAATCAGGATCCAAGTTGCGTTCATCTGTCATCCCGTCGCGCACGGTGCAAGGCGCCAGTTCGCTGTCCTTGCCCTCGGAGTCTGCCTTCCCTTCCACGCTGGTCATGCGTGAAGAGGACGCGCTTGATCCTTGCGTCGCCGCCCGTGCCGGAGAACGCGCGTGACGCCTCGTGAGCCTCATGATCCAGGCGCCGACGACTCTCGCAAACTGCCTGATCAGATCCTGTCGGCGCCCGGCATCCGCGTAGCTGCCGTCACGGACGCGGCCGAGCACAAGGAACTGGTCGAGCCCATTGTGGATGTCGATGCCGCCTTGGTCGAACGCGTTCAGCGTGGCGATCAGAAGGCCTTCGAAATGCTGGTGGTGAAATACCAGCGCCGCATTGAGCGCCTGATTGCACGCATGGTGCGTGACGTCGATCTGGTCGAAGACATCGCCCAGGAAACCTTCATCCGGGCCTATCGGGCCTTGCCCAATTTCCGTGGTGAAAGCGCCTTCTACACCTGGCTCTACCGCATCGCCGTCAACACCGCCAAGAAGGCCATGATCGGCCTCAAGCGTGATCCAGTTCTCACCGAATCGGCCATGGCGTCAGCGGACGATGAGGAAGAAGGTGGCTCCCGCGTTGAAAACGAGTTGAGCGATGGCGAAACCCCAGAGTCCGTCCTGGCCAGCCGCCAGATTGCGGAGACCGTGAATGCCGCGATCGAATCCCTCTCCGAAGATCTGCGCCAGGCAATCACCTTGCGCGAAATCGAAGGCATGAGCTACGAGGAAATCTCCGAACTCATGAACTGCCCCATCGGGACGGTCCGCTCCCGGATCTTTCGGGCACGCGAGGCGATCGCGACCCGCCTGAGGCCTTTGCTCGACACCCGGCAGGGCGAGCGCTGGTAATTGTAAAACTCAGTGAACTTTTTTCCCTGCCCCTGGTCTGTTCAACATGTGGATGACGTTTGACGCGTTATCTGTGGTGCGAATCTGGAGCAAACCCTCATGTCTGACCGTTTCAGTGACCGTGATGCAGAACGTGAAGCGCTGTCGGCCCTGGCCGATGGCGAGGCGCAGTCCCAGGAAGTGGCCCGAGCTTGCGCCGCTTGGCGCGATCACGCTGATGCGCGGGCCAACTGGCATGCCTACCAGTTGATTGGTGACGTGATGCGATCCGAGGATCTGGCTCAGGCCAGTTCCGGCGAGGCGTTCCTGAAGAACTTCCGTGAGCGCCTGGCCCAGGAGCCCGTGGTGCTGGCGCCCAGTGCCGCGCAGGCTCAACGCGCTGTGCAAGAGCAGGCCGCACGCCAACAACTCAAGCCACTGAAGCGTCGTACCTGGGCTGGCCCTGTGGGCGTGGCAGCCGGCTTTGTGCTGGTGGTTGGGGCGATGTTGTCCTCGCAGATTTTGCCAACGGGCCCGCAAGGCGGTGACGCCACCCTGGCGCAGTCCGGTGCTGTGCGTGGCGGTGCGCTGTCACTGGCCAATACCGGGCAATGGTCTGCGAGTGGCTTTGTGCCTGATGGGGCGCATGCCGCGACCCTCACGCTGGGTGGTGCGTCATTCCAGCAACCGGGTGAGGTGGTGCTGATCCGCAATCCTCAACTGGATCAGGCGCTGGCCTTGCAGCGCGCCAATCAGTCGGGTGATGTGTCGTTCGAGGGGCAGGGTGCCCTGACACGCCAGGTGGTGTTTGACGGCCGCTGAAGCAGCTGTTTTCTCCATCATTCAGGCCGCGTTCAGCTTTCGAGCTGATTGCGGCCTTTGACGTTTAGCATCGGCTTTACGAGACTTCACGTGCCCACGGTGAACTGTCAGCCATAAGTCGGTCTCCTACGTTGTAGTTTCTGTCCTTCCGTTTTTTTGTCAAACGAGGTTTTGCAAATGACGTCTTCTCTGCAGTCTGGTTCTTCGACCCGCTCTGTTGTTCGCCGTACCCTGGTTGTCGGCGCGGTGGTCTCGGCCGTCGGCCTGGTGCTGAGCTCCAGCTTGTTCCCGCATGAGTCCCAGGCGCAACAACCTGCGCCGACCTTCAGTGTGCCGGCCCCTCAGGCCGCGCAGCCACCGGTGATCGTCAAGGGCTTGCCTGATTTCACCGAACTGGTTGAGCGTGTGGGCCCCTCGGTGGTCAGCATCCGCACGACACAGCGTGTGGTGGAAGACGCCGATGAGGGTGACGAAGAAACCGATGCCCAGATGCGCGAGTTCTTCAAGCGCTTTTTTGGTACGCCCATGCCCGGCCAGACACCCCGCAAGAGCACACCCAAGAAGGGCGGTGACCAGGGTGAAGAGCGCCCTCGCGGCGTGGGCTCGGGCTTCATCCTGAGTACTGATGGTTATGTGATGACCAACGCCCACGTGGTGGACGGTGCCGACGAGGTGTACGTCAACCTGACCGACAAGCGTGAGTTCAAGGCCAAGGTCGTGGGTGTGGACAAGCGCACTGACGTGGCCGTGCTCAAGATCCAGGCCAGCAAGCTGCCTGCCGTGTCCATTGGCGACGTCAGCAAGCTGAAGGTCGGCGAGTGGGTGATGGCCATTGGCACGCCCTTTGGCCTGGACAACACAGTGACCGCCGGCATCGTCAGTGCCAAGGCGCGCGACACGGGTGAAGAGATTCGCTTCATCCAGACCGACGTGGCCGTGAACCCCGGCAACTCTGGTGGGCCCTTGATCAATATGCGCGGCGAGGTGGTTGGCATCAACTCCCAGATCCTCAGCCGCTCCGGTGGTTTCATGGGGATCTCGCTGTCGATCCCGATTGATGACGCCATGAAGGTGGCCGAGCAACTGCGCGCGGGCGGCAAGGTGATCCGTGGCCGCATTGGCGTGGCCATCGCGCCGGTGACCAAGGATGTGGCCGAGTCCATTGGCCTGGGCAAGCCGGTTGGCGCCTTGGTGCAAAGTGTCGAAGCCGGCACGCCCTCCGAGAAGGCTGGCCTGGAAGCGGGTGACATCATCACCAAGTTCGCAGGCCAGACCATCGACAAGGCGCAGGATCTGCCTCGCCTGGTGGGCGCGACCAAGCCGGGCACCAAGACCTCCATCCAGGTCTTCCGTCGCGGCAGCTACAAGGACCTGAGCATCACCGTGGCCGAGCTTGAGGCGACCAAGGCCAAGGATGACAAGGCCGATGCCCCCAAGGCCGATGCCAAGCTCGCGGCCTCTGCGCTGGGCTTGAAGATCGTTGACCTCAACGCCGAGCAAAAGCGCGAGCTCAAGCAAAGCGGTGGTGTGTTGGTCGAAGGTGTGGATGGGCCCGCAGCGCGTGCAGGACTGCGCCCGGGTGATCTCGTGCTGGCCGTGGCCAATGTGCAAATCAGTGGCGTCAAGGAGTTCGAGGCCGTGCTGGCCAAACTCGACAGGTCCCGCCCGGTGAGCGTGCTGGTGCGTCGCGGTGAATGGGCTCAGTACGCGGTGATTCGTCCCAACGCGAAGTGAGGCCTGTCTCGCCTGAAAGGCAGCCCTGATCGGTACCCGAGGCCCGATCAGGGTTTTTTATGGCGAAAAAGTCGTTGAAAACTTGACCAGTTTCATGGGTTGTTGGCTGGCCTCTACACCCCGTTTTGCTGTTGATAACTGAGCGGTAGCAGTTGGGAATGCCCGTACAATCCCCGGGCTGACGAGGCTCCCTTCAAGAAGCAAGAAAAATCACCAAAGTTACCCACATTCGCTTGTTGATAACTTGTGGATAACGTTTTTTGGGGGGCTTGCGCCATCCCTGTCTACGGCTGTGACGCGGCCTTTTCAGCGGGGCTTTTCGATACAATGAAAGCCCAACAAGCAGTTGCCATACGTTTTTGTTGGAAGGCGCGTCACACCTTTGGACGTGCCTTTTTTTTATGAATCACATCCGTAATTTTTCGATCATTGCCCACATCGACCACGGCAAGTCCACGCTGGC
>Ga0265327_10001087_pt1 | contig 37858 bp, 31 predicted proteins | sample 41621metaG_FD_202089 | JGI IMG/M metagenome (GOLD analysis project Ga0265327, IMG submission 202089) | Rhizosphere microbial communities from Carex aquatilis grown in University of Washington, Seatle, WA, United States - 4-16-21 metaG | ecosystem: Host-associated > Plants > Roots > Rhizosphere...
CCACCGCCACGAATACTTTCAAACTGCACGAGAAGCTCAGCATGGCTTGGACAGTTCCCGCACCAGGACCGCAGCCAGTGCCACTTGTTTTTCATCGGCCACTTCCACCCGCACCCCGCCGGGCAACTGCAACACCAATAAAGTGCCGGGGGCGGTAACTTGGGACGATTCAACGACGGCTTCCAATAGCCGTAGCCGGGGCCTTCGGCCAGACTGTTTTGGGCGACTGCACTGCACCCACCGGGCCAGAGTTGAATACTTCAGGCCCGTCCGCCGCGCAAACTGGGGAAGGGACTCCCCGCTGCGGGCCAACGCGGCAAGAATATCCCGCCGTTGCGCCTTCGAAACCCGCAGCCGCCCTTGGGTGTCCGCAGTCGCCGGCACCTTCGGCAGCACCGCCGCCGAGGCCATACAAGAATTATCAGAACCACTCGCAGTTATCATAGCTCTCAGAACTATGATAATCGTGAGATTTTAGCTAGTGGGGCTACACGTGACGCTTACGCTTGAAATTCCACTGGGTGAGGTGTAGAGGATAGACCTTGAACCAAAACATTGAGACCAAGAAATTAATTATTATGCAACATTTAGATGCAAACAGCACGGCGTTGGTCCTGATTGATCTGCAAAAGGGAGTCATGGGCCGGGCTTGTGCGCCTTATCCCGCCGCTGACGTATTAAAAGCAAGTATGCAACTGGCTGGCCGTTTTCGCCAGGCTGGAGCGCCTGTGGTGCTGGTAAATGTCGGTTGGTCGTCGGATTTAAAAGACGCTCCGCGCCAGCCAGTGGACCAGCCCGTTCAGGTTCCGCCCGGCGGTTTTCCACCTGAATTTATGGAACTGGCGGCAGGATTGAAACAGCCGGGAGACATCTGTATTACCAAACGGCAGTGGGGTGCATTTCACGGCACGGAACTGGACCTGCAATTACGTCGCCGGGGAATTCAAACCATTGTATTGGGCGGCATTGCCACCAACATTGGCGTGGAATCAACAGCCCGGCAGGCGTGGGAACTGGGTTACGCGGTGGTTTTAGTGGAAGACGCCACCAGCGGACAATCTGCCGAGATGCACCAGTTTGCAGTGAAAAATATTTTCCCGCGGATCAGCCGGATCGCAAAGACGACGGACATTCATTTCCAGAGCATTTTAGGAAAACTTTAACCGTTTGGTATGCGGGAATTGGAGACGTTTTTTAAAGATGGCATCGTTTTCGCTCAGCCTCGCCCAGCCTTAAAACTCCTCGCTCCAAACTGGCTACAGTTTTTCTTCAAACGCTTTGGTCACATCCGGGAGTGGGTGCTGAAGCTATTCTTGTTTCCAGTAATCGGGCTATAGCACTTCCAAAAAACTGTGGCCGTACTTGAACAAAAGCAAACTAAGCATACAACGTAAAATGCTTCGTTCTCTTTGCCTTCTGTTAAGTCCGTTTCGGCTGCCGCTCGTTTCGGCTACTGTTTTTGTCGAACCGTTCCAACCGCTCCGGAAGCAAAAAGGCCGCCCTTTCGGGCGGCCTGTTAATTAAGAGCCGGTCGAATCAAAAATCCTGAAAATTACCTTCGAGCGGGATTTCTGAACGCCGGGCAGCCAATTCCGGAACATGGCCGTTGGTGTGATGATGTCCGTTGCCGTTTTGTGAAGTCTTTTGGGAACCCCCAAATGTGGCCGGAGTATGGGTATGTTTTTTCCCTTTTACATTTCCATTCATCGTAACCGTGACCATGGCTGGGGCAGGGGAAACAACATTCAGTCGGTTGCCGCCCACCAGTTGCATGAGTTCTCCCACGGCTTCCTTCATCATCATGGCTTGGGCGTTCAACTCTTCTGCTGCGGCTGCCGATTCCTCGGCGCTGGCTGCATTTGATTGAGTGACCTTGTCCATCTGGCCCACGGCGGTGTTGATTTGCGAAATGCCCTGGGTTTGTTCGCGTGAAGCGCCGGCCACTTCCGAAGCTAGTTCGTCCACCTGGCGGGCCTTGGTGACAATCTCGTTCAAGCTGTAGGCCACCTTGGTGCTGATTTCCACGCCCTGGGCGGTTTTGTTGATGGCACCTTCAATTTTAAGCGCGGTTTCCTTGGCGGCTTGGGCGCTGCGTTGGGCGAGGTTGCGAACTTCATCGGCAACCACCGCGAAACCCATGCCGGCCTCGCCGGCGCGGGCGGCTTCCACCGCTGCATTCAAGGCGAGAATATTGGTTTGAAAAGCGATTTCATCAATCGTTTTAATGATCTTGGCAATGTCATCGCCCGATACTTTGATGGCTGCCATGGCGGAAGACATGGCTTGCATGTCGCTGGTGCCCTTGTCGGCCGCAGACCGGGCCTGTTTGGCGAGGTCATTGGCTTTCTGGGCATTTTCCGCATTGCGCTTGATCATGCTGGCCATTTCTTCGAGCGAGGCGCTGGTCTCTTCGATGGACGCAGCCTGTTCGCTGGAACCTTCAGCCAGTGTCTGGCTGGTGGTGGAGACCTGTCCGGCCGCCGCTGCCACTTCCCGGCTGTTGCCGCCTAATTTTTCCGCCAGCCCAAAAAGTTGACGCACCAATGAACGTGTCAGGAGCCAGCCAAAGGCCAGGGCAAACACCACGCCCGTCGCGACGCCAATAACCACAAACGTGCGAATACGATCCGTTTGCTGCTGGAATTGCGCTTCGGAGGCCTTGGTGGTATCCGACTCAAATTGCTGCACCTGCTGAACAATGGCATCGATGGCATCAGTTGCGGAACGGTCAATGCCCTTGACCTTGGCGTCGACGAGGAAACAACTGTTCGATTGCGCAGGGTCATACGTTTTCAAGGCATCGCGGTAGAGCACGCCCAGCTTTTGATGTTCGGTCAGCGATTGGTCCACCAGCTTGGTATCCACGCCAGCGCCAGCAAAAAGCTTTTGGAGCGATTGTAAATCTTTATCCACAGACTGCTCGCGGTCAGCGAATTGACCGGAGTATTTCTTGAACAAATCAGCGTCATTGCCACGCAGAAGTGTGTCCTTCCATTCCTGAACCTGTTTTTTGAAATCCAACTGGGCCGAGCGCGCCAGATTGATGGATTCCGCCAGAAAACGCCCGTGATCCTTGATTTGCTGGTTGATGCTTTGGGCTTGGGTAATGGTGTTCTTCAACCCCACAAATCCCAGGCCGCCGATCACGGCGACAATGATTGTCAGGATTAAAATTCCCGAGAGGATGCGTTTTCTTATGGTCCAGTTTTTCATGCGTTACTTTTGTTCAGGCGTGCAGCCCTTGATTGCGGCAAAGTTCCCACGGTGCCGGGTTGGCCGGCACCGTGGGCAACCGCCTAGAACCTCATCGTGAGGTCAAGCTGCAGTATGTTGTAATTCTTAATCGGATTAAGTCCGGGCAAATCCAAGTTATTTCCACCGGTGCCCAGGTTGCCATTGATGCGGTCGGCAAAGCCATAGCGTACGGTGCCGATGATGCAATCCGTAATGCTATAGGAAAATGCGGTGTAGAACCCTTGCAGATTGCCACGACCTTCGAAGAAGTCGGAGTCAATCAGGTTCACGTCCAAGGCATATTGCTCGATGTGTTGCCAGTAGAACCGGGCTTCCCAGGTATTTTTCTTGGCCGTGGATCCGTACACCAGACCTTGGGTGGGGCCGTAAACAGGGCCGGCGCTACCGATGCCAAAGCCGACCTGATAGGCGATATTTTCATCCGAGGCCGGGCCGCTCATGCCGGGGAACGCCGCCGGATTTGCGTTGTAAGCGGCGGTCGCACGGTCATTGCCCTGCAAGTTATAGGAGAAATCGCCAAAGATACGGGCGTGCAATGCGCCCAACGGAGTCTTGGGAATCTCGAAATTGAATTCAGCCGGGATTTCCAGGATGGTCAGGTCGTTGATGCCTTGTTGATTGTAGCCAGCCACATTGGAGCCACCGGGAATGCCCACGTTAGCACCATTGAGGCCCTGGCCCACAAACGGCAGGTTCAAGCCGCCGCTGGAACCGTTGCCAGCATAGTTGTAGAGCACCGGAGCAATCTTGAAATAGGTGCTCTTGTTCAGATGCACGGTGGCACCCAACTGCCAGGCCAGCAAGAAGGTATCACCCGTGGGCGAAACCGAAGCGGAGCTTGGATCTTGGTAATCGAATTGTCCGAAACCGGCAAACAGGTCCACGTTGCCGAGGTTATATTTGAATTTTTCAAACGCGCCTTCCGGATTGATATCCGAGTCCCAAACCATGGGCGTGGTATACAACGGCATGGGCATGCGGCCCACCGTCATTTCATACCAGGATTCTGGATGCCAGCCGATAAAGGCCTGGCTCAGGTTGAGGCCGCTTTGCGACTTGTCCGACGGCGTAACGGAACCCGCCGTGGTGTTATTGCCAAACGTGGCCCAGGGCGAACGCGGATTCGAGGAGGTATCCACCCGGAGGCCGTAGTTAAAATCATCGGTCAAATCGCCGCGCAACCCCAGGCGGAGAGCGTAGCGGAAACGTTCGCGATAATAAGTATTGGGAACCGCGCCGGGAACATTGTCAGCGCCGCGATATTCATAGCGCACCCGCAAATCGCCGAATAACTGCATGCTTTCGATGCTGTCGGAGATTTTCCATTTGGAGGCTGGCAGGCTGTTGACCAGGTTGGTCTGACGGGCGGCAATGGCCGCCTGGATTTTATTCGCTTCGGTATCAGTGAGAATGCCCTTTTCAATGAGGGCAGCCACCAAGGGATCGTCATTCGAAGCGGAATGAGCGGGGGTTGAGTTCGTAGATGTTTGCGCGGCAACATTTAAAGCTCCCAGAGCCAATGTTCCCATCGCGAGTAGGTTTGTTTTTTTCATTTTTTTTGCAATTAAGCCGGGAGGGCAAAATTTGACCTAATATCCCATTCATTTGCAACAGAAAAGGCACAGTTGACTCCACGGCCCAAGCGGGGCCATGGCTTTAACTGTGCCTTATCTGACAGGCCCAATGTCCTGCCCGCAAAAGCCTCCCGCCTGAAAGCGGTTCCAATTTGCCCCTTACATCGGCCAGTTGGAAACCAACTTAAGGTGAATTTTTAGCAATTTGTATCCGTTTCACCTTATTCAATGAAAACCCCGCCAAGTGAGCCTCCCAGCCTCAAGGGCATTTAACATTTAGTGCCGGTTGCAGCGTTAAAAGTTTGATTTCCACGCCGAATCGTTTTTAATGCTCCAACTAATTTTTTAAATGAACATTCACGAATATCAGGCCAAGCAGTTGCTCGCCCGAAACGGCGTCGCCGTTCCGTTTGAAATCCCCGCCAAATCCCTCGCTGAGGTGCGTCCGGCGGCGGAAAAAATTGCCGCCACCGGCAGTGCCAAGGTGGTGGTTAAATCTCAAATCCACGCTGGCGGTCGTGGCAAGGGTACTTTTAAATCCGGCTTTCAAGGTGGCGTCAAGGTGGCGTCGTCGGTGGATGAGGCCGTTTCCTTTGCCGAAAAGATGCTTGGTCAGGTGCTGGTCACCAAGCAGACCGGTCACGACGGACGTCTGGTGCAGACGCTGCTGCTGGCCGAAGGCGCAAAGATTAAGCAGGAATTTTATCTGGCAGTCTTGCTCGACCGCGCCAATTCACGTCCGCTCATCATGGCGAGCACCGAGGGCGGCATGGACATTGAGGAAGTGGCCGAGAAACACCCGGAAAAGATTTTCAAGGAACACGTTGATCCCGCTGTCGGCATCATGCCATTTCAAGCCCGCAAAATTTCGGCTGCCCTTGGTTTGAAGGGTGATTTGTTCAATGCCGGCGTAAAGCTCATCACCGGCGTCTATAATACTTGGTGGGAATGCGATGCCGCCATGGTGGAATTGAATCCGCTGGCGGTTGTGGAACTGCGCGACGGCAAGGAAACCGTCATGGCGCTCGATGCCAAGATTTCCCTAGACGACAATGCGCTGTATCGCCACAAGGACATCCAGGAGATGCGCGATTTGAACGAGGAAGCGCCCTTGGAAATCGAAGCCAGCAAGTTTAATCTCAATTACATCAAGCTGGACGGCAACATTGCCTGTCTCGTGAACGGTGCCGGCCTGGCGATGGCCACCATGGATATCATCCAGCATTTCGGCGGCAGCCCGGCCAACTTCCTCGACGTGGGCGGCGGGGCGAGCAAGGACCAGGTGACGGCGGCGTTCAAAATCATTTTGAGCGACCCGAACGTCAAAGGCATCCTCGTCAATATTTTCGGCGGGATCATGGATTGCAACGTCATTGCCACGGGCATTGTGGCAGCCGTGAAGGAAACCGGCTTGAAATTGCCGCTGGTTGTCCGCCTCGAAGGCAACAACGTGGCCGCTGGCAAAAAGACCCTGGCGGAATCGGGCGTGGCCATTATCACCGGCGATTCCATGGCCGATGCGGCGCAGAAGGTGGTTAAGGCGGTCGGCAAATAATTGACCATGCTCAAAGCCACCGAAATCGCTTTCACGTGTTACCCGGTCGTGGATATGGACCGGGCACGGAAATTTTATGAAGGCGTGCTCGGTTTGAAATCCACTGTTTCCTATGGCACGGCGGGCGGCATGCAATGGACTGAATACGACCTTGCCGGCGGCACGATTGCGCTGGGTTGCGGCGCGCCAGACTGGCGTCCGCGTGAAGACGGCGCTGCCTTTGCGCTGGAAGTGGAAGACTTTGATCAGGCCATTGCCCATCTGCGGGCCAACCACGTAAAATTTAAAATTGAACCCATGCCCACGCCGGTATGCCAGATGGCTTTCATCTATGACAGCGAAGGTAATCTGATCTGCATTCATAAACGGAAGGCAAAGTGAATGCCGACGACCAAGAGGTTGCATTGAAAGAGGCATCAGTGGCCTATGGCGCGGCGAATGATGATGCCTTGAATTTTTTGGAGTCGCTACGCGTGGCCATGGAGACTCGAAATGCAAAACTTAAGTGAGCTGATCACGACCGTATTGCGGTGAAACATTTAAAAGAAATTATTAAGCAACAAAAACAGAATTGACCCATGTCTATCCTCGTTAAACCTGATACCAAAATTCTTGTTCAAGGCATTACTGGCAGCTTCGGCGCCAAGCACGCCCAGCTCTCGATTGATTACGGCTCGCAAGTTGTCGCGGGCGTGACGCCCGGCAAGGGTGGCCAGTTCTTTGAACATGGCGGCAAAAAAGTGCCGATCTATGATACCGTCGCCGAGGCCGTCAAGCAGTCCGGTGCCACCGCCAGCGCCGTGTTTGTGCCGCCGCCGTTTGCGGCTGACGCCATTCTTGAAGGCGCTGACGCAGGCTTGGACCTCGTGGTAGCCATCACTGAAGGCATTCCAGTGCGCGATATGATTCGTGTGAAACGCGCCATGGCCGGCAACACCAAAACCCGCCTGATTGGACCGAACTGCCCCGGTCTCGTGACGCCGGGCGAAGGCAAAGATTCCCATGGCGGCTGTCGCATCGGCATCGCCCCTGGTTATATTCACAAAAAAGGCCACATCGGCGTGGTGTCGCGCAGCGGCACCTTGACGTATGAAGCGGTCTGGCAGCTCACGTCGCGCGGCGTGGGCCAGTCCACCTGCGTGGGCATTGGCGGCGATCCCGTGAATGGCACGTCGCACCTGGATGTGATCAAGCTTTTCAATGATGACCAGGAAACCAAGGGCATTATCATGATCGGCGAAATCGGCGGCAGCGCCGAAGAGGAAGCCGCTGAATGGATTAAAAAGCATTGCAAGAAGCCCGTGGCCGGGTTTATTGCTGGCGCCACGGCGCCGCCCGGACGCCGGATGGGGCACGCCGGAGCGATTGTCAGCGGTGGCAAAGGCACGGCTGCGGCCAAGATTGCTGCGTTCAAAGATGCAGGCATTGGCATTGCGGTGACGCCGAGCGAAATGGCCGACACGCTGTTGAAGATGATGTAATGCTGCGGGACAACGTTAACGCGTTGTCTCGTTCGCATCCAACCGTTACTATTTGAGGCCGGCTGCGTTACTCGCAGTCCGGCCATTATTTCCTTGCGATGGGTGTTGTTGATTTCATTCTAAACCTCGCCGGACTCCTGTTGTGGCTCAACTGGCGCTCCGACCGCTTTGATCCATTGATGCGGCGCGTGCCGGCCACGTTGATGGGCACACTCCGGCCGGCGGCACCGCAAAAGCTCAGCCGCTGGCACCTGCTGGCTTTTTTGGCGGGGTTGCTGTTTGTACGTGCCCTGATTTATTGGTGGATTGCCACGGAAATGAACTGGGCGGGCAAAGTGAACTTGGGCGTGGTGGTCTTGTGGTTTTCCAGCAACCCGCATTGGTCCGGGTTTTGCCACATGTTGCTTTTTTCCTTTCTCAGCTTCGGCATCATGCTGGGAACGTTTTATGTGCTTTTGTTGCCGCTTTCACTCATCGGCGGCCCGATGCCCGTTCAAGGTTTGGTTACAATTCCCCTGGGCCGTATCGATGGCTGGCCGCGCTGGGTGAAAGTTTTGCTCCCTTTGTTGGTTACCGCTCTGGCTTGGTGGGGACTTAGCTGGTTGTTGGTTCAAATGCAAATTTTGCCGCCGGTCACGCCCGCTGGACGTTTCCAACAGTCGGTGGTCCTTGGTGTCAGCAGTTATTTACTCTGGCAATATCCCGTGGAGGTGATTCTTTTGCTGCACTTGTTGAATAGCTACATCTATTTTGGCCGGCATTCGTTCTGGAAATATATCACCAGCACGGCTCAAATTTTGTTAAGGCCATTGAAAAAGATGCCACTTCAGGTCGGCAAGGTTGATCTGGCTCCGTTAGTCGGCGTCACCCTGGTCTTCCTCCTTGGCTGTACTGTCAAGGAAGGTATTCACTGGCACTGGTTAAATATTCCTGGACTGGCAGATATCTACCAGAAACTGTCGCGCTAGGTCTGATCACGTCGTAGCCACGCGCGGCAGCTTGACCGTAACCGTGGAGCCCATGCCCTGATTGCTTTCGATGAGCAGCGTCCCCCCGTGCAATTCCACCAGCTTCTTGGCAATGGCCAGCCCGAGCCCAAAGCCCTGTTCATCCTGCATTTTACGCTCAAATTGCATGTAAGCACCCACCCGGCTGATTTGTTCGGTGGAAAAGCCACGGCCACCATCCTGCACGGACAACGCCACTTCATTGGCGGTCGCCTTTAAGCGAACCCGCACCGGCAGGCCGGCATCGGAGAATTTCAATGCGTTCTGCACCAGTTCAATGGCGATCTTCTTAAAGTAATCTTCCGCCACGGGCAGCGGGGCGTCCGCCAGGTCCAGGGTAAGATCATTTAAGCGACCGGCCTTTTCGGCCTGGGTCATGGCGGCACTACGGATGAGTTCCGCTGGCTTGGCGGTAACGGCCGAGCGCAACTGGTTAATACTTTGCGGGTCGGCCGCTACAATTTCTAGCTGGGCGTAAATCAGGAAGTTCTCAATCAGCCGCTCCAGCCGCTGGCCGGACTGGCAGATTTCCTGGCTCATCTCGGCAATGGTCTGCGGGTCCAGCGAGCCGGCCGATTCAGCCAGCATTTCTGAATTGGAAATGATGCCGTTGAGTGGCGTGCGCATTTCATGCGGCAGGATGAGGGAAATCTGGCTGCGCAACATGGAGAGCTTTTTCTCGGCCTCCTTGCGCACAGTTTGCACCTTGCGCAGGCGCGCATTCACCGTGGCGTAAAGCTCGTCCACCTTGAACGGCTTGGGTAGATAATCATCCGCCCCCAATTCCATGCCGTGACGCATGCCGGCGGCATCAGCCAGACCGGTCATCAGGATGAAGGGAATGGCCGCCGTCGTGGCATCTTCGCGCAGCTTGGCCAGCGTGGCATAGCCCGCCCCGGCTTTGTCCATATTGACATCACACAGGATTAGGTCCGGCAACTGTTCACGTGCTTGGGCTACACCTTCGGTACTGTCGGTGGCTTCAATAACCTCAAATCCCTGTTGTTCCAAAGCCAGTCGAATCATTTCCCGCAACCATGATTCATCATCAATGACTAGAATTTTGCTCATTACAAATTAAAGCGTCTTTGGAAGCAATTACCGTTCCGAAGACGCTTTTATTCCCATTTTCAGGAAATGCAATCAGCAAATAATCAATTACTTGCGCTCTTCCAAGGGAATGTACTTCGATAACGTTGGGCCTGTGTAAATCTGGCGGGGCCGGTAAATACGGCTCTTTGGTTCCTCCATGATTTCCTTGTAATTGGCAATCCAGCCGGGCATACGGCCGATGGCAAAAATAACGGTAAACATTTCCACGGGAATTCCAATGGCCCGCATGATAATGCCGCTGTAAAAGTCCACGTTCGGATACAGTTTGCGTTCGACAAAATACGGATCTTTCAGCGCAGCTTCTTCCAGCTTCTTCGCTATGTCCAACAATGGGTCACTAATGTGCAGCTTGGACAGGACATCATCGCAGGCTTTTTTGATGATTGTTGCCCGGGGATCGTGATTCTTGTAAACGCGATGGCCGAAGCCCATCAGTTTCTTGCCGCTGTTTTTGTCCTTGGCGGCCGTAATAAATTTCGAACCGTCGTCGCCGCTCCGATGAATCTCGCCCAGCATTTCCAGCACGGCTTGATTGGCACCGCCATGCAACGGACCCCACAGTGCGCACACGCCGGCGGCGCAACTGGCGAACAGGTTGGCTTGCGAAGACGCCACCATGCGCACGGTTGAGGTGGAGCAGTTTTGCTCGTGATCCGCGTGCAACAGGAAAATCAAATCCAACGCCTTCACCACTTCCGGCTTCAATTCAAAATCCTCGTACGGCATCGAGAACATCATGTGCAGGAAATTGGCCGTGTATTTATAATGCTGCTTGGGATAAATCAGCGGCAGACCCTTCGACTTGCGGTACGAATACGCGGCAATCGTTCGCACTTGGGAAATCAGCTTGGTCACGTAGAGGTCAAACTGGTTCATTTTGCCCCACTTCCAGTTCATCAAACCCTCGTCGAAACAGCTCGCCGCATTGATCATCGAGGACAAAATCGCCATCGGGTGCGCGCCGGTCGGGAAGCCTTCAAAATGATACTTCATGTCCTCATGCAGGAACTGGTGTTCCGTCAGGAGGTCGGAGAACGACTTCAGTTGCGCGCGGGTCGGCAACGTTCCGTAGATGATGAGGTAAGCCGTCTCGATGAAATTCGATTTCTCGGCCATTTCCTCGATGGGAATGCCGCGATAGCGCAGGATGCCCTGGTCGCCGTCGATGAAGGTGATGTTGCTGACGCATGAGCCCGTGTTGCCGTAACCGTCGTCGATGGTGATGTAGCCCGTGCTTGCGCGCAGGGAGGATACATCCACCGCTTTCTCATTTTCACTGCCGACCAAGGTCGGCAGCGTAAATACTCTTCCATCCAACTCTAGTTTGGCTTGATTGCTCATATTCTCCTAATCAACGGTTACGATAAATACTTGTTAAATTCAACTACCGAAATTTGCCGACACGCGCTGGCAATGGCAAGCCGCGAAAACGTTTTTTGATAAAAAATTAGAGGAAAACCAGCTTTCCCTGCCGCCGGGAACAACCGGGACAAAATCCAGTGTGCCCGTGGCAATTTGAGCTGAATCACCTTGCCCCAAACATGGTAAGCGGCAGGGCGGACGGTTACCTGGTTTCACTTGGGCGTCTGGTCACGACCTCGACGGCGGCCTTGTTTTTGGCAATGTGATTGGCCTGTAGAATGCCGCGCCAAAATACGTTCGGATAAACCACCGCATGGCGGCCAAGGATGGTGCCGGGGTTAAGCACCGCATTGCAACCGGCTTCGGCATGGTCACCGAGCAACGCCCCGAATTTGCGCAAGCCGGTATCAGTCAAGACGCCGTCCAGTTCCACGGCCACGTTGCCGGGCAACAACTTAACATTGGAAATTTTCGCGCCGGCACCCAGGTGCGCCTTGTATCCCAGAATCGAGTCACCGATGTAATTATAATGCGGCACCTGTACGCCGTTAAACAGCCAGGCATTCTTCAATTCGCTGGCATTGCCCACCACGCAATCATCGCCAATAATCACGTTCTCGCGGATATAGGCGTTATGCCGAATCTGGCAGTTCTTCCCGATAATCGCCGGGCCCTTGATCATCGCGCCGGGTTCCACCATCGTGCCTTCGCCGATGATTACCCGGTTGCCGATGCTCGCCCCCGGAAAAGTCCGGGGCGTGGCTTGGCGCGGCACGCGGGCGAGATAGGGTTCAATCTTTGCCAGTGCTTCCCACGCATAGTTGCAACCGTCGAAAATCGCAGCGTGGTCTGTCTGGGTAAGGTCGTATAAATCAGTGGCTTTGAGCATAGCAGCAAGTTAGGTGAACCCATGCTTCGGGGAAAGGCAAATGATTGCCCGCCCGGTCGAAAAATCCGGGTGTGTTCCGCATCTGTTCGTGATACAAGTGATTTAATGCAAACGAAATTCATGCGCGCGGCCATCCGGTTGTCGCAAACCAAAATGCGGGCAAACTGTGGCGGTCCATTTGGCGCGGTGATTGTCAGGAACGGCAAAATCATCGCGCGCGGTTGGAATCAAGTCACCTCGGCCAATGACCCCACGGCCCACGCGGAAGTGACGGCCATTCGCGCTGCCTGTGCCCGGCTGAAGACCTTTCAGTTGAAGGACTGCGACCTTTACACCAGTTGCGAGCCATGTCCCATGTGCCTGGCCGCCATTTATTGGGCGCGAATCAAACGTGTTTACTACGCGAACACCCGTCGCGACGCCGCCAAGATCGAATTTGACGATGACTGGCTCTATCGCGAAGTTTCGCAGCCTGTTAATCGCCGGAAAATTCCCATGCGCCAACTTTTGCGGGCTGAGGCCTGGAAAGTATTTGCCGAGTGGCAGGTCAAGCCGGACAAAATCCGGTATTAACTGCCGCCGCGTTCACTCTCCCAAGCATGTGCCAACATGGCGGGCGGTCTGCACCCATTGATGGTCGGGCGGCACGGTCTTGCGTTTGCCGGCAACTTTTTCCAACGGCACCGGCTCGGTGCTGTCGCCGCGCGCGGCAACCATCACACCATAATGTTCTTCGTTGATGAGGTCGCCGCAGGCGCTGCCCAATCGTGTCGCCAGAATACGGTCAGCAGCCGACGGCGTGCCGCCGCGCTGGACGTAACCGAGTATCGTCAGGCGCGATTCAAGATGGGTGAGTTCTTCCAACTGTTTGGCCAGCCGAAGGGTGTTGCCCTGGTGACGAACTTCGAGCGAGGCCAGTTCCAATTTGGCTTCTTTTTTATCGTGCAACGTCTTGGCGCGTTCCACTTTTTTCTCGGCTGCATCAAAGGCGCGTGCATCGTCGCGGCTCATGGCACCCTCGGCCACGGCCACGATGCTGAAATTGGTTCCGTGTTTGCTGCGCCGGCCGATGGCGGCGGCAATCTTCTCCACGTCGTAGGGGATTTCCGGAATGAGAATGACATCCGCCCCGCCGGCGATGCCTGAGCCCAGTGTGAGCCAGCCCGCGCGATGGCCCATGATCTCGGCCACGATGATGCGGTGATGACTGTGCGCCGTGCTGTGCAACCGGTCGATGGTCTCGGTCGCAATATCCATGGCTGTGGCGTACCCAAAAGTAGCGTCCGTCATGGCCACATCATTATCAATGGTCTTCGGCAGCGTGATGACATTCAGGCCGGCTTGATGCAGGCGCAACGCATTTTTCTGCGTGCCGCCGCCACCGAGGCAAACCACGCAATCCAGGCCCCACTTGTCGTAATTCTCCACAATGGTCTGGGTCATGTCGCGGGTACGGCCGTCCATGACCATGCGATGCGGCTTGTCCCGGCTCGTGCCGAGAATGGTGCCGCCCACCGTCAGGATGCCTGCGAGCGTGTAGCGGTCGAGTTTGAGCCGGCGGTTTTCCACGAGGCCGCGGAAGCCGTCGCGAAAGCCGATGATCTCCATGCCGTAATAACCAAGGCAGGTTTTGCCGACACCGCGAATCGCGGCGTTGAGGCCGGGGCTGTCACCGCCGGCGGTAAGAATACCGATCCGTTTGATTTTTTTAGATTTGGCCATGGCGAAATTGATTTGAAACCGTTGGCAAAATTTTGTCGAGCAGAAGTTTCATGTTTTTTTCAAAAGTAATCGTCTTCATCCGGCTGAACTGGCGAGGCCGGCAGCTCACGCCGGCGCAAGGCGACGTAACTCACGAAGCAATTTACCCACATGCAGAGTGAAATCGCCGCCCCAATTTCGAAAGCGCGGTCATGATAAAAGAGGTGCACCTGATGCGAGCCGCCCGGTACCTGCACCGTTTGAAACGCGGCATTCGCGCACACCAGTGGGACCGGTTGCCCGTCCACTTCCGCCGCCCAATTATGATAATAGCTTTGGGCTATCGCAGCCACCGCCGGTCCAGGTGACTCGGTCTTAAAGTCCACTGTGTTAATCCCAAATTTGGCGTCGAGAATTTTTGCCGCCGGTTGGTTGGATGCGGTGATGAATGATTTTGATTCCGGTGGCAGAAAAACCGTGGTGGTTGCGTCAAAATCATTACGGCCCAAGGTCCAAATCGTATTGGTCGCATCCAAAAAAACGGGCTGTTGTCCAATGGTGATGAGCGGCTGAAAACCGGCGCGCTGTTCCCAGTTCAAAATATTGGTGGCGGAAGTGGTTTGGGAAACGCCCATAAAGTTCTCCAGTTGGGTCCATTTTCCGTTCCCGGCGCTATAGATGGTGGACAGCAACAGGTCAAATTCACGCGGCGTCAGCGAAAAGAAACCATCCACTTTGGGAATGGCATCGAGCAGATTCACATTCGCGCACAGGCCCACGCGCTTGGCCAGAAAGTTATCCTTTGGGTCATGGACAGCAAATTGCGTCAGTTCCAGCGCCGCCTTGGCCGAGAGCATGGCCCGTGAGCCGCCCAAATCCGGCTGCGGATTCATCGCCAGTTGATTGCGGACGAGATTTAAATCAAAGATGCCCGGCGGCAGAGTTGGATTTTGCTTTGGCTCATGAGTAAAAACATCCAGCCAGCCAGCCAAAATTAATAGGAGCGGCAAGTATCGGTGCAGAGATGACTTCAAGCTCCGCATGAGCGCAAACAGAACGGCACCGGTGACCAGCAGGAACAGCACCCGGGAAAGACCGTTCAGCAACGCTGCGTGAGTTTCGTCCCCGGCGAGTGGGGCGGCTTGGGTCCAAACAATGATAGCGCCAATGAGCACCAGTAACGTGGCTCCAACCGGGAGGAGCTTTTTGCGGCTGGCTTCCAAGTTTGCCAGCGCAAACGCCGCCAGCAGCGGGCCGGCAAAAACGACGAGCATGACAAATTTCACCGGATAAGTAATGAAGCTTAGTTGCGGGATGATTTTCCGCACCAATGGATAGAACGGCGTGTTCTCACCGAGAGCACAGAGCAAGGCTATGACCGTAACGGCCGCCAGCATTTTAACCCGCCGGTCACAAACGCCGAAAATCGCCACCAGCGCCAACCACAAGGTGCCCAGACCGAGATAATACGAAGATGTCCAAGCCTGCCCGTGTTGAAAGAATATACCCTCGGTAATGGTTGAGCCAAACGCCATTGGCACCAGAAAATTGGCGAGACCAAAACCCGGCATGGACCAGCGCAGGTCGGTATAGCCCGTTTCCCGTTGTGCGTGGCTTACCAGGTCGAGGAACGGCAGCAATTGCGCCGCGCTCAACGAAAACACCAGCACGACCACCAACGGAAATCGCCAGAGCATCGCCGCGCGTGGCGATTCGCCCAGGACAAATTGTTGCAGCCACAATCCAGCCAATAGCAGCCATGTCAGGAAAATTGTTTCCGGGCCGCCTGCGAGCATTTGCATGGTGCCCACGAATGCCGCCAATGGAATCTTTTTGCCGCCTTCCCGCCACGCGCATTCCACGGCCAGCACCACCCACGGCAGCCAGCTAAACGTGGCAATATGACTCGGCCACATCAGTAGATTGATGGTAAACCCGTTGAAACCAAACGCGACACCGGCGAACGCGGCCGCAAAGGAATTGCCTGTCCAACGGCGCGCCAGAAAGAACATGCCCATTCCCGCAAACCACAGGTGCAAGAGGCTGAAAAAACTCAGCGACCAGTTAAGCGGAAACGCGAGATACAGCAGCGAAGGCGGATACAACGGCATCGTGTTCCATTGCGCCAGGAACGGCACGCCGCAGTTGTTATACGGATTCCAAAAAGGCAGTTCGCCCTGCCACACGCATTCCTTTTGGAAATGTGCGAGTGGATAGACAAAGAAGCCATAGTCGCGGGCGACAAATGTTTCCAGGCCGAAAACCACCTGTGGGAACGCCGCCAGTATTAATGCCGCCAGCAACAGGCCAAATTGCCACGGGGCAAAGTTCAGGCGGTTGGCTGGTGACGGCGTTTCGTTCATGAATGACGCGCGCATGTTATTCCTGAAACCGAGTGGCCAGCAAGCCCGCACGTTTGGCTAGTCCGTCCGTGCAAAGCTTCCGTATGAAAGGCCGCGGAGAGGGGTTAAACACACAATATCGTCAGCTTCTTGGGGCCGTGCGCGCCAAGTACGAGGATGCGCTCGATGTCGCCGGTTCGGCTCGGGCCGGTAATAAAGGAAATCATGCTTGGGAAATCCGGCGCGTATTTCTTTTACAAAAATGCAAACGCCGCAGGCAGGTCGGCCACCAGTTGTTCCCGGCGGGCCACGACGACGTGATGCGGCGGCAGCACGGACAACGCGCGTCCGCCGGTGCTCCGGCTGGTCACGGCCACGCCACCGGTTTGCGCCACCAAGGCGTCGCATTCGGTAATGCCCGCGTCACATTTTTCCAGGGCTTGCACATCATAACCTTTGTCCGTAAGTAAAACCGGCAGACCAAGCGATTGACTGGCAAAATTACTCAGTTCCCCGTCGTGACTGGCGACCGTCTGCCACTTTTCCGCATCGCGAATTTTAGCCAGCGCCGCTTTCAATTCATCACGGCTGGCGAGCAGTTGAAAATCAGCCTTCAAGTCCGCGCAATTTTTTGCGAACAACTCAAATTGTTCTTCCGGCGTGGTGCCCACCAACGGCAGCCAATCCCGGGCATGGGCCACGGGCGGTGCGGTTGACGGCAAATGGTCGCCGGCATCGCCGTGCGAGCCGGGCAGGGGAGCCTTTACTTGCAAGGCTTCACGGATGCGGCCAAGGATTTTTTCGCGTTCGCTCATGGAAAGAAAAAGTGTAAGTGCGTGTCAGGATTTTGTGCGCTTCCGGTTTCGCCACCAGTCCTTGAAACTTTCCTGGGGCAGGGGCGGCAGGTCGCGGGTTTTGGTCCACGCCTTGGCGGGGTCCAGTGCCGAACCTTTCACCATTTTTTGCAACGGTTGAGTCAGCCAGCCCATTTTTTTGGCTGCCGACCAAAGCATTGGTTCATTGGCCACCACGCCAAACATCTTATACGCCAGCCGTTCGGAGATCGCGGGTTTGCTCGCGGAAGCGTTGCGCCGGTTTTGCAACAGGTGATGGTGCAAATCAATTTTTACCGGACACGCTTCCGTGCACGCACCGCAAAGCGTCGAGGCATTGGACAAATGTTTCCAATCCTGCAAGCCACGCAAGTGCGGCGTAATGACCGAACCCACCGGGCCGCTGTACGTGGTGCCGTAGGTGTGGCCGCCGACGTTGCGGAAAATGGGACAAACATTCAGACACGCGCCGCAGCGGATGCAATGCAAGGCGTCGCGCTGCTCGGGATCGGCCAGCAATTCAGTGCGCCGGTTATCGAGCAGAATGACATGCCATTCCTCGGGGCCGTCCGGTTCGCCGGGCTGACGCGGGCCGGAATACATGGTGTTGTAACACGTCATCGGCTGGCCGGCTCCGGCAGTAGCCAGCATGGGCAGAAACAGCGCGAGGTCCGCAAAACGCGGCAACACCTTCTCGATGCCCATGAGCGTAATCATGGTTTTGGGCAGGGCCGAGGTCAGGCGCGAATTACCTTCGTTCTCGGTGATCGAAATCATGCCCGTCTCGGCAATCGCAAAATTCCCGCCGGTAAAACCCACGTCGGCCTGGATATATTTCTGGCGCATCACGCGTCGGGCAACCATGGTCAAATCTTCGGGCGTGTCCGAAGGAGCGTCGCCCAGTTCGCGCTGGAACAGCTCGCGAATTTCGCCGCGTTGCAGGTGCATCGACGGAAAAACGATGTGATACGGAGCTTCATGGCGAAGTTGTACGATGAATTCGCCCAAGTCAGATTCCACCACGATAAAGCCCGCTTCCTCCAGCGCATGATTCAAATGAATCTCCTCGCTGGTCATGGCTTTGGATTTGATGATGCACTTGGCTTTTTTATCGCGCAAAATTTGCGTGATGATTTCGCGGGCCTGCGCGCCATTGCTGGCCCAATGCACCTTGGTGCCACGGGCTTCCAGTTTGCTGGTCAGGGAGACGAGATGCTCATCGAGATGATTGATGGCCTGCCATTTGGTTTCGGCAGCGGCCTGGCGGGCAGATTCCCAGCTCTGAAAAGCGCCTTTGCGCCGGTCGCGGGCGGTTTCGTAGCCGCGCAGCGCCGTGCGGATGAACTGCCGGTGACGCAGGTCGCCGGTCTTGGCCGTGGCGCGCTCTTTGAAATCAGTTACGAAAGTGCCCATGAGATTTTTTACCATGAAAACGAACAGATTTACATAAAGAAAAAGGACGGATTATACCTGCTTACGAGTGGCATTTGCATTGGCCTCGGATTGCGAAATTGTGATAAATTCTCCCAGCCATGCCATTTCGCTTTAAAAAGTCGGAATCGCCGGCCAAAGCCGTGCGGCGGGTCTACCGGGAACGAGTGGACGCGGCCTTGGAATGTCTGCACGAATCGCGCCGTCCGGCGTCCATCCATGGCGCACGCAAGGAAATCAAAAAACTCCGGGCATTGTTTCGGCTGGTGCGTGGCGAAATCAAGGGCGGCACTTATCGCAAAGGCGTAAAGAAATTGCGGGCGGCGGCAGATTGCCTGGCAGCGGCACGTGATGCCCGCGTGATGCTCAAGGCATTCGAGCATTTGGCCGGCAAAAAGCTGCCGGATTTTTCCCATATCGAACGCGCGCTCAAAAAACATGCCCGGCGCGAGGCCCGGCTGTTTCGTAAACATGATTCCGTGACCGTGGCGGAGCGGTTGTTGCGCCAGGCAAACCGGCGCGTGGCGCGTTTCAAAATCCAGCGCACGGGCTGGCGCGCCATCGAACCCGGTTTGCGTCAGAGCTATCAACGGGGCCGGGATTTTTGCCGGCAGGTGAAAGCACAACCGCTGCCGGAGCATTTTCATGACTGGCGCAAACAGGTGAAAGACCTCTGGTACTACTTTTGTCTGTTGCAGCCGGTTTGTCCGGCCGTGACACCCGCAGCCATAAAAAATCTTGAAAAGCTGGGCGAACAACTGGGCGAAGATCACGACTTGTTTCTATTGGAGGAATTCATCCAAAAGAACTGTCCAGCGCACGATGAGTCGGTGGCCTTGAACAAATTAATTGCCACGCGCCAGCGCAAATTGCGTTCGGCTGCGCGGCGTTTGGGCACGCAAATATACGCGGAAACTTCGTCACAATTTTGTCACCGAATGGCGGCCAAAAGTGGTGAATAACATTTATGGCGGCGCGCTTGTTTTTGAGGTGAAGGCGCATTAGTGTGCATTGCAGGAGTTTTTAACGATTTTATTTTTATGATTGCCACCGAAATTCGCCAGAAAGATTCCATTTTTTACTTTGCCTCCTGTCCCTCGGACCAGTTGCTCACGCGCGTCCGGTTCATCAGCCGTTTCTATGACGAGGAAGGCGGAACCATCGCCCCGGAACAAATCGCGGCCGAGGACGACGTGGCGCAGTTCATTGCCAAGATTGAGCGCAGCGACAAGGCGTTCCAGCGCGAATTGTCCCGTTCCAAGGTGCGGTCCATCCGCAATTTTTACGAAACCGCCATATCCCAGCCGCCCATTCCGGGCACGGTGCTGTTGTTCACGCCGCAAAAATTGCACTTTGAAGCCTGGAGTGATGGCAGCGGCGTAGGCCGGTTGCAGGAACCGCACGAAAAATATCTCATCATTGACGGCCAGCACCGGCTGGCCGCGCTGCAATTTTATGAGCGCACGCATCCCGGCGAATCCAAAAGCATTAATGTGCCCTGCGTGATTTTTGATGGTCGCAGCGAAGATTTTGCCACCGAGATGTTCGTGATTATCAATTCCACGACCACGCGCATCAACAAGAGCCATCTCGTGGATTTGTACGAGCGTGTTTCCTGGGCGGAGCCGGACCGCCGGTTCGCGGCGCACATTGCCGAGATGCTTTATCGTGAGTCCGACAGTCCGTTGCGCTACCGCATCAACCGCCTCGGCGGCCGCAGCAAGCAGGAGAAATGGATTTTGCAGGCCGAACTGTTTAATGAGGTTCATCGCTGGGTAAAAAAGGCGTGGCCGAAGATTGAGGCCGAGGGCCCGGACAAACGTCTCGCCGCGCGCTATTACGCAATGATGCGCGATTTCCTTAAGGCCGCGGCCGAAGTCTGGGGCGAGGCGTGGGGCAATCCCGATTACATGGTCACCAAACCCGTGACGCTAAAAGCGATGTTGCGCGTCTGTGCCGACTTGGCCACCCAGGACGGCGAACCAGAGGAGGGTCGCGTCATCCGTTGGTGCCAGCGCATTGGGCCGTGGGCGGAGCAGTTGCGCGATTATCGCAACGAAGGTTTTTACGAGCGCTTCCCGGCCAAGGGCCAGGTCGAACGCGTGGTACGGGTTCAACGGGAACTTGCCCGGAGCGCGGGCGTGTCGTCCAAGGCAAAGGCGGAATAAGCCGCGACCGGGGGCTGCCGTTGCTTAAAATTTGATGTCCAGGGTCACACCCACGCCGCCATTCATTTCGAGATATGCGGGTGTATAGGCATCGCTCGATTGCTTGCGATTGTAATTATAGAAGGCGCGTACACTGACTTTTGAATTAAAGTAGTACGCGGCGGTCAAACCCAAGCTTTGCAAGTAGTCGTTACGGTCGCCTGTCTCCAGGGTGTCGTGCTGGTAATACGAGTACTGAAACCGGTAATACGGCTGAATGATCAGATGATGCGTGGGCTGCCACGTGAACGTCACGCTGGCGATGTTATCGAAACGGTCGTTAATGTCGGTGGCGCTGCCCGCCACGCTGGGGACTTCTGTAAGGTGATAATCCACCAAATCGCCCACCGCAAAAAACATGCGGTCGTTCAGGGGAATGACACGCTGTACGCCGAGGTTGGGCATGAACTCGCGATAGGTTTCATCGTAGTTCTCCTGGTTGACGAGGCGCGTCAGATTGATACCGGCACCAATCTGCCATTTGCCGATGGTATACTTGCCGCTGACAAACACCGTCTCCGCATTGAAATCGAGGGCTTCCAGCCGGTTATCGCCGTAGTTGTACCACTGGCTGGCCAGCCCAATGGCGCCGGCGATTTTGCCGGGACCGAATTCCTTGACCGGGGTTGTGAACACCGCCTGCACCGTGTTGACAAAAACCGGGCTGGAAATCGCATAGGGTTGCTGGGCAAAATTGGCGTTCTCGCTATAGAAAAACTGGCTGTCAAACAGGACGTCGAAATAAGTCTTCGGAACATTACGCCGTAAGATGCGTTGCGGGCCCACATCGGTATTTTCACCGGGATACAACTCGGGCGCGTTGGTGGAATTGAGAAGCACCGACGGCAAGGGCGTCTGCAATTCACGCGTAATTTGGTCGTTTTGCAACTGCTGGATGGCTGCCGGTTGGGCATGCAATGATAGGATGCCCGCTGGCAAAAACGCTAGGGTTGCAATCGTGCGTCTTGACGTCATACGAGACATGCTTGCCAAGAATTAGCGCATGTCAATTCTTAATGTCCAGCCAGCGTCAGGCGCTGGTTTTAGCCTAGCGGGCGTAAGAATATATTCCCGGGGAATTTCCGGGGCCGCTGGAAAGCGTTACCTGCGACGCACTGGTTACCGGCGTGTTCTGCCAGGTGCAATTATACAGGTTCAAGCCGCCGTAAATCTCCTGGCCATTGACATTAACCTGGCCGGTTTGGCTTGCGAAATTGCTAATAGTTGCAAGGACGTCACTGTTAAGCACAATTGTTTTTGCGGCCATGTTTAACACGGCAAAGGAGCTGAAGTCGGCGTTATTGACCGTAATCAAATTCGGCGCGGAAAAGTTTGCAGTGGATCCGGTGTTCGGCCCTGACGAGGTGATGCTATGTCCATAGGCATCCAGCAAAATGCCGTCGCCGGAATTGAGCGTCAGATAATGAGCCGTGATGGATGTGCCGCTGACATTGACCGAGCCAAAGATGGAGGTGAGATTGACCACGCCGGAATTTGGGTCGGTATACAGCGTTGAGCCGCGAATCACATCGGTCTTGCTCCGCACCGCACTGGAGGGTTCGCTGCTGGAGCCGTTCACGCTAATGGTATTGGCACTCACCGCCACAATGGAGCTGGAGCCGTTAAGGGTGGTGTTGTTGATGTTGATGGTGGAAGAACCGGAACTGCTCAGCGTGATGAAATCCGAGTTGATGGTCGAGTTGTTCAGGCTGATGGCCGTGGGCGAAATCAAGATGGCGTGACTGGCGGTGTCTAGCAGGCTGTTGTTAAAGGTGATGGAACCGTTCAGGGAGGTGAGCAGGGCGCTGTCGCCGCTTAATTGTGAATCGACCACGGAGATTCCATTGCCCGCGCTCATGATCAGCCGCCCATTGGCGCTCACCGAGGAGGAGTTCAATAGTGAAATATCCGCCGAGGAATTCAAGTTGATGTCAGCCTGGCCGTTGTACAAGCCCACGTTGTCCAAGGACAATGTCGCCGGTGACGAAAACAACAGGTTGCGGATATCGGCATTCAGATAAACGCCGGGCGTGAAGTTAAACTGGTTGCCGGCATAAAAGGCCAGCATCGAATCGCTGGAGAGACCTTTGAACGTGACCGGCCCCTCAAACGAGATATTGTTCACTCCCACAAAGTCAAACGTGGGAACGGTTGAGTACGGACTTAGGTCTACTACCAGTGAACTGATGCCGTTGGGATGAGCCAGGCTGACAGCATCTGGCGATGAGCCTATGCCAAGCGTGTTGAAGTAAATATTTTTGGCAACGAATCCTGAGAACGTTTTCCCGCTAAGATAGCTGTTACCCGTGAGCGAAAACGGCGCGAGATAAATATGGTTCGGCGGCGTGGGGACGCTGGCATCCGTCAGCGAAGACTGGTTGATGGTGGCGTCGGCTCCCTCCGCAGCGCTCAGGTTGGGCTGCAGCGGTGGCGGGGTAGGCGGCGAATTTTGCGGAGGCTGCTGGGAGGGCGGTTGCTGGGAATGCGAAACCGTATTGACGTCCAATACCTCCACCTGATTCGCATTGGCATTGTCGCCGGCATATAAACCGGTATCAGTGACCTTGCCGGATTGAATCAGTTTACCCTGCTGGATAATCTGATTTTGGATAAGCGGCAGGGAAGCGAGCGGCTGGGTGAATCCTTTGACCAGAAGACTGTTGTCCACCAGTTCGTCCAGACGGAAAATCACCACCGGCGCCAGTTGATTTGCGCCTGGCAGGACAAAGGTCATCTGGCCCGGGTCGAGTTTCTGTTTCAGGCCGTTCAGAAATTTAACTTCCACCTCGCCCTCGAGGGCAATGACTTTGAATCCACCATTCCGCGTGGTGACCACAATGATCGTCGTGCCCAATACTGAAGCCGTGGCCGAACCGGTATGAATGCTGCCGCCGCCTTTGCCATGCTCTGAGTGGAACAACAGGCTGCCTTGTTTCAAATCAATGGTGCGATTCGCTGGGTCAAAGGAAAAAATGGTGTTCGCGCCCACGCGGGTCACGGTTTCATCTTCCGCCACCAGTTCCGCGCGCGAAGCTGCCCCGGTGCGCAAAACGTCGGGCATCGTAAAAATGTCATTCACCGAGGCCGTTTTTTGTTTTTGATCAGCGGCGGAAATGATTTGCACGTCATTAACGACCTGCGTGAGTTTGGACTGCTTCAGGTCGATGGCGTGACTCGTGACGGCGAAAAGCAAACAGCCGATGCATACCGGATAAATGGCCAGGTTTTTCATAACTTTATAATTGGGTTTTGCGTCACCTTGCCAGCGCGTTTACCAAATTAAATTTGTACGCGGCTGGGTCAAATCTGTCCAAAAATAACACACAATTAAGATTATCGCAAATGGGAATATGGAAAATTAGTTATTTTTCCGACAGCGTATACGAGCCATCCCAGTTCTCGGGCGGCGGGCTTATCAAATAAGCCTCACAGCGCGAAATATACATTTCAGAGAGATAATCTTCGCCGGCGATTTGCTCCTGGGTGAACTTGAAGCGGTCGATGGCCTCTTTAAATTCCCGGCGGCGATACATTTTCACGGCCACATGGTAGGTCTCCAGCCAGGCTGGGGGTGGCACAGTGCGTTCGCTTAACACGGCAAACACCTCGACCGGCTTGGTCTTGCCTTTCACGGTGAGCAAATCCACGGTGCGATAAACAAAATGATCGCGCGTCAGTTTTTCCACCTGTTCGCCAATGAGAATGTCCGTATGAAATTGTTTGGTCGCGCTTTCGAGACGCGCGGCGAGGTTCACGCCGTCGCCCAGCACGGTAAACTCCATGCGCTGGGGATGGCCAATGTTACCCACAATGACTTCACCATGATTCACCCCAATGCCGATGGAGAACTTGGAGCGGTCGGTGTTGCTTTTCCAGTCCGCATTCAACTTGGTGAGGGCGGCGCGCATTTGCAGGGCGGTGGTGACGGCGCCATGCGCATCTTCCGCGTTGCCTTTGCTGATGGTATCGCCCCAGACGGCCATGATGGCATCGCCGATGAATTTTTGCAGCGTACCGTTATTTTGAAGCACGCTGCCAACCATGTCGCGGAAATATTCGTTGAGCTGGGCCACCAATTTATCGGCATCAGAATTTTCGGTCATGGTTGTGAAACCACGGATGTCAGAAAACAAAACGGTCACGGGCTGCTTGCGGCCCTTGAGCGCGTCAACGAACGAACGGCGGTCTTCGAGAATCGTCTTGGCCACGTTTTTGGAGACGTAACGGTCGAGGACATTGCGGTAGCGGCGGCGTTCCACTTGTTCGAGGGTGTATTCAAAGATGATGCCGAAGGAACAGGTGCCAATCAGGCAGAACAACGGCGGCATCATGGTCACTACGCAATTATAATGGTTAAAGGCAATCTGGCTGCCTACGAGGAACGCTACCGTTGTGGCTATGAGCAACAAACCTTTTAATAATGCCTGTGGGATGCCCAGGCAGATGACCAGGCCCAAGGCGACCGCGCCGAAAGCGAGCCACAAATTGGTGGCCGCGCTGGTTTCGGTGAGCCATTGGCCATTCAACAAGGCTCCGAGCATTTGTGCCTGAATTTCCGGGCCGGGTGTGTCTCCGAATGGGGTGGGATGATCGTCGTGAAAAATTTCAGCCATCGGGCCCACAATCACAATTTTATTGGATACGGCCAAGCCGTCCTTGAAGGGAGGCTTTTTCCACAGCGCATCAACAAACATGTTCTCCACTGGCCATGCCCGGTAGGTGCCTTTTGGTCCCTGAAAACTGATGAAAGTAGTTTTATCAGGGGACGGTATGTTGACTTTGCCGCGAAATTTTTCGGCAGTACGGGTGGTGATGTGCGCCAGGTCGTCGGGAATCTTGCCTTCACGGATCTGTTTTTTGAGGCTGCTCACAATCCTTGGATCAATGCCGGGCATTTCCGTGGTTTCCCGGCTGGTCGAGGTTCGGTAACGTGCCCGACGCACAACTTGATCGACATCATCCGGCCACAGGGTCACGAGACCTGGAACCGATTCCGTGCCGGGCAGCAGCAACCGTTCGTTAGGCTCAACTAGCTGTTTCGTCTTGGAATCTGAGCCTTGTTCATCGGCAAACATTTCGCCAATAACCACCCGGTCCTTATATTTTGCCAGCATCTTGGCAAAGGCATCGTCACCATCGGTTTCGCTGGCAAAAACGAAATCGAACATGACTACTTTGGCACCGGCATTCATTAGCTTCTCCAAGATGGCGGCATACACGGTGCGGTTCCAAGGCCACGGCTGCTGCATGCGCTGCAAGGTCGGTGAGGCGGCAATTTCGTTGGAAGCAATGGTGTCCAGTTGAAACGAAGTCGAATTGAGCCCAATCAGTTTGATGTTCGAGTTGGCCAGGTCATAGCCGCGCAAGTCATAGCGGCGGTCAATTAAGATGCCCTCGGATTTTTGCCAGAGATACGAGCCGGTGAGCCAATCCGTTTGTGTCAGCCAAAAAATCAAGATGCCGACAGCGGCCACAATCCACTTGGGACGATGGATGAAATATTGGAGCATGCGCTTGCTAAATCCTGCTGTTAATTCGCAAGCCGCCGCCCGGAACTCAAGCAAGAAAATGCGGCGGCCCAAAATCACCCCCTGCGACCGTCATGGAATTGTCACTTCTGTTTTGGCCGGCAAGCCGCTATTGTGACGCGTCATGAGCCGGATCTTCATGGTGGCTGTTTTGTTTTCGCTGGCCTTGGGCCAGGCGCGGGCGGAGCAAGTTTTGTTTGCTGAGGACTTTTCCCATGGCATCTCCAATGGCTGGCAGAACGTCGCGTTTTTTAAAACGCCGACGGAATACAAAGTCCGCCAGGATGGCACCAATTATTTCCTGCAAGGGGTGGCCGATAAATCGTGCTCGGCCCTGAGCATCAAGTTGAACCTGACGCCCCCAAAGAAATTGAAGCTCCGCTGGCGCTGGCGGATTGACGGCGTTAACACCAACGGCTCGGAACGTGACCTCAAGAAGTTCGACCATGCCGCGCGGGTGTTTGTGGCCTTTGACACTCTCATCGGGCCGCCACGAACCTTAAATTACCTTTGGGCAAATACCGAACCCGTCGGCACCACGCTGGAGCATCCCAAGTCCAGCCGCGCGCAGTTGTTGATGGTGGAGTCCGGCAATAGCAAGGCCGGTCAGTGGCTTGCCGAAGAGCGCGATATCGTCGCCGATTGGAAGAAGCTGTTTCCTGATTTGCCCATGCCCAAAATAGTTGGGATTGGAGTCATGACCGATGGCGATAGCCTGGGCTTAAAATTGACGGGGGACTACGCGGATATTCAACTGACCGGGGAATAAAAAAAGAGCGCTCCGGGGGGAGCGCTCTCGCTACAAGAGGGGGAAATTACTTGGTGCCGAGGATTGCATCCTTGGCGGCCTTGGCCACGCGGAACTTCACGACGCGCTTGGCCTTGATCTGGATTTGTTCGCCGGTCTTGGGGTTGCGGCCAATGCGGGCGGCGCGGTTCTTCAGGACGAGCTTGCCGATGCCAGGCAGGGTGAAAGTGTCCTTGGCGTGCTTGTACGCGAGGGCAGCAACGTGATCGAGAATTTCAACCGCCTGCTTTTTGGTGATTTGAGCCTTATCGGCGACGAGCGCAGCGATTTGAGCCTTGGAGAGTGCTTTAGCCATAATTTTAATGTCTTGGTTGTATGTTGTTGTTGTTATTGTAGTCCGAAAATGTCACCAGACTTGATGCGAGTAAAAATCCAATAAGCCTGTCACGCAAGCGAAAAAATCAAAAATATTGAGGTTTTTTTGTTGCCAGGCCTTGGCAAGACTTGACATCCCCGGGCAATGTCCGACCATGCCCACGTGGCGCTCTTCACCATCCAGAACGAATTCCGCTACGAAATCGTCCGCAAAATTTTTGAGGGCGGTATGGGCATCGTTTACGAAGCCGAGCAGCGGGGCGCGCGCGAATTTGTCAAGCGCGTGGCCATCAAGATTATTCGGCCTAACTTCGCCAGCCAGAAGATGTTCATCGAAAATTTCGTGGGCGAGGCCAAGCTGGTGGCCGACTTGATTCACACCAACATTGTTCAAACCTACCAACTGGGTGAGGCCAATGGCGTGGCGTTCATCGCCATGGAACTTATCCGGGGCGTTAACCTCGAACAGTTCACCCATCAACTGGCCGAAAAGCGGCAGACGCTGCCCAAGGAACTCGCGGTGTTCATCACCAGCCGCGTCGCGCGCGGACTGGCTTACGCCCATGCCAAGGCCGATAAAAACGGCAAGCCGCTTGGCATCGTGCATCGCGATGTGAGCTTCAAGAACATCATGATTGCCTTTGAAGGCGACGTGAAGCTGACCGATTTCGGCATTGCCAAGGCAAAAGGTTTTCTGACCGATCAGGAAGGGGAAGTGGTCGCCGGCAAGCCTGATTACATGAGCCCGGAACAGGCGGATTTTCAAATCACGGACAAACGCTCGGATATTTTTTCCGTGGGCGTGGTGCTGGCGCATCTGCTGCTCGGGCGCAATATTTTCAAGGGCGCCACCGCCGAGGAATCCCGCAGCCGGATTTTGAACCAGCCCATCCCCGATTTCCGCGTCCTGGACAACCGGATTGACGACAAGCTCAATGACATCTTGCATCACTGCCTGGCCCATGACCCGAACCGCCGCTATGCCAACGCGAACGATTTGATGTACGAGCTGGAGTATTATATCTACGGTGCCGGTTATGGTCCCACCAACGAGACGCTGGGCAAGTTCATCCGCGAGTTGTTTGGGCAGGAGCCGCCCAAGGCGTTGCCGGTGGACCCGCAGTTCAAGACCATTGTCCTGGAAGAAACCGCCCGCTTAAAAGATCATACGTGAGCGGATGAAACGCGCTGCCTCCCAAATTGTAAAATTGGGACTCCTTCAGACGGACTGTGGCTCCAATCCCGCCGCGAACCTGAAGCGAACCCTGGCCTTGACCGAGCGCGCCGCCCGCGCCGGCGCAAAAATTATTTGCACGCAGGAACTGTTTCGCTCCCAATATTTCTGCCAGAGCGAAAATCATGACAATTTTCTGCTCGCCGAAAAAATTCCCGGCCCCAGCACGGACGCCTTCTGCAAGCTCGCCAAAAAACACCAGGTCGTCATCATCGCCTCATTGTTTGAAAAACGCGCCTCGGGGGTTTATCACAACACGGCGGTGGTGATTGATGCGGATGGCTCCTTGCTTGGCAGCTACCGCAAAATGCACATTCCCGATGACCCGCTGTATTACGAGAAATTTTATTTCACACCGGGCGACCTTGGTTTCAAGGCGTGGCAAACGCGCTATGCCAAAATTGGCGTGCTGATTTGCTGGGACCAATGGTATCCCGAGGCCGCACGACTGACCGCCATGCAAGGGGCGGAAATTCTGTTTTATCCCACGGCCATTGGCTGGCATCCCGGCGAAAAAAAGAAATACGGCATCAAGCAACACGGCGCATGGGAAACCATCCAGCGCGCCCATGCCGTGGCCAACGGCTGTTACGTGGCCGTAGCCAATCGGATCGGCCATGAGGTTCTAGAGGGCGTGGACGGAGACGGTATTGAGTTTTGGGGCCAAAGCTTTGTTGCCGGCACATCCGGCGAAATGCTCGCCAAGGCAGGTTCTGCTGAAGAGGAAATCCTGCTCGTGCCCGTGGATTTGGCCAATGTTGACACTACCCGCACACACTGGCCTTTCTTGCGCGACCGCAGGATAGATGCTTATGACAACCTCACCCGGCGCTTTGTCGACTAAACCGCTCGTTTGGATCACTGGCGCGCAGGGTTTGATTGGCAATTACCTCGTTCAAACTGCACCTGAGCATGCCCCTGGCTGGCATGTTCGCGCCCTGAAACGGGCGGACTTCGACTTGTTGGATTTCGCCACTGTCGAGCGCGAGTTCATTAAAGACAAACCAGCCCTCATCATTCATTGCGCCGCAATCACCGTTGTATCCGACGCGCAAAAAAATCCCGCGCACGCGCGTCGGGTGAATGTAGAGCTGACCCAATTTCTTGCCGGCTTGGCCCAAGGCATTCCGTTGGTATTCTTTTCCACGGACCTGGTGTTTGACGGTCGCAAAGGCAATTACACTGAGACTGACTCCATCAATCCTTTGCACGTGTATGGTGAAACCAAGGCGGAGGCCGAGGCGCTGGTTCTGAAGAATCCGCAAAATTTGGTGGTACGTACGTCCCTTAATGGCGGTACTTCCTTGACCGGTAATCGCGCCTTCAACGAACAGTTGCGGCGCTCTCTGCAACAAGCCGGGCAGGGGATGACTCTTTTCACCGATGAATTTCGCTGCCCCATTCCCGCCGTGGAAACGGCCCGGGCCGTTTGGGAGTTGGCCGGGAACCAGTGTGCGGGCTTGTATCACGTGGCTGGCGCAGAAAAGTTGTCTCGCGCGCAAATTGGCGAATTGCTTGTCAAAGGCTGGCCCGAGGTAACCACCCAAATCAAGCACGGTTCAGCCAAGGACTTCCCCGGCCCACCGCGTGCGCTGGACACATCATTGGATATTGCCAAGGCGCAAAAGGTATTGTCCCGGCCGCTCCCGGGTTTGAGCGCGTGGCTGGCAGCGCATCCCGGCGAGCCGCTCTGACTTTTAATTTCGACTCCGCACACGGTTCGGATATTCTACCATTGGCATGTCTACCATCATCAACGCCACTGAAGTCACCGTTCGTTACAACGACCGGGCGATTTTGGACGCAGCAACCCTGGCCATCGACGAAGGCCAGCGTATTGGCCTCGTGGGTCGCAACGGCTGCGGCAAGACCACGTTCCTGAAACTTCTGGTGGGATTACAGAACCCGGATTCGGGATCGGTAACCCGCCGGCGCGATTTGGTCATCAGTTATCTCTCCCAGGATTTCACGCTCGACCCGGCGTTGGATGTGCGCGGAAATGTCCGCGAAGGCGCGCGTCACGTGCTCAATCTCATTGCGGAATTTGAGTCGCTCCCGGCCGAGTCCAAACGTCACGAGGAACTGGAGCAACGTATCCTGACGCTAGACGGCTGGACCGTGGATTCCCGTATCGAGGCGGCGTTGTCCCACTTGAATTGCCCTCCGGGTGAAAGGGGCATTGCCACCTTGTCCGGCGGCGAAAAGCGGCGCGTGGCGCTGGCCCGGGCCATTGTGTCGCGCCCGGATTTTCTGTTGCTGGACGAACCCACCAACCATTTGGACCCGGAATCCATCGAATGGGTCGCGCAGTTTCTGGAAGATTTTGGCGGCACGTTTTTGGTGGTCACGCACGACCGTTATTTTCTCGACCGCGTGGTCAATCGCATCGTTGAACTGTGCGATGGCAAGTTTTGGTGGCACGACGGCAATTACACCGATTACCTGCTCGATAAAGCCGAACGGCAGGCGGCCGATGCTACGGTGGAGCATAAGCGCCAGATGTTTTTGCGCAAGGAACTGGACTGGGTGCGCACCGGGCCACGGGCCCAACGCAGCAAAGCCAAGAATCGCTTCGACCGCTATTACGAAACGGCCGCGCAGGACGGTCCTGCGGTGGAAGAAGACATGGAACTGGTCATTCCGCCGCCGCCCCAGCTTGGCAATCGCACGGTGGAAGTTTCCAACCTGGCCGTTGCCGTTGGCGGGCGCACGTTGTTTTCCGGTTTCAATTTCAATTTTGAAAATGGCCGCCGCGTGGGTATCTGCGGACGCAATGGCCTCGGCAAAACCACTTTATTAAAGGCCATCATCGGCCAGTTGCCGCCTTCGGAAGGCTCGGTCAAAATTGGCCCGCTCACCAACTTTAATTACGTGGACCAGGCGCGCTTGCAGTTGAACGATGATCGCACTGTGTTGGATGAGGCTTCGGACGGCACGGAGTTCGTACTGTGGGGCGAGTCACGCATCTCCGTGCGCTCGTATCTCAAGCGGTTTCTGTTTGCCGATGACCGGATTGTGACGCTGGTTAAAAAACTCTCGGGCGGCGAACGCAGCCGGTTGTTGCTGGCCAAGATTTTAAAAGCAGGCGGCAACTTCCTGATTTTGGACGAGCCAACCAACGACCTGGATTTGCCAACCTTGCGCGTTTTGGAAGAGGCGTTGATTGCCTTTCCCGGTGTGGTTTGTGTGGTGAGCCATGACCGCTATTTCTTGAACCGCGTTTGCACGGACATACTGGCGTTTGAAGGGGACGGTAAAATTCGCCATAGCGTGGGCGACTACGAGTATTACCTGGAAAAAAAACAGCGGGCCAGCGCCGCTGTGCCCAAGCGCGAAGAATTCAAGTTGGCGGCCGCCGAGGCTAAACCCAAACCGGGCAAGTCGCGCAAACTTTCATTCAAGGAACAGCGCGAACTCGAAGGTATGGAAGCGCAAATTCATACAGTCGATGCGGAGATTGCGCGCATTGAAGAGCTATTTACCCAGCCCGATTTCCACCAGAAGTACGGTGCGCAAACCGACCAGCTTGTGGCCGACCTCGCGGCGGCCAAGGAAAAGGTCACCCAGCTTTACGCGCGCTGGGAGGAGTTGGAGGCTGTCAAGGCGGCTGCCGACGTAAAGGTGGCGTAAGGACGTGCAGCAAAGCAGCAGCAGCAGAACTGCTGGGCTTATTGAATCACTGGTTGTCTGGTGGCACCACCCGCTTGGGAACAAAAGGCTCATTGATGCGGTGGGCTTTGAGTTCGGCGTAGATGGACTGTGCCAGCTTCGATTTAAGGAATCCGACAGCCTTGGCGTCCTTGAAATGGAAAAAAGTTTGCAGTTCTGCCGCCGTGAAATGCTGCACGACGGGATAATGAATGAAATCTTTCAGCACCTCTTCGCGACTGGAATCGGCGATGTCAGTGGCGATCAGCACGAAATGTAATTTACCTTTGTTGGTACGCAAGGCATCACGGCCAAAGACGAAGCCGCGCGCTTTTAAAACCAGCGGGAACAACCGTTCCACGGGTTGGGTTGCTTCAGGTTTGGTCATATCCACTTCGTCACCGCTGGAAAGTGAAGGTTCAAATGGTTGATGCCAGCGAACATTTCCGTACGCCGGCTTCGATTCCATTTTAAGCCAGTTTCACCTTGACCTTGTGGCCTTTGATTTGAGCACGGTTCAACTTGGCAATAATGCTGTTGGCGTGCTCGTCGGCCACGTCCACGAACAAGTGCTTTTCACGCACGTCCACCATGCCCACTGTCTTGCCGGGCAGGCCAGTTTCACCGGCAATGGCGTTGACGACGTCAATGGGCTTGATGTCTTGCGTCTCGCCCAGGTTCATCCACAACCGGATTTGACCGGTGGGTGTGGCGCGACTGGCCTTGGGCTTGGGTGCCGCCGGTGCCGGCTTGGCCTTGATGAATAATTTCGAGGCCGGTCCGGCCTCGGGATTTTTGACCGAGGCTAAAATTTCTTCGTCCGAAAAAGTTTTTTCCGCAGCCGGCTTGGTTTCCGGGGCTGGTTGCGGCGCTTTTGGGGCTTCCGCAGCGGGCCGTGAGGTAGAAGCTGGCATGACGCGCACCGAACTCGGCAACACATTTGCGGGCCGGGCCGGGCTGGCCGGGCGGGCAGGGCGTTCTTTGGGACGATCGTCAAAGCGCGGACGGCGGTCATCCCGGGGGCCGCGGTCGCCACGATCATCAGACCGGCCACGACGGTCATCGCGGTACGGTCTGCGTTCGCCACGGTCATCGGAACGTCCCGGACGTCCTTCGCCGCGCTCTTCGCGCTGTGGTCGGTCGTATTCCTCGGTGCTCTTCGCGCCTTTGGCGGCTTCGCCATTTTGCAATTGATGGATTAGTGCCGAGGCGATGTCAGTGGAATTAAATCCATCTTCCACCAAGCGTTCCAACACATGTTCGTAACTGGGAAAGCCGCCAGTGGTAAGCATGGCGCGCAGTTTATCTATGAAAACATTTTCACGGGCCTCGGCCACTTCATCCACCGTGGGAATTTTCCCGCGTTGAATGCGCACGTTGGTAAACCGCTCGATGTTGCGGATTTGAAACAACTCACGAAAGGGCACCAGCGAAATGGCGCGACCGCTCCGGCCCGCGCGGCCGGTGCGTCCGATACGATGCACATAATCCTCCGGGTCATACGGCAAATCATAGTTGAAGACCACTTCAACGTCGTCCACGTCAATGCCGCGCGCGGCGATGTCCGTGGCTACGAGAAATTCCAGGCCGGACTGGCGAAACTTGTTCATTACCCGGTCGCGCATGTGCTGGGTCATGTCGCCGTGCAGCCGGTCGGCTTGATAGCCGGCAGCCTCGAGGTGATCCACCAAGTCATCCACCATGCGCTTGGTGTTGCAGAAAATGATGCCCAGCCGCAGGTCATACAAATCAATCAGGCGCGTCAGCAACTCCATCTTGTGTCGGCGGTCCACCTCGTAATAAGCCTGTTCCACGGTAGGCACCGTCATGGCCTTCTGCTCAATCTTCACCGTCTGCGGCTCGTGCGAATATTTTTCAATGAGATCGCGAATCGGCTTGGGCATGGTGGCCGAAAAGAAAACGGTCTGCCGTTCCGGCGGTACGGATTGAAGAATCAATTCGATGTCATCCCGGAAACCCATGTTCAACATGACATCGGCCTCGTCGAGAATCACCATCTTGACCGTTTCCAAACGCAATGTGCCCCGGCGCATGTGATCCATGACGCGGCCCGGCGTGCCGATGACAATTTGCGCGCCCTGTTTCAGGCCGTAAAATTGCCGTTCATAGGATTGCCCGCCGTAAATGGGCAGGGCATTAATGCCCCGTTTGAAAAGGGCGAGCTTGTGGATTTCCTCGGAAACCTGCACGGCCAGTTCGCGGGTGGGGCAAAGGATGAGCACCTGCACTTCGCGCTTGGACGGGTCCACCTTTTCCACAGCGGGAATGCCGAACGCAGCCGTTTTGCCGGACCCCGTATGCGACTGGCCCACGACATCCTTGCCGCCCATGAGCACCGGGATGGCCTCAGCCTGGATGGGTGAAGCCTGTTCAAAGCCAAGTTTATCAATGGCTTGTAGTATTTCAGCGGACAGGCCGAATTCGGAAAATAGTTTAGGTGTCATGCAAAATGTGTTGCCAGTTGAACAAGCTACCGCAATCCAATCCAAAAAGAGAGCTAAATCGTTCCCGCAAACCGGCATAGTTAAGCCTCAAAGCTCATGACCCGCTACCGTTCGGGCGCAGGTGATATTCACCCTTTTTCGGTATTCCTTTAATTCGCGAGATAACTAGAATGCCCGCGTCTCATATCGGTCAAAACAACGGCCCGGTTCGGGAATAAAATTAGCTTTATGAAAAAACTATTCGGTTTGGCTCTAGTCGTCTCCGCGATGTGCACAACACCTTTTGCATATGCGGCGGATGCGCCGGAAGAGCATCACGGCTATCTGGACACGCCCATGTTGCCGGGCACCCCATGGCACGTGCATGACAGCCGGCGTCCGTTGCCGCCGGTGGTTCAACCGGGCCCATTCGTTTCCAGCCCCGCGCCGTCTGATGCCATTGTCCTCTTCAACGGCAAAGATTTATCGCAATGGGCGGACGTTAAAAACAGCACACTGACGAACGATACTTTTAACGTGAAGGTGACGGGACAAATTCACACCAAACAGGAATTTGGGGATTGCCAGTTGCACGTGGAATGGGCCATTCCCGCCAAACCGGATGGCGACTGGAGCGTTTGGGGCAATAGCGGAGTTTTCTTGCTCGGCTTATATGAGGTGCAGATTATCCAGAGCGAGAACAGCTACGCCGACGGCATTACCGGAGCCATCTACGGCCAGACGCCGCCGCTCGTGCGCGCCATGCGGCCCGCAGGTGAATGGCAAAGTTACGACATCATTTTCTACGCGCCCCATTTTGATGCCAATGACAAGCTCGTCGAACCGGCGCGCTTCACCATCTTCCTCAACGGCGTGCTCGTGCAACACAACACCGCCGCACTGGGACCCACACGTTGGCGGGAATTGGCCACGTACGATAATCACGCAACGCACGGACCCGTGACACTGCAATATCATGGGTCGGGCGTGCAGTTCCGCAATATTTGGATTCGCCCGCTTTAAGGCTCATAGCTTTATTTCAAACACAAAAGCCGCGTTCTTATGAACGCGGCTTTAATTTTTACTCGCGAATACCAAAGGCTTTCTCTGGCCCAGGTAAACGAATTGGAGACTTACGGTGATGCGATACCCACGCGATAGAATTTCCCCGGAATGCTGCCAAGTGGTACGGAAACGCTCATGAGCGTGTTTGTCGCGAGGATGGTGCTGCCCAGGTTGATCCACGCGGAACTGTTAAGGTTGGTCGTTGATTGGATTTGGTATGCGACGTTCAGGTACGCATTCCAACTGAGGATAATATTGCCGCTGGAAATTGTGGCAGAATTCAAAACCGGCTTGGGAAGGGTTTGCACGGTCACGTCATCCAAGCCGAAGGCGCCGGGGTCGTTGTTGAAATCAAATTCGAGCTTCGTGCTGGCAGTGGTGGCGGAAATTACAAATTGCATGTTAGTCCAACCCGTCGCGTTCAGATTGTTTCCGACGTACAGCTTTGAGTTATTCCATTTTGCGGAGAATGCGTTATTGGTAGTCACGCCCTGATCGTCGGGAATGCAAGTCAACCAGAAGGATACCAGGTATTGCTGATTGGCTGTGGTGGCCAGGGTTTGCGAGAGTGAGCCGACCGCCGGGTAACCGTTCCAGGCCCATTCCCCAAGATAACCGCCATAACCTCCTGAACGAACAAATTGCGCGTCGGGTTGGCCGGGCAGGGCTTCAGTTCCGGCTACGTCCGCGTCGTCGGCTGCCAGCGCAAAAACCAGGTCGCTGCTGCCCACCAATGTCCAATCCGTGAGATCGCCCGTTTCAAAGCCGCCATTGCCCACGTACAGGTCAAACTGGCGATTTTGGGTCGTGCCAGCCGTGAGATTATTGAACGAGACGTTGCCGCTGGCGTGCGTGATCAAAAAGCTATTTGCGGTCGAGTTGAGGCTGATCGTAACCGTGGTGCTGGCACCCGCATTCAAATTGCCGGTGGTGGAGGAAACTGTGAGCCAGCTGGAAGTGTTGATGAGACTCCAGTTCACGGGCGTCGAGCCAATGTTTTTCAGCGTGTAAATCTGGGAAGTTACCGTGAATGGTCCGCCGCCGGGTCCGAAAGAGGTAAAGCCGAGCGACGATGTAACGCGCAGGGTTTCAGACGGGGGAGCGAGCAGTGCGGTTATGAGATTACCGCCGTTGGGTGTGCCCAAACCGGTGCACAGGTCATAGCCGGTCGTAGCCCAATATTTGCCGGGGCTGGTGCTATTGGTATTGCAGCCGGTGGTGATGTCATGAAAACAGGACTGGTAGCTGGTGCTCTTGGCAATCGCGTACAGCGCCGGATTGGCGAAGCCGATGGTAGGCTGGCTGTTCGCGACAGCCTGCTGGTTGGCCAGCGCCAATAACCCCGCCCACAGCGGTGCTGCCAGGCTGGTGCCGCCCTCTGCGAAGTCAGATGATGATCCAATGAGATCGTTACCCCACACGATATTGATGTTATTGGCCACGGCAGCGACGTCCGGCAGGTTGCGCTTGGTGGTGGAGCCTTGGTTGGCGGTCATGCTGATGCCCTGTTGCCAGGTCGGCATGCCATAGGTGAGACTGACGCCGCCGCCCGATGCTGTTTCAGGCGTGTAACCCGCCAGAATATCGACTGAAGCTGGCGTGAGCCAGGTGGTTTCCGATGACCATGCTCCTGCCGAACTCATCGTCAAGGTGGTACCACCCACAACTGTGACGTAGGGATTATCGGCCGGTGTATCAATGACTCCCGGATACGCTCCGGCATCACCACTGGCCAGAAAGAAGCTCTGACCTTGCGCGGCGTATTGTTGGAATATTTGCACCGTCGAAAGATTAATGTCGAACCCATAGGAACAACTGAGTTGCTTGGCCAGGTTATCCGTGGCCATGCGATTGAGCACGTCGTTGATTTGGGCGGTGGTTGCGGCGCTCTGAATATAATTTGTTCCCAAGGGCGGCACATCCTGCGGCGTGGGACCTTCATAGACCAGCACGCTGTTCAAGCCCGGTGCCATGGCAATCGCCATTTCAATATCTCCCGTGACCTCGATGGCATAATCCAGGTAGCCAGGGTAGGTAAGGTAATCAGCACTTGAACTGTCGCCGAT
>Ga0265327_10001088_pt1 | contig 37825 bp, 30 predicted proteins | sample 41621metaG_FD_202089 | JGI IMG/M metagenome (GOLD analysis project Ga0265327, IMG submission 202089) | Rhizosphere microbial communities from Carex aquatilis grown in University of Washington, Seatle, WA, United States - 4-16-21 metaG | ecosystem: Host-associated > Plants > Roots > Rhizosphere...
CGAAGATCAGAGCGCGTCCCCGGACACTTCCCCCATCGTCGCCCGCCTCCGCTGCGCGTCGGCATTGGCGACACTTCCCCCGCAAGCGGGGGAAGAGGTGGCAGCCACAAGCTCCGTCGCTCTAAGCCGCAACGACGATCCCCTCTTCCCCCGCGACCAGCGGGAGTGGGGGAAGTGTCGCCAAAGCGTAGCGGGCGACGATGGGGGTGCGTAACACGGTGCGCCAGCGGCTCCGCAATCGGACGCCGGCGCCGACGCCGCGCTTTGTCCTCGACGATCAGAGCGCGTCCCCGGATACTTCCCCCATCGTCGCCCGCCTCCGCTCCGCTACGGCATTGGCGACACTTCCCCCGCAAGCGGGGGAAGAGGTGGGTCCACGAACCTCACGAGGGGGGCCGCGTGCGAAATGGGGGACGGCGGTGTTTCACGTGAAACGGTCCCCAGGCGGGCGCACGGCTGTCCCCAGTGTTTCACGTGAAACACCGTCGCACCGCCTCGACCCTCAACCGCGCTTCCTATATGTACCGCTGACGCCGGGACGCCTGGCGACAACCCTCAGCGCGGACCTGAAGTGACCCAGTCCTGGGATGTGATCGTGATTGGCGGCGGGCACGCCGGATGTGAGGCGGCCGCCGCGGCCGCCCGCTTCGGCGCGTCCACCCTGCTGATCACCCACAAGCTGGAAACCCTGGGCGAGATGTCCTGCAACCCGGCCATCGGCGGCCTGGGCAAGGGCCATCTGGTGCGCGAAATCGACGCCCTGGACGGGCTGATGGGCCGCCTGGCCGACCAGGCCGGCATCCAGTTCCGCTTGCTCAACCGCTCCAAGGGCCCGGCCGTGCGCGGCCCGCGGGCCCAGATCGACCGCGCCCTCTACCGCGCCGCCATGCGCAAGGCCCTGGACGCACAGGACAATCTGACCCTGCACGCCGAGGCGGCGGAGGACCTGATCGTCGAGGACGGCCGGGTGGTCGGGGTGGTGGGCGCCAGCGGCCAGGCCTTCCGCGCCGCCGCCGTGGTGCTGACCACCGGCACCTTCCTCAAGGGCGTGATCCACCGGGGCGATCAGCGCATCCCCGCCGGCCGGGTCGGCGACGCCCCGGCCATCGGCCTGTCGGACCGCCTCTACGCCAGCGGCCTGCGCATGGGCCGGCTGAAGACCGGCACGCCGGCGCGCCTCGACGGCCGCACCATTGCCTGGTCGGGGCTGGAGATGCAGCCGGGCGACGACCCGCCCACGGCCTTCTCGTTCCTGACCGGCGCCATCGCCACGCCGCAAGTGGAATGCGGAGTCACATACACCACCGCCGAGACCCACAGGATCATCGCCGAAAGGCTCGGGGAATCCGCCGTCTACGGCGGAAAGGTCACCGGCGTCGGACCCCGCTATTGCCCCTCCATTGAGGACAAGGTGGTGCGCTTCGCCGACCGCTCCAGCCATCAGATCTTCCTGGAGCCCGAGGGCCTGGACGACCCGACCGTCTATCCCAACGGCATTTCCACCTCGGTCTCGGAAGAGACCCAGGACCTCTTCCTGCGCACCATCCCCGGTCTCGAGCAGGTGAAGGTGTTCCGCTACGGCTACGCCATCGAATACGACTACGTCGATCCGCGCGAGCTCGGCCCCTCGCTGGAGGTCAAGCGCCTGCCCGGCCTCTACCTGGCCGGCCAGATCAACGGCACCACGGGCTATGAGGAAGCCGGCGCTCAGGGCCTGGTGGCCGGCCTCAACGCCGCCCGCGCCGCCTCGGGCGCCGAGGCCGCCAGCTTCGCCCGCGACGAGGCCTATATCGGCGTGATGATCGACGACCTGGTCACCCGGGGCGTCACCGAGCCCTACCGCATGTTCACCAGCCGGGCCGAGTTCCGCCTGCGCCTGCGCGCCGACAACGCCGACCAGCGCCTCACGGCGCGCGGCGTCGCCCTGGGCTGCGTCGGGTCCGGGCGCGCCGCCGCCTGGGCCGACAAGGCCCGCACGCTGGAGATGGCCCGCGCCCGCGCCGCCGAGCTGACCCTCACCCCGGCCGAGGCCACGCGCGCCGGCTTCAAGGTCAACGCCGACGGCCAGCGCCGCGACCTGGTCCAGCTGCTGGCCTATCGCGACATAGATTTCCCAGCGCTTTCAAGGGTTTGGCCCGAAATCGCCGACTGGCCCGCGGTGGCCCGCGAACAGCTCGAGATCGACGCCGCCTATCACGGCTACCTCGATCGCCAGGACGCCGACGTCGAGCTCTTCCGGCGCGACGAGAACCTCGCCCTGCCGGCCGACCTGGACTATGCCGCCCTCGGCGGATTGTCCAATGAAGTCAAGGAGAAGCTGGCCGCCGTCCGGCCCCGCACCCTGGGCCAGGCCGCCCGTATCGAAGGCGTCACTCCCGGCGCGCTCACCGCCCTGCTCGCCCATGTCCGCCGCGCCCGCGCTGCTTGATCCCGCCGAGTCCCCTGGCCCGATGGCGCTGGACGCCGGCCAGTTCGCGACCCTCGCCGTCGCGACCCCCGCCCAGATGGCGGACCTGGAGCGTTTCCAGGCCCTGCTGCGCGACTGGAACGACCGCATCAACCTGGTCGGGGCCTCGACCCTCGACGCCTTCTGGTCGCGCCACGCCTGGGACAGCGCCCAGCTGCTGCGGCTGGCGCCGGACGCCCTGACCTGGGCCGACCTCGGCGCCGGCGCGGGCTTTCCGGGCCTGGTGCTGGCGGTGATGCTCAAGGGCCGGCCGGACGCCCGCGTCCACCTGGTGGAGAGCATGGCCAAGCGCTGCCGGTTTCTCTCCGAGATCGTGGCGGCCCTGGACCTGCCCGCCCAGGTCCACAACGCCCGGGCCGAGGACGTCAAGCTCAAGGTCGACGTGGTCACCGCCCGCGCCGTGGCCCCCCTCGCCCGCCTGCTCGGCTACGCCCAGCCGTATTTCACCCGCGGCGCGCGCGGCCTGTTCCTCAAGGGCCAGGACGCCGAGGCGGAAATCGCCGAAGCGCGGCAAGCTTGGCGGTTTGACGTCGACGTCAAGCCCAGCCTGAGCGATCCTAGGGGCCGCATCCTCTCCATCGAAAGGCTGTCCCGTGCCTAAGGCGATCAAGACCCTGCGCGTGCTGGCCGTCGCCAACCAGAAGGGCGGGGTCGGCAAGACCACCACGGCCATCAACATGTGCGCCGCCCTGGCCGCCGTGGGCGAGAAGGTGCTCCTGATCGACGCCGATCCGCAAGGCAACGCCTCCACCGGCCTCGGCATCCCGCGCCACATGCGGCGCAAGACCCTCTACGACGTGCTGATGGACGGCGTGCCGATCGCCGAGGCCATGGTCGAGACCGACCTGCCGGGCCTGAAGCTGTTGTCCTCCGACCCGGACCTCTCCGGCGTCGAGCTGGAGCTGGGCCAGACTCCCCGCCGCTCGTTCAAGCTCAAGGACGCCATCGCCGCCCTGCGCGCCGAGGGCCAGTTCAGCTACGTCCTCATCGACTGTCCGCCGTCCCTGAACCTCTTGACCATCAACGCCATGACGGCCGCCGACGCCGTGCTGGTGCCCATGCAGTGCGAGTTCTTCGCCCTGGAGGGCCTGACCCAGCTCATGCGCACCGTCGAGCTGGTCAAGGGCAGCCTCAATCCGGCCCTGCAGATCCAGGGCGTGGTGCTGACCATGTACGATCGCCGCAACAGCCTCTCGGCCCAGGTGGCCAAGGACGTGCGCGCGCACTTCGGGGACAAGGTCTACGAGACCATCATCCCCCGCAACGTCAGGGTTTCCGAGGCGCCGTCCTTCGGCAAGCCGGCCCTGATCTACGACCTCAAATGCGCGGGCAGCCAGGCCTACCTGAAGCTGGCCCGCGAACTGGTGACCCGCGAGCGCACCGAGCGCGCGGCCACCGCCTAAGACTTCTGGAGACTGAAGAGCATGGCCGAAAGCCGACGGGGACTGGGGCGCGGGCTGTCCGCCCTGCTCGACGAGGTGGAGGCGGCCCCCGCCCCCGCCACGCCCGAGGCGCGCGCGGCCTCCGGCGCCCAGGACGTGCCCATCGAGCTGATCCGGCGCAATCCGGACCAGCCGCGGCGCGTCTTCAACCAGTCCGACCTCGACGAACTGGCGGATTCCGTTCGCGAAAAGGGCGTCATCCAGCCGATCCTGGTGCGCGCCCTGCCCGACGCCCCCGGCGAATACCAGATCGTCGCCGGCGAGCGCCGCTGGCGCGCCGCCCAGCTGGCCGGCCTGCACGCCGTGCCGGTGCTGGTGCGTGAGCTGAACGACCTCGAGGTCATGGAGATCGCCCTGATCGAGAACGTCCAGCGCGCCGACCTGAGCGCCCTGGAAGAGGCCCAGGCCTACCAGGCCATGGTCCAGAAGTTCTCGCGCACCCAGGAGACCGTGGCCAAGATGGTCGGCAAGAGCCGCAGCCACGTGGCCAACACCATGCGCCTGCTGCGCCTGCCCGCGCCGGTGCTGGAACACCTGGAGGCCGGCCGCCTCACCGCCGGCCACGCCCGCGCCCTGCTCGACATCGACGGCGCCGAGGACATCGCCCGCCAGATCGTCGACAAGGGCCTCAACGTCCGCCAGACCGAGGCCCTGGCCCGCAAGGCGTCCGACGCCGCCACCCCGGGCAAGGCCTCCGCCCCGCGCAAGACCCGCGGCAAGGACGCCGACACCCGCGCCCTGGAGGCCGACCTGGCCGAGGTGCTGGGCCTGGACGTGGAGATCCGCGACGCCGGCGGCGCCGGCGAGCTGCGCATCCAGTACGCCACCCTCGAACAGCTCGACGACCTCTGCCGCCGCCTCACCCGCGCCGCGCCCGGGGCCTGAGGGCGGTCAGCCCGCGGTCGTCAGCCGCTTTCGCAGGAAGTGGCGCTCGTGCCCGGGCGGGCAGTCGGCCAGGGTCCCGAACACCTCGTAGCCCTGGCGCTCGTAGAACGGCCGGGCCTGGAAGCTGAAGGTGTCCAGGAAGACCCCGACGCAGCCGCGCTCGACCCCATAGGCCTCCGCGGCGGCCAGCAGGCGCTGGCCGTGGCCCCGGCCGCGCGCCACGCCCGAGACCCACAGGCTGTCGATCTGCAGCCAGCCGCCCCAGATGAAGCCCAGCAGCCCGCCCAAGACCTCGCCCCGCTCGGACCGCAGCACGAAGTTGGCCGGGAAGTAGCCTGGCAGGCCGGTGGCGGCGATGTTGTGGTGGTTGACCCCGTCCTCGATGAACTGGCGCGCCCCCTCGTCGACGAAGGGTTCGAAGTCGATCCTCAGGGCGTCCATGCTCAAACCTTTCCGTCGTCTTCGGCCCGCCCCGCCGGCCGCAGCGCCATCTCGACCGCGACCACGTCGCCGGCCGTGACGTTGGTCCTGCGCCGCACCGCCGCCTTCAGGGGCAGCAGGTAGGTCTCGTCCTTGGGGAACAGGGCCGTGTAGAAGGTCACGCCGCCCAGCGTCGCATCCACCGGGATCATCCCCCAGCCATAGGTCACGGCCCGCGCCAGGCGGCGGATCTCGGCCGCGTGGTCCGCCGGCAGGGGGGCGTAGAAGAACGGCGAGGGCCCGCGCCAATAGATCACCTCGGCTTCGAAGGCGAACCGGTGCAGGGGCTCCGCGCCGCCGTGGGTCACGCCCGCGCCGCCTCCGCCGCATCCGCCGCCTTCTGGGCCGCCGCGGCCGCCGCCATCATCTTCTCGAAGCTGCCGTTGCGGATCATCTCGCGCCGCTCCTCCAGCCCCCGGTGCAGCTCGGCCAGGACCCGGGCGGCGTGTCCGTTGGTCTGGATCGCGGCCCAATAGGCGGCCACGTTCGCCGCCTTGGGGATCGGGTTCTCCATCGCCGTGGCCGGCAGCACGTTCTCGACCAGGAACAGGCCGGGGACCAGGGCGCAGTCGGCCAGGGTCAGGCGCCCGCCCCAGGCGAAGCCGTCCCGCCCGATCATCCGGTCCAGCGCCTTGACGTTGCGCGTCACCTGGCCGCCCAGCAGCTCGATGACTCCCTCGTTGCGCGTCGCCGCCCGGGTCTGGCCCGACAGCATGAACATGTTGTTCATCAGATAGATGTCGCCCACCCGCGCCAGGGTGCGGATGTGCGCGCTCTCGCGCGGCGTGGCCCCCAGCAGGGACGGGGTCGGATAGACCTCTTCCAGATATTCGGCGATCACCTCGGACTCCGGCATCATGTCGCCGTCGATGTCGAGCACCGGGATGCGGCCGATGGGGAACTGTTCCCGGAACTTCGGCGTGCCGAAGGTCGCCGGCCGCTCCAGCACGATGTCGCCGATCCCCTTGGCGTAGATCTGCAGGCGCACCCGCGCCGAATAGGGGCTCAGGTCCCCGGAATAGAGCTTCATCATCGCCTGGCGTTCCCTTGCGCGGGGTCTTGTCTGGTCCCGCCCCCGACCTTCCCCAAGGTCGGCCGCCGACACAAGCGCCAAACGGGCGCCGCCGCGGCCGAGGGCCCGTGCGTGCAATTGCGCGCGCCGCGACGTATCGCATAGTGGCGTTCAACGAAAGGTGGGCGCGAAGAAGGGCGGACACATGGGCTTAGGGTCGTACGGCTACGACTTCGGTCGCCGCTTCGGCGCCGAGGCCACCCATGCGCCGGCCCTGGTCTCCGGCGCCCTCAGGAAGACCGAGATCGCGGTCACCTACCTGCGCCAGGAGACGCCGACCTTCGCCCTCTCCGAGCCCCAGCCGCGCGAGGACGCGGTGCTGCTCAGCATGGGGTTCCAGGATTTCCTCGACTACCAGCTCTGGGAGGACGACCGCCCGGTCCGAACGGCCCCCGTCCGCGCCCCGCAGATCACCCTCTACGACCTGCGCGCCGCCCCCTACATCTATGTCAACAACCCCATGGTGGGCCTGCACTTCCACCTGCCCCGCAGCGCCTTCGACAGCCTGGCGGACGACAGCGGCGCGCCGCGCATCGGCGAGCTCGACTATCCGCACGGCTGGGGGGTGGACGACCCGGTGATCCATCACCTGGGCCAGGCCATCCTGCCGGCGTTTCGCCATCCCGCGGACGCCAGCCGCCTGTTCGTCGACCATGTCACCCTGGCCGTCTGCAGCCATGTCGCCCATACCTATGGCGGCCTGCGCACCGCGGTCCCCGCGCGCGGCGGCCTCGCGCCCTGGCAGGAGCGGCGGGCCACCGAGCTGCTGGCGGCCAAGCTGGACGGCGACATCTCGCACGGCGAGATCGCGCGCGAATGCGGCCTCTCGCCGGGCCACTTCGCCCGGGCGTTCCGGACCACCACGGGCGTTCCGCCCCATCGCTGGCTGCTGGCCCGCCGGATCGACAAGGCCAAGGCCCTGCTGCGCGACACACGCGAGCCCCTGGCCGATATCGCTATCGCCTGCGGCTTCGCCGACCAGAGCCACTTCACGCGCACCTTCACCCGCGTCGTCGGCCTGCCGCCGGGCGCCTGGCGGCGAAACACGCGGTCCTGAACCCCGCCCCTACTGCCGCTCCCGGAACGAGATCGGATAGGCGCCGTTGCGCAGCACCAGCATGGGATCGGCGGCCTCGACGCCGGGATGCGGCTGGCCGGGCAGGAACAGCAGGGTGCGCTGCGCCGTCTCGGGGTCGGCGGGGGGGCGGGTCAGGGTGAAGGTCCCCAGCTTGACCAGCCGCCGGCTGTCCGGCCAGGCGACGGAGGGGTCGTCGACCCTGTCGCCCGCCTCGGCGATCTGGGCATACCAGTCGAACGTCACCGGCCCCTGGGCCACCCGCCGGGCGATCTCATCGTGCAGATAGGCGCCGCCGGCCGCCTTGCGCTCGGCGTCCGTCAGGTAGCGCTCGCCGGCCCGGGGGACGAAGCGATAGCGCACGAACACCGACTGGCCCCGGACGTTGGTGAACTTGACCGCATTGATCCCGAAATAGGTCGCCTGGGCGAACGAGGCCGGATAGGTGCGGCTGGCCAGGAACTGCGCCGCGTGCGGGTGGGCGGCCAGGAAGGTCTCGGCCGCATTCGGGTGCGGCGCGTCCGGCCCGCTGGCCGGCAGGGCGCGCAGGAAGACGGCGAACTCGTCGAAGGTGGCGGTGATGAAGTCCCTGTGCTGGTTGGCCTCGATGTCGAAGTCGTCGCCATCGGCGGCCTTGATCTTCACCCCGAAACCGGCCGGCGAAGCGGCCACGTCGTTGTCCGGCAGATCCGGCAGCCCCGCGAACAGCGAGAACCGCGCCAGGATCGGCAGCTCGCCGCCCGCGAAGATCGGCTCCCTGGTCAGGGCCGCGGCGCCCCGGTCGGGGGTGAACGTCCCCTCGAACATCACCCCCTTGGTGTGCACGGCGCGGGCGTGATGCTCGCCAAAGGCCGTGTGCAGCGCCGCCACCATGCTGGCCGGCGTCTCGCGCGGAGCGTCGGCGGCGAGGGCGGCCGGGCCGGCGGCCAGGGAGGCGGCCAGGGCGAAGAGGGCGGGGGTGTGGAGCAGGTGTCGCGGGCGCATGGGAACCTTCGAGATCTGACGAGAGACCCCGATTGTCCCTGCCCCGCCCCCGCCGTCTTGCCGCCGCCCTACATGGGTTTTCCATTTCGATCGGAAGACCGGGGCGGGTCGGGGACCCTCAACCTCGCCGGAGAGTGGGCATTCTCAAGGTCAGAGAAGGGTGGCGAACAGACATTGGCCGACGAGCTAGCCGGGGCTATCTTTCACCAGCAGCAGGGGGGCGTTTACGGGGATGGCTGAGCCAAGGCCAACCTTCTTCGAAGGCAATATGCTTGTAGTCGCCCACCTCTTTCGGGGGCTTTCTGTTCTTTGCCTTGTGGTCGCACTTCTGGCCTTCGTCATCGACCTGATCGCCTTCGCGAGGCAATCAGATTTCCGCTTCCTGGCGCCGCTGGCCGGGGGCATAGCAGCGTTGTCTGCGATCTGTGGCCTCTTCATATGGGGATCGACTGCCTTCATCAGAGCCTTGGGCCGCCAAGTCCAGCAGAGCGGCCCCTGGTAATCGGCCGCGCGCAACTTCCGAGTTGCGTCGGAAGCGGACATTGCTCTGAACCCCGGAACCGGACCATCGCTCAGCGTTGACCCCGCTGCGAATCCTGCGCCTCTTGTCCGCGTGCGCCGCCGCTCCAGACCCCCGGCCCGAGCCTTCGAACTCCCCGCCCGCACCGCCCAGGCCCACCGTATCAACGGTGATTTACGGAGATTTTGGCGGGGATTCGCGACCTCGGCCGCGCGCCTTCCCCGCCCTCTAAAGCCCCAGCCGCCGGGCCTTGCCGGCGATGGTCAGGGCCAGGCGTTCGGCGATCAGGCGGTCGGGGCTGCCGGTCTGCTTGCAGGCCAGGTCGGCGGCCAGGATGTCGGCCTGCACCGCGTCCAGGTCCTTCAGCGACCAGCTCCGCGCCTGGCGCAGGAACTCGCGCTCGGCCTTCCAGAACACGCCGGAGGCCTTGGCCGCCTCCTGCAGCCCGGCGCCGGCCTGGTGCAGGGTCAGGGTGCGGCGCAGCTTGGCCAGGTGCATGCCGATGGCGCGCACGGCGGCGGGCCCCGCCTCCCCTTCCTGGGCGGCGCGGCGCAGGCCGGCGTGGGCGGCGGCCAGGCGTCCGCCGAAGGCGTCCTGGGCGGCGTCCAGCAGCGAGGCCTCCGGCTCGACGCCCAGAAAGTCCTGCAGGTCGGCGGCCTTGGCGATGCGGCCGGAGCCCGGGCCGAGGTAGAGGGCCAGCCGCTCGATCTCGCTGCGCGCCACGCCGCGCTCCTTGGGCAGGCGCGAGACGAACAGGTCCAGGGCGTCGGCCTCGATGCCCACCTTGTCGGCGTTCAGGGCCTCGCGGGTCAGGCGCGCCAGGTCCCCCGGCTCGTCCTCGTAGCAGGGGATGACCACTGCGCCGGCGGCCTTCTCGCCCACCTTGCGCACCTGGGAATCGCGGCCCAGGGCCCCGGCCTCGATCAGGAAGAAGGCGTCGGGGTTCAGCTCGCCCGCGGCGTGGGCGGCCAGGGCTTCGGCGGCGGCGCGGTCGGCGGCGACCTTCTCGCCCGACAGGCGCAGGCGCACCAGGCGCCGCCCGCCCATCATCGAGATGGCCTGCAGCTCGCCCTCCAGCTTGCCCGCCTCCCCGTCCAGGTCGGCCTCGGTGAGCAGGGCGCAGTCGAAGGGGTCGTCCGGGCGGGCGGTGACGACGCCGGCCAGGGCCTGGGCGCGCTCGCGCACCACGCCGATGTCGCGGCCATAGATCACCGCCACGCGGATGGCCGGGTCGGGCGTCTTCAGGAACCGCTCGATGTCGGGCCGCCGGCTGAGGATCATCCGGCCGCTCCGTCAGGTCCCGCCGGCGGCGCCGCGCTTGGCCAGCCACGCGGCCAGGTCCAGGCGGATGCGGCGGGCGGCGTCCGAGGCGGCGCGCGCCTGGGTGTCCTGGCGCGCGGCAATGCCGGCGTAGGGCTGGCTGGCGGCGTCATAGCTGGCCTGGCTGGTCACCTCGCCGGTCAGGGCGACCTTGCCTGTCGCCGCGTCGGTGAGGGTGTAGCGCACCGTCAGCTCCACCTCGTAGCGCTCGGCGGTGTTGTCCTGGCGCAGGCCGCGCGGGTCGCGGGTCTGGCTGAGGTCGAGGTTCAGCCGCCAGGCCGGCGGGCTCGACTTGTCGTGGGCCAGCTCGTCGTCCAGGTCCTCGCGCAGCAGGAAGCCGACCCGCCCCTCCGGCGAGATCACCTGGATGGACGACAGGCCCGAGGAAACCCCCGGCGTCCCATAGAGGGGGGTGAAGCCGCAGCCGGCCAGGGCGACGGCGGCCGCGAGGCTCGACGCGCCGACAACAATGGAACGGCCCTTCTCCCCTTGCGGGAGAAGGTGTCGGCAAAGCCGACGGATGAGGGGTCGGGCAGCCTTGATGATTGTCCTGCTCCCAAAAACCTTGCCGAACACGGTAAGCGAACGTCGGTTCATTTATCGTGCCTCGAATTCAGACGCGCCGTCGACCCCTCATCCGACCCGCTGCGCGGGCCACCTTCTCCCGCAAGGGAAGAAGGACGACATCGGAGCGAAGCCCTACCCCGCCACCAGGTTGACGATGCGGTCCTTGACCACGATCACCTTGCGGATGGTAAGGCCTTCCAGCCGCTGCGCAATCTCCGCGTCGGCCAGGACCAGCTTCTCCACCTCGGCCTCGCTGGCGCCGGCCGGGGCGCGAATCTCGCCGCGGCGCTTGCCGTTGATCTGCACCGGCAGGACCTTCTCGTCGTCCTGGGTCAGGGCCGGGTCGAACGCCGGCCACGGCGCGACGGCCACGAGCCCCGTCTCGCCCAGGCGCTGCCAGCATTCCTCGGCCAGGTGCGGGGCGTAGGGCGCGATCAGGCGTGCCAGGGCCGACAGCGCCTCGCGCCGCGCCTCCAGACCGGCCGCGGACGCGCCCTGGGCCGGCAAGGTCTTGAAGGCGTTCACGAATTCGTACAGTCGCGCGACGGCGCTGTTGAACCGGAAGCCGTCGATGCCCTCGGTCACCGCCTTGATGGTGCGGTGGGTGGTCTTGCGCAGGGCCAGGGCCGCGTCCGCGTCGTCGGCGTCGGACGCCGTCGCCTCTCCTTGCGCGTCGAACTCGTTCCAGATGCGGTTGATCAGGCGCCAGGCGCCCTCGATGCCGCCGCTGGTCCACTGCACGTCCCGGTCGGGCGGGGAATCGGACAGCACGAACAGGCGGGCGGCGTCGACGCCATAGGCGTCGGCGATGTCGGCCGGGGCCACCACGTTGCGCTTGGACTTGGACATCTTCTCGATGTCGCCGATCACCAGGGCCTCGCCGGTCTCGGCGATCACCGCCCGGCGGGTCTGGCCCTCGCTGATCACCTCCACCGCCCCGGCGTCCACCCACTCGCCGTTCTGGCGGCGATAGGTCTCGTGGGTGACCATGCCCTGCGTGTAGAGGCCGGTGAACGGCTCGCTGACGCTCAGCAGCCCCTCGTCGCGCAGGGCGCGGGTGATGAAGCGGGCGTACAGCAGGTGCAGCACGGCGTGCTCGACGCCGCCGATGTACTGGTCCACCGGCATCCAGTAGTCGGCCGCCGCCTTGTCCACCGGCTCGCTGGCCTTGGGATTGGCGTAGCGGGCGAAGTACCAGGACGAGTCCACGAAGGTGTCCAGGGTGTCGGTGTCGCGCTCGGCCGGGCCGCCGCAGGTCGGGCAGGTGGTGGCCTTGAACGTCGGGTGCCGCGCCAGGGCGTTGCCCGGCTTGGAGAAGTCCATGCCGGTGGGCAGGCGCACGGGCAGCTGGTCCTCGGGCACGCCCACCACGCCGCACTTGGCGCAATGCACCACCGGGATCGGGCAGCCCCAGCCGCGCTGGCGCGCCACGCCCCAGTCGCGCAGGCGATAGACGGTGGCGCCCTCGCCCTGGCCCTGGGCCTCGATGCGGGCGATGGCGGCGGCCTTGGCGGCCTCGATCTCCAGCCCGTCCAGGAATCCGGAGTTGAAGATCCGGCCCGGGCCCACATAGGCCTCGTCGCCCACCGCGAAGGTGGCCGGGTCGGCGCCCGGCGGCAGCACCACCGGCTTCACCGGCAGGCCGTACTTGCGCACGAAGTCCAGGTCGCGCTGGTCGTGGGCCGGGCAGCCGAAGATGGCGCCGGTGCCGTAGTCCATGAGGATGAAGTTCGCCACCCACACCGGCAGCTTCCAGTCCGGGTCAAAGGGATGGCTCACCGTCAGGCCGGTGTCGTAGCCCAGCTTCTCGGCCGACTCGATCTCGGCCTCCGAGGTTCCGCCCTTGCGGCATTCGGCGATGAAGGCGGCGGCCTTGGGGTCGGCGGCGGCCAGGCGCTCGGCCAGGGGGTGGTCGGGCGAGACGGCCACGAAGCTGGCCCCGAACAGGGTGTCGGGCCGGGTGGTGTAGATCGGCAGGCCGTCCTCGAAGCCCTCCGGGGCTGCGCCGGCGAAGGCGAAGCTCATCTTCAGGCCCTGGGACTTGCCGATCCAGTTCTCCTGCATGACCCGGACCTTCTCGGGCCAGCGGTCCAGGGTCTTCAGCCCTTCCAGCAGCTCGTCGGCGTACTGGGTGATGCGCAGGAACCACTGGTTCAGCTTCTTGCGCTCGACCGTGGCGCCGGATCGCCAGCCCTTGCCGTCGATGACCTGCTCGTTGGCCAGCACGGTCATGTCCACCGGGTCCCAGTTGACCAGGCCTTCCTTGCGATAGACCAGGCCGCGCTTCCACAGGCGCAGGAACAGGGCCTGCTGCTGGCCGTAGTACTCCGGATCGCAGGTGGCGAATTCGCGCGACCAGTCGATGGAGACGCCCAGCCGCTGCAGCTCCTCGCGCATCACCGCGATGTTGTCATAGGTCCAGGCGGCCGGGTCGACGCCGCGCTCGGCCGCCGCGTTCTCGGCCGGCAGGCCGAAGGCGTCCCAGCCCATGGGGTGCAGGACGTTGTAGCCCCGGGCCCGCTTGAAGCGCGCCACCACGTCGCCCATCGCATAGTTGCGCGCGTGGCCGACGTGCAGGCGCCCCGACGGATAGGGGAACATCTCCATGACGAAGTACTTGGGCCGGTCCGACGCCTCGCTGGCGCGGAAGACGTCGGCGTCGGCCCAGGCCTTGCGCCATTTGGGCTCGGAGTCTTTGGGATTGTAGCGGGCCATGTGCTGACGGCTCTTAGAGTGCGAAGGGTCGAAGGGGAATGGCTTCGAACGCGCCCAAGAGGGTTTTGGACGCGTTCCGGGCGGAGCGCGCCTTCAGATCACGGATGGATCGGCGCGCTAGCCGCGGATGTTCGAAAGTCGAAGCTGCCGCGCCTTGGTGAGGATGGCGTTCTCGATGTCGGTCGCCGTCTGGCTGGCCGTGGGCGAGGCCACCCAGCCGCCGGCGCCGTTGGAGATTTCCTTGAACACGGTGACGTTCAGGCCGTCGGCGCGCAGGCGCGAATCCAGGATGTAGACGGTGCACTTGAAGCGCTCGTCCGGCTTTTCCGGGTTCACGTACCAGTCGGTGATCACCACGCCGCCGAACGGATCGGCGGACTGCAGCGGCATGAACGCCAGGGTGTCCAGGGTCGCGCGCCACAGGTAGCCGTTGACGCCGATTGTCGCCGGCGCGCTTGCGCGTCCGTTACGCTCGTTCAGGGGATTGGCCGTCTTGCCGCCGCACGCCGCGAGGCCGACCAGACCCAGGGCCATCACCCCGATCATCGCACCACGCTTCAAGGTCCCGCGCTCAAACGGCATGCTTGTCGGCTCCACACGTATTTTCGGTCGCGACACTATGCACGACGCTGCTCGCCCCCGGGAAGACGCGTCTATATCATCAAGCAACCGTCGCCAAACAGGAATCGCGTTGCGGACTCGCCACAGGGCGCGGTCCATTGCGGCGCCGGCGCCCAAAGTCGGGGTCGGCGCCTTGACGTTCGCTGTCACGCGCCCTTAATCGAATTGAGCTTAGATCGGCATTCCCCCTTTTGTGGGGGTGAATGTCGGGGCGTGAGGGGCAGTTGGGTGGCGATGGCGCCGGTGAAGTCTAGCGTAGCGGCCTGTGTGGCGCTCGCCCTCGTGGCGATCGCGACGGGCGCGCATGCGCAGCAGAGCCGTCCGCGCGCCGATTCCGTCGACGCCTTCGCCGCCCAACCCACCACCAGCACCAACCCCACCGCGCCGCACCGCACGCTGCAATGGGACGCCAAGACGGGCCGCTGGGGCCTGTCTCTGGACATGACCCAGCGCACCGACCGCGACATGCAGTGGAAGGACGTGGCGCCGGGGGTCTACTACCGCGCCACGCCGCGCCTGCGGGTCGGGGCCGGGGTGTCGCTGAGCAACGACTCGGTGGAAACCCCCGCCACCAAGATCCAGCCCCAGCCCGCCGCCCCGCGCGTGCGCCTGGAAACGACCTTCAAGTTCTAACCCAAAAGCCCATCTATCGCAGCGATTCCAATGACTTGCGTCATGGGAAGCCGCTTCGCCGTGGCCGCGTTCACGCCCCCCAGCGCATAGGCCGCCCCGCCCGCCGCCCTCGCCAGCCCCGCCAGCCTCAGCGTCCCCAGCGCCCGCCCCGCCGCCGATGGGCTGCGGCTGGGGAACACCGGCGAGATCACCACCGCCTGGGCGCCGGCCCGCCGCGCCGCCAGCACCGCTGGCCGGTCATGCGCCGCCGCCGTCACCAGCCACCCCGGCCGCGCCCGCCGCAGCCGCCCGGCCTGGCCGGCCAGCCGCTGTGGCAGGTGAACCCCGTCCGCCGCCAGCGCGGCCGCCAGCCTGGCGTCCGCCCCGACCAGGAACACCAGCCTCCGCCGCCGGGCGATGGCCCGCAGCCGCCGGCCCTGCTCCGCCGCATCCGCCGCTCCGAACGCCCGGAACACCACCCCGGCCCCCGCCGGCAGCCGCGCCAAAACCGATTCCGGGTCGGGTGTCCGCACTGGGTCGGTGAAGAAAAGCAGGGCTGGCAGTTGCTTTGCGGCCCGGCTGCGACGATTTAGCCTCCGCGCCGTGCGCCAGAGGCTGGAAAGGCTTTCCCCGCTCAATGACCGCCCCCTTCGACCCCGCCGCCGCCCGCGCCGAGATCCTGGCCCGCATCGCCGCCGCGGCGAGGGCCGCCGGCCGCGACCCGGCCTCGGTGACCCTGACGGCGGTCTCCAAGCAGCAGCCGTGGGAGGCCGTGGCGCCGGTGCTGGCGGCGGGCCAGCGGGTGTTCGGCGAGAACCGGGTGCAGGAGGCCGCCGAGCGCTGGGCGGACAGGCGCGAGGGGCTGGAGCTGCGCCTGATCGGCCCCCTGCAGACCAACAAGGTCCGCGACGCCCTGGCCCTGTTCGACGTCGTCGAGACCCTCGACCGCGAACGCCTGGCCCACGTCCTGGCCGATGAGATCCAGCGCGCCGGCCGCGCCCCGCGCCTGCTGGTCCAGGTCAACACCGGCGAGGAGCCGCAGAAGGCCGGCGTCGCCCCCCGCGAGGCGGACGCCTTCATCGCCCGCTGCCGGGGCGAGTTCGGCCTGACCGTCGAGGGGCTGATGTGCATTCCGCCGGAGGCCGAGCCGCCCGGCCCGCACTTCGCCCTGCTGGCCAAGATCGCGGCGCGCAACGGCCTGGCGGCCCTGTCCATGGGCATGAGCGCCGACTTCGAGACGGCGATCGCCTTCGGGGCCACCTCGGTGCGGGTCGGCTCGGCCCTGTTCGGCGCGAGGGCACCCCACCCCTAGGACTGTCCCGCTGAGGCCAGGATGGCCACGGCGTCCCCCGGCCGCGCCCGGGTCAGCACCCGCTCCAGGTCCGGCCGGGCCAGGGCCACGCACCCGGCGGTCGGCGCAAAGTCGGGCCTGGCCAGGTGCAGGAAGATCGCCGACCCCAGCCCCGCCACCGGCGGGTCATCGTTATGCCCCAGCACCACGATCAGGTCGTAGACATGATCCTCGAGCCACAGGTGTTCGGCGCTGGCCGGGTAGGGCAGCGTCACCATGCGATTGTAGGCCGGGTCCCCTGGCGCGTCGCACCAGCCGTCGGACTGGTGGATGGCCTGGGCCGGCAGTCCGGTCAGCGGGTGTCCGCCACGGTCGGCGCGGTAGAGCAGGCGGCGCATGGGCCAGGTCCCCAAGGGGCTCGCCCCGTCGCCCTCGCGCTTGCGGGCGGCGTCGACAACCCCCGTCCGGCCAAGGGCGCAGCGGACCAGGCCGCCGTCCAGGGCGAAGGTTCCATCGGCGTAGGCGTTGAAGATCATGCTATGCCCGGACTTGGCGGCGACCCCTCGAACAGTGCATGGTCTTAGCATGGCGCAACGCAAGACGATCCTGATCATCGACGATGATACAGACCTGCGTGGTCTGCTCGTCGAGCAGCTGGAGCTGCACGAGGAATTCGCCGCCACCGGCGCCGGCTCGGCCGCCGAGGGCGTGCGCCAGGCCAAGGAAGGCCGGCCGGACCTGATCCTGCTGGACGTCGACCTGCCGGACATGGACGGCCGCGAGGCCTGCCGCCTGATGCGCAACGGCGGCGTCACCGCGCCGATCATCATGCTGACCGCCGCGGCCAGCGACAGCGACACCATCCTGGGCCTGGACTCCGGGGCCAGCGACTACGTCACCAAGCCGTTCAAGTTCAACGTGCTGCTGGCCCGCATCCGCGCCCAGCTGCGCAGCCACGAACAGTCCGAGGACGCGGTGTTCCGCATCGGCCCCTACGAGTTCCGCCCGGCGCAGAAGCTGCTGCTGGACGCCAAGGGCAAGAAGATCCGCCTGACGGACAAGGAAACCAACATCCTGAAGTACCTCTACCGCTCCGGCGGCAAGCCGGTGTCGCGCGAGGAGCTGCTGACCGAGGTGTGGGGCTACAACGCCGGCGTCACCACCCACACGCTGGAGACCCACGTCTACCGCCTGCGCCAGAAGATCGAGCCCGAGCCGGCCAACGCCCGGCTGCTGCTCACCGAGGCGGGGGGCTACCGGCTGGCGCCGTAGCCGCGCCCAGCCGCGGCTCGGTCCCGGACAGGATGCGCCGGATGTTGGCCTGGTGGCGCGCGACCACATAGAGGCCGCCGGCGATCACCATCAGCCGGTAGGGCAGGGGGTGCGGCAGGACGCAGATCAGGGCGATGGCGGTGAGGGCCGCCAGGATCGAACCCAGCGACACCATGCGGAACAGGGCCACGGCGAGGCCGAACACCGCCAGTCCGCCCAGGCCGACGGGCCAGGACATCGCCAGCAGGACGCCCAGACCGGCCGCCACGGACTTGCCGCCCGTAAACCCCAGCCAGATCGACCGGGCGTGTCCCACCAGGGCGGCCAGGCCGGCCAGGGCGACCGCCCAGGGCGTCGGGGCCTGCGCCGCGATCGCCGGGGGCGCGGCCAGGAGCCAGGGGTAGAACCAAAGGGCGAAGATGATCGCCGCGGCGCCCTTGGCCACGTCGATCAGGAAGACCGCCAGCGCCGGTCCCCTGCCCAGGGTCCGCAGCACGTTGGTGGCCCCGGTGGAGCCGGAGCCGATCTGGCGGATGTCGACGCCCTTGAGCAGCTTGCCCGCCAGATAGCCCGTCGGCGTGGCGCCCAGCAGATAGGCGACCCCCAGCCCGGCCAGGCTCGCGATCCAGAAGACCATGTCGTTCACTCCCCCGCCCGAGTCCTAGAGCCCCAGGTCCGCGGTCACCGGGGCGTGGTCGCTGGGGCGCTCCCAGGCCCGCACGTCGTCGTGGATGCGGCAGGCGGCCGAACCCTGGCGGAAGGCGGCGTCGCGCAGGCCCGGCGTCACCCAGATGTGGTCCAGGCGCAGGCCCCGCGCCGACTTGCGGAAGTCCTCGGCGCGATAGCTCCACCACGAGGCCAGCTTCTCGGGCTCCGGGATCGCCTCGCGGGCCAGGTCGATGAAGCCGAGGCTGGCCTGCATCCTTCGCATCGCCTCGACCTCCACGGGGGTGTGGCTGACGATCTTGGACATGTAGCGGTGGTTCCAGACGTCGTTCTCGCCGGGCGCCACGTTGAGGTCGCCGACGATGACGATCGGCTCCTTGGGGTCGCGGGCGGCCATCCGGGCGGTCAGCCGCTCGAAGAAGTCGAGCTTGTGGTCGAACTTGGGGTTCTCGGCGCGGTCGGGGACGTCGCCGCCGGCGGGAATGTAGAAGTTGTGGATCTCGACCCCGGCCACCTTCACCCCCACCTCGCGGGCGTGGCCCTCGCGGCAGAGGTCCAGCAGGGGCGCGGGTTCGATGGGCAGGCGCGAGGCGGTGGCGACGCCGTGCCAGCCCTTCTGGCCGGCGATGCGAATGTGCGGCAGGCCGGCCTCGACGAAAGCGTTCACCGGGAACTCCGCCTCGCGGCACTTGATCTCCTGCAGGCACAGCACGTCCGGCGCCTGCTCGGCGATGAAGCGCTGCACCTGCTCGGCGCGGAGGCGGACGGAATTGACGTTCCAGGTGGCGATCCGAAGGCGCATTCAACCTCTCTCGACGCGGGCGGCGCACAATAAATCGACGAATGGGCGCCGATAGCGCGAAATTCTGCCCAGAAAAAACGCCCGGACGCAGTGAGCGTCCGGGCGATTGAAGTCGTCTCTCATGCCGCCGCCGGGAGGGGATAGGTTCCGGCACGGATACGAGTGAAGCAGGTCGGATGCCTCACCGCGATGAGTGTCATATTTGCCACGCAGAATGAGATTGTCAAGGACAGACTTCAAAAAGCTTGCTTGTGACAAAAGCGCTACAATCAGCGCACGACCGGCTTTGCGTAAGGGTTTGCGGGTTTGAAGACGCTGGAATCGAAGGGCGCGCTCAGGGTGAAATCCTGAAGCGATACACGCGTGGATAGTCCCTGCGCATCCGTCACCGTCCAGCCCTTGAGCTGCAGCGGGCTGCTGCTGAAGGTCAGGGCGATCTGGCCCTCGGACTGGCGGCGCATGTCGCGCGCGGTGATGACGAAGCCGTCGGCCAGGTGGTCGACCCGCACCACCTTGATCCCCCGGTCCAGGCGAATCTCCTTGGCCAGAAAGATGCTCAGCGGGGTCATCGACAAGGGATAGCTCTGGAAGGTCTTGAGCCGCTGGTTCCAGATCGACACCACCTGGCCGTCCGAGGCCATGATCACCTTGGCCGGCGGGTCATAGTCGAAGCGCGCCTTGCCGGGCCTCTGCAGGAAGAAGGTCCCCGGCGCGACGTTGCCGCGGGAATCGGTCTGCACGAAGCGGCCGCGGACGCTCTTGGCGTTGTCCAGATAGGCCACGGCCTTGTCCACCAGCGCCTGGTCGTCGGCGCTGAGCGGCGCCGGCGGCATGATCTTCAGGGCGGCGGCGGGAAGCGGGGCGATCAGCGCCACCCCCAGGGCGGCGAGTGCGAAGCGTCGGGTCTTCATGCCCCCCTGATAGCACAGCCGCCGGGCGCGAATACGGCGCGAGTTTGGCGCGCCCAAGGTTGGCGATCCCGGCTCAGCCGGGCGGCGGCGGCCCGGCCAGGATCTCGCGCTTGCCGGCATGGTTGGCGGGGCCCACCACGCCCTCGCGCTCCATGCGCTCCATCAGCGAGGCGGCGCGATTATAGCCGATCTGCAGGCGGCGCTGGATGTAGCTGGTGGAGGCCTTGCGGTCGCGGGTGACCACGGCCACGGCATGGTCGTAGAGGTCGGCGCTCTCGCCCCCGCCGCCCCCGCCGCCGCCGTCGAAGCCGCCGTCGCCATCCTCGTCGTCGGCCGAGGTGACGTCCTCGAGGTACTGCGGCTCGCCCTGCAGGCGCAGGTACTTGGCCACCGCCTCGACCTCGCCGTCGGAGACGAAGGGGCCGTGCAGGCGGGTGATGCGCCCGCCGCCGGCCATGTAGAGCATGTCGCCCTGGCCCAGCAGCTGCTCGGCGCCCTGTTCGCCGAGGATGGTGCGGGCGTCGATCTTGGAGGTGACCTGGAAGCTGATCCGGGTCGGGAAGTTGGCCTTGATGGTGCCGGTGATGACGTCCACCGACGGGCGCTGGGTGGCCATGATCAGGTGGATGCCGGCGGCGCGGGCCATCTGGGCCAGCCGCTGCACCGCCCCTTCGATGTCCTTGCCGGCCACCAGCATCAGGTCGGCGACCTCGTCGATCACCACCACCAGATAGGGCATGGGCTCGGGGCGGAGCTTCTCCTCCTCGTAGATCGGGCGGCCGGCGTCGTCGAAGCCGGTCTGGACGGTGCGCACGAAGTGCTCGCCCTTGGCGGCGGCCTCCACGGCCTTTTCGTTGTAGCCGGCCACGTTGCGCACGCCGATCTTGGACATCCGCCGATAGCGGTCCTCCATCTCGCGCACGGTCCACTTCAGGGCGACGATGGCCTTCTTGGGATCGGTCACCACCGGCGCCAGCAGGTGCGGGATGCCGTCATAGACGCTGAGCTCCAGCATCTTGGGGTCGATCATGATGAAGCGGCACTGGTCGGGCCTCAGGCGATAGAGGATCGACAGGATCATGGCGTTGACGCCCACCGACTTGCCCGAGCCGGTGGTGCCGGCGATCAGCAGGTGGGGCATCTTGGCGAGGTCGGCGATGTAGGGCTCGCCGCCGATGTTTTCGCCCAGCGCCAGGGGCAGGGCCTGGGTGTGCTTCTCGAACTCGGCGCTGGCCAGCAGGTCGCGCAGATAGACGGTCTCGCGCCGGGCGTTGGGCAGCTCGATGCCGATGGCGTTGCGCCCCGGCACCACGGCGACGCGGCAGGCGGCGACGCTCATGGAGCGGGCGATGTCGTCCGACAGGGCCACGACGCGGGCCGACTTCACCCCGGCGGCGGGGACCAGTTCGTAGAGGGTGACCACGGGGCCGGGGCGGATCTGGTCGATCTGGCCGCGCACGCCGAACTCGGCCAGCACGCTCTCCAGCAGGCGGGCGTTCTGGCGCAGGGCCCCTTCGTCGAAGGCCGAGGCGCGGGGCTTGGGCTTGGCCAGCATGGCCAGCTCCGGCAACTGGAAGCCGCCCGGCTCCACGAAGTCGAAGCTCTTCTGGACCTCGCGCGCCTCCCGGCCGGAGGGCTTGGGCGCGGCCTTGGGCTGGCGGATGGAAAGGGGCGCGGCGGCCGGCTCCGGCGCGGCCGGAACGTCGATGTCGTCGTCCTCGGGCGGCGGGGCGACACGGGCGGCCTTGGGCGCGCGGACCTTGGGCGCGGCGACCGGCTCGGCGGCGCCTTGGGCGGCGTGGCGGGCGGCGTCCCGGTTGGCCAGGCGCTGGGCGTTCCGCTCGGCCACCCAGCGGGCGGTGGCGGCGGCGTCGCCGCGGCGCAGGCCGACGGCGAAGGCGAAGGCGACAAGGCCGCCGACGGTGAGGATCAGGGCCGCGATCAGCCGCGCGCCCGGCAGTCGGATGAAGGCGAAGAGGGCGGCCAGGGCGCCGAGGACCCCGTCACCCACCAGCCCGCCAAGGCCCTTGGCCAGGGGCCAGGCGGCGGGCGGCGCGGGCGCGGCCAGGACGCCGGCCAGGGCCAGGACGCCCAGGGCGCCCACGACGGCGCGTAGCCTCAGGCGGCCGCGGGTGGCCGCCGGCGCCCGGTCGGCGGCGCGCGACAGGCCGGTGGCCACCAGAATCACCGCCACCACCCAGGCTGAGAGGCCGAGGAGCTGCATGGAGAGGTCGGCGAGGTTCGCGCCCGCCCCGCCCAGCAGGTTGCGGGCGGCCTCGCCGGAGGCGGCGTCGAAGCTCGGGTCGGCGGCGTGATAGCTGGCCAGGGCCAGGACCAGGCCAAAGCCGATCACGGCGGTCACCCCGCCGCGGAAGCGCGCGACGGTGTCATGGGTCCAGGCCAGATGCGCCACGTCCCACATCATCTGTGTTCCGCTGCGCCGCGCCGCCTTCGCCATCACTTGCCCCCGGTTGAATGACCGTTCTCGGCCAAGAGAGTTAAGGGGCGTTTACTCTGGCGCGAGAACGAGGGCGGCAGGGCGTCGCGGCCGCCCCTTGCGCCCCGAAGACGGCTTCCTACCTAAGCGTCATCGAGCCGCCGCTTCCCCCCCAAGCCTGGCGGCCCCAAGGCCCGGCAGCGCTCCCCCGCTTGTCGGGCCTTTTCGTTTCCGGCCCCCTTTTCTGGCCTTGCCGCCGCGCGTCGGCGGCGACCGTGCGGACGCTTGTGCGGAACCGTGCGGAGGTCGACTGGAAATACCAGCGTTCGGCCAGTTGACCCCCTGCCACGGTTGCGGTTGTCTCGCCGCGCCGGCCGCGCTCAGCCGCCGGCGAAGAGGGCCATGGTATGAACCGGAGTCTCGTCGCGGCGGCCATTGCGGCGCTGGTCGTGGGGTTTGGCGGCGGGTTCCTGGTAGCCAAGGGCGTCGATGGGGGCTTCCGCCATCACGGGACCGCCGAGGTCACGCCGGGCGCCAGCCTCTGGTCCATGTTCGGCCACCCTCGCGACGCCAACGCGCCGCGCCGGGGCATTCCCAAGCCAGACGGCTTCGCAGTCTGGAAGACGCGGCTGGACACCTCCGGGGCCCAGCCCCAGGCCTGCATCCAGATGTCCAAGCCCCTGGATCCGGCCAAGTCCTACGCCGACTTCGTGCTGGTCTCGCCCGACCTCGGCCACGCGCCGGCGGTGACGGCCAAGGACGACGAGCTGTGCATCGGCGGCGTCGGCTTCGCCGATCGCCGCGTGACCCTGCTGAAGGGCCTGCCAGGCGCCGGCGGCCAGACCCTGGCCGACAACGCCGACGTCGATTTCACCTTCGGCGAGAAGCCGCCCTATGTGGGTTTCGCCGGCACGGGGGTGATCCTGCCCCGCGAAGAGGCCGACGGGGTCGGCATCGAGACCATCAACGTCACCAAGCTGGGCATCGAGGTCTGGCGGGTGCCGGCCCGCAACCTGCCGCGCAAGTCGATCTCCGCGCCCCAGGCCACCGGCGAGGGCGACTATCCCGAGGACTACGGCGACGACAGCCCCGACGACGAGGGCACGGTGGTCTGGAAGGGGACCGTGTCGGTCAAGGGCGACCCGGCCGCCAAGGTCACCACCGTCTTCCCCCTGGGGGCGGTGCTCAAGGAGATGAAGCCGGGCGGCTACGTCATCAAGGCCCGCGACGCCTCGGGCGGGCGCGACCCGCAGAACAAGAACGGGGAGGGGACCGAGCCGGCACAGGCCCGGCGCTGGATCGTGTTCACCGACATGGCCCTGTCGGCCTACACCGGCCAGAACGCCCTGGACGTGGTGGTGCGCTCGCTGAAGACGGCCAAGGTGCTGCCCGGCCTGCAGGTGGCCCTGGTGGCCCAGAACGGCGAGGACCTGGGGGTCGCCAAGACCGACGCCTCGGGCCGCGTCACCTTCCCGCACAGCCTGCTGAACGGCACGGGCGCGGCGACGGCCAAGATGGTCATGGCCTATGGCGCCGCCGGCGACCTGGCGGTGTTGGACCTCAGCCGCTCGCCGGTGGACCTGTCGAAACAGGCCGCCGGCGGGCGCCAGCCGACCGGGGAGGGGCCCGGACCCACCGAGGGCCGCACGCCCGGCGCGGCGGTGGACGGTTACCTCTACGCGGACCGCGGCATCTACCGGCCGGGCGAGACCGTGCGGCTGGTGGCCCTGGTGCGCGACCTGGAAGCCAAGGCGATCAAGGACCGCAAGGGCTACATCGCGGTCAAGCGGCCCTCGGGCGTCGAGTTCAAGCGCTATCCCTTCGACAAGCCCCAGGACGGGGCGGTCACCGACGACATCCCCCTGCCCAAGAGCGCGCCGCGCGGCCACTGGACCGCCGAGCTGCACATGGACGGCCTGGACGCCGCCTCCGGCTCGCTGTCGTTCTCGGTGGAGGATTTCGCGCCGCAGCGCCTGGCGGTGACCACCGACGGCCACGCCGCCCAGCCGGTGACGGGGACCGAGGCCCGCGCCATCGACGTCACCGCCCGCTTCCTCTACGGGGCCATCGGCTCGGGCCTGCAGACCCAGGGCGAGGCGCGCCTGCGGGCCGACCCCAATCCCTTCCCGCAGCTCCAGGGCTATGAGTGGGGCGACGACAAGAGCCCGTTCGCCGAAAAGATGGTCGAGCTGGGCACCACCGTCACCGACGGCGCCGGCAAGGCCAACCTGATCTTCAACGGATCCGAGGCCGGCGACGCCGCCGTGCCCCTGGTGGCCCAGGTCACCGCCTCGGTGTTCGAGCCGGGCGGGCGGCCGGTGCGCGAAGGCCTGTCGCTGAAGGTCCGCACCAAGCCGATGTACCTGGGGGTCAAGGTCGACCAGGGCCAGGCCCAGGGCCAGAACCCGCCGCCGGTCACCCTTACCGTGGCGGCGGTGAACCCGCAGGGCCAGCGGATGGCCGCCCCGGGGATCGCCTACAGCCTGATCACCGAGAACTGGACCTACGACTGGTACCAGCAGGACGGCAAGTGGCAGTGGCGGCGCACCAGCCGCGACGTTGTGGTGACCAAGGGAGTGCTGAACATCGCCCCCGGCCAGGACGCGCGCCTGCCCACCCGGCGGCTGGGCTGGGGCGACTATCGCCTCGAGCTGACCGGCCCTGACGGGGTGACCACGGTGCGGCGCTTCACCGCTGGCTGGGGCTCCACGGCCGAGGACGCCGATTCCCCCGACATGGTCCGGGTCAGCCCCTCCTCCGAAAAGTACAGCCAGGGCGACACTGTCGAGATCGCCATCAAGCCGCCCTACGGCGGCGAGGTGCAGGCGGCGGTGGCCACCGACCACCTGATCGACCTGAAGACCATGACCGTGGGCGAGAAGGGCGGGGTGATCCGGCTGAAGACCTCGGCCGCCTGGGGCGGTGGGGCCTACATCCTGGTCAGCGTCATCCAGCCGCGCGACCCGGTCGCCACGCCCAAGCCGCGCCGCGCGCTGGGCCTGGTCTATGTGCCGCTGACCCCCAAGGGCCGGCAGCTGAGCGTGGACATCGGCACGCCGGCCAAGATCGACTCCAACGCCCCGGTGGAGGTGCCGCTGCACGTGCGGGGCCTGGGCTTCGGCCAGAGCGCCCATGTGACGGTGGCGGCGGTGGACCAGGGCATCCTGGCCCTGACCAAGTTCGCCAATCCCGATCCCGTGGCCTGGTACTTCGGCAAGCGGGCCCTGACCGTGGACTATCGGGACGACTACGGACGGCTGCTGGACGCCAACCTGGGCGCGCCGGCCAACGTCAACTTCGGCGGCGACGAACTGGGCGGCGAGGGCCTGACGGTGACGCCGATCAAGACCGTGGCCCTGTGGTCGGGCGTGGTGGAGACCGGCCTCGACGGCCGCGCCACCGTCAAACTGCCCGCCGCCGCCTTCAACGGCGAAGTCAGGATCATGGCCGTCGCCTGGACCGACAGCGCCGTGGGCTCGGGTTCCACGCCGATGACCGTGCGCCAGCCGGTGGTCGCCGACCTCGACCTGCCGCGCTTCCTTTCGCCGGGCGACAAGGCGTTCGCGACCCTGGAGCTGCACAATGTGGAGGGCAGGGGCGGCCTCTATGCGGTGGAGACCTGGGCCACCAACGGCATCGTCGGCGCCTTCAAGAAGGCCTACCAGCTTCTGGTGGGCACGCGGATCGCCGAACACATCCCGTTCGTCGCGCCGAACTACACCGGCGTTTCCAAGGTCGGCTTCAAGCTGAACGGGCCCGGCTTCAGCACCGCCAAGGACTACGACATCCAGACCCGGCTGGGCTGGGGGGCGACGACGCGCACCACCACCGAGCTGCAGCAGGCGGGCGAGACCTACACGCCCTCGGCCAGCCTGCTGTCGGGCATGGCCGCCGGCGACGTGACGATGCAGGTCAGCTATTCGCCCTTCAAGGGCTTCGACCCGGCCCCGATCGCGCTCGACCTGTCGCGCTATCCCTATGGCTGCACCGAGCAGCTGGTGTCGACGGCCTATCCGCTGCTCTATGCGGCGGAGATCTCGCCCAACGACGCCGCCATCAGCCGCGGCTTCAACGATGCGGTGGGCAAGCTGCTGGATCGCCAGACCCTGGACGGCGCCTTCGGCCTGTGGCGCGTGGGCGACGGTGAGGCCGACGCCTGGCTGGGCGCCTACGCCACCGACTTCCTGATAGAGGCCAAGGCGCACGGCGCGGCGGTGCCCGACGAGGCGGTGGACAAGGCCCTGTCTGCCATGCGCCAGATCAGCCGGCCGGACGGTTTCGCCTCGGTGGCCTATCGCCTGGAGTATCCGGAGTGGTGGGGCGGCGGCAAGGACGCCGCCAAGAAGGCGACCGAGCGCATGCGCTCGCGCGCCTCGGCCTACGCCCTCTACGTCCTGGCCAAGGCGGGGCGGGGCGACCTGGCCCGCCTGCGGTGGTGGCACGACGTGCAGATGAAGGACGAGCCGTCGCCGCTGTCCATCGCCCAGGTGGGCGCGGGCCTGGCGATGATGGGCGACCACGCCCGGGCCCACGACGCCTTCGCGCAGGCCGCCCAGAAGCTGGGTTACAAGCGCTCGCCGCTGCAGATCGGGCCGATCTTCTTCATCGAGGACACCGACTACTACCAGAGCCCGCTGCGCGACCTCGGCGCGGTGATCGCCCTGGCCTACGAGGCCAGGGAGACGGACCTGGCGCGCGGCCTTCAGGGTCGGCTGGACGGGGCGGTCAAGGATCCCGGCGCGCTGAACACCCAGGAGGCGGCGGCCCTGCTGCGGGCGGCCCACTTCATGCTGCAGGCCTCGGGCGTGCCCAGGATCGCCGCGACGGGTGTGGTTGCCCTGCCGACCTCGGGAGGCACGCCGCGCTGGGCGGTGGGCCGGCTGGACCAGGCCCGCTTCACCAACCAGGGCGGCGCCATCTGGCGCACGGTGACGGTGCGCGGCACGCCGCTGACCGTGCCGCCGCCGGAGACTGCCGGCCTGTCGGTGAGCAAGACCTTCTACAGCTTCTCCGGCGGGCCGGTGAACCTGGCGGGCCTGAAGCAGGGCGACCGGGTGATCGTGCTGGTCCAGGGCCACTCCTCGCGCGGCCAGACCACGGCCATGGCGGTGGACGACGCCCTGCCGGCGGGCTTCGAGATCGAGACCGCCCTCAGTCCCGACGACGCCGAGACCGGGCCGTTCAAGTTCCTGGGCAAGCTGACCACGGCCAGCGTCCAGGAGGCCCGCGACGACCGCTACATGGCGGCCATGAGCCTGCCCGGCAACGGCAGCTTCGCCTTCGCCTATGTGGCGAGGGCGGTGACGCCGGGGGACTTCTTCCTGCCGGGCGCCCAGGCCATCGACATGTACCACGCCGGGGTCTTCGGCCATTCGGCCGCCGGCCGGCTGGTGGTGGCGGCGGGGCCCTGACCCGCGGTTGGACGGGTTGGTCCTTCTCCCCTTGCGGGAGAAGGTGGCCCGCGCAGCGGGTCGGATGAGGGGTCGACGGACCAGTGGTGAGTGGCGTGGCCAAGGATAGTCTCGAAGGCTGCCCGACCCCTCATCCGTCGGCTTCGCCGCCACCTTCTCCGGCAAGGGGAGAAGGACGGGGTGATCAGAACCGCCCCATCCGCCGCCTCGTCTTCGGCCTGATCGCGCTGTTGGGCGTCCAGTGCGTCCTGCTCGCCCTCGACGCGGCCTTTCCGCCGGACGTGGCGCGGGCGGCGCGATCTTCGCCGGTGGCGCTGGACCGGCGGGGGGCCTGGCTGCGGGCCCTGCCGGTGGAGCATGGCCGCTGGCGCATCCGGGCCGATCTCGACCGCACCGATCCGACCTTCCTGGCCCGGCTGGTGCGCATCGAGGACGCCCGGTTCTGGATGCATCCTGGCGTCGATCCCCTGTCGGTGGTCCGGGCGGCGGCTTCGGCCCTGGTCCACGGCCGCATCTCGTCGGGCGCCTCGACCCTGACCATGCAGACCGCGCGGCTGCTGTCGCCGCATCCGCGCACCGTGTCCTACAAGCTGCTGGAGATGGTGCGGGCGGTGCAGCTGGAGGCGCGCTATTCCAAGCGCCAGATCCTGGCCCTGTACCTGACCCTGGCGCCCTACGGCGGCAACCTGGAGGGCGCGCGGGCGGCGAGCCTGGCCTATTTCGGGCATGAGCCGCAGACCCTCACCGACGCCGAGCAGGCGATGCTGATCGCCCTGCCCCAGGCCCCCGAGGCCCGCCGGCCGGACCGCAAGCCGGCGGCGGCGCGCGCGGCGCGGGCGCGGGTGCTGGGCAAGATGCTGCGGGCGGGAATGATCACGCCGGGGCGGGCGCAGGAAGCCGACGCGGACCACGTTCCCGGCCGCTCGCCCTTTCCCGCCCTGGCCTGGCACGCCGGCGGCGAGCTGGCCCGCGCGGCGCCGGCCTCGCAGGCCTCGGTGATCTCGACCCTGGACGCCGACCTGCAGCGCCGCCTGGAGCCCCTGGCCGCCCGCACCGCCCGCGACCAGGGCGCAGAGGGGTCGGTGGCGATCCTGGTGGTGGACCTGAAGGGCCGGGCGGTGCGCGCGGCGGTGGGGTCGGGGGGCCTCGACCGGCCGGGCGGCTGGATCGACCTGACCCGCGCCCTGCGCTCGCCGGGCTCGGCCCTGAAGCCGTTCATCTACGCCTTCGCCTTCGAGGCCGGCGTGGCCGCCCCCGACACCGAGGTGGACGACACGCCCCGGCGGTTCGCCGACTACCAGCCCGAGGATTTCGACCGCGTGTTCCACGGCCGGGTGACCGCCCGCGAGGCGCTGACCCACTCGCTGAACGTGCCGGCGGTGAGCCTGCTGGAGCGGGTCGGGCCGCAGACCTTCGAGGCGCGGCTGACCGCCGCCGGGGCGCGGCTGGTGCGGCCCAAGGCCGGCTACCGCGACGCGGGCCTGGCCCTGGCCCTGGGCGGCGAGGGGATCACCTTGCGCGACATGGCCATGCTCTATGCGGCGCTCGGCGACAGCGGCATGGCCAAGCCCCTGGCCTGGACCGAGGCCGACGCGCGACGTAACGAGCATGTCCGCGGCGAGCGCCTGGTCAGCGCGGCGGCGGCGCGGCAGGTGCTGGACATCCTGCGCGAGGCGCCGACGCCCAAGGGCCGCGCGCCCTCGGCCCTGACCCGGGGCGGTCCGGCCATCGCCTTCAAGACCGGGACCTCCTACGGCTTCCGCGACGCCGTCGCCATGGCGGTGGCCGGCGACTATGTGATCGCCGTGTGGACCGGTCGGGCGGACGGGGGCGCCCGCAGCGGCATGACCGGGCGCGACGCGGCCCTGCCCCTGCTGTTCGACGTCGCCGACCAGATCGCCCCGGCGGTGTCGGCCCCGCGGCCCATCGCGCCCAAGTCCGCGCCGGAGGCCCTGCGCCAGCTCGACCGGCCGAACGCGGGCCCGCGGCTGATCTTCCCGCCGGACGGGGCGGTGGTGGAATCGCCGGGGTTCGGACCCGCCTCGCGGGGCCTGGCCCTGGCCGCCGGCGGCAACGGGTTGAGCTGGTACGTGGACGGGGCGCCGGTGCCGGTGGACGCGGTCAGCGGCCGGGCCATCTGGCGTCCCGCCGCCCCGGGTTTCTACCGGGTGACGGTGGTGGACGCCGGGGGCCGCCGGACCGAGGCCAGGGTGCGGATCAAGGGCGCGGGGCCGTGAGAGGCGCCTAGGCCGCCGGCTTGTCCGGCTGGCGGTCCGGGTGGGCGGCCTGGAAGGCCGGGTGCTCGGCGGCCCGGGCGGCCACGGCGGCGAGGGCGGGGAACTGGCCCATGTCAACCGCGAAGCGGCTGGACGACCAGATCTGCGGGATCAGCACGCAGTCGGCGAGGGTGGGCGTGTCCCCGAAGGCGAAGCCGCGCCCGTGCTCGGCCACCATCGGCTCCAGGGCCGCGAAGCCGTCGGTGATCCAGCGCCGGCCCCAGGCCTGCTGGTCGTCGCCCCCCTGGGGATGGCCGAGTTCGGCCAGGGCCTTGAGGATGCGCAGGTTGTTGATCGGGTGGATGTCGCAGGCGACGATCTCGGCCATGGCCCGGATGATGGCGCGGTCGCGCGGCGAGCCGGGCAGCAGCGGCGGCTCGGGATGGGTCTCGTCCAGCCATTCCAGGATGGCCATGGACTGGGTCAGCACCTGCCCGTCGGCGGTCAGGGACGGCACGAGGGCCTGACGGTTGAACTGGTCGCGGTAGGGCGCCGCACCCTGCTCGTTCTTCAGCAGGTTCACCGGGGCGTAGTCGAAGGCCAGGCCCTTGAGGCGCAGGCCGATGCGCACCCGGTAGGGCGCCGTGGCGCGCCAGTAGGAATGCAGCAGCAGGGCCAAGGACCTAGACCACGGTGAAGGCGAGCGAGCCGACGCCCTCGATCTCGCCGTTGACCTTGTCGCCGCGGACCAGGGGGCCGACGCCCTCCGGCGTGCCGGTGTAGATCAGGTCGCCTGGGGCCAGGGCCCACAGCTTGGAGGCCTCGGCGACGATCTCGGGGACCGACCAGATCATGTCGGCCACGGCGGCGTCCTGCTTCACCTGGCCGTTGACCGACAGGGTGATGCGGCCCTGGGGCGCGGGGCCGGTCCAGGGGCGGATGGCCGAGATCGGGGCGGAGCGGTCGAAGCCCTTGCTGGCGTCCCAGGGCTGGCCCTTGTCCTTGGCGGCGTTCTGGATGTCGCGGCGGGTCATGTCGACGCCGGCCGCGTAGCCGAAGATGTGGTCCAGCGCCTGGCCGACCGGGATGTTCGCCCCGCCTTTGCCGATCGCCACCACCAGCTCCATCTCGTGGTGCAGGTTGGCCGTCACGGTCGGGTAGGCCGCGTCCTCGCCGGGGGGGACCACCGCGTCGGCGGGCTTGGCGAAGAAGAACGGCGGGTCGCGGTCGTCGCCGCCCATCTCGCGCCGGTGGGCGGCGTAGTTGCGGCCGACGCAGAGGATTCGGCGCACGGGGAAGCGGTCGGCGGTCCCCTCGACGGGAACCGTGGGGATGGGCGGGGCGGGGATCACGAAGGCGCTCATGACTTGCCCCTAAACCCGCGCGCGGTCCTTGACCAGCGGCTCGCGCGGCGCGCGCCTAACCGTTCTTTCACTTGCGAGGTCAAGGAGCGGCGTGCATTGCGGTTGGGGGTATAAACCGCACCCCGGGCCGTTACAGACGCCATGCTCATCATCGAAAACCTGACCCACATCTATCCCGGCGGCGTGAAGGCGCTGGACGAGGTGAACCTGACCGTGCCGCGCGGCATGTTCGGGCTGCTGGGTCCAAACGGGGCGGGCAAGTCGACCCTGATGCGCACGGTGGCCACGCTGCAGGCGCCGACGTCGGGCTTCATCCGCTTCGACGACATCGACGTGCTGAAGAACCCGGAGGCCCTGCGGCGCACCCTTGGCTACCTGCCACAGGACTTCGGCGTCTATCCGCGGGTCAGCGCCCTGGACATGCTGGACCACATGGCCGTGCTCAAGGGCGTCGCCGACCGCAAGGTGCGCAAGGAGCTGGTCGAAGCCCTCCTGCAGCAGGTCAACCTGTGGGACCACCGGCGCAAGGCGATCTCGGGCTTCTCGGGCGGCATGCGCCAGCGCTTCGGCATCGCCCAGGCCCTGATCGGCGATCCGCGCCTGATCATCGTCGACGAGCCCACCGCCGGCCTCGACCCGGAGGAGCGCAACCGTTTCCTGAACCTGCTGGCCGAGATCGGCGAGAACGTCGTGGTGGTGCTGTCCACCCACATCGTCGACGACGTCGCCGACCTGTGCCCCAAGATGGCGATCATCGCCGGCGGACGGATCGTCAGCGAGGGCGCGCCCCTGGCGCTGATCCAGGGCCTTTCCGGCCGCATCTGGATGAAGACCATCGACAAGGCCGAGCTTCCGGCCGTGCGCGCCCGGCACAACGTCATCTCCACGCGCCTGTTCGCCGGCCGCACCATGATCCATGTGCTGGCGGACCGGGACCCTGGCGACGGCTTCACCATGGCGCCCGGCGGGCTGGAGGACGTCTATTTCTCCACCCTCTCGCAGACGGGCGAGACCACGAGCGCCCGGGTCGCCTGACGTGTTCTTCAAGGTCGCCGCCTTCGAACTGCGATACCAGCTCCGCCAGCCCCTGTTCTGGATCGTCACCGGGCTGTTCTTCCTGTTCACCTTCGGATTCGCGGCCAGCGACGTGGTGCGCCTTGGCGACACCGCCAACGTCCACAAGAACAGCCCCTACGCCATCGCCATGGCGCACATGGTTTTCTCGCTATTCTTCATGTTCGGGGGCACGGCCTTCGTCGCCGGCGCTGTGCTCAAGGACGACGAGAACGGATTTGGCCCGATCATCAAGTCCACGCGGCTGAACAAGTTCGACTACCTCTACGGCCGCTTCGCGGGCGCCTTCGCCGCCTCGATCCTGTGCTTCTTCTCGGTCACCGTGGCGGGGATGCTGGGCTCGTTCGCGCCCTGGCTCGACGCCGAGCTGATCGGGCCGTTCAACCTCGGCGCCTATCTCTACGCCTACGCCGCCCTGGCTCTGCCGTCGCTGTTCATGACCTCGGCGATCTTCTTCGCCCTGGCCACCGTAACCCGGTCCATGGGCTGGACCTTCGTCGGGGTGGTGGTGTTCGTCATCGGCTACACGATCGCCACCAGCGCCTTCGGCAAGCCCGAGTGGGAGCCCATCGTGGCGCGCTGGGAGCCGTTCGGCCTGACGGCCATGGACTACGTCACCCGCTACTGGACCATCTCGGACCGCAACACCCAGTTGCCGCCCCTGAGCAGCGTGCTGGGGTGGACGCGGCTGCTGGCGCTGCTGATCGGGACGGGATTCCTGGCGGCGGCCTATCCGCTGTACCGCGTCCGCGCCGCCGCCGGAGCCAAGGCTCCCGCCGGAAAGACGCGCGCCGGCAAGGCCGCGGCGGCCCCGTCACCCGCGCCCCCGGCGCCGGCGGTCCGGCCGGCCAAGCTGGTCCTGGCGGACGCCGGCTTCAGCCAGCTCGCCGCGCGCACCGCCTTCGACATGGCGCTGATCTTCAAGAGCGTGGTGTTCTGGGTGCTGGTCGGGCTTGGCGTCGCCCTGGCCGGCGGCAACGCCTGGTTCGTCACCGACGCCGGCGCCTATGGCCAGTCGGTCTGGCCGGTGACGCGGGTGCTGCTGCCGGCGCTGGATGGCGGCTTCCTGGTCTTCGGCATGATCATCGCCGCCTATTTCGCCGGCGAGATGGTCTGGCGCGACCGCGACCGGCGCATGCACGAGATCATCGACGCCACACCGGCTCCGGACTGGACGTTCATCGCCCCCAAGATCGCGGCCGTGGCCCTGGTCCTGGCCGCCACCCTGCTGGCCAGCGTCCTCGCCGCCGTCGCCATCCAGCTGATCAAGGGCTACGTCAACCTCGAGCCCCGCAAGTACCTGCTCTGGTACCTGCTGCCGCACGCCATCGACTTCGTGATGATCGCGGTCCTTTCGGTGTTCCTGCAGGTCGTCAGTCCCAACAAGTTCGTCGGCTGGGGCCTGATGATCGTCTGGTTCGTGATCGGCGTCGTGTTCAACGCCGTCGGCTGGGAGCACGTCCTCTACAGCCTGTTCCGGCCCCTGGGCATGCGGGTCTCGGACATGAACGGGATGGGCCACTTCTGGATGCGGCCGTGGACCGTCAGGCTCTACAATGCCGGCCTGGCCACGGTGCTGATCGTGGTCGCCTACGGGCTCTGGCGGCGGGGCGCCGAGACGCGCTACGCGCCGCGACTGCGCCGCCTGGGCGAGCGGCTGATGGGTCCGGCTGGCTGGATCGCGGCGGCCGGCCTGGCGGTGGCTGTCGGGACCGGGGCCTTCATCTACGTCAACACCAACGTCTGGAACGACTTTCGCACCGACCGCGGCAATGATCGCTGGACGGCCGACTACGAGAAGGCGCTGCTGAAGTACGAGTCCACGCCCCAGCCCACCGTCACGGCGGTGAAGCTGTCAGTGGACCTGCATCCGCACCAGCCGCTGGCGGAAGCGCGCGGCGTCTACGCCCTGACCAATCTTACCGGCGCGCCGCTGAAGGAGGTGCACGTGCGCTTCCCGCGCGACACGGTGATCTGCGCCCTGACCGTGGACGGCGCCTGGGTGAAGCAGGCCTACGACCGCTTCAACTACCGCATCTTCACCTTCGACACGCCGATGAAGCCCGGCGAGACGCGCAAGATGGCCTTCACCAGCACCATCGGCCAGCGCGGCTTCAAGAATCGCGGCGGCCTGACCTCGGTGGTCGACAATGGGACCTTCCTGAATTCCACCGACATCGGGCCGTCGATCGGCATGACCCGTGGCGAGCTGCTGCGCGACCGGGCCAAGCGCCGCAAATACCATCTGACCCCTGAGGACATCCGGCCGCCGGCGCTGGGCCAGGCCGGCGCCACCAACTATTCCTACGTCGACCACCTGGGCTGGACCACGGCCGACATCACCGTCACCACCGACGCCGACCAGACCCCGATCGCGCCGGGCTACAAGGTCTCGGATGTCACGCGAAACGGCCGGCGCACCGCCGAATTCCGCACCGAGGCGCCGATCCTGCAGTTCTTCTCGATCCAGTCGGCGCGCTATCAGGTGCGCACGGCGGCCTACAAGGGCGTCGACCTGTCGGTCTATTATGACCCCCAACACCCCTACAACGTCGACCGCATGCTGACGGCGCTGAAGGCGTCTTTGGACTACTACCAGGCCAACTTCAGCCCCTACCAGTTCCGCCAGGCGCGGATCGTCGAGTTCCCCGACTATGCGGAGTTCGCCCAGTCGTTCGCCGGCACCTTCCCATGGTCAGAGGGCCTGGGGTTCATCGCCGACTATCGTGACCCCGAGAAGATCGACATGGTCACCTACATCGCCGCGCACGAGTTCGCCCACCAGTGGTGGGCCCACCAGATCGTCGGCGCCGACGAGCAGGGCGCGACCTCGCTGTCGGAGACCCTGGCCCAATATTCGGCCCTGCGGGTGATGGAGCGGATGTACGGGCCCGCCCACATCCGCAAGTTCCTGAAGTACGAGCTGGATTCCTACCTGCGGGGCCGCGGCGGCCAGGCCGTGGAGGAGGAACCGCTGGAGAAGGTCGAGCCCGACCAGGGCTACATCCACTACCGCAAGGGCTCGCTGGTCATGTACCGGCTGGCGGACGAGATCGGCGAGGACAAGGTCAACGCCGCCCTGCGTTCGCTGCTGGCGAAGTACGCCTTCAAGGGCGCGCCCTATCCGACCTCGCTGGACCTGGTGGCCGCCCTGCGCGCCCAGGCGCCGGCGGACAAGCAGCAGCTCATCAGCGACCTGTTCGAGAACATCACCCTCTATGACGTGAAGACCACGGCGGCGAAGTCGGTCCGCCTGCCCGATGGTCGCTGGCAGGTCACCCTCACGGTATCGGCCCGCAAGCTCTACGCCGACGGCAAGGGCAAGGAGCGGCCGGCGCCGATGAACGAGACCCTGTGGGTCGGGCTGTTCGACGCCAAGCCGGGGTCCGCCGCCTTCGGCGCGGGCAACGTCATCGCCATGGAGCGGCGGGCCATCCATGGCGGCGTCCAGACCCTGACCTTCATCGCGGGGAAGGCGCCGACCTGGGCCGGCGCCGACCCCTACAACGAGCTCATCGACCGCAACTCGGACGACAACCTCCTGGCGGTGAAATAGCCACCGCTACTTCTTCAGCGCGTCCTGCAGGCCCTTGGCCTTGGTCAGGTGCTCCTGGACCTTGGGGGCGGTGTCGGCGGCGAAGGCCTTGATGTCGGCGACGTCGCCATCCCTGGCGTAGCGCTGCATCAGGTCGAGGGCCGCCTGGTGAGCGTCCACCTGCTGGTCGATGTAGGTCTTGTCGAAGCTGGCGGCGTCGGCCTTGTTGAGGTCGTCGATCTTGCCCTGCAGGTCGCCGGGCAGGGCCTCTGGTGGCGTCAGGGTGGTCTGGCCGGACTTGCCGATGGCCGCTTTCAGCCCCTTGGTGGTGGCCGTGTGGGCCGTCTCCATCATGCGGGCGAAGGCCTTGACGTCCGGATTGTGCGACCGGGTGATGGCGATCTTGGCGGCGGCCACCTCGAACATGTCCGAGGCGGCGGCCTTGGCCACGAAGTCCGGCGCGGCGGCCTCGTTGGCCGGGGTCGGAATGGTCGCCGACGGATGGGCGTCGGGGGTCTCGGCCTTTTCCTGCGGGGTCACGGCGCTGGGCGGATTGCTGGCGCCGGGCTTGTTGCAGGCGGCCAGGCTCAGGGCCGCCACGGCGACGGCGGCGAAGGCGAGCGAACGGTTCATGAAGCGTCTCCTCGTTGGCCCGCCGTTGACAGACGCCGGGTCAGGCGTCTCCAACGGCGGCGATGTGTGGTGAGAAGTCACGGGCCCGTGAAGAGTTCCCAGGGCTCCGCTTGGCTCGACACCTGATGGGGAGACTTCCGTGGGACCACTGTCCGACCTGACCGTCGTCGAGATGGGCACCCTGATCGCGGGCCCGTTCTGCGGCCAGATCCTGGGCGACTTCGGCGCCAATGTGATCAAGCTGGAGGACCCCGGCGCGGGCGATCCCATGCGCCAGTGGGGCCGCAGCCTGCCCAAGGGCCACTCGCCCTGGTGGCCGGTGATCGGGCGCAACAAGAAGTCGGTGACCCTGAACCTGCGCTCGCCCGAGGGCCAGGCGATCGCCCGGACCCTGATCGGCAAGGCCGACGTGCTGATCGAGAACTTCCGCCCGGGCTCGATGGAAAAGTGGGGCCTGACCTACGGGACCCTGTCGGCGGCCAATCCCGGCCTGGTGATGGCGCGGGTCTCCGGCTTCGGCCAGACCGGTCCCTACGCCAAGCGCGCGGGCTACGGCCTGATCGGCGAGGCCATGGGCGGGCTGCGCCACATCACCGGCGAGCCGGACCGCCCGCCGGCCCGCGCCGGCATCTCCATCGGCGACAGCCTGGCCGCCACCCACGCGGTGATGGGGATCATGATGGCCCTGCACGCGCGCCAGCGCACCGGCCGCGGCCAGGTCGTCGACGCGGCGATCTATGAGAGCGTGCTGGCGATGATGGAGAACCTGATCACCGAGTACGACATCACCGGCTATGTCCGCGAACGTTCGGGTTCGATCCTGCCCGGCATCGCGCCGTCGAACGTCTATCCGGCCGCGAACGACGAGATGATCCTGATCGGCGGCAATGGCGACACCGTCTTCCGCCGCCTGGCCGAGACCATGGGCCGGCCAGAGCTCGCCGCCGACCCGCGCTTCGTCGACCACGCCTCGCGTGGGCGCAACCAGGCCGAACTGGACGCGATCATCGCCGACTGGACGCGGACCCAGGCCCTGGACGCCCTGCTCATCCTGCTGGAAGACAACGGCGTGCCCTGCGGGAGGGTGTATCGCGCCCCCGACATGCTCACCGATCCCCAGTTCATCGCCCGCGAGGCCATCGTGGAGACGCAGCACCCGGTGTTCGGCAAGATCCGCATGCAGAACGCCTTTCCCAAGCTGTCGGAAACCCCCGGCGAGGTGCGCTGGCCCGGACCGGCCCTGGGCGAGCACACCGACGCGGTGCTGGGCGAGATGGCCGGGCTCGACGCGGCGGCGCTGGCGGGCCTGAGGTCGCGCGGCGTGATCTAGTTGTCGTTTCCAAGAAGGTTGTTCACACGCTGCCAGGGTGTGAGGCCGGCGATGCCGGAGTGGGGTCTGTTGAGATTGTAGGCCCTGGTCCAGGGTTGGATGGCCTGGGTTCGCTCGGCTGAG
>Ga0265327_10001089_pt1 | contig 37752 bp, 35 predicted proteins | sample 41621metaG_FD_202089 | JGI IMG/M metagenome (GOLD analysis project Ga0265327, IMG submission 202089) | Rhizosphere microbial communities from Carex aquatilis grown in University of Washington, Seatle, WA, United States - 4-16-21 metaG | ecosystem: Host-associated > Plants > Roots > Rhizosphere...
CCCCGGCGAGCTCGGCGTGCTGTTCAAGAACCTGGAACTCAAGGGCAACCCGTGGGGCCAGAACGCCAAGGAACGCACCACCTGGATCGACGAGCTGGACTTCGACATCCCGGTCTACGGCCAGGACGTCGAGAGCTTCGACGGCTTCGAGTACCTGTTCTGGGTCGGCTGTGCCGGTGCCTACGAGGACCGCGCCAAGAAGACCACGAAGGCCGTCGCCGAGCTGCTCGCCACCGCGGGCGTGAAGTTCCTGGTGCTGGGCACCGGCGAGACCTGCACCGGTGACTCGGCCCGCCGCGCCGGTAACGAGTTCCTGTTCCAGCAGCTGGCTGCGCAGAACGTCGAGACCATCAACGAGCTGTTCGACGGTGTCGACGCCGACAAGCGCAAGATCGTCGTCACCTGCCCGCACTGCTTCAACACCATCGGCCGCGAGTACCCGCAGCTGGGCGCCAACTACACCGTCGTGCACCACACGCAGCTGCTGAACCGCCTCGTGCGGGACAAGAAGCTGATCCCGGTGTCGTCGTCGAGCCAAGAGGTCACCTACCACGACCCCTGCTTCCTCGGTCGCCACAACAAGGAGTACGAGGCCCCGCGTGAGCTGGTCGGCGCTGCCGGCGCGAAGCTCACCGAGATGCCGCGCCACGCCGACCGCGGCCTGTGCTGTGGTGCCGGTGGTGCCCGCATGTGGATGGAAGAGCACATCGGCAAGCGCATCAATACCGAGCGCGCCGAAGAGGCCGTCGACACCGGCGCCTCGGCGATCGCGACCGGCTGCCCGTTCTGCCGCGTGATGATGAGCGACGGCGTCGACGACGTGGCGGCGACCCGCAGCATCGACAAGACCGAGGTGCTCGACGTCGCTCAGCTGCTGCTGAACTCGCTCGACACCAGCAAGGTGACGCTGCCCGAAAAGGGCACGGCGGCAAAGGCTTCCGCTGCACTGGCCGAGAAGAAGGCCAAGGAAGCCCCGAAGCCGGCACCGGCTGCCGCTCCCGCTGCTGAAGCCGCTCCGGCGGCAGAGGCACCTGCGGCTTCCGCTCCGGCTTCGGCTGCTGCTGCCAAGCCGGTCACCGGCCTCGGCATGGCTGCCAAGCGTCCGGGCGCCAAGAAGGCTGCCGCTCCGGCGGCTGCCGCGGCTCCGGCTGCTGAGGCTGCTCCCGCCGCCGAGGCTCCGGCTGCCGCCCCGGCCAAGGGTCTGGGTCTGGCCGCGGGCGCCAAGCGCCCTGGCGCCAAGAAGGCTGCGGCTCCCGCTGCCGCCCCGGCACCGGCTGCTGAGGCTGCTCCCGCCGCCGAGGCTCCGGCAGCGCCGGCCGCTCCCGCGGCTCCGGTGAAGGGCCTGGGTCTGGCCGCGGGCGCCAAGCGTCCGGGTGCCAAGAAAGCAGCAGCACCGGCAGCAGCACCGGCCGCCCCGGCGCCGGCTGCTGAGGCACCTGCCGCCGAGGCACCGGCAGCCGAGGCTCCCGCCGCCCCCGCGGCAGCGGCCAAGCCCGAACCTCCGGTCGTCGGATTGGGCATGAAGCCAGGCGCACGTCGCCCCGGTAAGCGGTAACCCGAAGTACACCGCAATGGCCAGCTACGACCACCGCCAGGAGCGTCGTAGCTGGCCATTGGCATATGTGGCGCCGATCGCAGATCGGCAAAAGAATTCGACACCGATGAGAGCATGGAACCCGTGACCACCCACCAGGTACCCGCTGACCGCACATGGCATAGCGGCCACCCTCGCAATCAGCGGACGTTTGCGCAGTCGACCAAACTGCAGGACGTCCTTTACGAGATCCGTGGCCCGGTACACGAGCAGGCTTCGCGACTCGAGGCCGAGGGCCACCGGATCCTCAAGCTCAACATCGGTAACCCGGCGCCGTTCGGCTTCGAGGCGCCGGACGTGATCATGCGCGACATGATCGCCGCCCTCCCCTACGCCCAGGGCTACTCCGACTCCAAGGGCATCGTGTCCGCCCGCCGCGCGGTGGTCACGCGCTACGAGCTGGTCGAGGGCTTCCCCCGGTTCGACGTCGACGACGTCTTCCTGGGCAACGGCGTCTCCGAGCTCATCACCATGACGCTGCAAGCGCTGCTCGACAACGGCGACCAGGTGCTGATCCCGGCCCCGGACTACCCGCTGTGGACGGCGTCGACGGCGCTGGCCGGCGGCACCCCGGTGCACTACCTGTGCGACGAGACGCAGGGCTGGAACCCCGACATCGCCGACCTGGAATCGAAGATCACCGACCGCACCAAGGCGATCGTCGTGATCAACCCGAACAACCCCACCGGCGCGGTGTACAGCCGCGAGACGCTGGAGTCCATCGCCAACCTCGCGCGCAAGCACCAGCTGCTGCTGCTGGCCGACGAGATCTACGACAAGATCCTCTACGACGAGGCCAAGCACATCCCGATGGCGTCGGTGGCGCCCGACATGCTGTGCCTGACGTTCAACGGCCTGTCCAAGGCGTATCGGGTCGCCGGCTACCGGTCCGGCTGGCTCGCCATCACCGGCCCCAAGGAGCACGCGTCCAGCTTCCTGGAGGGCATCAGCCTGCTGTCCAACATGCGGCTGTGCCCGAATGTGCCTGCGCAGCATGCCATTCAGGTGGCACTCGGCGGACACCAGAGCATCGAGGACCTGATCCTGCCGGGCGGCCGGCTGCTCGAGCAGCGCGACGTCGCGTGGAACAAGCTGAACGAGATTCCGGGCGTCTCCTGCGTCAAGCCCGAGGGCGCGCTGTACGCGTTCCCGCGGCTGGACCCCGAGGTGCACGAGATTCGGGACGACGAACAGCTGGTGCTCGACCTGCTGCTGCAGGAGAAGATCCTGCTCACCCAGGGCACCGGATTCAATTGGCCCACACCGGATCACCTGCGCATCGTGACGCTGCCGTGGGCCCGGGACCTGTCCAACGCCATCGAGCGGCTGGGCAACTTCCTGGCGAGCTACCGCCAGTAGTCTCTCGGGATTTGTGCACGATTTTCCGCGGTGAGCGCGGATTTTCGTGCACCAATCACTGCTGTTTCAGTCCCGCGATGAAGGTGCGCAACAGCGCCGCGAGGGTGTTTTCGAGCTCGGTGCCGGGTTCGGGCTGCTTCACGGATTCGATTGCGGCCCAACCCCATACCGAACCGACGAAGGCGTGGATGGCGGCGGTGAGCAACACCAGGTGCTGACGATCCAGCTCCAGCCGGGGCTTGAGGGTCTCGCGTAGCCGGTCTTCGACGTCGCGCGCCTGGGTGCGCACGGCCTCGGCCGCCTCGGGCGTCAGCCGGTTGATCAACACCGGCGCGGCGCTGATCAGATCACAGAGCACCGGCCGCCGTGCGAGCGTGTGCGCCAAAGCCTTTGCCGGAGCGCGTCGTTCGTCTTGCAGCTGGGCCTGCAGGTCCGCCAGCCAACCCAGGTGTTCGTGGTACATCACCGACAGCAGCAACGCCTCCCGCGAACCGGCGTAGCGCAGCACGCCGGATTTGGCCAGGCCGGCCGCCGCCGCGACCTCGCCGAGCGTCAGCTCGGCGGCCCGGGTGTCGTGCAGCAGCGTGCGCGTCACCTCGGTCAGATGACGCACCCGATCCTCCCGCTGCTGCGGGCTGCGCGCCCGAACAAAAGACAGCGCCCCTGGGGAATCCGGCGAATCCATTGCATAATAGAACAGCGTTCCGTTAACTTGGTCAACATGACACACCACTACGAAGTCCTGGTCACCCGGCATACGCAGGCCACGCCGGGCACCCTGTTCGACGTCGTGGCGGACGGGTCCCGCTGGTCGGAGTGGGCGCGCCCCTTGATCAAGTACTCGGCCTGGGACACCCGCGGACCTGCCGACGACGGCGGTGTCGGCGCCATCCGTGCCGTCGGAACCCCGCGGTTTCCCGCCCGGGAGCAGACGACCATCCACGAGCCCGGGAGGCGGCACGGCTACACCATCGTGTCGTGGACCCCGGTGCAGGACTATCAGGCACAGGTGACCTTCACCCCCGAGGGGGATGGCACCCGCATCGACTGGCGCGGCACCATCGAAAGCCGTTGGCGCGGCACCGGTCTGGGCTACCGCGCGGTGGTGCAGTACGTGCTGACAACGTTGTCCGCCAAACTGGTGGCCGAAGCCGAGCGGCGGGAAGCACTCAGCCGGGCGTGACGCGACGCTCAGCCCGACCCCCTACGCTGGCTCGGGTGGCGCACTCGCATACCCACTCGCACAGTTCCGGCCCGGCGCCATTGAGCCCCCTGGCGGCGAAGATCGTCGTCGGGCTCCTGGCGGTGATCGGGTTGGCGACCGTGATCGGCGCCGTCCTGCTGTGGCCGCACGGCAAGGCCGTCGACATCCCGCTGCCGTTCCAGAACGCCCACGGCGGCGCCGTGAGCACCGAGGCGGGGCACGTGGTGTCGACCGGCATGAACAACTGCGGCAGCCCGTCGGCCGGCGCGGTGCTGACCTCCGCTCCCGTCACCGCACCGCCCGGCGCGGGCAGCTGCGTGCAGTCGTTGATCGGGATCGACTCCGGGCCCAATTCCGGCGCCAACACCCTGCTGGAGTTCAGTACCGGGCCCGGCCAGCCGCACCTCGCCGCCGGCGACCACATCCGGGTGACGCGGCAGGTCGACGACTCCGGCACCACCACCTACGCCTTCTTCGACTTCGAGCGCAGCTGGCCGCTGACCGCGCTCGCCGCCGTCTTCGCCGTCGTGGTCGTCGCGGTGGCCCGCTGGCGCGGGCTGCGGGCCCTGGTCGGTATCGCGGTCGCATTCGTCGTGCTGACGGTGTTCCTGTTGCCCGCGCTGCGTGACGGCGGCCCGGCCATCCCGGTCGCCCTCGTCGCGTCGTCGGTGATCCTCTACGCGGTGATCTACCTGGCGCACGGGGTCAGCCTGCGCACCAGCGCCGCCCTCCTCGGCACCCTGAGCGCTCTGCTGCTGTCTTCGGTGTTGTCCTGGGGTGCAATCGAATTGGCGCACCTCACCGGACTGTCCGAAGACCAGAACAACGAGATCGCGGCCTACATGGGATCGGTGTCGATCACCGGACTGCTGCTTGCCGGCTTCATCATCGGCTCGCTGGGCGTGCTCAACGACGTCACCGTCACGCAGGCGTCCACGGCATTCGAGCTGGCCGAACATGGCGCGTCCCGGCGGGCCATCTTCACCGGCGCCATGCGGGTGGGGCGCGACCACATCGCCAGTACCGTCTACACGCTGGTGCTGGCCTACGCCGGCAGCGCGCTGCCGCTGCTGCTGTTGTTCAGTGTCGCCAACCGGTCGCTGGGCGATGTGCTGACCAGTGAGAGCGTGGCCATCGAGATCGCCCGGTCGGCGGTCGGCGGCATCGCGCTGGCACTGTCGGTTCCGCTCACCACCGCGATCGCGGCAGTGCTGGCTACACCGCGTCCGACTCGATCAGCTCCGTAGCCGCCAGCGCCGATGCGAGGTCGTCGTGCCGAAACGCCGAGGTGACATGGTCGTGGACCACGCGGAACGCGGTCGCGGCCTGACGGTCGGCGCCACCACCGGTGATGGTCTGCTCGACCACCACGACGCCGTCATGCACGAACATCCGACCGGCCGTCGACTTCTCATCGAGGTCGGTTGCCCAGGCCCGCAACGCATCCCGCCCCTGCGTCGCCCCGTTGGCGTCGCCGATCTCGATGTCGCCACTGGACAGCTTGTCCAGGGTGTCCAGGTCCCGGTCGTTGAGGGCGTCGATCCACGCCAGAACGGTGGCGATCTCGGAAGTCGTCATATCTGCGAACCTACCCCGACGGACCTCAGAAAGCCGAGTGATCTATCCAGCGCTGCCACACGGCCGGGTCGCCGATCAGCTCCAGGCCGGCCTCCTCGACCGTCTGCCGGCGGTTGACCGCGAGCAGCAGCCCGGACACCGGGCCACGCACTGCCGCATCACCTTTGGCGTGCTGGTGCGACCAGCCGAGGCCGTCTTCGTCGTTGACCACCAGCCACTCGCCGGTGGGCCCCAGCTCGGATTCCGCGGCGTGCAGGTGCAGCGACCGGCCGCGCTCCAGCGGCGGATCGCCGGCAGGGGCCATCAGCGCCACCCGCTCCAGCGTCTCGGTGACTCCGTCGGCCGCCAGCTCGGGATCGAGGACGAACGGAAGACCCAGGGCCAGAGCAGCATCGGCGCGGTGCACGGTCTGCTCGTGGAGCCGCCGCCGGATCCACCACCCGGCGGGCTTCGGACCGAGGAACGTCCACACCTTCGCGTCCGACCCGACGTGCTCGACCGCGTCGATCAGAGCCTGCGCGCCGGCGTTCAGCCAGTCGATGGCGCCGTCGAGGTCCTCCGGCGGCTTCCCGTCCCGCACCTCGCGCGGATCGAGCGGCTCTTTCCGGTGCTCGGCGACGATCTGGGCGCACCAGCGGTTGCCGCGGCCGACGTGCTTGAACAGCTGCTTGAGCGTCCACCCCGGACAGGCGGGCACCGGGGTCTCGAGATCGGCGGTGCGGATGATGTCGCCGAAAGCGGCGGTTTCCTCGATCAGGGCTGCGCGGAAGGCCATTTCACGACGGTACCGCTGCGCGCGCCTGCCCGAGTGCGATCGGCAATGCCGCCCAGCCGCGCAACACCCTGGTGTCGCGCCGCGTGCCGGGGCCCGCCAGTTGCGCGTCGGGGAACCGCTCGAAGAACGTCCGCAGACCCACTTCTCCCTCGGACCGGGCCAGCGCCGCACCGAGGCAGAAGTGCCGTCCGCCGGAGAAGGAATGGTGCTTGCCCGCGTTGGCGCGGGTGACGTCGAAGCGGTGCGGATCCGGGAAGACCGCCGGGTCGCGGTTGGCGCCGGCCAGGTAGACGATGACGGGGTCGCCGGTCCGCACGTGGTAACCGGCGATGTCGACGTCGACCTTGGCGATGCGGGCCGACAGCTGGACCGGCGAATCCAGCCGCAGAATCTCCTCGACGGCGGTGGGCCAGAGGTCGGGCTGCGCGAGCAACAGTGCCAGTTGATCGGGATGCTGCAACAACATTCGGATGCCGTTGCCCAGCAGGTTCACCGTCGTCTCGAAGCCGGCCGCCAGCACGAGACCGGCGGTGGCCCGCAGTTCTTCGTCGTTGAGGCGGGCGCCACCGTCGCTGGCCGCAATTAATTGGCTCATGAGGTTGTCGCCCGGGTTGGCCCGGAGCTGGCGGATGTGGTCGCTCAGCCAGGTGTTGAACCCGTCCAGCCCGTCTTCGACGCTGAGGTACTGCTGCCAGGTCAGCCCGATGTCCAGGCTCGGCGCGGCCAGTTCGCCGAATTCGAGAATGTGCGACCGGTCGCGCTCGGGTACTCCGAGGATGTCGGCGATCACTGTGACCGGCAGCTGTGAGCAGTAGCTCTGCACGACATCAACGGTGGCTCCCGCGGCCAGGTCGTCGATGAGCCCCGTCGCGGCCTGCTGCACCCGTTCCCGCAACGCGGACACGGCACGCGTGGTGAACACCGCCGAGACGGTCTTGCGGTAGCGGGTGTGCTGCTCCCCGTCGACCGACAGCAGTGACGGCGGCAGCAGCGGATGCAACCGGCCCTTGACGGTGGTCTTGCCCTCCAGCCAGCCGAGCGCGCCGGGCAGCGCCCCACCGATCTGGGTGACCGTGAAGTCTTCCGAACGCAGAATCTGGTGCACCAGAGCATGATCCGCGGTGATCCAGGCTGCGCGGCCGCGATACATCCGGCCGCGGCTGCGCAGTTCGTCCGCGAACGCGCCCGGGTCGGCGCGCACCGATGGGTCGGCGATGAGCCGCCCCTGGAGGTCGCCGTGCCGCGCGCCGTATGCGGCGAGCTTGCGGATGACAGCATGCAGCGCGAACCAGTTGAGACGTTGCCTGAGCGTCATGAAGCCGAGCTTAAGCACGCCCGACGGGGTCGGGCTACATACTGCAGTCGGAAATCAGGCCGTCAGATTGCGGCCCAGCGCGTGCACCCGCCAGCCGGCGCCCTGCCATTTCGCGACGTCGAGGCAATTGCGGCCGTCGACAATCACTTTCACGCGGACCGTGGCCGCCAGCTGCTCGGGGTCCAGGTCCAGGAACTCCTGCCATTCGGTCAGGACCAGCACCGCGTCGGCGCGGTCGCAGGCGTCGAGGACGGAAGTCGAGTAGTTGAGCGTCGGAAAGACCCGGCGGGAGTTGTCCATGGCCTTGGGGTCATAGACGTTGACGGCGGCGCCGTTGAGCTGCAGCATGCCGGCCACGTTCAGGGCGGGTGAGTCGCGCACGTCGTCGGACTCGGGCTTGAACGCCGCACCCAGCACCGCGATGTTGGCGCCGAGCAGCGTGCCGCCGCACGCCTTGGTGGTCAGCTCCACCATGCGGGTGCGCCGGCGCATGTTGATGCTGTCCACCTCGCGCAGGAAAGTCAGCGCGGGATCGGCACCCAGTTCGCCGGCCCGGGCCATGAAGGCGCGGATGTCCTTGGGCAGGCAACCGCCGCCAAATCCCAAGCCCGCGTTGAGGAATCGCCGGCCGATGCGGGGGTCGTAGCCCAGAGCGTCGGCCAGTACGGTGACATCGGCATTGGTCGCTTCGCACACTTCGGCGATGGCGTTGATGAACGAAATCTTGGTGGCCAGAAAGGCGTTGGCCGAGACTTTGACCAGTTCCGCGGTCTGCAGGTCGGTGAGCAGGAACGGCACGCCGCGTTCCAGGATGCGCGCGTACAGCTCCCGGATCGCCGCTTCGGCGCGCGTCGAATCCGCCTGCACACCAAGCACGATGCGGTCGGGGTGCAGGGTGTCCTTCACCGCGAAGCCTTCACGCAGGAACTCCGGATTCCACGCCACCTCGACGTCGATGCCGGCCGGCGCCAGCGCACGGGCCCGGGCCCCGAGTTCGGCGGCGGCGCCCACCGGAACCGTGGACTTGCCGATGATCACCGCGGAGCGGCGCAGCCGCGGGACCAGGGTGTCGATGACGGAGTGCACGTGCCGCAGATCGGCGCCGTACTCCCCCTTCTTCTGCGGGGTGCCCACACCGAGAAAGTGCACGTCGCCGAACTCGGCGGCCTCGTCATAGTCGGTGGTGAAGTGCAGCCGCCCGGCTTCGATGTTGTCGCGCAGCATCTTTCGCAGCCCGGGCTCGTAGAACGGGATGTCACCGGCCGCCAGCTTCGCGATCTTGCCGGGGTCGATGTCGACGCCGAGGACCTCATGGCCGAGCTCCGCCATGCCGGCGGCATGCGTCGCCCCGAGGTAGCCGGTACCGAACACGGTGCATCTCATACTGCCTTGATAGGCAGCCGCGATGAGCGCATCGCTACGCGACACTGAGCGTCAGGCCAACGGCAGGTGTCTACTTCGGGGCGCAGAAGATCAGGAAGCAGGTCTGCTTGGGTTGCTTCTGCTTCTTGCCGGAGTCACCGGGGTAGTCGCCCGGGTACCCGTTCGAGCCGCCCGGGTACTGGTTTCCGGGGTAGCCGTTGCCGGGGTACTGGTTTCCCGGATACCCGTTGCCGGGGTAGTTGCCCGGGTAACCGTCGTCGTCGTGTCCACGGCCGCCGCGGCTCGGGTAGTCCGGGTAGTTGTTGCCCGGATCGACCCACTGGGGCTGTCGCGGACGCGGCGCCCACGGGTTCCAGGCGGGCGGCTGCGGACCGGGGATCGCGATGACCGGAGGCGGCAGCACCACGGGGGCCGGCGCCGGAACCACAGCGGGCGGGGGCTCGACTGGAGCGGCCGGCACGTCAGGCATCGACACCGGGACCGGAGCCGGAGCCGGAGCTTCCGGGGCCGGCGCGGGCACGCGCACCTGCGGCGCGGATTCCTTGACCACCTGGGGTGCTTCGACATGGCGCGGCGCCGGGGCGGCGACTTCGGGTGCCGGTTCCGGGATCGCCGCAGGTGCCGGCGCGGGCGGCGGAACGGCCGCCGGCGGCGCGGGCGCGACGATCGGTGCGCTGGGCACGATGGCAGCCTGCGCGGGCGCCGGCCGTTGATCGACCGTCGGCCGGATGCTCACCGCCAGTGAAATGGCAAGGGCCACAACACCGACGACAAAGATCGAGGTGAGCGCACTACCGACGAGCAGGAAGGGCTTGCGGCCCTGATCGGCGACCACGGGGGCGTCGTCGAGCTCGTCGAAGCCGAACTCGTCGGCAGTCAGCAGCGGGGCCGCGAGCGGCGCTGCGGCCACGGCACCACCCGGCGCGGCCGAATAGGCCAGGCCTGCGGTGGCGGCGTCGAACATCGGCGCGTTGGCCGAGGCGAGTCCGGCGCCGCGGGCCAGTGCCAGGTCGGCGTCGCTCGGCGCGCTCACCGGGATGTCGAGCAGTTCGCCCAGGTGCGCCTGCACGGCGGTGACGTCGACGCCGGATCCGACGACGAACATGCCCTGCGGTGGTGTCTCGGCAGCAGAGACCGCGGCGGCCATTTCGCCGAGCACGGCCATCGCGTCGCTGCTGTGCAGGCTGCGGCTCAGCACCTTGGAAATGGCGCCGTCGGGCTCGACGACGGACATGGTCGCGGTGTCGCGGTCGACGAACAGCAGACCGGTGCTCGAGTAGCCGACCGCCTTGCCCGCGGCCTGCGCCAGGGAACCCGCCGCGTGCAGCTCGGAGACCATCATGACGTCTTTGACGCCGGCGGCGTCCAACGCATCGCGCAACTGCGCGGCAGCGTCGTGGTCGGTCCAGGCGACACCCACCGACTTCAGGTGGTGGCCGCCCTCCTCGGCGCTCTCCCGGGTTCCCAGGATGGCGCTGACAACCTGCTCGACCGGCGTAGCTGAACCGTCCGCCGTCTGTGTTTCGAAAATATCGTGGTCGACGATCTCGCCGTCGGCCTTCTCGCCCTCAACCAGCGCCATACGTACCGTGGTTGGCGTCATAGACACACCCAGAACGATGTCCACGGACCCTCCAATAGTGTTCGCTACGCTATCTAGGCCGACACCGGGAAACCCCTGCAGCGCAGGCCACAACCAGATACTTCATCGCAGCGAACAGTGGAGTCGTTACTGATTTCCCCAGCTCACCGAGCCCGATGAAGTTCTTGCCGCGGCGCTGGCTCACAGACTCCCACCAATGCCGGTGATTCAACCCTACCCGGCTTTGGCGTAGATGACCTAAGCAGTTTCAGGCCTCTTCGACGTCCGGCCGGGGCTGCTTCAGCAGATCGCTCAGCGAGCTGGAATTCGATGGCCGGCGGTGTCCCAGGTGGCCGTGCACGCCCTCGGCGTAGGCGGTTTCGGCGTGCTGCGTGAAGTCGACGCCGGCGGTTTCGTCTTCGGCGCTGACCCGGAAACCCATTACTTTGTCGATGATCTTGCCCAGCACGAACGTCGCCGTGAAGGCGTAGGCCGCGACGACGGCCATGGCCAGCAACTGCTTGCCGAGCTGGACGAATCCACCGCCGTAGAAGAGGCCACGCGCGCCGCCGGTCATGACGTCCGTCGCCAGTAGGCCGATCAGCACGACGCCGACCACACCGCCGACGAAGTGCACGCCGACCACGTCGAGCGAGTCGTCGTAGTTGAGCTTGAACTTCAGGCCGACCGCGAACGAGCAGATCACACCGGCCAGCAGCCCGACGATGAGCGCGCCCAGGGTGTTGACGGTGCCGCAGGACGGGGTGATGGCGACCAGGCCGGCGACGACGCCCGAAGCGGCGCCGAACGTGGTGGGCTTGCCGTCACGGATTTGCTCGACGGTGAGCCAGCCGAGCATGCCGAGGCAGCCCGCGACCAGGGTGTTCAGGAAGATCGCCGCGGCGGTGCCGTTGGCGGCCAGCGCCGAGCCGGCGTTGAAACCAAACCAGCCGAACCACAGCAGCCCGACGCCGAGCAGCACGAACGGCAGGTTGTGCGGTCGCATGGCGTCCTGTTTGAAGCCGATGCGCGGGCCCAGCACGATGGCCAGCGCCAGCGCCGAGGCGCCCGAGGCGATCTCGACGACAAGGCCGCCCGCGTAGTCCAGGGCGCCCATCTTGGCGAGCCAGCCGTCAGGACCCCAGACCCAGTGCGCGATGACGCTGTAGACGACGATCGCCCAGATCGGCACGAACACCATCCACGCCGAGAACTTGGCCCGGTCGGCGATGGCGCCGCTGATCAGGGCGGCGGTGATGATCGCGAAGGTCAGCTGGAAGGTGGCGAACAACAGCTCAGGAACCGTGCCGTGCGTGGTGCTGGGGTTGATGCCGGCCATGCCGAAGTGTTCGAGGTTGCCGAGGAAACCGTCGCCGTCCGAGAAGGCCAGCGTGTACCCGAGTACCAGCCACGCGACCGTGACCAGCGGAATCGAGATGAAGCTCATCATGATCATGTTGAGCACGCCGGTCGTGCGGACCATGCCGCCGTAGAAGATGGCCAGCCCCGGGGTCATCAGCAGGACCAGGGCGGTGCTGGCGAGCAGCCAGGCGGTGGCGGCGGGATCGATGCCTTGCACGTGGGACTCCTTCGACAATCTTGACGAGGATGTATCGGCGGAGTTTCCGGCACGCGGCGACTGCGTTTCCGACGTGTTACACCAGCCTCACATTGGCGCTGGGGCCTTGGTTTCGCGTGAAACAACGGGCGATTAAACAGTGGCCCTTCCGGGTACTCGGCTCAGATGTTGAAGCGCACGACTGCAACTGCCGCCCTGCTCACCGCGCCCGTTTTTGTGCTGGCGGCCTGCAATTCAGGCCAGAACAACAGCAAACCGTCGACCACTGCGCCGCCGACGACCTGGACCCAGGCCAACCCGTCGGCCATGAACGTCGTGCTGAAAACGTCCGACGGCAGGCCCGTCGCCAACGCGTCGATCGACTTCAGCGACGGCTACGCGACGGTGACCGTGGAGACGACCGGCGGCGGCATCCTCGCCCCCGGCAGCCACGGCATGCACATCCACTCCGTCGGCAAGTGCGAGGGCGACTTCACGTCCGCCGGCGGACATCTGCAGGTCGCCGGGCATACCGGGCATCCCGCCAGCGGCGATCTGACACCGTTGAACATCCGCGGGGACGGCACCGGAAAGGTCGTCGCGACGACCGACGCCTTCACCGAGGCCGGCTTGAAGGGGCCCGAAGGCAGCGCGCTGATCATCCATCAGGGGCCGGACAACTTCGCCAACATCCCGCCGCGGTACACGCACGACGGCATCCCCGGGCCGGACGCCGAGACTCAGGCCACCGGTGATGCCGGCGGGCGGGTGGCGTGCGCGGTTCTTGCCCCGGCTGGTTCTTCTTCGTCTTCGTCTCCGTCGACTTCTACGTCGACCGCGACCGTCACCGAGACGACGGGCGTGCCGGTGGCGCCTCCGGCGACCTCTTCGACCTCGACTTCGACTTCGACCAGTCCCTCGACGAGCACCACGACCACTACTTCCACGACCACGACGGTGTCGACCACGCCGACCACCACAGTTCCCAGCCCGGTTGGGCCGATGAGCCCGATGAACCCGATGCCGGGCGGCTGAGTCTGAGGTCTTTCCGTTGACCCTGCGCCTACGGCGACAAATGCCGAGTAGGCAGCGCCGCTACAGCAGGCCCAATCCCAGTTTTCGTTGACCCTGCGTTGGTGGCCCAAAAGTCCGAGTAGGCCGCGCCCTGGTTACAGGATCAACGCCAACAAGCAGCCCGTATGCGTTGACCCTGCGCCTACGGCGAGAAAGTGCGAGTAACGAGCACCCTTCCCGCAGAACCAAGTCACTCTGCGGTCAGGGCTTGGCGAAGTTCAGGTACGACCGCGAGGGCGTCGGCCCGCGCTGGCCTTGGTACTTGGAGCCGACCTTGTCGCTGCCATAGGGGTGCTCGGCCGGGCTGGTCAGGCGGAGCAGGCAGAGCTGGCCGATCTTCATGCCAGGCCACAGGGTGATCGGCAGGTTGGCGACGTTCGACAGCTCCAGCGTGATGTGGCCCGAGAAGCCCGGGTCGATGAAGCCCGCAGTCGAGTGCGTCAGCAGGCCGAGCCGCCCCAGCGACGACTTACCTTCCAACCGGCCCGCCAGATCGTGTGGGAGCGTGCAGGTTTCGAGTGTCGAGCCCAGCACGAACTCGCCGGGGTGCAGGACGAAGGGCTCGCCTTCGTCGGGCTCGACCAGGGTGGTCAGCTCGTCCTGCTGCTGTGCCGGGTCGATGTGCGTGTAGCGGGTGTTGTTGAACACCCGGAACAGGCTGTCCAGCCGGACGTCGACGCTGGAAGGCTGCACCATGGCGTCGTCGAACGGGTCGATGCCGAGGCGCCCAGCAGCGATTTCGGACCGGAGATCGCGATCGGAGAGGAGCACGTGGGGAGCCTATCGGGCCGGGTTGATATCCTGCAGCGGCACCATGCCGATGTAGTTCAATGGCAGAACATCAGCTTCCCAAGCTGAATACGCGGGTTCGATTCCCGTCATCGGCTCCACGAAGGTTGAATCTCCGTCACAACGGATACTTTGGGCTCCATGGATCTCCGCGCGATCGGTAAAGGCCTCGGCACGTTGGACCGTGAGGTCTTCGAGGCGGTCGCTGAGTCGCCGAGCCCACTGCTCGACAGCCTGATGCCCCGGCTGACCAGGGCCGCCGACCATTCCAAGTTGTGGTTCGGCATCGCCGCGGCTCTGGGCGCGGTCGGCAGCGCATCGGTGCGGCGCGGCGCCGCGCGCGGCGTCGTGAGCCTCGCGGTGACCAGCCTGGTGACCAACCAGGTGGCCAAGCGGATCTGGAGGCGGCCGCGGCCGGACCACAGCCTGATTCCGCTCCCGCGCCTCAGCCGACGCATGCCGACGTCGCACTCGATGCCGTCAGGACACTCCGCGAGCGCCGCGGCCTTCGCGGTCGGCGTCGGTCTGGAGTCCGCGCCGGCCGGCCTTCCGCTGGCGCTACTCGCGGGCCTCGTCGGGCTGTCGCGCGTGGCCACCGGTGCGCACTATCCCGGCGATGTGTTCGCCGGATTCGGCATCGGCGCGGCGATCGCGGTGCTCGGCGCACGCATCGTCCCGCCCGTCCCGACCACCACCCTGCCGACCTCGGATCCGTTGCGCTTCCACACCGAGCCCCGGCCAGAGGGTGCCGGTGTCGCGCTGGTGATCAACCCGGCCTCCGGCGACGGGACGGGCAAGCGGATCATCGACGAAGCCCGAAAAGCCCTGCCGCGCATGGAGATCGTCGAACTCGGCGAAGACGACGACATCGAGGCCGTGTTGCAGGAGACAGCCAAACGCACCGAGGTGCTCGCCATCGGCGGCGGCGACGGCACCGTGGCATGCGCGGCGGGCATCGCTGTCGACGCAAGCGTCCCCCTCGCAGTGTTCCCCGGCGGCACGTTCAACCATTTCGCCAAGGACATCGGCTGCGATTCGGTGGCCCGGACTGTCGAGGCGATCAAAGAAGGCTCGGCGGCGTACGTCGACCTGGTGTGCCTCAACGAGAAACGCATGGTGATCAACACCGCCAGCATCGGCGCCTACCCGAACTACGTGCGGATGCGCGAGAAGCTCGAACACCGAATGGGTAAACCCTTGGCCGGGATATGCGCCCTCTATCTGACGCTGCGCCGGGAAGCCCCGGTACGAATCAGCTACGACGACAAGACACTTGAGACCGAACTCTTCTTCTTGGGCAATTCAGCGTACTTTCCGTCCGGGTTCGCCCCGTCGGTGCGACCTCGCCTCGACGATGGTCTGATCGACGTGCGAATCCTGGAAACCGGGCGACGGTTCAGCCGGCTACGCATCGCGACGGCCGTGGCATTGGGACGGCTGGAACGCAGCCCGCTGTACCACGAGCTCCAGGTGCCGGAATTCCGCTTCACCTCCGTCGACGGACCGACCACCCTCGCCCATGACGGTGAGGTGGGCGAGGCGCTCAGCGAGGCCAGCTTCACCGTGCGGTATCGGGCGCTGCCGGTCTTCCGCCCGCTGAACTAGGGCCGCATCTCGTACGCACCGTCGTAGGCGGCCACCTGTTCCCAGACCCGGTCGAAGCGGCCCACATCGGCAACGGGCTTACGGATCGCCGACAACGCCCACTCCTGTTGCGCCACCGTGGAGCTCGGCTTGCCGTGCAGCGCAACGGCATACGACGAGAAGTCACGGATCTGGAAGTCGAAGATCTGATCCAGCAGATCGTGGTCAAGGCCGGTCAGTTCGGCCTGCTCCAGGATCAACTGCCCGTAGACGACCAGCGTGAACAGGTGCCCGACCACGAGAACGAAGTCGAGGTCGCGCTGCTGGTCGGCGTCGGGTGCCGCGGTCAGCAGCAGATCCTTGAACGCCTGCACCTGCCCGTAGAAGCGGGCCACGTTCGGCACCTCGAGGTGCCGCTCGTAGACGGGCGCCCAATCCGCGAACTGCACTTTGGACGCGCCGCGCGCCGGCCCTTGTGCCCAGAAGAACACGTCGTCGGCCGTGTCGTCGCGGGTGCCGATCTGCGGATAGCTCCCCGGGTTGAACATGTAGTTCGGCATGAACTTCAGAATCTGCGCGACGTTCACGTGCACCGTGCCCTCCAGGCGGGGCAGTGCACCGATCAGGCGGTTCACCTCGTTGAAATAGGTGTTCTTCTCAAACCCCTTGGCGGCCAGCACATCCCACAACAGGGTGATGACCCGCTCACCCTCGGAGGTGACCTTTGACTTGGTGACGGGGTTGAACAGCAGGTAGCGACGGTCATCGAGGCCGGCGCTGCGGAAGTAGTCGATCGCGCGGTCACTGAAGAGCTTCATCGCGATCAACCGGGCGTAGACGTCGACGAATGACGCGCGTACGTGCGGGAAGTCGGTGACGGGGTTGCCGTAGAGAATCCGGTTGTTCGCGTGCGTGATCGCCTCGTAGAAGGCGTGCTCGCACATCCCGATCGAGCCGCTGCACAGGTTGAACTTGCCGACGTTGACGGTGTTCAGCGCCGCCGAAAACGCCTCGGGACCGGTGCACAGGATGTCCTCCTCATGCACCGGATAATCGTTGAGGCGGAACGTGCTGACGAACATCTGGCCGTGCACGACATTGTCGATCAGTTCGTAGTTCTGATGACGGCTGTCCGCGACGAACCACACGTAGCCGTCGGGTCCGTCGACATCGGTGCGGCGCGAGAACACCGACACCATGCCCGCCACATTGCCGTTGCCGATGTAGTACTTCTCCCCCGACGCCCGGAACACGACGCCCTCGTCGTCCGTGGGCGTCAGCAGTAGGTCGGTGTTGTAGATGTCGGCGCCGTGCTCGCGCTCGGACAACGCGAACGCCATGACGCCGCCCGCCTCGAGCTGCGCGGCGGCGCGTTCCTTGGCCTTGATGTTGTCGCTCTGCCAGATCGGGCCGAGGCCGAGGATGGTGACCTGCTCGGCGTACCAATACGCCAGCCCGTAGAACCCCAGGATCTCGCTCAGGACGGCATTGCGTGAGGTATCCCAGCGCTTGTTCGGATCGCCGTCCGCGAACTCTGACGGCGTCAGGAACGTCGCGAAAATGCGCTCCCGCTTGATGAAATCGAGGAAGTCGGCGACCCAGGCCGCGGCCAGATCGTCCTGCAGCAAGCGCGCCTTGCCGCGCTCCTCAAACCATGCGATCAGCGCCCGCAGCTGACGCCGCGTCTCCGGATCGAATTTCTGAGGGTCGAAGTCATGCGGGTTGAGCAGCAATCCGGAGTTCGGCATGGGGCTCTCCTTCGGCGCGGGTGTGGCACCGAATCTAGCGCCCGGACGCTCGCAAAACGGCAGATTGCGTGTCCTTATCCGAGCGCCACACCGAGCTCCTGGGCGAAGACCTTGATCATGTGTTGAACGCCAATCTCATTGCGGCCGATGATCATGTGGTCGTGCTGGCCGTGCCGGACACCTTCTCCGCACTGGGGCAGCATGGCGAAGTCTTCATCGACGACCGCGGCGTGGACGTTGTCGTATACCTGGTCGTAGACCGCGCGCATCTCGTCGTCAGCGGCCGGCACGCGCCCCATCCAACTGTGCCGCACCGAGCATCGCGTTGGCTCCCCAGCCGGCAGGATGTCGATGATCTCCACACCGATCGGGCTGTTCGCCAAGATCAGATTGGGATAGATCCAGTAGATGACGCCCATGTTCTGGTGCGGGTCCCAGGAGCCGGACGGGTCGTCAGCAAGGTTGGCGACCCAGTTGAAGGGAAAGCCGATCCGGTGGTGCTTGCCGTACTCGTCGTATACCCCGGTATTGGGCAGGGTGTTCTGTCCAATCACGCTCTCGCCGTGGACGAATGGGAAGTGGTATCCCTCGGCGAATGCTTCGAGGGCTCCCTTCCACGACACCTGTGACTGGAACTCCTTCTCGGTGTGATAGCCGTACGTGGCGTAGTTCATCAGCGCGAGTTCCGGACCGATGCACCCGAGGTGGCTGTCGACGTCGATGGCGGCACCGGCGGTGAGGACGGCCCAGATGAAGCCGTGGCGCTCCTCGTTCGGAAGCTCGACGAGTCCATAGTCGGCCTTGTCCATCGAATCGAAGCCCGCCTTGCCTGGCACGGTGAACAGTTCCCCGGTGTTCTTGTAGCTCCATGCGTGATACGGGCAGGTGAACCGGGCGGCGTTACCGGTCCCACAAGCCGGCTTCGCGCCGCGATGGCGGCAGTAGTTGAGAAAGACGTGACTGACGCCGTCACGATCGCGGGTCACCAGGAGCGAGTCGCCCAGCACCGAGCGCACGACGTAGTCGTTGGCGTTGGGAACCTGGGCCGACGGCACGATCGCCAGCGGTACGCGGCGCAGCACCTGCGACTCCTCGATCTCAGTGATTTTCGGATCGCGGTAGTAGTGCAAGGGCACTCGCAGCTCACGGTCGGCCATATCGGTCGTTTTGTCGACCGCGTGGCGCAGGGCGCGCCTGGTCAATTCCTCGTCCTGATTGCTGACCGGTCCTTCGGCGATCGCCGTCATGCTGACCTCATTTCACATTCGGGAATGATCGGACCATACACCTGAGGCACTATGTATGGTCAAGGGTCGACGGCGTTCGCCGAGGAGCGGAGGGATGGAAGTATGCGGTGATGCGCAGACACGGCTGGTCTGGTGACATCCCCGTCGACGACGACGAGGCGGTTCGCCGTATCGTCGGCGCGGCCCGGTCGTCGATCGACCAGCGAGGTTCGGTGAGCGTGTCCGATGTAGCCACTGCACTCGGGATCACCAGGCAAACCGTGTATCGCTACTTCCCCACCCTCGATGCACTGATGACCGGTACCGCATTGTCGGCAGTCGAAGGTTTTCTGGACCGCCTGGCCGAAGACCTGCAATCGATCACCGACCCAACCGAGGCCGTGATCGAAGGCATCGCCTACACACTGGAACAACTCCCCAACGATCGCTATCTGAGCTTGGTCATGCACCCGGGCAAAGCGAGCGCCTTCGCCGCCGGAGTCACCTCCGAAACGTCGATTTCATTCGGACGATCGATCCTCGAGCGCTTCCAGGTCGATTGGCCCGCAGCCGGTTTCAGCGGTAGGCAGCTCGATGAGCTGGTCGAGTTCATGCTGCGGACACTGCAGTCGTTCATCTTGGATCCCGGAGGCCCCGAGCGCCATGGCGAGGAGCTGCGCGCTTTCCTCCGCCGCTGGGTCGCGCCGGCAGTCCAGATGCATCACGACGCAGCCGCCAACACAGCTACCTAGCCACGGCGGGACGGACGACTCCACGCCATCCCGGCATCTGAAACTCGCTCGCCCCCGCACTCTCCGGCGTGCAAGCATGCCCACATGGCCAAGCAGTTCCCGGAGATCACCGACCGGTTCCGCACCTTCATCGCGGCGCAGAGCATGTACTTCGTGGCGACGGCGGCGCGCGATGGACGGGTGAACCTGTCACCGAAGGGCTTGGACTCCCTCCGCGTCCTTGGACCGAATCGCGTGGCCTGGCTGAACCTGACCGGCAGCGGCAACGAAACGTCGGCGCACCTGCTCGACAACCCGCGGATGACGTTGATGTTCTGCTCGTTCGACCGTGAGCCGCTGATCCTGCGGCTGTATGGCACTGCCCGAGAGGTCGCGCCCGGCGATGCGGACTGGGACGAGCTGTACAGCCAGTTCCCGCCGCATATCAGCGCCCGCCAGATCTTCGACCTGACCGTGGATCTCGTCCAGACCTCATGCGGCTTCGGTGTGCCCGTGATGTCGGTCGAGTCCGAGCGCGTCCTGCTCGACAGCTGGGGCGAGAAGAAAGGCCACGAGGGCGTCGCCGAGTACTGGCAGCAGAAGAACCTGTCGAGCATCGACGGCGCGCCGACGAAGCTCGCTTTGGATTGAGGAGCGGCGCTGAGGATTTCAGCGCCGCTGCCATCAACCGCCGATCGCACCTAGCCTGGCACCCATGGGAGAACCCGACCGGTCGATGCGCGAGCGCATGCTCGCCGGTGACCTCTACATCGCTGACGATCCCGAATTGATCCGCGAATCGAAACGCGCCCAAAAGCTGACGCACCTGATCAACGCGCTCGATCCCACCGACCTCGCCGAACGGAATCGCCTGCTCACCGAGCTGCTTGGGGCGTTCGGGGAAGGCAGCGAAATCCGGCCGCCGCTGCAGTGCGACTATGGATACCAAACCACCATCGGTGCACGCACTTTCGCGAACTGGGGCCTCATTCTTCTCGACGTCGCGCGGATCAGGATCGGCGACGACGTGCAGCTCGGGCCCAATGTGCAACTGCTGACGGCCACCCATCCACTGCAGCCAGGCCCGCGCCGAGACAAATGGGAAGCCGCGGAACCGATCGCGATCGGCGACAACGTCTGGCTCGGCGGCGGGGTCATCGTGTGCCCGGGGGTCACCATCGGGGCGAACACCGTCGTGGGCGCCGGATCGGTGGTCACGCGAGACCTCCCGCCCGGCGTGCTGGCCGTTGGCTCGCCCGCGCGCGTGATCCGCGAGTTGTAGGCCTCCGCCGGCTACGCGACCATGACGTCGACCGACAGCCGCTCGCCAAGGGCATAGACGGTCGGCCAATCCTGGCTCTGCGCAGCAGATTCCAATGCATCGATCAGCGGGGTGTCCACACCCAAATCGGCGAGCCACGATGACACGGTGGCTGCGATCTGTTCCCCGGGCACCTCTTCGGCCCGCCGGCCGTGCAGACGGTCGACCACCACGAAGGTCGGCGCTGTGGTGCGCCGGCGGCGGAAGTCGATGATGCTCATACCAATTGAACGAAGTAGCCGTCAAAAAGGTTCGACGCGGCGGGCCCGACTTCGGCTAAACCCGAACGGTCAACTCCAAACCCTTGTCGAGAGGAATCGGGACGCTGACGTAACCGCCCCCGGGGGCGTTGACGTAGTCGAGATAGACATGGTCGGGATCGAGCCTGACGTTATCGCCGAGGATCAGCGCGCCGGGCGCCAACACCGGCTCCAGCACCTTCAGCACCGGCAGGTCCAGGTCGGGCCAGCCGTCCAGAAGCACGAATTGCACTGGTTCCCTGACGGTCTCGAGAGTCTCGCGGGCGTCGCCTTCCAGAATCGTGATCAAGTCGGCAACTCCCGCCTCGGCGAACGTCGCGCGGGCCGCCGATATCTTCTGCGAACTCATCTCCGTGGTGATGATCCGCCCGACACCGTTGTCCCGGACTGCAGCAGCCAGGTGCAGGGTGGAGATGCCATAGGACATCCCGTACTCCACGATGGTCGAGGGCTTCAGTGCGCGAATCAGGCTGTACAGCAGGCGGCCCGAGTCAGGAGCCACCGAAAGGTAGAAGTCCTGACAAACGTCGGCGCGTTCTGCGACTGCGTAGTCGGTCGGCGAAAGCCCTTGCCGTCGTTGGTCGTCCAACTGCGCGTCGGCGAACAGTCGATTGATGATCGAGGCGTATTCCGGTCGGTTCAAGGTTGCGGTCATATCACCCACCGTAGACGCAACGTTGCGTCTATGCTAGGCCTACGATGGTGTTCAATCGAGCCATGGCAGACGCGCAACCACACCGCGGCAACCGGCACGGCCGTAGTGAAGCCGCGCGGGAAGCCGTACTGCGCGCAGCCGACGACCTACTCGTCGAGAAGGGCTTCTCCGGCGTCACCATCGAAGGCATCGCCAAAGCCGCGGGAGTGGCCAAACAGACGGTCTATCGCTGGTGGGGCTCCAAGACGGAAGTCCTCATGGACGCGTTCCTCGAAGATGCCGCCGCGGCTTTGGAGCCGCCCGACACCGGCCGCCTGGACTCCGACCTGCGCGCACATCTGCGCGACACCGTTCACTTTCTGACCACCGATGACGCAGGCGCCGTCTTCCGCGCACTCATCGGCCAAGCGCAGCACGATCCGGCGTTGGCGCAGACATTTCGCGCCCGGTACCTCGATGATCAGCGGACTCGCGACCGAAAGCCGTTCCTTCGCGCCATCGAACGCAACGAGCTACCGCCAGAGGCCGACGTGGCCGCGTTGGCCGAGTGGCTCGTCGGCCCGGTTCACCATCGGGTGATCGTGACCGGCGAACCGATAGACGAAACGTTCCTCGACGCCATTGTCGACACCGTCCTGTCGATCTGTCGACAGCAGGCCGCAGAGCAGGTGTCAGCCAACCCCGAGCGGACCACCTAGCGATTCGCGAGCCGCAGACCACGATTCGAAGCCAATCTAACCAATTGGCCGCGCGCCCAATTGACCGTCATGTAAATATGATCGGCGTGACCGAAGATGCCGATGTGGCACAGGCTCGCGCGTTACGCGCCGAGCTGCGCAGACATGCATGGAACCTCGCCTCCAGACTGTCCCGGGTAGAAGCATTGCCCGACGCGTCGGCGTGGTCGGAACGGGCCCGGTCGATGCGGCGGCTCGCCCGCGAACTCCGCCGCGACCTCGACGAAGCCAAGTTCCTGATCGACCGGCTACACGCCCGGTTCCCGAGCATCGACACGGCAGGCGCATCGGCAGACGCCCCAAGTTATTGAGAACCCTCATTGACAATTGCCCACCAGATGGTTAACAGTGCTAAGCGTCTCTGATGAAAGGCGCACCATGAGCACGCAGGACCAGCTCAACGAGCTCGGCTACTACGCCGTCACCCGGCACCCCGCGGATACCCGGGTGGTGCTGCCCGAAGCCCGGGACGCCCAGGCGCTGGGATTGGGCTCATGCCACATCGGCGAGCGCTTCACGGTCAAAGACGCGGGCGTGCTCAGCGGCGCGGTGGCGGGCGCCAGCACGACCCTTGGCATCGCGCCGTCGACCAATCACCACACCCGCCACCCCACCGTCACCGCGACCATCGGGTCGACGATGCATGCCCTCACCGAAGGCCGGTTCGCCATGGCGTTCGGCCGTGGGATGGGTCCCTACTGGCAGGCGATCGGGCTGCCGGTCGTGACCGAGGCGCGGCTGCGCGACTTCTTCGGCATCCTGCGTCGGCTCTGGGCCGGCGAGATGATCCTCGATCACGACGGCCCAGCCGGGAAATGGCCCATGCTGCGCCACGCGAACGGCCTGGGGGACGGACCGCCGATCGGCTTGGTGGCGGTCGGACCGAAAACCATGGAGCTCGCCGGCGAGATCGCCGATTTCGTTGTGCTGCATACCTTTTTCTCCGACGAAGCGACGGAGAAGTCGGTTGCCGCGGTGCGCCGAGGTGCCGAGAAGGCGGGCCGGGACCCCGACAGCGTCCGCATCTGGGCATGTCTGGCGACAGTGCCCGACGCGTTGTCCGAGGACGACCAGATCCGCCGCGGCGTCGGACGGCTCGCGACGTATCTGCAGGCCTACCCCGATGTGCTGGTCTCAGCCAACGGCTGGGATCGGGCGACGTGGGACCGTATCCGCCAGTCCGACCTGTTCACCGACGCGGCCACCGCCGGACCCATCGATGCGAGCGCGTCGTTCGAGACGCTGCAGCGGATCGCCGAGCTGATCCCCGCGGAATGGCTGGACGCCGTCGCCAAAGGCTCACCGCAGGCCTGCGCGAAAATCATTGCCCGCCAGTATGATCTGGGCGTGCATTCGGTGATCATGCACGGGGCCAGCCCACATGAACTCGCGCCCGTGGTCGAGTCCTACCGGGCCAACCGGCCGACGCTGCATCGCGCGGTCGCGGCGAATCCGGGCCGATTTGCCTGAGCACGCAGCCGGCGACTCCCCGCAGGCGGCCCGCGCCCGGGAGCAGTGGCAGGCCGTCGTCACGGAATCGGGTGCCGGCACCAAGCTGAACAAGCGCGGCCTGGAAACCCGGGCCCGCCTGCTCGAGGTCGCCATCCGCGCGCTGGCCGACAGTGGTGGCGAGGCGGTGTCGGCGAACCGCATCGCCAAGGATGCGGGCGTCACCTGGGGCACGGTGCAGCACCAGTTCGCCGACCTCGATGGCCTCTGGGTTGCGGTCATCACCGAAATCCATTCCCGTAGTTGGACTTCCGCACCGGACGTGTCGCGCGGCGGCACGCTGCGGGAGCGGGTGGAGGGGGCCATCGAATCGGTGTGGCACTACCTGGACACCACCGAGGGCCGGGCCCTGACGGCGCTGCGCACCTCGCTGCCGGCGCGACGCGCTGATATCGCCGCCGAATATCCGCGCACCGCAGCGGCTTTCGCGGCTCGCGAGCTCGACTGGATTCAGGGCTTCGACTATCTGATGGACGGACTCGACGTCGACCCCGACCAGCTGCACCGCGTACGGTGCCTGCTTCCCGCCGCGATCCGCGGTCTCAGCAACGAACGGCAGATCGGTTTCACCTCGGATCTCGATGTCGCCCGCGCGGCTCTGACCGACGCCGTCGTCGCGTTGCTGACCCAGCCGCGGCTGTAGTCACTCAACGAGATCGGCGGTTGCGGGTCCGAACATGTACAGGTGTTCGAGCACCGGTCCCAGATCTCCCGACCAGGCCATGGCCGCCATCTGCTGGCGGCTGCGCCGTCCGGTGCGCCACCGTAGCGCTTCGAATCGCGTGGTCTTCAGCTCGATCACCGGTTCGACATCCGGACCGCACCGGTAGTCACCGTCCTCGACGACGACCCGCACCGGCACGGGCGTCTCCAACCGGCGCAGTAGTTGGTCGGAAACACGTTGCACCGCAGCAGAATCCCGGGCACCCGGCCGGCCGAGCGCATCCCGGATGTCGTGCTCGTGGACGACGACGTCGCCGAGCGGCGGTGTGATGCCCTCCCGAGCCAGCCGCGGCATCTCGGCTGCCGCGTCGACCCAGGCCCGCACAATGTCGTCCACTCCGCGCCCGTCGAACCGGGCCACCTGGGCCGCCGTCTGGGCGTCGTTCGGCGGGGCGACCCGGCGGCCGGCGACCCAGTCCTGTGCGACGCCGGCCAGATGCGCCAGCACATCCCGCACCGACCAGCCAGGGCAGGCAGCGACCGGCGCGTCGACCGAAGTACCTGGCGCACTGACCAATTCGACGACGCGGTCCACGGTCTGCAGATAGAGATCCGCGAGATCAGTTTCATCGCTCACAGGAGGCGCACCCTTCTACGCGCGGCGGACGGGGATCGTCGGGCTTACTCGGATCGGGGTCGCCGAACCAGCGGGACGGCTGGTGCTCGCCGTACGTGTCGTGCCAGTCCCACCATTCGTAGGCGGTGTCCTGCGGGTAACCCGGCGGGGAGTCCTCCCAGGTCTCCTGCCGCCCCAGCGCCGTCATGTCGAGGTAGCTCCACGACGTGCCCAGTGCTTCGTCGCCGCGGCTGTTGATGAAGTAGGTGCGGTAGACGGCGTCGCCGTCGCGGATGAACGCGTTGGTGCCGTGCCATTCGTGCACGCCGAAGTCGACGTCGAAGTCGTCGGTGATGGTGTACCACGGCATCTTCCAGCCCATCCGGGCCGTCATCCGCGCGATGTCGGGCTGCGGGGCGCGCGACGCGAAGGCCAGGGTGGTGTCGCGGGCGTTCAGGTGCGCGACGTGCCCGACGTTGTCGGCGATCATCGAGCAGCCGCGGCAGGCGTGTGTCGGCCAGCCCTTCACGCCCTCCTCGAAGAAGGCCCGATAGATGACGAGTTGCCGTCGTCCACCGAACAATTCGGCCAGACTCAGCTCGCCGTCCGGCCCGACGAACGTGTAATCCTTGGCGACCGGCGTCCACGGCATGCGGCGGCGCATCGCGGCCAGCTGGTCCCGCTTGCGGGTCCATTCCTTCTCGGCGACGAGCATCTTCTCCAGCGCGGCGTCCCATTCGGCCGCTGACACGATTTCGGGCTTCTGCATGGCGTCCCTCCTCTACAAATTTATTAAACAAACTTGTTGAACATCTGTATTCCAGGAGAGCACCATCCGTCGCTATAGTCAACAAGATGGTTGAAGATCAGGTGCTGGATCGGGCCTACGCCGCCCTGGCCGACCCCACGCGCCGCCGACTGCTGGAGACGCTGCGGCAAGGCGATGCGCGCATCACCGACCTGGCCGCGCCGCTGCCGATGACATTCGCCGGAGTCTCCCGCCATATCGGCGTACTCGAATCGGCAGGCCTGGTGCAACGCGATGTTCGCGGCCGCGAACGCTGGGTGTCCCTACGGCCCGACGGACTGACCATGGCACAGCAATGGATCAACGAACAATCCAACTTCTGGTCGGTGCGGGCGGATGCCCTCGCAGACCGCTTGCGTCGCAAAGGAAATGGCCAATGACAGAGCCAGTGACCGTACGCGTCCGACGCGTCATGCCCGCCGTGCCCGACGTGGTGTTCGGTGAGTGGCTCGATGTCGAGTCACTCGCGGACTGGATGTGCCCGCGCCCGTCCAGGTGCGTCGCCATCACCGTCGAACCCCACGTCGGCGGCAAGCTCCGGTTCGACGTCGACCACGACGCCACCGGCACGATCGTCCTGATCATCGGGCACTTCCTGGAGATCGACCGCCCGCGCCTGCTGCGTTTCACGTGGAGCAATTCGAACTGGCCCGACCCGACGATGGCCAGCATCGTCAACGTCACCTTCACGCCCCACGGCGACGGCGAGACGCTGATGGAGATCGAGCACTCGCTCCTGCCATCGCACGAGTACGACAACTTCCACAACGGCTGGGCGCTGACGGCTGAACAGTTGGAGACGGTGCTGCTCAGCCGTCAAGGGGGTTAGTCAGCCGGACGTTCGCGGCGACAACCTGCAGGTCACCGCAAGACGCGTCAAGGACTCACCCGCAGCGACGGCCGCTCGCGCCTCCGCCAGGAAGTCCTTCCACCGCCCGGTGCCGACCTGCGGCAGTGAGCAGGACACCGAGTCGCCGACGTCGCGCGGGCGAGACCGGTGAGTGCGGCCGTCGCTTTGACGGCTCCCGTTGGACCAGAGTCCAATTGAGTGAGCAGTGCCAGCTGACGCCCGATGAGATCGCCCCAGTCGGGCTCCAACTGCAAGATACGGTACACGTCCAGTTCGGAACATCATCACCGCGGATGCTTGACACCCGATAATCCATAGCTTTACGTTCGTAAAGCACTTCACTTTACAGTCGGTAAGTGAACGCCTGGATCAGGCCTTCACTTCGGTCGCACAGCGGAGCCCCCATGAATGCACCAAAATTCCAGGTAAAAGGTTATTCTCGCCATATCGGCCGGGTCGGCGCACTAGCCGCCGCCCTGGGCGTTGGAGTGATGGTAGTCACTACACCATGCGTAGCTAATGCGGTTCCATCCACGTCATCAGTGTCACGTGACGCTTCACCGGATAACCCCGCCTCCGGCACCGAAACTCCGAAAACCGGCGCAGCCACGGCATCCCCCGGCCATGGGCGGGCAGCGTCGCACGGCACACGAGATCAGAGCGCTCCAAGCGGCGACACGCCCACGACGGCGTCCGCAGCCATAGGCGGCAACACATCGGCACCCAAGGCAGGAACCGCGACAGGCGCACAGACCCACACCCACAAGCCAACCAAGAACACAGACCGTAGCCCAGCATCACCCGAATCCACCGATCCCGCAGCAACCGGGCCCACGTCAACAGAGCCCAAAACCCCTGACACCACAGCAGATACCGATCACACGACCGCCCCGACCACGGCACCGCCGACCCCAACGCCCGCGGCACCCACCGCCGCAGTCACATCCGGCTCCAAAAAGCCGCACCCGGCCACTGTCGCCGCACCTACACACGCCACCCCGACCGCCACGGTACGCACTGCCACGGCCCCCTCCACGCCGCCGGCTCTCGCGTCTGCCGCAGGAAACTCCACCAACCCCGCCCGCCCCTCAACCAAGACGACGCAAGCCGCCCTGACACCGGCAACCACAGCGGTCACCGCAGCCGAAACCACCTCGCCCACCGTGCATCCCGCCAGCGTGGTACTCGCGCCAACCACCACCACGTCCCACCCAACCGGCCCCATCGGCACCATCCTCGGCGCGCTCAACAGCATCGTCACCCAATTCACCAACCAGTTCCTGGCGCCCGCACCGAACACCCCCGAACCGTTCACACCCGTGGTGTGGGCACTGCTGGGCTGGGTCCGCCGCGACCTGTTCAACCAGGCACCCAAACTCAAATACGACCCCACCACCACCGTGCAAACCGGACAGACCATCACCGGCAACCTCGGCGCCACCGACCCCGAAGGCGACAAACTCACCTACACCGTCACCCACACACCGCAACACGGCACCGTCACCATCGACCAAGCCACCGGCAAATTCACCTACACCCCAAACGACATCAATTACACTGCAGCACAAACCGATTCATTCACCGTCTCCGTCACCGACGGCAACAGAATCAACCTGCTCAACCTATTCCGGCCACACGCAGCCAACACCACCGTCGACCTCACCGTGCTCAACCCCACCGTCAACCGCGTCATCATGAACCTGCCCGCCGGCATCACCAATCCCAGCCGGCCCCGCTTCACCTCAGACGGGAAGGCCATTGTCTTCGGCGCCACCCCATCCACCGGCGGCCGCCAGGAGATCTACCAGATCAACGTCGACGGCACTGCCGTCACATGCGTGACCTGTGGGGTGTCGACGAACATCACCGGCGACCTCCAAAAGCCGCTACCGTTCGAAGACGGTTCGGGAAGGATTCTGCTGAGGCTCACGACCGGCACGGACAAATACCGGTACGTCGTCTACGAAGACGGTGCAAACGGCAGGCAGCTGGTCCCGCTCACCACGCCATCCAGCCCAACGTATGTCCTTGACTCGCAACGCGAGATGAAGATATCGCCCGATGGAACGCACGTGCTGTTCAGCCGACTCGAGTTGGGCACCAACAACTATGTCGCAATCATTCCCATCGTCGGTAAGTTGGTCCGCACCGACACCGGGTACGAAGTCGACGACGCGACCGTGGTGGCGCCCTACGGCGAGGGCAAGTCTTGGACGCCCGACGGTAAGAGCGTGATCATCATGGGTGGTCAATACGACGCGGGCAACGTCGATGCCATCAAGGTCGACCTCGCCACCGGGAATATCACTCGCGAAACCGCCGGCCTCGACTACGAAGAAAACGTCTTCGAATCACCCAACGAAAAGTGGATTGTCGCCGGAAGTACTCGCGGCCTAGATGCGCTGACGCCAATGTCGCGCATCCAACGACCGGCGTTCCTGCCGTCCTACATCGTCGGCCCCGTCTACACCGCCTACGCAGCCAATCCGATAAACGTCTCCAATCAGGCGTGGGTGGTGGCACTCGACGATGAGCTGAACCGCGAAAACGGTCTGTCACTAACCGTCCCAGGCGACGGATACGCCGGACAAAGCATGCCGGGGTGGAATTCTGACGGCAGTGCTGTTGCCTTCTGGGAACAAAACAAAGACAACCCGACCGATACCCGAATGGTCATCGCCAACCTGAAGTACACCACGAGCGTCGGCGGCCTTCAGGGGACCACAACGACGCCTCAGCTGTCGTCGACCTTGCCAAAGTTGAGCAGCTATGTTCCCAGCGCGCCGGCACTTCCGCCGACGGGGACGTACGCCGGGGCCGGTGGAGGTGCGGCCGTGGTCAGTGAGGCTGCAGATCCGAACGATTCGACTCGAACGATCCGGACCGTCATCTACACCAATTACGTCAATGAGTTGGGTGAGGTCCTCAACGGCACGGAGTCGACGAGTTCCAACGCCAGTCAGTTGTACATCCACTACACAGCCGACATCGCGGTGACGGGAAAGCACACCGGTTCGCTCAAGGCCGACGCCACGGTGACCAATCGGCAAACCTACAGCGGCTACGTCATCTCAGATGTCGACGGCGACGTGCAAAACCTCATGGACCAGAGCAAGATCGACGAGACCAAACAGAACGTGTAAGGGCCGGTATACGGCTCCGGCAATCACCGACCAGAACGACTCTCACGCCATCGCAGCCAATACGTCGACGTGCCGGTAGGCAGCTCACGCCTCCGCCAGAAAGTCCTTCCACCGTCCGGTGTCAGCCCCCGGTAGTGAGCGCGCCGCCGAGTCGCCGGTATTGGGGCGCCGCGCTGGCCGCAGCCCCATCGTGCGGCGGCCGATCTCGCACAGTTCTTGGATCAGTACATCCTCGCCGATGCTTGCCGGGGCGCCGGTGGCCGCCCCGGCAAGGCCGGTGAGTACGGCCGTCGCCTTGACGACTCCCGTTGGGCCAGAGTCCAATTGAGTGAGCAGTGCCAGCTGGCGCCCGATGAGATTGCCCCAGTCGGGCTGCAACTGCAGGATGCGGTGCACGTCCGGGTCGAAGACCATCACCGCGGCCAGCTGACGGTTCCTCGCGACGACCCGGGCAAAACCCTGCACCATGGTGTCGATCTGGACGCGCGGCGTACGCTGACTCTCCGCCATCTCGACGACCTGGCTGATCTGATGCAACATCGGCTCCATCAGTGCCACCAGCAACTGGTCGCGAGTCCGAAAATGGTAGTAGATGGCCGCTTTTGTGAAACCGAGTTCATCGGCGATCATCTGCAACGACGTGCCGCCGAAGCCGTGCCGGCTGATCAGCACCTGCGCACTGTCGAGTAGCCGCCGCCGCGTGTCGATCGGCGAGCCGCCATCTTTTTCGCGCCCGGACGTCATCCCGCCTCCTTGGTCATCAAGTGAAGCACAACCTTGACGATCGACAAGGCGCCGACTTGACAAATAACAAGCTGATGCTTGACACCCGATAATCCATAGCTTTACGTTCGTAAAGCACTTCACTTTACAGTCGGTAAGTGAACGCCTGGATCAGGCCTTCACTTCGGTCGCACAGCGGAGCCCCCATGAATGCACCAAAATTCCAGGTAAAAGGTTATTCTCGCCATATCGGCCGGGTCGGCGCACTAGCCGCCGCCCTGGGCGTTGGAGTGATGGTAGTCACTACACCATGCGTAGCTAATGCGGTTCCATCCACGTCATCAGTGTCACGTGACGCTTCACCGGATAACCCCGCCTCCGGCACCGAAACTCCGAAAACCGGCGCAGCCACGGCATCCCCCGGCCATGGGCGGGCAGCGTCGCACGGCACACGAGATCAGAGCGCTCCAAGCGGCGACACGCCCACGACGGCGTCCGCAGCCATAGGCGGCAACACATCGGCACCCAAGGCAGGAACCGCGACAGGCGCACAGACCCACACCCACAAGCCAACCAAGAACACAGACCGTAGCCCAGCATCACCCGAATCCACCGATCCCGCAGCAACCGGGCCCACGTCAACAGAGCCCAAAACCCCTGACACCACAGCAGATACCGATCACACGACCGCCCCGACCACGGCACCGCCGACCCCAACGCCCGCGGCACCCACCGCCGCAGTCACATCCGGCTCCAAAAAGCCGCACCCGGCCACTGTCGCCGCACCTACACACGCCACCCCGACCGCCACGGTACGCACTGCCACGGCCCCCTCCACGCCGCCGGCTCTCGCGTCTGCCGCAGGAAACTCCACCAACCCCGCCCGCCCCTCAACCAAGACGACGCAAGCCGCCCTGACACCGGCAACCACAGCGGTCACCGCAGCCGAAACCACCTCGCCCACCGTGCATCCCGCCAGCGTGGTACTCGCGCCAACCACCACCACGTCCCACCCAACCGGCCCCATCGGCACCATCCTCGGCGCGCTCAACAGCATCGTCACCCAATTCACCAACCAGTTCCTGGCGCCCGCACCGAACACCCCCGAACCGTTCACACCCGTGGTGTGGGCACTGCTGGGCTGGGTCCGCCGCGACCTGTTCAACCAGGCACCCAAACTCAAATACGACCCCACCACCACCGTGCAAACCGGACAGACCATCACCGGCAACCTCGGCGCCACCGACCCCGAAGGCGACAAACTCACCTACACCGTCACCCACACACCGCAACACGGCACCGTCACCATCGACCAAGCCACCGGCAAATTCACCTACACCCCAAACGACATCAATTACACTGCAGCACAAACCGATTCATTCACCGTCTCCGTCACCGACGGCAACAGAATCAACCTGCTCAACCTATTCCGGCCACACGCAGCCAACACCACCGTCGACCTCACCGTGCTCAACCCCACCGTCAACCGCGTCATCATGAACCTGCCCGCCGGCATGATGCCCAACACCCCACGGTTCTCTGGCGACGGACAGACCATCTTCTTCGGCGCCACCCCATCCACCGGCGGCCGCCAGGAGATCTACCAGATCAACGTCGACGGCACCGGCCTGAACTGCATGACATGCGGCGTGTCACCCGAGATCACTGCCGGATTGTCGAGAGTCGTACCGTTCCAGGATGGTTCTGGGCGACTGATGATTCAGGTCAGGACGACGCCGAACGGCTACGCCGTCTTCGAGAGCGACGCCGACGGAAAGCGTTTGGTTCCCGTCGTCGCGCCTCCGTCGGCGGCGAGAGCTGTTGATCCGCTGCGGGAGATGCGTATCTCACCCGACGGAAAGCAGTTGCTGTTCAGTCAGATTCAAGTGGGCCAGGGAGGCAACATCACCGCCGTACCGATTGTCGGCACGCTCGAGCGGACGGTCAACGCAACCACGGGTGCTCCGGAGTACCACGTCGCCAACGCCCAGGTCGTCTACCCCGTCGGGGAGGGCAAGCAGTGGACCCCGGACGGCAAAGGGGTGATCATCATCGGCGGTACCTACGAGGCGGGCAACGTCGACGACATCGCAGTCGACCTGACCACCGGCACCGTTTCGCGCATCACCGCCAACCCGGAGTACGACGAAGACATCGACATGTCACCCAATCAACAGTGGATCGCCGTCGGCAGTACCCGCGGCTACCACGCGCTTTCGCCGATGGACCGCATCGAGCGGCCCGCGTTCCTGCCGGCGTACATCCAAGGCAGCGTCTACCAGGCCTACGCGGGGGCATCCGATGCGGTGAACGTCAGTAACCAGGAATGGGCCATCTCACTGGAGGACGAGCTCAAGGGAGAGAACGGGATTCCGCTGTTCGTCAACAATGACGGCTACACCGCACGCAGCATGGCGAGCTGGAATGCCGACGGCACGGCGGTCACCTTCTGGGAGGCAAACGCGACCGACAGCCGGATCGTGGTTGCCAACCTCAAATACACGACCAGCGTCGGCCCAGTGGCCGCGGACCGGAGCACTCCCGACCCGGCCGGCTACAGCTGGTCCCATCCGCTTGCCACGTACGTTCCGGGTGCAGCTCCGCTCCCGAGCACCGGAACGTACAACGGCACCAGCGGTGGGACGGCAGTTGTCAGCGAGGCCCCTGGCGCCCCCGGACACACCATCCGCACGGTGACGTACACCAACTACGTCAACAGCCAGGGAATGATTCTGAACGGTACCGAGTCGACGGATTCCACCGCGAGCCAATCCACCATCCGCTACGTCGCCGACATCACCGTCACGGGAACGCATACGGGATACCTGACCGGCGACGTGAACATCAACAAACTCACTCGCACGATCACCTCAACCGATCCGAGTATGCCCACCCCCATCACCTCATCGCTCGACGGCGACAAGCAGGTGCTGCTCGACCCGGCCGACGTCGCCGACGCCCGCGCCAACATGTAGTCCCGGCGGGGCGGCCGTAGCGGTGAGCCCACTGCTACCGTCGCCCCCGTGGATCTGACGGACTCGTACGCCCGCGTGCTGCCGGCGCACATCCGCGACCGGTACGAGTTCATCGAAACCCGCAACGCGGCCGCGATCCTGGCCGCCACCAACCCGCAGCGGTTCGACGAGCTCCTCACCGCCCTGCACGAATTCCAGCTCCGCACCGACGACCTCGTCCAGCCCGGTGGTCAGGAAACCGAACTCGCGGCGCGGCTCAACACCGCCTTCCGCAACAGGGGCTGGCGGGAGGCCCGCGTCGACACCCGCATCCGTCTGGAACTGCGCAAGATGCCGCACAAGCCGGCCGGCGAGACGCAACCCACCCTCGAGGACACCGAAGTATTCAACGAGGGCTACAAGGTCGACAACTTCGTCGACCGCCTGGCCCTGGACGTCGAGTGGAATGCCAAGGACGGCAACCTCGATCGCGACCTCAGCGCCTACCGCGCGCTGTACGACGCGGCGCTGATCGACGTCGCCGTCATCATCACCCGTACCCAGACCGACCTGCGCACGCTCGGCTACCGGCTGGGCATCGAAGCCGGCATGGACGACGAGCGCGCCCGCCGCATCCTCGCCACGACCACCACCACCAACACCGAGAAGCTGCGGCCGCGGATGCAGCGCGGCGACAGTGGCGGCTGTCCGCTGCTGGCGGTGGCGATCTGCGCCCGTACCTGGGCCGAGCACGCCCCCGACCCCGAGACTGCCGACACAACCAGCGACATCGGCCTCTGGGAGACCTGACCTGTCGGTGCCATCGCCTACGATTTCGTGAAGATCTTCTCCGTTCGAAAAGATCTAATTCGAAGGTAGGAGTGACACCGTGGCGAAACGCAGCGACCAGGCCGGCGACCAGGCAAAGGCCGCCCCCCTGCGCGATATCGCCGCACCCCCGCCGCTGCCCACCGTCGACGGCGGCTGGAAGACCGTATTGGCCGATCCCCCTTGGCGTTTCACCAACCGGACCGGCAAGGTCGCGCCCGAGCACCGGCGCCTGGACCGTTACTCGACACTCGACCTCGACGCCATCTGCGACATCCCGGTGTCCACCGTCGCGGCGCGTGACTCACACCTGTACCTCTGGGTACCGAACGCGCTGCTGCCCGAGGGACTACGCGTCATGGAGGCCTGGGGCTACCGCTACGTCTCGAACGTCATCTGGGCCAAGCGACGCAAGGACGGCGGGCCCGACGGCCGCGGGGTCGGCTTCTACTTCCGGAACGTCACCGAGATCATCCTGTTCGGCGTGCGCGGCAGCATGCGCACACTGCCGCACGCCCGCAGTCAGGTCAACATGATCGAGACCCGCAAGCGCGAGCACTCCCGCAAGCCCGACGAGCAATACGGGTTCATCGAGGCCTGCTCCCCCGGACCGTACCTGGAACTGTTCGCGCGGCACCCGCAGCCGGGCTGGACCGCCTGGGGCGACGAGTCCGCGGACGACATCACCCCGCGCGGTCAGGTGCACAAGGGCTACGCCGGCGGCGCGATCGAGGTGCCGCCGGTGACCAAGCACGTCCGACTGGATCCGACGACGGCCGAACGCATCGGCAAGGAACTGCGCATCCGCTACGAGAACGGCGAGAGTATCCGCCAGCTCGCCGAGGAGACCGGCTACGGCATCACGCGGGTGCGCGGACTGCTGGAGCGGGCCGGCACCACGTTCCGCGGCCGCGGACCCCAATAGCTGACCCCGACAAGAGAATGGGCCCCGCCGAAGCGGGGCCCATCGAACAGTTGTTGGCGGTTTACCAGACCCGTACGTAGTCGACGAGCATCTCGGCCGGGTAGCTGCCGCCCTTGGGGTCGCCACCACCGGAACCGGACACTGCCAGGTTCAGCACCGGGAACACCGCATAACCGGGCAGGTTGAACGGCCAGTCGTCCAGCGAGTTGGCCGGCACGAAGAAGTACGGCTGCATGCCCTCGGCGTAGTCCTGCCAGAACGACATCCCGGCGTCGTTCCACGTGACGCGCCAGGTGTGCCAGCCACCGTCGATCGGGTGCGGATGGGTGTCGAACGACGTGCCGTCCGACCGGGCGTGCACCGTGGTGCCCGACGGCCATTCACCGTTGCCGTACCACTCGGCCAGGTCGATCTCGCCACCGACGACGGGGTGGTCGTTGGACAGCCACCAGGCCGGCCAGCAGCCGTTGGTGAGGCAGTTGAACTTGATCCGGGCTTCCCAGGTGGTGTTGATGCCACCCCAGAACGTGCCGAAGACCTTGCCGCTGGTGTATCGCCCGTTGGCATCGCGCGTGGCGCGGATGACCAGGTTGCCCTTGCCGTCCAGGAAGACGTGCTCCCGGTCGTCGCGGTACTGACCCATGTTCTCCGGGCGATCCCAAAACACCGGGTTCTTGATGGTCTCGCGCTGCGGGGAGATGTTCCACTTCGCCGGATCGGGCCGCGACCCGGCGGGGCCGTCGAACTCGTCGTGGAAGATGTAGGAGGGCGTTTGCGCGGCCGGCGGCGGAGCCAGCGGCGGGGTGGGCGAACTGCCCGGTTGGGAATCCGCGAGAGCTGCGGGGGACGGCATCGCGGCGGCGGCCAGCAGGCCGAGCCCCGAAGCGCGAATCATGTTACGACGATCCATTTCCGGCACAGTGCAATATACAAGCCGTTCGGACAGAGTTGACGCAACTTGCGACACGCTTGAAATCACCTGTCAGAGCAACATTCTCATCGACTTCACGCAGGCATGAGCACGTCAACAGCAAACCGCCGCGCGGTGCAATATCCGCGCCGGCCAGCCAATCCACGCCCGAGCAGGCAAATCAGCAATATTCGCTACGAACCCCGCGCGAGCATGGCCGGATTCGGCACTGCCGAAAAAACTGAAACCCTTCGGTAACGCCCCGTCAGGTTCAGCGTCCGGATTGCTGGCCTTCCCAGACCTGGCCCTCTTGGCCGGCGGCAGCCGCTTCAGCGGCCGCGGCAGCCGAGGCCGACGAAGCAGCCGCAGCGGCCGAGGCTGACGCAGAGGCGTAGGCCTGCGAACCCGCCGGGCTACCGAGTGAGTTGCCAGGGCTGCCTGGGGTGGCGAACGCGGCCTCACAGTTCAGCGACAGCAGGATCTGACTGCTGCTCGAACCGCCGCTGTTGGCGGGCGCCGAGACCGTACGGGCGACCTGGTTGGTCACCACGCAGTTCGGCCACTGGAGCTGGTCACCCACCGTCGTCGACACCAACGGCTTGAATCCAGCGCTGGCCAGCGCTGAGCGCGCGTCACTGAACTTCTGGCCGACCACATTGGGTGCAGAACCCGCAGAAGCCACGCCACTGCACATCAAAGCCACAGCACTCAGCGAAGTTGCCGCAGCAACACCCCATGCAGTCTTCATGGGCGCCTATCCTGCCTTAACTGCGGGCGCCGCGCTCATCGTTGACGCAGTTGTAGCCGCGGGAGACCACGTCTGCGTGGCGCCGTTGTTGAAATCGGGCACCTGCGGGCTGTTGAAAACGGTGTTGGTCGGGGCGTGGTCAGAGCCGGCGACGGCGCCTCCATCGGTCACTCCAGCTGAGAATGCACCGAGCGCTCCCAGTGCGACCATTGCCGCGGCACCTGCCAGTCCGACGCGAGTTCTTGTCGAATTCATAGAACAAGGTTCCCGCATTCGTGGTATGCGGGCAAGTTAATTTCCTGTTCACGCCAATATTCTGACGCTGATGTCAATAGCAAATACCGACTTTAAATCGGCCGAATTCGTTGCAGTTCGCCTCGTCAATACGGGTATTGCTGCGGATATTGCTGTGGGTACTGCCCGTACGGGTATTGCGGCTGCCCCGGGTAGTACGGGTTGGCCGGCGGCTGCGATTCCACCGGTTGGTCTGGTCCCTTGGGCACCTGGATCGGGATCGGGACGGGGACGAACGGCAGCCGGATATAGCTCGTCGTCATCGTCGGCGCCGCCGAGGTCGTCTCCGTCGTGGGCGGCGGTGGCGG
>Ga0265327_10001090_pt1 | contig 37696 bp, 31 predicted proteins | sample 41621metaG_FD_202089 | JGI IMG/M metagenome (GOLD analysis project Ga0265327, IMG submission 202089) | Rhizosphere microbial communities from Carex aquatilis grown in University of Washington, Seatle, WA, United States - 4-16-21 metaG | ecosystem: Host-associated > Plants > Roots > Rhizosphere...
CGCGAACCGCGTATAGCCGTGACCAGCCAGAAGCAGCCGGTCGAAAATCAGTGCGCCGAGATCAGGGAGGAGCGTCCCCTGGTTGACGATCAGGTACAGGCGCTGGCCGCGGACCCCGACGACTTCCTCGCCTGTGTCGCTGTCGTAAATGCAACTGGACGTGCTCGGCGACCAGAGCATGGTCGCCATGTCGAGCCCCGGCACCGCGGCGCAAAGAGTCTCCCGTAGCGCCTCTGGTGACAGCGCGTCAGCGCCGGGCCTCGGATCGTTGTCGACCATGCCGATCGCCGGGCCTTCGGAGTATTTCACGTAGTCGGCGGACCTAGCTATGGTGCCTTCGGCCTGTCCACCGCGGGCGATCGCTTTTTTGGTGACAACGCGAGCGGGGCTCGATGAGGGGGTGCCGTAGGCGAGCGCCTCGCAGTTGGAAAGGCGGGCGCGCAGCGCGGCGAAGCTCGTAAGGCCATCGACGCTCTCGACGCGAGCAGCGCCTTCGTACAACTGCGCGTGAACCGCCTTGCTAATGGTGCCGTCAGCGTTTCGTGTGATGCGCTTACCCAGCGGCGTCCCACGCGAAAACACGCTCACCGAAACCGGCTTGTTAACGATGAAGTAGACAGCAGGCTCTTGCGCATTTCGCTTGTGCGCAATAGAATTGCGATCAAGGTTGCTCTGGTAAGTGGCGGCCTGATTTTCTAGAAGCCCCGTTGTGTCCAGCATCGGGGCTTCGCCATTTGGGGCGCTCATGCGATGGCCGCCTTCCGCTTGAGGCCGGCGCCACCCTCTTCCAGGCGGGCAAGCGCTTCCAGGACGCGTTGACGGTTGTAGCGGACCGAGCCACCGATCTTGTAGAAGGGCAGCAGCCGCGAGCGACGGCGGTCTTTGCGAACCCAGTCAACTGAGAGACTGAGTTCGCGTGCGATGTCGATGTCAGTGAGGCCGATACGATCGATCGGCGAGTGTTGCGCGGGGTCTTGAACGACTTTCATGGACGGATTTCCGGTCGAAGATTTGCTTCGACTAGCTCCGCAACAACTAGTCTTCTCTTCGACTCGACATATCCACGCGGTCGTTGTTGGGTTTCCTATTCCCAACTGGGGGACTTACGCTACCCCGCCGAAGCGGTCGCTGCTATCCATACAGATGCCCATTAGAAACACGGCGCCGAGTGGGCTAATAGCGTCGTGTCACCCGCACTGCTCGTTACCTTGCACGGGTGCGGCCCGTCTGCCAAAACCTGTTGCGGAGGTTGCTTGGCTGTTGGTAACCACTATAAACCAAAATCCCCAAATCGCCAATTAAATCAATAAGTTAGTTGCGCAAACTTGCGCTAAAGCTCAACTATGGCGCACGCTCAATATGGTCGGCCACAGTCTGCCAACCGGCGCGAAGTTGCGCCTCGGTCTTACCCACGTAGTGGCCGAGCGTCACGTCGCCGCCTGCCGAGTGGTTGAGCATCGCGCGCAGCACGGCCGCAGAGACAAGCTCCTCGGCCACGCTGGCAAACGTATGCCGCAGCTTGTGCTGCGATACCCCCCGCGTCTCGGCCGCTGCGTTGATCGCTTCCAAGGTCTTGCCGGCGTCGGCAATGCCGAACAGCGGGTCGGTCGCCACCCTGCCCTTCGCCGCTGCCTTCGCAAGCGCGAGCGCCTGCGTGGACAACATGACGGTATGGTCCAGACGGTTCTTCGTGTCGACCAGCAGGACACGCCCCCCGCGCAGGTCGCAGTCGCCCACGGTGATCGCCGCGACCTCACCGGGCCGGCATCCGGTCAGCAGTGCAAAGCGAAGCGATGCCGCGCTCGGCGTGTCGATGGCACTTGCCGCCCGCCACCAGGCGCCGAGGCGCTCGGCAGAAATCGGCGACGGCTTGCCTCGGCTTGGCGCCAGCACCACGCGCCCTTTACCCGCAGTGGTCGGACTGAGTGGGTTGTCGGCGATCGTCACGCCGTGATGACGCAGCACGGCGCGCAGCACCTGCATAGCGTAGGTCTGCTGCCGCTCGCCGCGGGGCGCCAACGCGCGATGCAGGTCCTTGATGGTGGCGGCCGTGATCTGCACGACCGACTTGTCGGCCAGTGAATAGAGCGCCCCGTCGAGCGTCGGCGCGCCGTCTTTCTTCGGGTGTCCCGGCTCGATCATGGCGAGGTAGTCCGCCTTCGTACGCGCCTTGAGCGGCAGGCCGTCTTTGGCGCGGCGCTTGGTCTTCACGTAGTCGCGCAGCGCAGCAGCGAACGTGACGCCTTCGGCCCTCGCAGCGGTTGCCTCTTCGATGCGCTCGGCGCGCCGGTCGCGGCCGTCCTGCAACTCGCTCGATACCGTCGTTTTGAGCGCCACCGCCGCCTCGAAACTGATGGCTCCGCGCCCGGTCGCAGCGCCAAGCGTGCGCCGCACTGTCTTGCCGTGCACGGACCGCTCAAGAATCCAGGAGCGCGCGCCGGCCGGGGTCACACGGACCCCGAAGCCAGGGTTCCTGGGGCACCAGTAGAGCGCTTGACCGGACACCGGAACCGGCAGCTTGCGAGCCTCGCTGTCGCTGAGTTTCTTGTCGTGAATCGGCATGCTCCGTAGGTCTCCCGTGTAGGGGATATGTAGGATCAGGGGTGACTAAAGTGTATCAACCCATACCAACAAAAACCAATTCTCTCTCTAAAGACGGCACTTGAGAGTGTAACACCAGAGTGGGATTTTATGGACTGTTAATCCGTAGGTCCCTGGTTCGAGCCCAGGTCGAGGAGCCATAACAAGCCTCAAGGCAACTGAAAACCCCGCTATCTTTTTGGTAGCGGGGTTTTTTCTTGGCGGGTGCAATATCGGACGGACCACACCCTGATCAAGGAGTTGCCATGAAGCGTCTGTCGCCAAGATCCGCGCGAGCCCTCCCAGCAGCCGCAACCGGGGCGCAGGCATTCGGTACGGTTGCGCTGGGATCGGCCCTGGTGGGCGCTGCCGCCCTGGCCGCGGTGGCCATCGGCGCCTTGTCCATCGGCCGGCTCTTCGTGGGCCGGGCTCGCATAGGACGCCTGGAAATCGATGAGTTGGTGGTTCGCCGCATCGTGGTCACTGAGCGGCTGACGACGCCTCCATCAGAACTTGAGTCGATGTCCAAGTGAACCGGCGTCCACGAGCACGTGGAGTCCCAGTTAGCAAGAACCAGGGGTCACACGCAACAGGACTTCGTCTTGAGACACATCGGTTGCGTGCCCACCACAATCGTTTCGAACGCACCAGCCTCTCGTGGGCCATCATCAACCATCGAGACGTACTTCGACGCCGGAACCCCATCGCGATCACTCAATGATTCGATGATCTTTAGGACCTGGCTAGCACGCTCTGATGCGATCTGCTCGGCCTTGGGTACAGACTGTGGCCAGATCGCGTAGACATGAGCAGTCATGATTCCCTGAGGACCGTCTCTTCTATCGATGTACCAAGCAGCTAGCGAGCGCACTTCGGAAGCTGAAGCCAGCTTGCTGCCTGGATCGAACCTTACTTCGTGCTCCAGGCCACCGATCGTGCACGCCGTGGACGACATGGCCAAGCTCCAAATCAGCGCCCCGATGGCAATTCGTAGCTTCATTGCTTGACCCCTAATATGTACCCGGCGATGCTGTCGGCATTTGCCCTCGCCTTGCCCATCTGACTCGTATCCAACGCCATCATTCGCGAAAGCCTGGTTCCGTACCACTCATCCGTAGATGCAAAGACGTCATCGAAGTGGGTGATCTCATGTAGAAGAGTGAGGAGTTGCGAGTCAGTGTCGCGACTCGTTTCAGTGCCAAAGATCTTGTTGTCACGAGGAAATTGGCAAAACAGGGGTGCGATCGCAATCGTGCGAGTCTTGATATCTGGCTTACACACTTCCGCCACCAATCCGATGGCCGATCGACTGTTGATGCAGTTCAGATGTCTGTGTGCAGTTGACGACCACCGAACGAAGTTTTCGGGCCTCAAGCCTCGCAGGACGCGCTCACAAGCATTCAGTCCGTTTCGCAAGTAGGCGCGCATCTCGTGCAAGTAAGCAGATGCCGTCAACAACCCAGGGTTGCCAAACCACTCGAAGACGCGGGCGTAGGCTACCTTGTCCCAGCGCTCGATTTCGTTCTGCCGTTCCGCGACTAGCACGACCGCCTCATCGCGCAACTCCATGACCAACGCCGCGAACTGCTTGTTCGTCATGTTGGAGCAGATGTTCTCGACCTGCTCCGCGTCCGGTTCGAACTTGGCTTCCGAAGAGCAATTTCGGTGATGAAGTTGATGCGCTTGGGGCCACCCGCTTTCGCGATGACGCCTACGCCGTTGCAGCCTTCACAGTAGACACGGCCACCGATGAGGGCCGCTTTGTGGCCCCTGACGGTGTATTCACGACCGTTGTACGGCAGGATGCGCCCACCAGTAGCTGGCGGATCACCCACAACGACGATTTTTCTCTCCATTTGGACTCCTTAGGCACCTTTGGGTGCGCCATGTAGTGAGTCCTGAATAGAAGGCAATAGCCACCAGACTTGTCTGAGATTTGCTCTTACATCCCCCTCCCCAACGCCACCCTCGTCTCCAACTTCGAGCAATTCATCGCAAACGTGCTCTTGAAGTTCCGCACGTTGTTGTTCGACGAGAAGACCCGGCGCGTCAACGCGTGGTATTGCTCCATCGACTCGGAGTTGATGACGATCAGGAAATCGAATTCGCCCGAAACCTCGTAGCAGGCCATCACGTCTTCCTCGGCGGCCATGCGTTGCTCGAATTGCGTGAGCAGTGCGGCGTTCTGCTTGTCCAGTTCGACCGAGACGAACACCGTCAGCGCGCGGCCGACGAGTTGCCGGTCGACGATTGCGACCTGCCGCTGAAGCACGCCGGATTCACGCATCTGCGCGATGCGGCGCTGGCAGGTGGCCGGGGAGCTGCCGACCCGGTCGGCCAAAGCGCGCACCGGCAGGGAGGCATCGCGCTGCAGCACGTCCAGCAAGGCGAGATCGAGGGCGTCGAGCGACACCGGCAGTCCGTTCTTGCCTGTTGGTCGGGACATCTGAGCCTCCGCTGGCCGGGCCGATGAGACATGGTGATCATGTTTCGCCTCCGGCATGATGAATCTGCCCACAATGATGCATCAAGAATCTGGGCCCAGCCCGCACGGGATTCCACCGCATGAACAGCATCGACAAGCTCGACAGCAGCGCCAGCAACGACGCAGAAACGACAGGCTACGACCGCCAGGCCGAGAGCGCCCTCGAAGCCGGCTGGCAGCGCTGGCGCCATGACTTCCATCGTTTTCCCGAGACCGGCTTCCAGGAAGAGCGCACCGCCGGCCGCATTGCGCAGATCCTCGAAATGCTCGGCATCGAGGTGCATCGCGGAATCGGCGGCACCGGCATCGTCGGCAATCTGCGCATCGGCAGCGGCAGCGGAGTGATCGGGCTGCGAGCCGATATGGACGCCCTGGCCATCCAGGAGCGCGCCGACGGCCGCTCGCACGCATCGGCGAATGCGGGCCGCATGCATGCCTGCGGGCATGACGGCCACATGGCGATGCTGCTCGGCGCGGCGCAGCTGCTTGCCGGCCGGCGCGACTTCGATGGCACGGTGCGCTTCGTCTTCCAGCCGGCGGAGGAACACGGCCGGGGCGCGGCCGCGATGCTGGCCGACGGCCTTCTCGCGCGCTTCCCGATGGACGAGATCTACGGCGCGCACAACATTCCCGGGATGGCCTCGGGTCATATCGCCACGCGGGCGGGCGGCATCATGGCGAGCGAGGACAACTTCGTCATCCGCATCACCGGCCGCGGGGGCCATGCGGCGCGCCCGCAGATGGCGATCGATCCGCTGGTCATCGGCGCGCAGGTCGTGCTCGCGCTGCAGACCATCGTCGCGCGCTCTGTCGATCCGCAGCATTCGGCGGTGCTGTCCTGCACCGAGTTCATCACCGACGGCATCCGCAATGCCATCCCGACCGAGGTCGTCATCAAGGGCGACACCCGCAGCTACGCGCCGCAGGTGCAGGCGCTGCTCGAGACCCGAATGCGCGAGGTCTGCGCAGGCATCTGCAGCGCCCATGGCGCCAGTTGCTCGGTCGAGTACACGCGCGAATTCGCGCCGACCGTGAATTGGGCGCAGTGCGTGCCGGTCGCGGTGGCGGCCGCACGCGCCGTGGTTGGCGCCGATCGCGTCGACGCCGCGGTGGCGCCGATGATGATCTCGGAGGATTTCGGGCGCTTCCTGCAGGAACTGCCGGGCGCCTTCGTCTTCATCGGCAACGGCGACGGGCCTGGCGCGATGCCGCTGCACAACGCGGGCTATGACTTCAACGACGCCATCCTGCCGATCGGCGCCCGCTATTTCGCGGAGCTGGCGCGCAGCCGCTTGCCACGCGACGGCAACCGCGCGACAGCCGCCGACTGACAGGCCCTCGCAGGAGTTCGTCAGCGCCCTCCTGCACCCCTTCGACCGGCCATCCGACGGGGCTCGAGATTCCGCAAGCGCAAGGTTCAGTTCCGGTTCGAGCAGATCGTCGGCACGACGGTTATCGAGGGCGGATTCATTCGAGGAGAAGGTCTTGGCTCGCAAGCAGGTTTCGCCAGCGAAGGCAGTGCCAGGGACCGGCGACGCAGTGATGCGCGCGCCCGAGATCAGGTATGCGGACCAGGTGGTGCAGGTCGCGCTGGGCCCCTTCGTCTCCAAGCTGATCTTCGGCCATGAGAACAAGCGCGGCGAGGCGCCGGTGCCGAGCCTGACGGTGGCCCTGCCGACGCCTTCGGTGCTGACGCTCTACCACCAGCTCGGCCTGCTGCTGGGTCGCGAGGAAGTTCGCTCGGCGTTGGCGCCGGGCATCGCCGCCTTCGAGGCCACGCTGGTCGAGCCGGCCCCAGAGGTCGCGCAGCCGGCCAGCGAGGACGAGGCCCTGGCAACGAAGGCCTGAGGCCCGCAGCGGCTGTAGGTGGCCGCTGGCAGACGAAGCGACGCCGCGCGCGGACAGTTCAGGCTTCGCGTCCAACGCTTGTGGAGTTCCACGATGTCGGTGATCTGCTCTGCCTGCCATACCGAGAACCGCGACAGCGCCATGTTCTGCCACGGATGCGCCGGCAAGCTTCCGGCCTTCGTGGCGACAGGGCCATCGGTGCTGGATGGCATGGGTCCGGCAAGGCCATCGGCATCCGGACGCGCTTCCGGCAGCGCCCGAGGCGCTCGGGCCAGCGCCTCCACACCCTTCGAACGCCTCGACGTGTGGATCCGGATCGGATCGCTGGCGCTCGTCGTGATGTGCATCTTCCTGGGCTGGTACGCCTATGTCACTCGCCAGGTGAAGCAGCCGGCCAGGCCGCCGGTGGCGGCGGTCGAAGGCGGTTCGGCGGTGCCGGAAGTGGCGGCGGCCGAGCTCCGGCGGCCGGCACCGACATCCTCGTCGTCCGCGCAGGCTGCAGTAATGGCGCCCACAGCCACGCCAGTCGCGCCTTTCGCCGCAACGCCCAACGCGCCCGCCGCCCGGGTCGCTTCGCTGACCCCTTCGACGCCCCAGCAGATCGTCGAGGAAGCGCCCGACGCCAAGGACCCGACACCGGCAGTGCCGCTCCCGTCCAGGCCAGCTTCCAACACGCGCCGCGAAGGCCTCGCGCGCAACAACGCGCCGGTGCGGATCGTGGCCGCCGCCGACCCGCGCAACGGCTGCGGAAAGCTCAATTTCATCTTCGCCGCCCACTGCGAGGCGGTGCATTGCGACGAACAGGCCTATGCCGCGCATCCGCGCTGCAACGCAGTGCGCGCCGAGCGCAAGCGTGACGAGGCGCGCCGCAATCCGTCGCTGGGCGAGCAGGGTTTCTGAGCGGGACCGCGCCGGCCTACATCGCCAGCCGGCGCAACTCGAAGCCGTGCGCGGCGGCCAGCACGTCGCGCAGGTTGTCCTCGCCGCAAAGATGGCCGGCGCCGCAGACCACCAGCGTGCGCATCGAACTGCCCGCCGCCTCGGCGATGGCCGGCGCCCAGGCCCGGTTGCGATCGGCGAAGAGCGCGCGCCGGGCGGCCGGCGTGGTACCGCGCTCGACCAGGGTCTGCAGCCGTGCCAGGTCGTGCAGGCGCCAGGCGCGGTAGTTGGCCTCGAATTCGCGCTGCAGTTCCTCGCGCGGACGCAGTGCCCGGCGTGTCATCCACAGCAGGTCGTCCAGCGGGATGGCGTCGGCCACCTGCGCGAAGGCCTCGGCGGTCTCGAGTTCACCCACTTCGGCATGCGGCCCGGCCCAGCGGCGCAGCGCCGATTCGACCCCCTCCTCACTGGCCAGTCCGAAAGCGCCGGCCAGCATGCAGGCGCCGAGCAGGTTGCAGCGTTCGAGCGGCGCGACGAAGCCGGGCGGCCAGCCGGATTCGACCGAGCGGTAGAGATCCGCCGGCATCTCGCGCGCCATCGCCTTGCAGGCCAAGGTGATGGCAGAGGCCGCATGCTCCGCCCTGATCTCGACGATCAGCCGCTGCGACCATTCGAAGACCTCGCGCACCGGCGCGACCCAGTCCGCCTTGCCGCGCGGCACGAGGTGCAGGCTGCCGAGGATCCGGGTGCGGGTGCCGGCCAGTTCGTAGAGCATCCGGCCGGCGATCAGTCCAGTCCGTCGAAGACCGCGTCGTCGGGACCGACCAGCGAGGGCGAGCGCCATCCGGCATCGCGCATCGAGCGGGTCACCTGATGCTCGACGCCCATCAGCACCGCGAACAGCGCCATCCGAACCGCGATGCCGTTGTCGGTCTGGCGGAAGATGGCCAGGCGCGGATCGTGGTTGAGGTCGATGCTGAGGTCGTTGGCGCCCGGGCGGCCGTCGCGCGGCAGCGGATGCATCAGGATGGTGTCGGGCTTGCAGATGCGGTCGACCAGCGCCTTGCGGATCTGGAACTCGGGCGTGTAGCCCTCGATCTCCTCGCCCTCGAAGCGCTCTTTCTGGATGCGGGTGGCATACACCACGTCGGCGCCGCGCAAGCCCTCCTCGAGCGACGGCGTCTGCTCGATCACATGGCCGTTGCGCGCCACCAGGTCGAGCAGGTAGGGCGGCATCTCCAGCGCGGGCGGCGCGATCAGGGTGAACTTCAGGCCGCGGTAGAGCGCCAGCAGGCGGATCAGCGAATGCACGGTGCGGCCGTACTTGAGGTCGCCGACCATCGCCACATGGGTGCCGTCGACCAGCTTGCCCAGTCGCGAGAACTCGCGCTGGATGGTGTAGAGGTCGAGCACCGCCTGGCTCGGATGCTCGCCGGGTCCGTCGCCGGCATTGATGACCGGGATGTTGGTCGCGCGGGCGAATTCGGCGACCGAGCCCTGCTCCGGATGGCGCACCACCAGCGCATCGACGTACCCGCTCATCACCCGGCTGGTGTCGTAGATCGATTCGCCCTTGGCCATCGACGAGAAGGTGAAGCCGGTGGTGTCGCAGACCGAACCGCCGAGCCGGCAGAAGGCCGAGCCGAAGCTCACCCGCGTGCGGGTGCTGGCCTCGAAGAAGAGGCTGCCGAGCACCGCGCCCTCCAGCACCCGGGTGACCTTCTGGCGCCGCGCGATCGGCTGCATCACGTCGACGATGCGGAACAGTTCCTCCAGGCTGTCGCGATCGAACTGCGCGACCGACAGCAACTGCGGTCGGCCTTCGGCGGCGATGCGCTGGACCAGCGGCCGGCTGTCCTCGACCACGCCCGCCGCCGAAGTGCCGCGGCCCTCGTGCTGCAGGATCTCGGAGACGAAGCGTTCGACCATCTCCGGCATCGAGCGCGATTCGCTCGAATCGGCCGGCAGCAGCCACGTGTCGAGGGCACGGCGGCGCACGCCCAGGCGCGCGGAAAAAGCGTCGCGCGTGAGGTTGAGGCGACGCATCGCGTCGCGCAGGAAGTCTTGTTGTTGGCTCATGGGCGGCAAATATACGCGCGTTGCGTCAATTTGTCGCAACGCATTGCGTATATGACAGACGCAAGACGGCCGGCGCCAGGAACATGTCGCAACCTCGTCATGCGCATGTGGCCGGATACTGCCGAAGTTCGTTTACTCCACCAGGATCGCCGCACCATGAGCTACATCATTGCCAAAGACGGAACCGAGATCTTCTTCAAGGACTGGGGCCAGGGCCAGCCCATCGTCTTCTCGCACGGCTGGCCACTCAGCAGCGACGACTGGGACGGCCAGATGCTGTACTTCCTGCACCAGGGCTTCCGGGTGATCGCCCACGACCGGCGCGGCCATGGCCGATCGGCCCAGAGCGCCAACGGCCACGACATGGACACCTATGCCGACGACCTGTTGGCACTCGCCGAATCGCTGGACCTGAAGGACGCGATCCACGTCGGCCATTCGACCGGCGGCGGCGAGGTCGCCCGCTACCTCGGCCGCCACGGCTCCGGGCGCGTCGCCAAGGCGGTGCTGATCGGCGCGGTACCGCCGCTGATGCTGAAGACGGCGGCGAATCCGCAGGGCGTGCCGATGGAGGCCTTCGACGGCATCCGGGCCGGCGTGGCCGGCAACCGGGCCGAGTTCTACCGCGACATCACGCTGCCCTTCTATGGCTACAACCGCCCGGATGCCAAGGTCTCGCAGGGCATCCGCGACCACTGGTGGGCCCAGGGCATGAGCGGCTCGATCCATGCGCACTACGAGTGCGTCAAGGCCTTCTCCGAGACCGATTTCACCGAGGACCTGAAGAAGATCGACGTGCCGACCCTGGTCATGCACGGCGACGACGACCAGATCGTGCCGATCGGCATCTCGGGCCTGCTGTCGGCCAAGCTGGTGAAGAACGCGCAGCTGAAGATCTATCCCGGCCTGCCGCACGGCATGTGCGCGACGCACCCCGAGCTGATCAACCCGGACCTGCTGGCGTTCTTCAAGTCCTGAGCCGGCCTGCGCCTTCAGCCCTCGACGATCTTGCGCAGCGCGGCGTCGACCCGCTCGACCTCCAGGTCGAGGGGCCCGAGAGCGCCGCGGATCGCCTCCCAGTCGGCGCCGCGCCAGATCGTCTCGAGCTGCTTCGCGAGCCGGGCCGCCGGATGCGCGCCGATGCTCGACAGCGCGCCCTTCAGGGCGTGGATCTGCTCCTGGCCGTCGGCGGTGTTGCGGGCCTCGATCGCCTGCTGGATCAGCTCGCGCCGCTCGGCCATGTCGGTGCGCATCACCAGCGCCAGTTCGCGCACCGCCTCCTGGTCGCCGCCCATCGTGCGGGTGAGCTGCTGCATGTCGATCGCCGGTGCGCTGCCCGCCGGTGGCGCGAAGTCGAAGGAGAAATCCGGATCGAGGCTGACCCAGCCGCCTTCCTCGGGCGCGCCGGTCGAGACCCGCGCCTCCTGGATCGCCTGGGCCAGCAGCGCCGGCGACACCGGCTTGGACACATAGGCGTCCATGCCGGCCGCCAGGCAGCGCTCGCGGTCGCCGGCCATCGCATGGGCGGTCAGGGCCACGATCGGGGTGCGGCCGCGCTGCGGCTGCAGGGCCTCCAGCGCGCGGATCTGGGCGGTGGCGTCGAGGCCGCTCAGCACCGGCATCTGCACGTCCATCAGCACCAGGTCGAAGCGCTGGTTCTTCCAGGCCCGCACCGCCTGCTCGCCGTCGTTGGCGACGTGAAAGGTGCAGCCCATCTGGGTCAGCAGCTTGCGCATCAGCAGCTCGTTGACCGAATGGTCTTCCGCCACCAGCACATGCAGGCCCTGCATGGTCATCGCCTCGAGCGGTGCCGGCTCGGTCAGCACGCTCATCTCGTCCGCGGCCTGCTCGAAGACCGCGGTGAAGCGGAAGACGCTGCCCTCGTCGGGCCGGCTCACCACGTTCAGCGCGCCGCCCATCATCGACACCAGCCGCGCGCAGATCGCCAGCCCCAGCCCGGTGCCGCCATAGCGCCGGGTGACCGAGACGTCGGCCTGCGTGAAGGCCTCGAAGATGTGCTTCTGCACGTCCTGCGGAATGCCGATGCCGGTGTCGCGCACCGAGAACAGCAGCCGCAGCTGGTCGCGGCGCAGGTCGGTCTGGTTCGGCGCCACCCGCACGGTGACCGCGATGCGGCCGAAGTCGGTGAACTTGACCGCGTTCGACACCAGGTTGGAGATCACCTGGCGCAGCCGGCCCGGATCGCCGGCGACCTTCCAGGGCACGTCCTGTGCGATGTCGACCTCGACCTTCAAGCCCTTCTTGGCGGCCGCCGGCTTGTGCAGCGCCACCGCTTCGCGCACCCACTGGCCGATGTCGAAGCGCACCTGCTCGAAGACCAGCTTGCCGGCCTCGATCTTCGACAGGTCGAGCATGTCGTTGAGCAGGGCCAGCAGCGAGGTGGCGGAGTTGTCGATCAGCTCCAGGTGCTGGCGCTGCTCCTCGTTGAGCGGCGACTGATAGAGCAGCCGGGTCAGCCCCATCACCGCATTGAGCGGGGTGCGCACCTCGTGGCTCATGTTGGCCAGGAAGTCGCTCTTGGCCTGGTTGCTGGCCTCGGCCTGCTCGCGCGCCTGCTCGATCTCGGCATGCATGCGGCGCCTGGCGGTGATGTCCGAATTGAAGCCGGTGAGCCGCTGCGGCCGGCCCGCCGCATCGCGCTCGGTGACCATGCCGATGCTCTCGATCCAGATCCAGCCGGCGGCGGCCAGCACCCGGTGCTCCACGATGTAGCGGTCGGCGCTGCCGTTGAGCGCGGCCTGCGCGGCCGCGCGGACCGCCGGCACGTCGTCGGGATGGACCCGGGCCAGCAGCGCCCGGAGGTCCCAGTGCGGATCGGCGATCTCCTCGCCGATCATCTCGTCCCAGCGCCGGCCCAGGTAGACCTTGCCGCCCGGGATGTCCCATTCCCACTGCGCGATGCGCGCCGCCTCGGCGACCATCAGGTGGCGCCGGGCGGCAACCAGGGTCTGGCGCGTGTCGGCCAGCTCCTGGCCCTGCTGGCGCAGCTGCGCCTGAAGCCGGTCGCGCTCGGCATTGAGCGCCACCACCTGGCGCAGGAGTTCGAGCTGGCGCTGCCGGGAGGCGGCGAGCTGGGTCAGGGGATCGTCGACGGGTTCGGCCATCAGCAGGCCTCGGATCCCGGCTGGCGCGAGCCGTGATAATCGGCGCAGGCCGCCGCAGGGGGGGCTCCACGGCCCCTTGCGGGTCCACGCAACATGGCACGCAGACAGATCACCGCCGCGCACGCCGACACTGCTTTCGCATTGGCTTTCATCGCCGCCGAGTATGCCCTTGAATGCCATGGCTGAAGACGACGCGAGCCCTGCCGAGGCCCCCGAAAGCGTCGTCGTCCTGCTGGTCGACGACCAGCCGGTGATCGCGATGATGGTGCGCAAGATGCTGGCGGTCGACCCGGCCATCAGCATGCAGGTCTGCGCCGAGGCCGCCGCCGCTGTGGCCGAGGCCTGCCGGGTCCGGCCCACCGTGATCCTGCAGGACCTGGTCATGCCCCGGGCCGACGGGCTCGACCTGGTGCGCGACTACCGCGCCACCGCCGCCACGCGCGACATCCCGATCATCGTGCTGTCGTCCAACGACGAGCCCGCGATGAAGAAGGCCGCCTTCGCGGCCGGCGCCAACGACTACCTGGTGAAGCTGCCCGAGCCGATCGAGCTGGTGGCGCGCATCCGCTACCACTCGCGCGCCTACATGGCGCTGGTCGAGCGCGACAAGGCCTACGGCGCCCTCCGCCTGAGCCAGCAGCAGCTGCTCGAGACCAACCGCGAATTGCAGCGGCTGACCGAATCGGACGGGCTCACCGGCCTGGCCAACCGGCGTTCCTTCGATGCCTTCATGGCCCGCGAGTGGGCGGCTTCGTCCACCCATGCAACAACGCTTTCCCTGTTGATGATCGATGTGGACTATTTCAAGAGTTACAACGACCGGCTGGGCCACCTGGCCGGCGACGACGCACTGAAGAGCGTGGCCGAGGCGATTCGCGGCTGCCATGGCGACCCGGCCTGCCTGGCGGCGCGCTACGGCGGCGAGGAGTTCGCGGTGGTGCTGCCCGGCACCTCGGCCGACGAGGCGATGGCGGTCGCCGACCGGCTGGTGGCGCGGGTCGAGGCGGCCGCCCTGCCCCATGCGACGCCGATCGGCCGCAGCGTCACCGTCAGCATCGGCGTCGCCAGCATGCGCGCGCTGCCGGGCAGCACGCCCGACCGGCTGATCGCCGCGGCCGACGAGCGGCTCTACCAGGCCAAGGTCCAGGGACGGAACCGGGTCGTCGGCCCTTGACCGGAGCGCTGCATCCGCACGACAGATGGCGGCGCTTCGGTTGTCATACGGTGGCCGGGCCGTGACAATCCCCGGAGTTGCCCATGACAGACAAAGACCCGATCCTCAGCTACTACCAACGCATCTCCTGTTCCGCGCAATGGATGGAATTCAACCGCGCCATGGCGGCCGAATTGAGCGCGGGCCTGCCGGCTGACGAGATCCGCCAACTGTTCCGCCGCATCGGCGAGCGCGTGGCTCAGGCACTCCCGGTCGCGCGTTGCGACACCCTCGATCAATTGAGCGCCGGCTTCAATGCCCGCTGGGCCGCGATCGACTGGGGCTTCGCATCCCTCGACGAAGACGCCGACTTCCTGCGCATCACCCATGCCTGCAGCCCGCTGGCGCAGTCCTTCGGCGCCGAGGCCGAGGACTGGGCCGCCGGCTTCTTCGAGGGCGCCTACCAGGACTGGTTCGCAGCGCAGGGCCTGCCGCCCGGGCTCAGCGTGCGCGCCGACGCGTCGGCGCCCGATGCATCGGCGCAGCTCGTGCTTCGCCTGGGCAGGTTCCAGCCATGAACGAGGACGAGCGCGAACGCGAGGACGTGGCGGGCCTGTTCCGCCGCTTCGGCGGCGACGCCAGCGGCTACCAGGAATTCGAGCCATTGCCCGAGCCATCCGCGCCGGGCGCTGGATGGGCGCTGGTACCCGGGGCCGGATCGCCTCCGGCAGCCGAAGCGGCCGCGCCCTTGGCTGCACCTGCGCCCCGAGTTGCTCCTGCGCCGGCGCCGCAGGCCATCGTTGCACCACGACCGGTGCCCGCGGCCGCACGCCCGCCCCTGGCCGCGCCCATGCCGGCGTCGGCGCCTGTCGTCACAGCCGCGCCATCCTTGCCCGAAGCCCTTCGCCCACCGCTTGCCGCCGCCGCCGCCGCCGACGCACCGCGTGAACTCGATCGACTGTTCGCCCGCCTCGCGGGCCGGCCGGAGCCGGGCAGCGACAACGGCCGCGGGCTGATGGCCCGATGGCGCAAGCCCTCCTGACATGCCCGTGATCGCCGTCATCGGGGCCAAGGGCGGTGTCGGCAAGACGACGGTGGCCGCCAACCTCTGCACCACGCTCGGCGCAGCCGGCCGGCGCGTGCTGGCGGTCGACCTCGATCCGCAGAACGCGCTGCGTTTCCACCTGGCCAACGATCCGGCGATGCGCGAAGCCTGCGAAGCCGGACTCGCGGCGGCGCTGGCCGGACAGATCGGCTGGACGCAGGCGATCCAGCCGGCGCGCGGCGGCGTGCTGCTGCTGCCCTTCGGCGCCATCGACGACGAACACCAGATCGACATCGAACGCCATCTGGCCGACAACCCCGACTGGCTGGCCGACACGCTGGCGGGCTTTCGGCTGCCGTCCGATGCGCTGGTGCTGCTCGACACGCCGCCCGGCCCGTCGGTCTATCTGCAGCAGGCGCTGCGCGTGGCGTCGATCACCGTATTGACCGTGCTGCCCGACGCCGGCTCCTTCGCCACGCTGCCGCTGGTCGAGCGCATGGTCGACAAATACTGCACGGCGCGCGGCGACTTCGGCGCGGCCATGTACCTGGTGAATCAATTCGATGCGGCCAAGCGGCTGAACCGCGACGTGCTGCAGGCCCTGCGCAGCGCGCACGGCGACGCGCTGCTGTCGGTCATCCACCAGGACCAGGCGGTCGGCGAAGCGCTGGCGATGGCGCTCGACGTGCGCCGCCATGCGCCGCACAGCCAGGCCACCGAGGACTTCGCCGTCGCCGCGCGGCACCTGCTCGCACGCCTCGACGCCCTGCCAGGCACTTCCGTCTCCGACGGCTTTCGCGCCAGCGGCGCACCGCACCAACGACAGCCCGCACCATGAGCTTCAGCAACGCCGCCGCCCACCGGCCCGAAAGCCCGCCACCGCCGCCGCACCGCCTGTTCCGCGTCGCGGCCTGGGCGGTCACGCTGATCGCGCTGCCGGCCGTGATCATCACGCCGATGACGCTGCACCAGCAGCTCACGCTGTCGATCGCGATCTTCATCGCGGCGCTGGTGCTGAACCGCTTTCCCGGCCGCATCCCGACGCTGGCGATGATCTTCCTGTCGGTGGTCGTCTCGTCGCGCTACATGTACTGGCGCATCACCGAGACGATGTACATGGACAACCTGCTCGACCTGGTGCTGGGCAGCGGCCTGCTGGTGGCCGAGGTCTACGCCTTCCTGGTACTGCTGCTGGGCTACATCCAGACCGCCTGGCCGCTGGAGCGAAAGCCGGTGCCGCTGCCGGCCGACAGCGCCGACTGGCCGACGGTGGATGTGTTCATCCCGACCTACAACGAGTCGCTGTCGGTGGTGCGCCCGACCGTGCTGGCGGCGCAATCGATGGACTGGCCGCGCGACAAGGTGCGCATCTTCGTGCTCGACGACGGCCGGCGCGAGGAGTTCCGGGTGTTCTGCGAGGGCGTGGGCGTGACGCACGTCACGCGCGACAACAACCGCCATGCCAAGGCCGGCAACATCAACGCGGCACTGAAGAACACCGACGGCGAGTTCGTCGCCATCTTCGACTGCGACCACACGCCGACCCGTTCCTTCCTGCAGATCGCGCTGGGCTGGTTCGGCCGCGACCCGAAGCTCGGCATGGTGCAGACGCCGCACTATTTCTTCTCGGCCGACCCCTTCGAGAAGAACCTCGGCACCTTCGGCACCGTGCCCAACGAGGGCGAGCTGTTCTACGGGCTGATCCAGGACGGCAACGACCTCTGGAACGCGACCTTCTTCTGCGGCTCGTGCGCGGTGCTCCGGCGCACCATCCTGGAGGAAGTCGGCGGCATCGCGGTCGAGACCGTGACCGAGGATGCGCACACCGCGCTGAAGATGCACCGCGCGGGCTACAACACCGCCTACCTGGCGCTGCCGCAGGCCGCCGGCCTGGCGACCGAGAGCCTGTCCAGCCACGTCGGCCAGCGCATCCGCTGGGCGCGCGGAATGATCCAGATCTTCCGCACCGACAACCCGCTGCTGGGCCGCGGCCTGACCTGGCCGCAGCGGCTTTGCTACATCAACGCGATGCTGCACTTCCTGTATGGGCTGCCGCGCATGATCTACCTCACCGCGCCGCTGGCCTACCTGCTCTTCGGCGCCAGCGTGATCCATGCCTCGGCACCGATGATCTTCGCCTACGCGCTGCCGCACCTGTTCCATGCCAATCTCACCAACAGCCGGATCCAGGGGCGCTTCCGCTACCTGTTCTGGAACGAGGTCTATGAAGCGGTGCTGGCCTGGTACATCTTCCGCCCGACCCTGGTCGCGCTGATCAATCCCAAGCTGGGCAGCTTCAACGTGACGGCCAAGGGCGGGCTGATCCAGGAGCAGTATTTCGACACCCAGATCGCCAAGGCCAGCCTGTTCCTTCTGGCGCTCAATTTCATCGGCGTGGCGGCCGGCCTCTGGCGCCTGACCTGGGTCGACTCCGACAACATCCTCACGGTCTGGCTGAACCTGGCCTGGACCTTCTACAACCTGATGATCCTCGGCGCCTGCGTGGCGGCAGCCAACGAATCGCGCCAGGTGCGCGGCGCGCACCGGGTCACCCTGAGGGTGCCGGCCACGCTGCATTTCGCCGACGGGCATTCGATGCGCTGCCACACTTTCGACTTCTCGAGCGGCGGCCTGGGACTCGAGCTGCCGGCCGAGATCGCGCTACCGGATGCAGCGCCCCTCGATGTCTCGCTCTACCGCGGCGAATCCGAGCATCGCTTCGCGGCCAGCGTGCGCTTCAATCGCGGCAAGCGCATGGGCATCCAGTTCGAGCCGATGTCCTTCGCCGAGGAGCGCGCGCTGGTGCAATGCACCACCGCCCGCGCCGACATCTGGGCCGCGCGCTGGGGCAACCATCCGCGCGTCGCGGCGCACAAGGTCATCGGCCACATCGCACGCATCAGCCTGGTCGGCTTTCGCGAGATGTTCGGCCATTACGGCAGGGCCCTGTCGCGCAAGCTGCGCCCGGCGCCGGCCGGCGGCGCCCGTCCCGTCAACGCAAAGGAACCCACTTGAGCTCGGCAACAAGCCATCGCAAACGGACCGGCGCCATCGCGCTGGCAATGCTGGTGCTGGCCGGCGGCAACCCGCAGTTGGCGCAGGCGCAGAACAAGGCGGCGGGCGCTGCGGCGGCAACGGCAGCCCCTGCCGCTTCAACGGCTGCAGCAGCCGCGGCGCCGGCACCCGCCGGCAGCACGCGCGAGTTCAACATGACCCAGCTCGGGCTGGACTACGCGATCAACCTGCGCGGCACCAGCGGCACGGTGGGCATTCCCTTCAGCGTGCGTGCCGACGAACTGGTCACCGGCGCCTCGCTGCGGCTGAACTACGCCTATTCGCCGGCGCTGATCCCCGAGCTCTCGCACATCAAGGTCAGCGTCAACGACGTGCTGGTGGCGACGCTACCGGTGGTCCAGGGCGAGGCCGGCAAGCCGCAGACCGCCGACATCCCGATCGACCGGCGCCTGATCACCGAATTCAACCGCATCAACATCGAGCTGGTCGGCCACTACACCCGCGAATGCGAGGACCCGCTGCACAGCAGCCTCTGGGCCACCGTCGACGCCTCCAGCACCCTGCGCCTGAACGTGGTGCCGCTGAAGGTGGCGAGCAACCTGGCCAGCCTGCCGCAGCCCTTCTTCGACCGGCGCGACGTGCGCCGGGCGCGCATCCCCTTCGTCTTCGGCGACGCCACTGCGACGCCGACGCTCGAGGCGGCCGGCATCGTGTCCTCCTGGTTCGGCGCGCTGGCCGGCTACCGCGGCGCGGTCTTCCCGGTGAGCAGCGGCGAGCTGCCGCCGGCCGCGCATGCGGTGGTGTTCGCCACGCCCGAGACGCAGATCACCGGCCTGCACCTGCCGAAGATCGACGGCCCGACGCTCGCGGTGGTCGACCATCCGCAGGACGCCAACTTCAAGCTGCTGCTGGTGATGGGCCGCGATGCGGCCGAGCTGCGCACCGCGGCCGCGGCGCTGGCCATCAACAGCCGCGCCTTCACCGGCACCAACGCATCGATCGCCGGCTTCCAGGCGCCGGCCGCCCGGCAGCCCTACGATGCGCCGCGCTGGCTGGCCGGCGACCGGCCGGTCAAGCTGGGCGAACTCGCGCCGCTCACCGACTTCTCGGTCGCGGGCTACGCGCCCGACGTGATCAAGGTCAACCTGCAGTTGGCGCCCGACCTGTTCACCTGGCGCAGCCGAGGCGTGCCGCTCGACCTGCGCTTCAACTACACGCCGCGGGTGCGGCCCGACCAGTCGACCCTCAACGTCAGCCTGGACAGCACCTTCATCGCCTCGCTGCCACTGCGCGCGGCCAATCCGCTGGGCGAGCACTGGTGGAATCCGCTGGCGCTGCCCGTCATGGCCGACGGCACCGTCTCGCAGCACAAGGACGTCCTGCTGCCGCCGCTGGCGCTCGGCTCGCGCAGCCAGCTGCGCATGCACTACTACTTCGAGCCGCCGGCCGGCAACTGCAGGCCGCTGGTCGACAACGTGCGCGGCAACGTCGACCCGGCATCGACGATCGATGTCTCCGGCCTGCCGCACTTCATCGCCATGCCCGAGCTCGCCGCCTATGCCAACGGCGGCTTTCCGTTCACCCGGCTGGCCGACCTGGGCGACACCGCGGTGGTGCTGCCCGACCAGCCCCAGGCCAGCGATACCGAGACCTACCTGGCGCTGCTGGGGCAGCTCGGCAACGCCACCGGCTATCCGGCGCTGCGCGTCACCGTCGGCCGCGCGGCCAATGTCGCGCAATGGGCCGACAAGGACCTGCTGGTGCTCGGCGGCCTGCACACGCAGCCGCTGTTCACCCAGTGGGCGGCGCAGATGCCGCTGTCGGCCGCCAAGGGCGCGCAGGCCTTCAACCTGGGCACCTGGATCGACGAGACGCTCGACCTCATCGCCGGCACGCGCCAGCGCGAGGACTTGCCCGCCAGCACCCAGATGACGGTGGCGGACGATGGCAGCGATGCCGTGCTGGCCGGCTTCGAATCGCCGCTGCAGCGCGGACGCAGCGTGGTCGCGGTGGTGTCGACGCCGGCCTCGCAGCCGGCCCTGCTCGACGCGCTGATGACACCCAGCCTGGTCAAGAGCATCCAGGGCAGCACCAGCTTCGTGCGCGGCGGGCAGGTGTCGAGCCTCTTGGCCGGCGGCACCTACTACGTCGGCCAGCTGCCGCCGATGATGCGGCTGCAATGGATTCTTTCGCGCAGCCCGCTGCTGCTGGCGGCGATGGTGGTGCTGCTGGCCTTCATCGGCGCCGCGGCTGCCTTCGTCAGCCTGCAGCTGCGCGCGCGCCGGCGCCTGCGCTGAATGAAAGCCGCCACCGGAACCCCGCCCATGGATCGACGCACCTCCATCCCACAGCCGCCGGACCCCGGCCGGCGACGCTGGCTCGCCGCGCTGGCGCTCGCACCCTGCGCGGCCGCGCTGCACGGCCTGCCAGCAGCAGCCCAGCAGGCCAAGGGCGCCTGCCTGCCGGCCACCGACTGGAGCGCCTTCTCGGCGCGCCACCTGCAGCCCGACGGCCGCATCATCGACCTCGACACCAAGCAGCAGCAGTCGACGTCCGAAGGCCAGTCCTACGGCCTGTTCTTCGCGCTGGTGCACAACGACCGCGCGGCCTTCGCCCGCATCCTCGAATGGACCGAGTCGAACCTGGCGGCGGGGAGCCTCGCCAACCGCCTGCCGGCCTGGCAATGGGGCCGCAAGAGCGACGACAGCTGGGGCGTGCTGGACGACAACCCGGCTTCGGACTCCGACCTCTGGATCGCCTATTCGCTGCTCGAGGCCGGCCGGCTCTGGAACGAACCGCGCTACACCGCGCTGGGCCGCTCGGTGCTCGCGCTGGCGACCCGCGAAGAGGTGATCAGCCTGCCGGGCCTGGGCCGCATGCTGCTGCCCTGGCCGCGCTCGATCGCCAAGGGGCCGCTCTGGCGGCTCAACCCGAGCTACCTGCCGCTGCAGCTGCTGCGCCGCTTCCAGATGCAGGACCCGCAAGGACCCTGGACCGAGATCGCCGACAACACGGTGCGCATGATCGGCGCCACCGCGCCCCAGGGCTTCGCGCCCGACTGGTGCGCCTGGTCCGAGAAGGACAAGGCCTTCGCCGCCGATCCCGAGAAGGGCACGGTCGGCAGCTACGACGCGATCCGGGTCTACCTGTGGGCCGGCATGCTGCACGCATCCGATCCGGCTCGAGAGCCCCTGCTGAAGTCGCTCTACGGGCCGCGCCGCACCCTCGAGCAGCAGCAGCCCATGCCCGAATACGTCGACACCGCCACCGGAACCGCACGCGGCACCGGGCCGGTCGGCTTCTCGGGTGCGCTCCTGCCCTATCTCAAGGCCCAGGGCCTCAACACCTTGCTGGACGCCGAGCTGGCGCGCGTGCGCGCCCGCGTCGGCAGCCCGGCCCAGCCGGCCGCCAAGCCGCTGCCCTACTACGAACAGATGCTGCTGCTCTTCGGCCAGGCCTGGCTCGACGGCCGCTACGCCTTCGCCCGCAACGGCCAGCTGCAAACCCATTGGAGACTGCTATGCCCCGCCACCCAGCTCGCCTGAAGCCGGCCGCCGCGCCACGAGCCGGCCATACACCTTCCAAGGCCAGCCGGCTGCTGGCCTGCATCGGCGTGGCAGGCGCCCTCTGCGCCGTGCTGCCGGCCCATGCGCAGGCCGACGCCAAGACCGCGCTGATCGAGCAGGGCAACTACTGGCAGGGCATGGGCCGGGCCGACCTGGCCGAGCAGAGCTGGCGAAAGCTGCTGAGCATCGATCCGCAATCGGCCGACGCGATGTACGGCATGGCCCAGGTCGAGCTGCTGCGCGGCGATGCCAGCGCCGCCAACAGCTGGACCGCGCGGCTGCGCACCGCCCATCCCGAAGATGCCCGCGGCAATGCCGGGGCGCAGGCCGGCGCCACGCCCCAGACCGACCTGCAGCGCGCCCGCGCGGCCGCGCAGGCCGGGCGCACCGCCGAGGCGCTGCGCATCTACCGCAACATCTTCGGCAGCCAGCCGCCGACCGAGCCGGTGGCGCTCGAGTACTACCAGCTGCTCGGCGGCAGCCAGCAGGGCTGGGACGAGGGCCGCAAGGGACTCGAGCAACTGGTCAAGGACAAGCCCGACAACCTTTCCTACAAGCTCGCGCTGGCGCAATTGCTGACCTACCGCGAACCGACCCGGCGCGAGGGCATCCGCCAGCTGGTCGAGCTGTCGAGCCAGCCCGGCGTGATCGGCACCAGCGCCCGCGCCAGCTGGCGCCAGGCGCTGATCTGGCTCGACGCCCGCGAGGCCGACGCCGGCCTCTACAAGGACTTCCTCGCGAACCGGGCCGATCCGGCGGTGCAGGCGCGCCTCGACGCGCTGACCGCGCCGCGCACTGCCGCCGAGGCCGCGGCCTCCCCGGCCGACAAGCCCCTGGGCGAGGGCTACAAGGCGCTCGATCGCGGCGACCAGGCGACGGCCGAGCAGCGCTTCCAGCAGGCGCTGCGGGTCCAGCCCGGCGATGCCGAGGCGCTCGGCGGACTGGGCCTGATCCGGCTCAGGCAGGAGCGCTTCGCCGAAGCCCAGGACCTGCTGCAGCAAGCCTCCAAGGGCACCGGCGGCAGCAAATGGGCCTCGGCACTGCAGAGCGCCACCTACTGGAACCTCGTCGGCCAGGCCACTGCGGCGCGATCCAAGGGCGATCTGCGCGGTGCCCAGGGCCTGCTCGAACGCGCGGTCCGGATCGATCCGCGCGAAAGCACCGGCCAGGTGGCGCTGGCCAACCTGCGGCTGGCCAACGGCGACCTGGCCGGTGCCGAACGCGGCTTCAGGGCGGTGCTCGAATCCAAGCCGAACGACACCGAGGCGCTGCGCGGCCTGATCACCGTCTATGCGCGCCAGGGCCGCACCGACGAGGCCAACGCCCTGACCCAGCGCCTGTCGCCGGAGCAGGCCAGGCAGATCGGCAGCCTGACCGACGTCAAGGTCGACGCGGCGCGCGCCAAGGCCCGCGCTCAGCTCGATGCCGGCGACGTGGCCGGCGCCCAGCTCACCCTGGAGGACGCGATGCTGGCCGCACCCGACAGCCCCTGGGTGCGGCTCGACCTCGCCAACATCTACCGGCGCCAGGGCCTGATGGGCGAAGCGCGCGGCGTGATGGACGGCTTGCTGATGTCGCAGCCCGACATGCCCGACGCGCTCTATGCCAGCGCCCTGCTGGCCTCGGATTCCGGCGACCCGGCGGCTGGCCTGCGATACCTCGACCGCATCCCCGCCGCCTCGCGCACCCACGACATGGCGCAGCTGCAGCGCCGGCTCTGGGTCTCGGCCCAGGCGCAACAGGCGCAGGCGCTCGCGCGCCAGGGCCAGGTGCCGGCCGCGCGCTCGCTGCTGGCCCAGGCCGAGGCCGCGCTCGGCCCCAACATGCCGGCCGAGCTCTATGGCCAACTGGCCGGAGCCTATGCCGACATCGGCGATTCGCCGCGGGCGCTGGCGATGATCCGGCAGTTGCTCGCGCGCAGCCCGAACCCGGGCATCGACGACCGCCTGCTCTATGCCTCGATCCTGCTCAAGACCCAGCAGGACATCGAGCTGTCGGCGGTGCTGCGCCAGCTGCAGCCGGCCAACATGACCCGCGCCCAGCGCGAGGACTTCGATCGGCTGCGGGTGGGCTACAGCCTGCGCCAGGCCGATGCGCTGCGCGAAGCCGGCAACCTCGAGGCGGCCTACAACGCGATGGCGCCGGTGCTGGCCGAGCGGCCGGACGATCCGCAGGTGCTGGGCGCCCTGGCCCGCCTGTATTCGGCCGCCCGCGACGAGCGCCAGGCCCTGGCCCTGTACCAGCGCATCCTGCAGCGCGACCCAGGCAACCTCGACGCGCTGATCGCGGCCGCCGGCAGCGCCAGCGCCTTGCGGGCCAACGGCGACGCCGAAAGCTACATCCAGGCCGCATTGAAGATCGCGCCGGACCAGTCGCGGGTGCTGGCGGCTGCCGGACGCGTCTACCGCAATGCCGGCGACAACCGGCAGGCCGAGCAGTACCTGCGCGCCGCGGTCGCAGCCGACGGCCGGCTTGCCGGCGGCACCGCCTTCGCGGGCAACCAGGGTGCGATCGCACCCGTGGCCAATGCCAATCCCTTCGCCGGCATGACCGGCAGCGCCAGCAATGCGGGGCTGCCCTTCGCGGGAGCCGGTCCCGCCGCCGCCCAGGCGGCACCAGGCTACCCGGTCGCCTATGCCGGCGCCGGCGTCGCCCCGGCCTCGCCCTTCGCCGGCATGCGCGGCGGTGCGGCGGCCGCGCCGATGGCAGCGCTGCCACCCCTGCCTCCGCTGCCGGGCACGGCGGCACCGGCCGGCTACGCGGTGGCCAGCGCCGGCCCGGTGGACGGCATGCCCTGGTCCGCTTCCGGCGCCGCAGCGGCACCCGCCAGCAGCAACGCCAACACCCGCGCCGCATCCCGTTCCAACGCGGCCAGCCGCCAGCGGACGGCGGCGGGCGAGCCGCAGAACGTCCCCCAGGCCAGTGCCTACATGGCGCCCCCGAGCCAGCGCGCCGCGTCCGGAACTGCGGCCTACGCCCAAGGCAACTACTCGGTTCCGGCACAGGGCGCCTACGCGCCCGCGCAAGGCGGCTACATCCCCGCTCCGGCGGCGCAGGCCCAGGGCGGCTACGCCCAGGCGCAGGCCTATCCCCTGGCGCCTCCGGTCGCGGGCAGCAGCGCGTCCAGCGCCGGCAGCTGGTATGGCCCGCCGGGCAGCGGCGGCGGCAGCGCGGTGCCGGCCAGCCCGCTGCTGGCCGAACTGCAGGACGTCGAATCCGCCAACAGCAGCACCGTCGACATCGGCAGCGTGTTCCGCAACCGCGCCGGCGAAGCCGGGCTCAGCAAGCTGTGGGACATGGAAGTCCCGATCGAGGCCCGCTTTCCGGTCGGCAACGGCAAACTGGTCGTGACCGCCACGCCGACCGTCCTGGACAACGGCACGATGGCCCAGGGCTACAGCACCACCAGCCGCTTCGGCGGCGGCCCGCAGGCGGCGATCAACCAGCTGTCGGGCGCGGTGCCCGCCCCCGACTCGCAGAACGCCACCGGCGTCGGCCTCAGCGTCGGCTACGAGGGCAAGAACCTCAACGCCAGCATCGGCACCACGCCGCTCGGCTTCCAGGAAGTCAATGCGGTCGGCAACATCAGCTACGGCGGCAAGGTCAGCGACAACGTGACGCTCAAGGGCGAAGTCTCGCGGCGCGCCGTGACCGACAGCCTGCTGTCCTTCGCCGGCACGGAGGACACCCGCAGCGGCCTCAAGTGGGGCGGCGTCGTGGCCACCGGCGGCCGGCTCGACGCGACCCGCGACGACGGCACCTACGGCCTCTACGGCTACGGCTCGGCCTATACGATCACCGGCAACAACGTCGAGACAAACAACCGCTACGAACTCGGCGGCGGCATCTACGTGCACCTGATGAATCGGCCCGCTTCGTCGCTGACCGTCGGCATGAACGTCGACGCGCTCGGCTACGACAAGAACCTCAGCTTCTTCACCTACGGGCAGGGCGGCTACTTCAGCCCGCAGAACTACGTCAGCGTGGCCTTCCCGGTCGACTGGACCGGCCGCGACGACCGCCTGTCCTGGCGCGTCAACGCATCGCTGGGCGTGCAGTCCTTCACGCAGGACGCATCGCCCTATTTCCCGACCGATCCAGCCATGCAGGCCGGTGCTGCCAGCGCAGTCGCCAACGCCACCCGGCTCAACCTGGTGCAGGGCCTTTTCACTGGCTACTACCCGCAGACCAGCCACACCGGCGTCGCCTACAACCTGGCCGGCGTGCTCGAATACCAGGTCGCGCCGCAGCTCTACCTGGGCGGCGCGATGGTCTTCAACAACGCGCAGAACTACCGCCAGGTCTCGGTCAGCGCCTACCTGCGCTACATGCTGGGGAATTCGGGCCGCTACGGCGGCAGCGGCGGTGCGTCGCTCAGGCCGGTGAGTTCACCGTACACGCCGTTGCTCTAGCCGCCGCCGTATCCCAAGCGGGCGCGGCAGGACACGCTCTCGGCTCCCCAACCGACGCGTCCAAGGGAGCAATGCCCCACGCCAGTCTCCAAGCGTCGGCGGGCGGCATGCCCGGGGCGGGCCGTTGAGGCGCCGCCGAGCAGCGCAGCGGCAGGCGGATCAGGGCTCGCGACTGTTTGAGCCGAAGGCGAGTTCGAGCGAGACCCCGCCTGCCGCGAGCAGCGCAGGGAAGCCGCGAAGCGGCCGGCGACGTCGGCCCGGCCGGGGCACGCCGCCCGCCGACGCGCGCCCACTGCGGATCGCCAGAACCTGCACCAGGAGCCTCAGCACCCCGCAGCCCGCCCCCAAGGCGGCGCCCGCTCGAACTCCGCAATCCACCCAGGCACCTCAGCCGCCGCCAGCGGTTTCGCGATGCCATAGCCCTGCCCCAGCGTGCAACCCAAAGCCATCAGCGCATCGCCATGCGCCACCGACTCCACCCCTTCGGCGATCGTCTTGCGCCCCAACCCGCGCGCCATCACGAGAATGCCCCGCACGATCGCCTCGTCCTCCGGATCGTCGAGCATGCCGCGCACGAAGGACTGGTCGAGCTTCAGCGCCGTCACCGGCAGCTTGCGCAGATAGGTCAATGACGAATAGCCGGTACCGAAATCGTCCATCACCACCGGCACGCCCAGCGCCTTGCAGGCTTCGATGAATTCGGCCACCGCAGCGAAGTCCTTGATCGCCGTCGTCTCCAGAATCTCCAGTTCGAGCACGCCCGCATGCAACTGCGGATGGCGCGCAAGCAGGCTGGTGAGCCGCTCGATGAAATCGCCGCGCAGCAGGTGGCGCGGGCTCACGTTGACGCTGACCGAAGTCCGCACGCCGGCCTCTAGCCACGAGGCAGCCTGGCGCAGCGCCTCCACCAGCGCCCAGTCGCCCAGTTGCTCGACCGCTTCGTGGTCCTCGATCAACGGCACGAAGGCGGCAGGCTGCAGCAGGCCATGCTCGGGATGCTGCCAGCGCACCAACGCCTCGAAACCGCTGACCCGGCCGCAGGCCATGTCGACCTTGGGTTGATAGGCCAGCAGGAACTCGCCCCTGGCCAGCCCACTCTGCACGCTCTGGCGGATCAGCAGGGCCTGCTGCTGCTCCAGCGCCTCGCCGGCATCGAAGAAATGGATGCGGCTGCCGCCCGCCCGCTTGGCGAAGAACAAGGCTTGCTGCGCATGCTGGAGCATCACCTCGGTCGGCTGCTCGCCATGCTGCAGCAGCGCCACCCCGACGCTGGCGCGCAGCCGCGCCGAGCGGTCCTGCAGGCGGAACGGATGGGACAGCCGCGCCAGCATCTGCTGCAGCAGTTCGCCGCAGTCGGCCTGGCTCGGCACGAACAGCGCCAGCGCGAACTCGTCGCCGCCGACCCGGGCCATGGTAGCGCCCGGCGGCAGCGCCGCCTTCAGCCGCCGCGCCACCTCGCGCAGCGCGGCATCCCCGCCGACCGGACCGAAAGCCTCGTTCAGGTCGCGAAAACGATCGAGATCGAGATAGCAGACCGCAAGCAGCCGGCCCGACCTGCCCTCGCGCGGTGCCGGCGCGCTCAGCTCGTCGATCGGCGGCAGCCGGTTCGGCAAACGCGTCAGCGCATCGTGGCGCGACAGCAGTTCGAGTCGCTGGCCGCGCACCGCCTGCGCCGTCAAGGCGAAGGACCAGAGGATGCAGCCGTCGTCCATGTGCTCGCCGCGCAGGTCGACGAGAGTCTCGCGGCCGGCCCGCGCCCGCAACACCACCTGGTGACCATCGGCCGCGCCGCGCGCCGGCACCTGCAGCACGGCCGCATCGGCCGACACCAGCAGGTCGACGAAAGTCAGGTCGCCGAGTGTGCCGGCAGGCACGTCCAGCAGCGCGTGGGCGTCTTCGTCGGCCCAGCGTATGGCTCCGTCACAGGTCTTGAGGTGGCCAACGAGGGTGCGGGTGGGCATGCCGCTATTGTTGACGCAAATAGTCACCTCGCCGAACGAGGCGAGAAGCTTGCGTGCCCAGGCCTTGCCCGGACGGCTCGCCTAGAGCTTGCCGCGGATGGTGTCGGAGGACTTCTTGAGCTGGCGCGCCAGGTCGCGTTCGAGCGGCGAAGAACCGTGATGGCCGAGCAGATCGATCAGCCACGCGCCGGCGATCACCACCGCCAGCGCACCCAAGGTGAAGATCTCTGAGTCCATGGCCCTTCTCCTGCTGTCGTCGAGAGGGCAATGTGCAACAGCCCATCGAAGATGGGAATCAGCCGAATGGCGTGTGCCTTGCCGCTACTTGGAGCCCAGCCTGAGCAGGTCGATGTCGGCCAGGCGCCCAGGCACGGTCACCAGGCGCAGCGCCTCGGCGTCGGGGATCGGTCCGGAGCGGGAGAGAAAGCGGATCTGGTAATTGCCGATGCGGATCTCGTCGCCGTTCTTCAGCATCACCGACTCGATGCGCTGGCCGTTGACGAAGGTGCCGTTGTGGCTCTGCAGGTCGCGGATCGTGGTGCCCTCGGCGGAGAAGTCGAGCACCGCATGCGAGCGGCTGACGAGTTGGTTGTCGAGCACCAACTCGCAGGTTTCGGCACGGCCGATGACGAAGGGTGTGCCCAGCACGTTAACTTGTTTGGCGGAGCCGCTCTTCTGCAGCACGATCAATCTGGTCATCTTTTTTCCATCCCACTGCGCCCTTCGGGCGAGCCCACGCCCTTCCGGCCTATGCCGCCCGTAGGAGCAGGAACCGTTCCTGCGATGCCGGTGCCCTCGGTGCGAACTTTGTAACGCCCGAGATGATGCTACAGAAAGCGGCTTTGTCCGACAGATTTATCCCTGACAAGTGTGTCAGGAGGCGGGCAGTTGCAGCGATGTCAGAGCGCCGGATGCCCGGTGGTGAACATGCAGGAGTCGGGACCGGAGGGCGAACGCTGGACCGGTGCGGCGGCCGGCATTGCGGCCGGTTCAGCGGCCGGCACTGAGGCGGACTCGACCAGCACGGCCGAGGCCGTCTCGCCGATGCCCACTGGCGTCTTCGGCTTGCCGAAAGGCGCCAGGCCCTGGAGCACCCGCAGCGCCGAGGCGCCCTGGATCAGCGCCTCCGAATAGTCGGGCAGCCCCTGGGTGGAGCTGTCGATGGGCCGGAACTCGAGGCATTCCTCGGACGCGGCCTGGACTGCCTCCATCAGGACCCAATGAAATTCATTGGGCTCCAGTTCTAGAACAGTCAGCGCGATGTCGCGAAATACCACCTGGATTCCTCTTGTGCAGTTGCCTGGCGGGATTGTTACCGGCGGAATCATTGGCCCCAAGGCACTTTTGCACGATGCCGACGCAACGGCGCCGCGAACCGGCAACTAAGTCGCAGTTGCCCGGATTCGCGGCGCTGTCCGCATCAGCCGATGCGGACCGGCACGAAGATCTTGTTGCCGTCGCGCTGGATCAGCAGGGCCACCGACTTGTCGGCCTTGGCCACTACTTCGCGCACCTGTTCCACGCTCTTGGCCTGGGTGCCGTTGATGGCCAGCAGCACGTCGCCGGCCTGCACGCCCGCCATCGCCGCCGGGCCGCCGACGTCGGCGATCAGCAGGCCGCCGTCGACCGAGGCTTCACGCTGCTCCTCGGGCTGCAGCGGGCGCAGCGACAGGCCCAGCTTGCCCTTGTTCGGGCCGGTGTCGGCCTTGGCCACGGTGGTGCCCTTCTCGGCCGCATCGCCGAGCTTGGCGGTGATGGTCTTGGCAGCGCCGTCGCGCCAGATCTCCATGTCGATCTTGCTGCCCGGCTGGCGCTGGCCGATGACGGCCGGCAGGTCGCCCGAGGCCACGATCGTCTCGCCATCGACCTTGCGGATCACATCGCCCGAGCGCAGGCCGGCTGCCTCGGCCGGGCCGCCCTTCTCGACGTTCGACACGAGGGCGCCCTCGGGCTTGTCGAGCTTGAAGGAATCGGCGAAGGCCTGGTTGACTTCCTGCACCGCCACGCCAAGTCGCGCGTGGCTGGCATGGCCGGTGGCGACGATCTGGTCCTTGACCTGGATCGCGACCTCGATCGGGATCGAGAAGGACACGCCCTGGAAGCCGCCGCTGCGGCTGTAGATCTGCGAGTTGATGCCCACCACTTCGCCGCGCGTGTTGAGCAGCGGGCCGCCCGAGTTGCCGGGGTTGATCGGCACGTCGGTCTGGATGAAGGGCACGTAGCCGTCGTCCGGCAGCGAACGGCCCTTGGCGCTCACCACGCCGGCGGTGACCGTGTTCTCGAAGCCGAAGGGCGAGCCGATCGCAAGCACCCATTCGCCGGCCTTCAGGTCCTTGGTATTGCCCACGGACAGCACCGGCAGGTTCTTGGCCTCGATCTTGATGACCGCCACGTCGGTCTTCGGATCGGCGCCCAACACCTTGGCGCTGAACTCGCGGCGGTCGGTCAGCTTGACGGTGACTTCCTTGGCGTCCTTCACCACGTGGGCGTTGGTCAGGATGATGCCGTCGGCGCTCACGATGAAGCCCGAGCCGACGCCGCGCACCGGCACTTCGCGTTGCTGCGGTGCCTGCTGCTGCGCGCGCGGGCCGCCCTGCTGGCCCTGGCCGAAGCGGCGCAGGAATTCGCGCATCGCCTCGTTGGGGTCCATGCCCTCGCCGTCATCGCCGTCGCCGGCCGAGACCTTGCGCGAACCGGTGACGCTGATGTTGACCACCGCCTGGCCGTCGCGCGCGGTGATGGTCGAGAAGTCGGGCATCGTCACCGTGCCGGCGGCGACCGGCGCGATCTGCGCGACCGGAACGATGTTGGTGTCGGAACCGGCGCGGGCGCTGGTGTAGGCACCTGCGCCGACGGCGCCGATCACGCCGGCAGCGGCCAGCGAAAGCACGAGGGTGCGGGGCGAGGTCAAACCGGTCTTCATTCGAGTTCCTTGAAAGCTGTTGGAAGTTGGCACGGGACGAATGTCGGTGCGCTGGCTTAAGCCCAACTTAAATGCGGCCGCGCCCGCGAGCGGCGCGCCAGGAACTCAGGCGGAGGCTGGGAAGTGCACCGCCACGCGCAGGCCGCCGAGGCTTTCGGAGCGGTCCAGCGTGACGGTCGCGCCATGCATGTCGGCGATCGACTTGACGATGGCCAGGCCGAGGCCGCTGCCCGGCGCCTGCGGCTCGCCCGAGCGATAGAAGCGGTCGAGCACCCGCTCGCGCTCGCCGTCCGCGAGGCCGGGGCCGTTGTCCTCGACCACCAGGTCGACGCCCCGCGCCGATTGCGCGACGATCGACAGGTCGGCGCGGCCGCCCGCGGGCGTGTACTTGATCGCGTTGTCGAGCAGGTTGCGCAGCAGCGTGCGCAGCGCCTCGCCCTCGCCGCGCAGGCTGGCGGGATCGTCGCGCGCGATGCCGATGTCGATGCCGCGCAACTGCGCCGCGGCGACCACGTCGGAGATCGCCAGCCGCGCCACCTCGGACAGGTCGACCGGCTCGCGCCGGTCGCCACCGGCCGCGCTCGCCTCGTGGCGGGCCAGGGCCAGCATCTGCTCGACCAGTCGGGTGGCCCGGTCGATGCCGGCCGCCAGCCGGGTGGCGGCCAGCGTGCGGGTCACCTCGTCGGGCGCACGCTGCAGGCCCTGAACCTGCAGCTTCAGTGCCGCCAGCGGCGAGCGCAGTTCGTGCGCCGCATCGGCGACGAAGTGCTGCTGGGCCTCGAAGGCGCGGCGCACCCGCTCGAAGAGCAGATTCAGCTCCTGCACCAGCGGGCGCACCTCCTCGGGCAGATCGGCCTCGCTGAGCGGCGACAGGTCGTCGGCCTCGCGCGCCGCCACCTGCCGGCGCACCCGCGCCACCGGCGCCAGCGAGCGGCTCACCACCCACCAGACGACCAGCATCAGCAGCGGCGCCGCAACCAGGATCGGCCCGACGGTATTCAGGGCCAGCGTGCCGGCCATGCGGCGCCGGGCCGCCATGTCCTGTGCCACCTGGATCACCAATGCACCGGTCTGCAGCGAGAACACGCGATAGGTGGTGCCGCGCGCCTGCACGGTCGAGAAGCCCAGCACCGCGCGCTGCGGCAGCCTTGCGTCGGCCGCCGACTCGAAGATCCGGCTGCCGTCGAGCGACCACACCTGCACGATGAATTCGAAGTTCTGCTCGCCGCCGCCCAGCCCGCCGACGGTCGCACTGGGCGGCAGGCCGGCACGCAGCGACAGGGCCATCTGCTGCATGTGGTGGTCGAAGATGTCGTCGGCTTCGCTCAGCACCGTGCGATAGGCCACGAAGGCCTGGGTGCCGGCCGCCAGCACGATGGCGGCGAGCAGGAACCACAGCAGGCGCGCGCGCAGCGACTTCATGGCTGCCGCACGGGCGCTGCCGCCCGCTTCATTCCTTGGGAACCATGTAGCCGACGCCGCGCACGTTGCGGATCAGGTCGGCGCCCAGCTTCTTGCGCAGCCCGTGCACATAGACCTCGACCGCATTGCTGCTGATCTCGTCCTTCCAGCTGTAGAGCTTCTCCTCGAGCTGGGCGCGCGACAGCACCATGCCGGGACGGGCGAGCAGCGGCTCCAGCACCGCCCATTCGCGCGCCGACAGCAGCACCTGCTGGCCGCCCACCGTCACCTCGCGGGTGGCCGGGTTGATGCTCACGCCCATGTGCTCGTAGACCGGTTCGGCACGCCCCGCGGCGCGCCTGAGCAGCGCCCGGATGCGCGCCAGCAGCTCGTCCAGGTCGTAGGGCTTCAGCACGTAGTCGTCGGCGCCGGCATCCAGGCCTTCGATGCGCTGCTGCACCGAATCGCGGGCGGTGGCGATCAGCACCGGCAGGCGCTGCTTGCGCGCACGCATCGCGCGCAGCACATCCAGGCCGTCGCGCCGCGGCACGCCGAGGTCGAGCACCACCAGGTCGTATTGCTGGGTGCGCAGCGCGGTGTCGGCCGAATCGCCGTCCTTGACCCAGTCGACCGCGTATTGCTCGGCGCGCAGCAGGTCGAGCACGGCCTCGCCGATCATCACGTCGTCTTCGAGCAGCAAGAGTCGCATGGTTGGAATGGGGTCGGCGGGGAACCCGGCGCAGCAACTGCCGGGCTCCCGATGTTAGCGATTCACAGAAGCGACCGGACCTCGCGCGCCGCCTCGAAGAGCAGCGGCAGCATGTCGCGGCGCAGCGCCTCCTCCTGGTGGCGGCCGCCCGAGAGCACCACATTCAACGCGGCGGTGGTGCGGCCCTGCATATCGCGCAGGGGCACCGCCAGCGCCTGCACGCCCAGTTCGTGCTCCTCGCTGGCGAAGCAGAAATCGTCGCGCCGCGCCTGGGCGATTCGCTGTCGCAGCAGGCGCACCTGGGTGACGGTGTTCGGCGTCAGCCGCGCCAGGCTGCGCGCCTTGAGCCATTGCGTGAGCTGCGCGGCGCTCAGGCCGGCCAGCAGCATCCGGCCGGTCGAGGTCGCATGCGCTGGCAGTCGTGCGCCCAGGTGCAGGCCGTAGGCCAGGACACGGTTAGGCGCTCCGTAGTTGCCGCTGCGGGCGACGATCACCACTTCCTCGCCGTCCAGCACCACCGCGGAGAACGACTCCTGCGTCTGGGCCGCCAGCCGGTTCAGGGTTGGCTGGAGCGCCCGGGGCAGGCGCGACGAAGCCAGGTAGCTGCCGGAGAAGCGCAGCACCTTCGGCGCCATCCAGAAATAGCTGCCGTCGGTCTCCAGGTAGCCCAGGTGCGCCAGGGTCAGCAGGTGGCGCCGGGCGGCGGCCCGGGTCAGGCCGGCGCGTTCGGCGGCCAGGGTGGCGTTGAGGCGCTGGCGTTCGGTGTCGAAGCTCTCGAGCACGGCCATGCCCTTGGCAATGCCCTCGATGAAGTCCGGCTTGGCGATGGTCATGTTCTGCTGGATTGGCCTGGCTTGGCCGGGCGGCGCAATCTTGCGCGATCATCGCGCAAGTGCTTGCATGATCGCACAGTGGCTGTGGTCCGGGCGCCCCGGAACAGCCGCCACGCCCTACGCTCCAGTCAATTTCCAGGAGACACGACATGCGAACCCAGGTTGCGATCATCGGCGCCGGCCCGGCCGGCCTGCTGCTCGGCCAGTTGCTCTACAAGGCCGGCATCGACAACGTCATCATCGAGCGCCAGAGCGGCGACTACGTGCTCGGCCGGATCCGCGCCGGGGTGCTCGAGCAGATCACCATGGACCTGCTGCAGCGCGCCGGCGTCGACGCCCGGGCCCGCGCCGAGGGCCTGCCGCACGGCGGCATCGAGCTCTTGTTCAAGGGCGCGCGCCATCGCATCGACATGCACGGCCTGACCGACGGCAAGCAGGTCACCGTCTACGGCCAGACCGAGGTCACCCGCGACCTGATGGAAGCGCGCGAAGCGGCCGGCCTGACCACCGTCTACAGCGCGGCCTCGGTCAGCCTGCACGACTTCGACGGCGCCAGGCCGCGGGTGCGCTGGCAGAAGGACGGCGCCGAGCACGAGATCGAATGCGACTTCATCGCCGGATGCGACGGCTACCACGGCGTGAGCCGCGCCAGCGTGCCCGAGGCGTCGCTGCGCACCTACGAGAAGGTCTACCCCTTCGGCTGGCTCGGCGTGCTGGCCGACGTGCCGCCGGTCTCGCACGAGCTGATCTATGCCAACACCGCGCGCGGCTTCGCGCTGTGCAGCATGCGCAGCGCCACCCGCAGCCGCTACTACGTGCAGGTGCCGACCGAGGAGAAGGTCGAGAACTGGAGCGACGAGGCCTTCTGGAACGAGCTGCGCCTGCGCCTGGACCCGGAGGCGCGCGAACAACTGGTGACCGGCCCCTCGCTCGAGAAGAGCGTCGCGCCGCTGCGCAGTTTCGTGGCGGAGCCGATGCGCTTCGGCAGCCTCTTCCTGGCCGGCGACGCGGCCCACATCGTGCCGCCCACGGGCGCCAAGGGTCTGAATCTGGCCACCGCCGACGTCGGCTACCTGTCGCGTGCGCTGGAGATCTTCTATTCGAGCAAATCGGCCTCGGCGCTCGACCGCTATTCGGACCTGTGCCTGCGCCGCGTCTGGAAGGCCGAGCGCTTCTCGTGGTGGTTCACCTCGCTGATGCACCGCTTCCCGGACACCGGCGAATTCGGCCAGAAGATCCAGGAAGCCGAGCTCGACTACCTGGTGCATTCGCAGGCCGCATCCACCTCGCTGGCCGAGAACTACGTCGGCCTGCCGATGGAAGACTTCTAGGCGGCCACCGGCTGCATCAGCTGCCACACCCGGTCGGGCGTGAGCGGCATGTCCAGGTGCGGCGTCCGGTCGGCCAGCCCGTGGCGCGCCAGCGCATCGGCCACCGCATTGACCACCGCCGGCGTGGCGCCGATGGTGCCCAGCTCGCCCACGCCCTTGACCCCCAGCGGGTTGTTCTTGCAGGGCGTCGATTCGTCCATCTCCATGCGGAACATGGTGGCGATGATCTCGGCGCGCGGCGCGGCGTAGTCCATCAGGCTGCCGGTCAGCGGCTGGCCGGTCTCGCGGTCGTACACCACGCGCTCGCACAGCGCCTGGCCGATGCCCTGCACCGCGCCGCCCTCGAGCTGGCCGCGCACGATCATCGGGTTGACCACCCGGCCCACGTCGTTCACTGATGCATAGCTGATGACCGCCACGTCGCCGGTCGGCGGATCGAGCTCGACCTCGGTGATGTGGCAGCCGTTGGGCCAGGTCGGCCCGGACACGGTGCTGGTCGAGTCGACGAAGATCTCGCCCTCCGTCTGCTTGCCGGCCAGGGTGAACAGGTCGAGCGCCAGGTCGGTGCCCCGGACCTTGAAGACGCCGGCCTCGTAGACGATGTCGTCCGCCGACACTTCCAGCTCCTGGGCCGCCAGTTCGCGCGCCTTGTCGATGGTCCGCTCGGCGCCGATGCGCACCGCCGATCCGCCGGTGAAGAGCGAGCGCGAGCCGGCGCTGCCGAAGCCGTCGCCGCGATCGGTGTCGCCCAGGACGATACGCACCTTCTCGATCGGCACGCCGAAGGCATCGACCACCAGCTGCGCCAGCGTGGTCGCGATGCCCTGCCCCATCGCGTTCACCGCCGAGAAGACCTCGATGATCCCGTCGGGCCGCACCGCCACGGTGACGCGCTCCTCGAACACGTTGCCGCCGGTCCATTCGAGGAAGGTCGCGATGCCCAGGCCGCGCACCCGTCCCTGCTTCTTCGATTCGGCCGCGCGCGCGTCGAAGCCCTGCCAGTCGGCCAGTGCCAGCGCCTGGTCCATCACCGACTCGAAGGCGCCGGTGTCATAGACCTGCTGCATCGGGTTCTTGTAGGGCATCTGGCTCGGGCTGATGAAGTTGCGCCGGCGCAGCTCGATGCGGTCCATGCCGATCTGGCGTGCTGCCTCGTCCATCAGCCGCTCGATGGTGTAGATGGCCTCGGGCCGGCCGGCGCCGCGGTAGGCGCCGGTCGGCGCGGTGTTGGTCAGCACCGCCATGAAATGGAAGTCGATGGTCTGGATGTCGTAGACGCTGGTCTGCACCCAGGGCCCGATCAGCAGCTGGATGGCCACGCCGGTGCCGGTCGCATAGGCGCCGACGTTGGCGTGCGTCTTGATGCGCAGGGCCAGGATGCGCCCGTTGGCATCCAGCGCCAGTTCGGCCCGCGCCTCCATGTCGCGTCCATGTGCTGTCGAGACGAATTCCTCGCTGCGGTCGGCCACCCACTTGACCGAGCGGCGCAGCGCCCGAGCCGCAAAGCAGATCGCGATGTCCTCCGGGTAGGCGCCGGTCTTCATGCCGAAGCCGCCGCCGACGTCGCCGACGACGACCCGCATCTTCTCCTTCGGCAGGCCGATGGCGGCACAGACCGAGTCGCGCACGCCAGATGGCATCTGGGTGCTCATGCGCACCGTGATGCGCTCGCTGGCGGCGTCGTAGCCGGCCAGCACGGTGCGCGGCTCGATGGTCAGCGCCACCACGCGCTGGTTGACGACGTCGAGCGCCACCACGTGGCTGGCCTTGGCGAAGGCCGCGGCGGCGGCATCGGCGCTGCCATGGCGCATCTCGGCGGCGATGTTGCCGGTGGCCGCGTCGCAGACCAGCGGCGCCCCGTCGGCGATGGCGCCGGCCAGATCGACCACCATCGGCAGTTCCTGGTAGTCGACCATCACCGCTTCGGCCGCGTCGCGCGCCTGCTGGGCGCTCTCGGCGATGACCATCGCCACCGGCTCGCCGACGAAGCGTGCCCTTTCGTGGGCCAGCGGATAACGCGCCGGCGTGGCGCAGTCGCTGCCGTCGGCGCGCTTGAAACCGGCTGCGCCGGGCATCGGCTGGACGCCGGCCGCCACCAGGTCGGCACCGGTGAAGACGCCAACCACGCCGGGCATGGCGGCCGCGGCGGCGGTGTCGATCGCGCCCAGCCGGGCATGCGGATAGGGCGAACGCACGAAGCACAGCCAGGTCTGGCCGGGCAGCGTGACGTCGTCGGTGTATTGGCCGGCGCCTGCCAGCAGTTGGCTGTCTTCCAGCCGCCTGACGGCCTGGCCGCTGCCGAAGCGCTGAGGGTTCGTTTCTGTGCTCACCGTGTGTCCTTTGGGCGTCGA
>Ga0265327_10001091_pt1 | contig 37677 bp, 24 predicted proteins | sample 41621metaG_FD_202089 | JGI IMG/M metagenome (GOLD analysis project Ga0265327, IMG submission 202089) | Rhizosphere microbial communities from Carex aquatilis grown in University of Washington, Seatle, WA, United States - 4-16-21 metaG | ecosystem: Host-associated > Plants > Roots > Rhizosphere...
GCCATCCTCACCCCGGCGTGGCTCGAGCCCGAGGGCGCGTTCTCACCGCTCGGCGTCCAAATGCGGGCAGTGCCCTCGGGCGGCGGCTTCACCCTGAGCGGCACCAAGCGGCACGTCACGTTCGCCAAGGCGGCGGACCATTTGGTGGTGCTGGCTCGCACCGGTGACGGTCCGGCGGACATCGACCTCTTCCTGGTGGACCCGGCGGCCGGGGGCGTGACCCTCACCCAGCGGTTCTCGATCGCCTCAGACACCCAGTACGACGTGGTGTTCGAGGCGGTGGAGGTTGCCGAACACGAACGAATCGGTGCACCGCAGAGCGGATGGGCCACCTGGACCGAGGTCCTCGAACCGGCGCTCGTCCTCCTTGCCGCTCAGGCCATCGGCGGCGCTCGACAGGCGCTCGACATCACGGTCCAGTACGCCAAGGACCGCCACCAGTTCACAAAGCCCCTGGGCGCCTTCCAGGCCATCGCCCACTACCTGGCCGACGCGGTCACCGCGGTCGACGGTGGGGAGCAGCTCGTCCACGAGGCCGCCTGGGCAGCGGCCGAGGGGCGGCCCGTCAACCGGCTGGCCCCGATGTCCAAGCTCTTCGCTTGCAGGACCTACCGAGACGTGACGGCCATGGCCCAGCAGGTCTTCGGCGGGATCGGCTTCACCTTGGACTTCGACATCCAGCTCTACTTCCGTCGGGCCAAGCAGCTCCAGCTCAGCTGGGCGGACACGTCATCGCTCGAGGAGGCGGTGGCCGCAGCCGTCTTGGATTGAGGTCTGGGTCAGGCGCTCTAGCCCCTGTCGGCGCGGCGAGGCCACGGGTCGAACGGGAGTTCGGGGCTGAACGGCCCTCCACGAGGATGTTTACGCAATTTTTCGTGGATTCACAGGAAAACCCCACCTTCCTCCGACCCCCGCCCCAGGTTGCGGGTTCAAGGTGGGGGGGTGCCATCGCCACCATTGCCGAACGCGCCTGAGCCGACGCTGTGGTTGGTCCGTCACGGCGAAAGCACCTGGAACGCCTTGGGCCTCATCCAGGGGCACAGCCCCGAGCCACTCCTGACCCGCCAGGGGTGGGCCCAGGCCAAACAAGCGGCCGGACAGCTCGCCGGTCGTCCGGTGGCCGCCGTGTTTTCGAGCGATCTGCGCCGGGCTCTCGACAGCGCCGGCCCGATCTCGCGTGCCGTCGACCGGGAATTGGTCGTGGACGTCCGCTTGCGCGAGCGCGGTTTCGGCGTGCTCGAGGGCCTTTCGTCTGACCGGCTCACGGTACCGCTCTCGGGGATCGTCGAGGGTCGCGTGGCCGACGCCGACGCCGCTCCCGAGGGCGGCGAGTCCGTCCGTCAGTTGGTCGGTCGGGTGGCGCGCTTCCTCGACGAGCTCGACCCCGGCCGCGGCGATGTGGTCCTGGTGGTCCACGGAGGGGTGGTGCGCGCCGCACTCGCCCACCTCGACGGCATCGTTCCCGATGACATGCCGTGGACCCCGGTGCACAACGGTGAGGTCTTCTCGAGGCCCCTGGCACGTCGCCGTGATGGCGGCGCGGCCGCGGTCGGCTCGCTTTCGAGCTCTCTGTCCGCAGCGCAACCGATGCCGTTGGAGGTCCGATCGTGAACGCCTGCCAACTCGTTCTCCCCTCGCGCGAGAGCAAACCGCGAAGTCGAGGCCTGACCGCAGTCATCGACAGTGGGCTGTCTCTCGCCGCCACGGAGCAGCTCGTGGACAGCGCGGGGGACTACGTAGACCTCGTGAAATTCGGTTGGGGGACGGCCGTAGTCTCGCCCCAGCTGGAGCAGAAGATCACCCTGCTCCGGCGCCACGCCATCGACTACTACCTGGGCGGGACGCTGTTCGAGAAACACATCCTCCAGGAGCGTTTCGACGACTTCAGGGCTCTGTGCCAGGCACTCGAATGTCGCTACGTCGAGGTGTCCAACGGGACCATCGACCTGTCGAACACCGAGAAGGCCGGGTACGTGCGGAAGTTGGCCGACGAGTTCACGGTCGTCTCCGAGGTCGGCTTCAAGGACAGCACACGTTCCGAGCGCTTGAGCCCGAGCCGCTGGATCGAGTGCATCGAGGAGGATCTCGACGCCGGCGCCGAGTTGGTGACGCTCGAGGCCCGCGAGAGCGGCAGCTCGGGCATCTGTCGGCCGGACGGCCGGCTTCGGTTCGGCTTGATCGAGGACGTGCTGGCGGCCGACCTTGACGCCGATCGGCTGCTGTTCGAGGCGCCCTCCACCGCGCTCCAGTCGTACTTCGTCCAGCGGGTGGGGACGGACGTGAACCTGGGGAACGTGGCGCACCAGGCGGTGATCGGGCTCGAGACGCTCCGCCTCGGTCTGCGCAGTGACACGCTGCTCACCTTCGAGGATGTGACCCGGCCGTCGGAGCCCGCGGCGTGAGGTCGAAGAGCGACGTCTTCCATCTGGCCATCCCCGTCGACGACCTCGACGAGACCCAGCACTTCTACGTCACCCTCCTCGGGTGCAAGCTGGCCCGCCGCTACCCGGACCGCATCACGCTCGATTTCTTCGGCGACCAGGTGGTGTGCCATTTGGTCGACGACGACGAACCGAAAGCCGGGCCACTCAGCCTGTACCCGCGCCACTTCGGCGTGACCTTCCGGCGGGCCAAGGAGTTCGACGCGCTCTACGACCTGGTTCTCCTGCGCAAGATCCCGTTCTTCAAAGACCTCGCCTCGAGGTTCGACGGCCGGGCCGAGGCCCACCGGACCTTCGTGCTGGAGGACCCGTCGAGGAACCTGGTCGAGTTCAAGCACTACCGCGACCCGAGGATGATGTACTGACCGTGCGGGCCGAGGTGACGACGAGTGGCGCGACGGAGACGGTGTCGCCTGGCGCCGGTACCCGGCTGGCCGAGCTGGTGTGGCTGCGCGCCCTCACCGGAGGTGAGCGCGCCTTCGTCGAGCACGCACGTTCATCCGGTGCACTCTCCTTCGTCGGCCTTCGACGCGCCGTGCTGGGGTGGACGTCCCTCCTGGCCGACCTGGGCGTGGAGCCCGGCCACACGGTGGGAGTTGCCGCCGGCGACCCGCTCGACTTCGCCACCGTCTTCGTCTCGGCCATGGCGGCGGGGCGGGTGGTGGCCCCGCTCGATGCTGGTGCCCCCGATCGCGAGCTTCAGGCCACCTGCCGGCGAGTCCGACCCACGGTGGTGCTGGCCGACCGGCCGGCGCCCGCCGGGATCTCCTGCGATTGGATCGAGCTCCCCAGCGGTTCGTTCCCCCGCCATGGGTCCGACGACGGACTTCTGGTCCACGGGGCAGGCGTTGACGCCGATCCGTCCCTGGGCGACGAGAGCTGGACACGGCCGATCGGCCCCGGCACCGCCGCGCCGAGCGGCGGAGGCCTCGTCCTCTCTACCTCCGGGACGACCGGCACGCCGAAGGTCATCCGACTCGACGAGCGCCAGCTGCTCCACGCAGCCCGGCAGATCGCCGGCCACCACCGTTTGTCGGTGATCGACCGCGGCTTCAACTCGCTCCCGCTCTTCCACATCAACGCCGAGGTGGTCGGACTCCTGGCCTCGCTGGTGGCGGGGTCCTCGCTGGTACTCGACGATCGGTTCCACCGTCGCGGACTCTGGGAGCTGCTGTCCGACCGGCGGGTCACGTGGATCAACGCCGTCCCGGCCATCATCTCGCGACTGGCGCCGTTGTCGGCCGGTGAACCGGTGCCGGCCACACTCCGTTTCGTTCGCTCCGCCTCGGCTCCTCTCCCGCCGGCGGTGGCCGAGCGTTTCGAGCAAGCTGTCGGAGTGCCGGTAGTCGAGACCTATGGCATGACCGAGGCCGCCAGCCAGATCACCGCCAATCCGATCCACGGCACTCGTAAGCGTGGGTCGGTCGGCCGGCCCGTCGGTACCGAGCTGCGAGTCGTCGCCGGTGGCGGCACGCAGCCGCCCAAAGCCGTGGCGCCCGGGACCGAGGGCCGGGTGGAGATTCGCGGCGCCGCCGTGATCTCCGCCTACGAGGGCGGGGCGCACGCGGACCGTATCGGCGCTGACGGTTGGCTCGACACCGGCGACGTGGGCGTCCTCGACGAGGACGGCTACCTCTTCTTGGTCGGCCGCGTCGACGACGTCATCAACCGCGGAGGCGAGAAGGTGTTCCCGCGCGAGGTGGAGGAGGTCATCCTGGGGGACCCCGAGGTGTCGGGAACGGCGGTCGTGGGGTGGGACCATCACGAGCTGGGGCGGGTGCCGGTCGCCTTCCTCGAGGTCGGCGGCTCCGCCAACGAAGACCTCCGCCGTCGGGCGGAGCGGGTGGTGGCCCGGGTGCGCGAGCGCTGCGACCAGTCGCTCTCGAGAGCCAAGCGGCCCGTGGCCTTCCACGTGGTCGAGCAATTGCCGGTGGGGTCCACCGGCAAGGTCCGTCGCAACGCCGTGGACGCGCAGGCGGCCATCTACACCCTGCTCGTGCGGTGACGACGACTGTCGAGAGGCCCGTGGCGGCCGAGCAGGTTGCGCCGGCCAGGCCGGCGGCCGAGCAGCGTCGCCGTCTCGACCATGTCGACGCCATGCGCCCGATCAAACAGGCCGGCGTGGTGTCGACCCACACGTTGTTGTTCTTCGCCCCCGTGGCCAGCCTCGCCGTCACGGGCTCGCTCATGCTGCTGCACGTGACCCGTGAGGCGTTCCTGTTCATCTCGGCCTGCATGCTGACGTACAGCTATGGGGCGTTGACGCGTGGCGGCTATCTCCACTTCTACCGCCGGCGTACCGTCTCGGTCGCCATCCCCTACCTGGTGTGGACGGCCATCTACTTCGCCGTCACGCTGCACAGCCTGGGTGCGTCGGGCTGGGCCGTGCCCGGCCACTTCGCCTACCTGGTGGCCACCGGCTACTACCAGCTCTACTACCTGCTGGTGATCATGGAGTTCTACCTGCTCTTCCCTCTGCTGCTGCTGCTCGTGCGTCGCACGGCCGGCCACCACGGCGTGCTGCTGCTGGCGTCGCTGGTGGCACAGGTGAGCCTGGTGAGCCTCATGCACTGGAACGTTCTCCCGCCGGCACTGCGCGGTTTTTGGGCCACGCGGGAGGTTCTCTCCTACCAGTTCTACCTTTTGGCCGGCATGGTGGTCGCCCTGCACCTCGACGACGTGCACCTCTGGCTGCGCGCGCATGTGCGGTTGGTGTTGGGGGCCACGGTGCTCACCGCGGCCCTGGCCGAGGTGTGGGTGGTGCTGGCCGATCACCACGTGGCCTGGACCGGGTCGAGCTCGGACCCGCTGCAACCGGTGGTCATCCCCTTCAACATCGCGGCCATCGCCTCCATCTACCTGCTCGGCGTCTTCTTGGTGAGCAAGAGAAGGTCGACCACGACGCGGGCGATGGTGCGCTCGGGCTCCGACGACTCCTACGGCGTCTACCTGGCCCAGATGGTCTTCGTCCTGGCCCTCACCGGCCTGGGATGGCAGCACCTCGACCAGACGATCCCGTGGCCGCTGGTGAGCGTGCTCACGGTCGTCGTGGTTTTCGGGGCGTGCGTGGCCCTCACCGGCGTGTTGGCCCGCACCCCGCTCTCGGTGGCCCTGACCGGCCGCAAGCGCCAACCCTGGTCGACGTGGCTCCCCGAGCGGTGGCGGCGGCTGCCGCCCGACCCGCGGCGGCCGGCCATGGCCGTCTCGTCGCCGATCGACCCCGATCCCACCGAGCCGTGACCGACCGGGACCCGGGTCCCGAGCGGCCACCGGGGGCGGGTGCCGACCACACCGAGGTGCTCCACGGTCGGTTCCTGCGGCCGTTCGACTTCTTCCGGGCGGTGGCCTGCGTCTGCGTGGTGGCCCAGCACGCCGTCCTCTGGCCGGTGCCGCCGTCCAGCACGTTCGGCTGGGCACTGGTGATGGTGCTCCATTTCACCCGCAACGCCTTCTTCTTCCTCGCTGCCTTCGTCGCCTGCTACGCACAGGTGACCCGTCCACGGACCGTCGGCGGGCTCTGGTGGCGACGGCTCACCCAGGTGCTCGTGCCGTTCGCCTTTTGGACTGCGGCCTACTTCGTCTACACCGTGGCCACGTCGTCGGTGCCCGCGGGTCAAGCCATCAACCTTCTCTGGCACGACGCTTGGTTCGGCTACTACCAGCTCTACTTCGTGATCGTCCTCGTGCAGCTCTACGTCCTGCTCCCGCTGCTCGTCCCCTTGGTCGTGCGGGCCCGTCGGGTGGCGGGGTGGGTGCTGTTGGCCAGCTTCGCCCTCCAGCTGGCCATGGTCAGCCTCTCGCACTACGCCTCGTGGCGAAGCGGAGCCCCCGGGACGGTGCGAAACGTGGACGAGATCCTCCTCACATCGCGCGTCCTCCTCGGCTACCAGTTCTATGTCCTGGCCGGTCTGTTCGCCGCCGTCTACGCCGGTCCCCTCGGTCGGTTCGTGGCGCGGCAGTGGAGCCGCATCACCGTGGCAGCGGGCGCACTCTTCGTCCTGGCCCTGGGCTACTACGCCTTCGGCCTGGCGGCGGGCCAGACACCGGGCCATGCCTCGGACCTCTACCAGCCGGTCGCCACCGTGTGGTTCTGCGGGGCCATCGCCGGGCTATACGCGCTGGGCTGGCGGTGGGCGCAGGCGGTCGACGGTCGTCCTGGGGGTCGCGGGGACCGCCTGGTGACGTGGGGCTCGGACATCTCAGGCGGGATGTTCTTCGCCCACGTGTTGGTGCTCCAGGTCCTGCTGCTCGGGCTCGACCACACGGCGCTCGAAGCCGACGCCGGCTGGGGAGCACTTGCCGTTGTGCTGTTTGTCGGCACGGTGGTGGTCACCGCCTCCTTGGTGACGTTCGCCCGGCGGACGCCCTTGCGTCTGGTCCTCACCGGTCCCGACCGGACCGCCCAGCGCGCCTCGTTGCGCTGGTGGCCCGCCTTGGCGGCGGCCGTGTGGCGGCCGTCGGCTCGACCACGCGCCGTCACCACCGCCGCCCGCTGAAGATCAGCCGACGGAGGCGGACGTCTTGGAGGGGATGGCCGCCGCCACCGCCCCGGCGATGGCCTGATAGCCGGCGGCGTTGGGGTGCACGTTGTGGGTGAAGGGCCCCGGGCCGCACGCCCAGCTGAGCTCGCACATCTCGGCCAGCTCGGCCGGCACGGTGCCGATGTCGGCCAGGTGGACCGGGCGTTGGTCGCCGAGGTCGAAGGCGCGGGGGACATCGGCCACCGCGGCCCCGGCCGCCGTGTAGATGCCGTCGAGGGTCTGGTTGAGCTGGCTGACCGCCGTCTCCGAGTCCCTGGCGAACGCCTGGCCCGTCGGCCCGTCGAGCTCTTCGGCCAGGAACGGGTCGTTGTGCTCGAGGCCGACGATCTGGAGCGCTGGCCCGCCGGCCGACCTCAGCTGGGCCAAGGCGCCGGGCAGCACCCGGGTGATGCCGGCAAGGGCGTCCGCCATGCACTCGTGGTCGACCTGTCGATGGGCGAGGCACGCGCGCACGTCGTTGAAGCCGAGGTCGACGGTGGCGAGCACCGTCGCTCCGGGGTTGGCCCGGAGGAAGGCCACCGCCGCGCCCAGCTGTGACCCGGCCGAGTACGAGCACCGACCTCCGCCGTCGACGGCCGCCACCGCCGTCTCGCCTGCGCACCCCACCTGCACCAGCGAGAGTCCCGGCCAGCGCGCCCGTTCGGTCGCGACCAGATCGTCGGCGTACCCCTGGTGGGTGGGCCGGCCCTGGGGGTGCGACGCCACGGGCTCGACCCCGAGGGATTCCGAGGCCCCGATGGCCAGGTAGTAGGGGGTCGGCGGCCCGGCCGACGCGGCCGAGGAGCCGACGACGCCCAGCACGACCCACCAAGCGACCAGCCCGGCCGACACGAGCCCAAGCAGCCGGCACGCCACTCGACCCCCGGTGGTGCGGTGGCGCCGGTCGAGGCCGGCGTGACGTGGCTGGGGCATGGTGGCGTTGTGGCCCAGGCGAGGGGCGCGGGTCGCCTCAGGAATCTACCGCCGCGGCGGGTTTGTGCCGGTCAGACCCGCTCGGCGCGCACGGCGGCCAACTCGGCGGCGAGCGCAGCCCGGTCGTCCGCGGTGAGGAGCCGGTAGCCGGGGGCGCCGGCCGGGCGCCACCACACCTCCTCGGTGCAGTCCCACCCTTCGGCGCGCAGTCCCACCTTGGTCACCTTGCCGGTGGCGGTCTGGGGAAGCTCGGTCGAGAGGCGCACGAAGCGCGGGGCCCACTTGGTGCCGAGGTCGGGCTGGTCGGCCAGCCAGCGGGCGAAGCCGTCGGGATCGAAGGCCGCGCCGGGGCGGAGCTCGACGGCGGCCATCACCTGGTCGCCCACGCCGGTCGTCGTGTCCGCGACGCCGTAGACAGCGACGACCGAGAGGTCAGGGTGGCGGGAGAGCACCGTCTCCACCGGACCGGCGGCGAAATTCTCCGAGTCCACCCGCAGCCAGTCGCCCCGCCGGCCGGCGAAGAAGAAGAAGCCGTCGGCGTCGCGATAGGCGAGGTCGCCGGTCCAGTACCACCCATTGCGGGTGCGTTCCGCCTCGGCCTCGGGGGACCCGTAGTAGCCCTCGAACCCCCCCTTGCCGCTGCGGTTCACGATCTCCCCGGTGGCTTCGCCGGCGTTGCGGAGCCTCCCTTCGTCGTCGAAGACGGCCGGAGGGCACTCGGTGCCGGTTGCCGGATCGACCACGGCCAGATCGATGCCGTCGGGTGCCCGGCCGAGCGCGCCCTTGGGCATGCCCCGGGCCGGGTGAATGGTGGCCCCGCCCTCGCTCTGCCCGTAGCCCTCCAAGAGGATGCAGCCGAACCGCTGATAGAAGCGCTTCCGGTCGCGCAGCGAGGCCTCGGTGCCGAAACCGCTCACCAGGGTGTTGTCGGCGTCGTCGGGCCGTTCTGGCGTGGCCAGGATGTAGGCGACGGCCTTGCCCACGTAGTTGAACATGGTGGCCCGGTAGCGGCGAACGTCGTCGAGGAAGGCCGAGGCGCTGAAGCGCGGCCGCACCGCCACGGTGGCCCCCACGAACAGAGCCGGGCCCCACAGTGCCATGAGAGCGTTGCCGTGGAAGAGCGGCATGGCGCAGTAGCAGACGCTTGTCCGGTTGTAGCCGTAGCCAGGGGCCGCCACCTTGGAGATGGTGGCGAGCCGTCCTTGGGTGCAGCGCACCGCCTTGGGCGTGCCAGTGGTGCCCGAGGTGAAGAGGAGGAGGAAGAGCTGGTCCTCGGTGACCTCGCCGGCGCGAGCGACGAGGGCGCGGGCCTGGGCCTGGTCACGACGGACGTCGGCGAGATGAGCCTCGTACCCGGGCGTCCCCACCACTAGCACGCGGTCGGTGTCCACGCCGAGGTCGAGACCCTCGAGCACCGTCGCACCCTCCTCGTCGGTCACGATGAGCTGGCAGTCGGTGGCCCGAACGTCGGCGGCCAGGGCCTCGCCGCGTCGGGTCGGGTTGATGCCCACCACCGCCGCACCGGCCAGCGCGGCGGCGTTGAGCCAGAAGAGGTACTCGGGGATGTTGGGCAGCATGACGCCCAGGTGGAACGGGCCGGGCGCCCGGAGCCGCTCGGCCAGCACGGCGCGCGCGGCCCCGGCCGCCACCGCCTCACGCCAGCTCCACGAGCCCGACTCGGCCAGCACCGCCGGGTGGTCGTCGTCGGCGCGGGCCGCCAGCAGCTGGGCCACGGTGGTCACCCCGCCCCACCTCCGTCCATGGTGCGGGCCGGGCGAACGAGGGAGCGGTCCAGGTCCGTCACCGTGGGTGCGCCGCACAGGGCCATGACCCGTTCCAGCTCGGCCTCGAACCAGCCGAGGAGGTCGGCCACCCCGTCCGCCCCACCGGTGGCCAGCGACCACAGGACCGGCCGGCCGATCAGCACGCCCCGGGCGCCCAGGGCGAGCGCCTTGGCGGCATCGGCGGCCCGTCGGATGCCCCCGTCGACGTAGACCTCGACGTGCTCCCCCACGGCGTCGGCCACCGCGGCCAGCACGTCGGCCGTGGCCGGGGCGTCGTCCAGCTGCCGTCCGCCGTGGTTGGAGACGACCACCCCCGCCGCCCCCGCCTCGACGCAGCGGGCTGCGTCGTCGGGTCGCTGGACGCCCTTCACCACGACGGGGAGGTCGCTCAGGCCCACCAGCCAGCTCACGTCGTCGAACGAGAGGGCGGGGTCGAACTCGCTGGTCACCACGGCCATGAAGCCGCCCTCCCGGGCCCGTTCGGTGCTCGAGCCGGTGAGGTTGGGGAGTGACAGGTCGTCGGGCAGGTGCACCCCGCCCCGCAGCTCTCGCACCCGTAGCCCCGAGACTGGGGCGTCGACGGTGAGCACGAGGGCACCGAACCCGGCGGCAGCCGCACGGGCTACCAGTTCGGCGGTGCGCCCCCGGTCGCGCAGCACGTAGACCTGCATCCACTGCGCCGCCCCGGGGGCGGCCGCCGCCACGTCCTCGAGGGGGCTGGTGGCGAGGGACGACAGCACGAAACACGTGCCGGCCGCGGCGGACCCACGGGCGGTGGCCACCTCGGCCTCGGGATGGGCCAGCCCGTGGATGGCCGTCGGCGCCACCAGGAAGGGAGAACGGACCGGGGCGCCCAGGACGGTGGTCGAGGTCGAGACGTGCGAGACGTCGACCAGCACTCTCGGGTGCAGCCGCCAACGCGACCAGGCGGCCACGTTGTCGGCCAACAGTCGCTCGGCTTCGGCGCCCCCGGCGTAGTAGGCGTAGGGCATCTCGCCGATGAGCCGTCGTGCCTCGGTCTCAACCAGCTCCAGGTCGAGGTAGCCCGGGCCATCGGGCACGCCGGACATCGGACTGGCAGGATGGGGGGCCACGGGCCGCATGGTAGGCGGCGGCCCGAAGGGGGGCCGTGGCCCACCGCCCGTCACCTCGGAGGTCCCGTGCGCTTCTCCTACGCCGAGTCGATGACCGACCCGGCCTTCTACCTGCCTCTGGCCCGGGCGGCCGAGGAAGCCGGCTACGACTCGATGGTCATCCCCGACAGCATCTGTTACCCGAAGAACTCCGACAGCGTCTACCCCTTCAACCCCGACGGCACGCGCGAGTTCCTCGACGACAAGCCCTTCTTGGAGCCCTTCTCCCTCATCCCGGCCTTGGGCGCGGTGACCGAGCGCCTCCGCTTCGTGACCTTCGTGGTGAAGCTGCCCATCCGCCACCCGGTGCTGGTGGCCAAGCAGGCCACTTCGACCGCCGTGCTCACCGGCAACCGGCTGGTGCTCGGCGTCGGCACCAGCCCGTGGCACGAGGACTACGACATCCTCGGGGTGCCGTGGGAGGGGAGGGGCCGACGGATGGACGAAGCACTCGCCATCGTGCGCGGCCTGTCGGCCGGCGGGTACTTCGAGCACCACGGCCAGGCCTTCGACGTCCCGGCCATCAAGATCTCCCCGATCCCCTCCGAGCCCATCCCCATCTTGATCGGCGGCCACGGCGAGGCGGCGCTGCGCCGGGCGGCCCGCGACGGGGACGGCTGGGTGCACGGCGGGGGCGACCCCGAGGATCTGCCGGGCCTCCTGCGCCGCCTGAGCGAGCTGCGCGACGAAGCGGGCACGGCCGATCGGCCCTTCGAGGTCCACGTGATCTCAATGGACGGCTTCAGCGTCGAAGGGGTGCAGCGCCTCGAGGACCAGGGGGTGACCGACGTGATCGTTGGGTTCCGCTGGCCCTACGAGGTGGGCCCCGACATCGAGCCGCTCAGCGACAAGATCGACAAGCTCCGCTGGTTCGCGGAGACGGTGATCGACAAGGCGCGCTGAGCGCGTCGGGACGACGAGGAGGAAAGAGATGGCAGACCACGTACCCGACGCCCGGGAGCTCGGCCGGATCTCGAGGGCGGCCGTCGAGCGCAGGGACAAGGAGGGCTGGCTCGCCCTCTTCACCGACGACGCGGTGGTGGCGGACCCCATCGGCCCGTCGCCCTTCGATCCAGAGGGGAAGGGCCATCGCGGCAAAGCGGCCATCGCCGCCTTCTACGACACGATCATCGCCCCGAGCGAACGGATCGAGTACGAGATCCACAGCTCCTATCTCTGTGGCGACGAAGCGGCCGACGTCCTCACCTTCCGCACGACGCTGGCCGGAGGGAAGCACGTGGCCATCGTGCGCTGCGTGTCCACCTACCGCAGCGACGGCCACGGGAAGCTGGCTGCGCTGCGCGCCTACTGGGAGTTCGACAATCTGGAGCTCGTCGAGGCCTAGACCCGAGCACGGCGCCTGGGTGCCGCTCGCGGTCAATGGACGGTGAGCACGACCTTGCCCAACTTTGACCGCTGGGCGAACCGCTCGTAGGCGGTCGCGGCCCGGGGGAGGTCGAAGGTCTGGCAGATCGGGACCCGGACCCTGCCGGCGGCGAGGAGCGGCAGGACATGCGTGGCCACGGCCTCGGCCACCTCGGCCTTCTCTCGGCGGTCCCGGGACCGCAGCGTCGATCCGCCGATCCGGGCACGCGCGGCCATGAGGGCGAGCAGGTCGAGCTCGATGCGTGAGCCGCCGCCCACGCCCACCACCGCTACCCGTCCACCGGTGGCGAGGGAGCCGAGGACGCCCTGCAGGCTGGCCGCGCCCACCAGCTCGAGGACCACGTCGTAGGGTCCGGCACCAGCCACCTCGTCGGGATCGACCACCGTGGCGCCGAGCTCGGCCACCGCCGCCCGGTGGTCGGCCGAGCGCACCGAGGCCACCACCACCGCACCGGCCGCCGCCGCCAGCTGGACGGCGGCCGTGCCCACCCCGCCGGCCGCTCCGGTGACCAGCACCCGTTCGCCCATGGCGAGTCCGCACTGCGTGAAGAGCGCGTCGTGGGCGGTGGAGAAGGCTTCGGGGAACCCGCCGGCCTCGGCCCAGCCGACGTTGTCGGGAACGGCCAGGGCGTGGAACTCGTCGACCACGGCCAGGGTGGCCTGGGCTCCGCCGCCCACGACCGCCATCACCCGGTCGCCGACCGAGTGGCGGGTCACCCGGCTGCCGACGGCCGCCACCTCGCCGGCCAGTTCCATGCCCGGGATGTCCGGCGGGGACCCGGGCGGTGCGGGGTAGAGGCCGCGGCGCTGCAGGAGGTCCGCGGCGTTGAGGCCGGCCGCGCCGACCGCCACCAACAGCTCGGTGTCTCCCGGGACGGGGTCGGGCCGCTCCCGGTAGACCAGCTCGCCACCGTCGATCACCACGGCGTGCACGTCGGCCTCCCGTCTTGGTCTTGCCCGGTCCCCTCGAAGAGACGGTACCCGCGGGGACGGCCGGGCGACCCTGGGTCCGCCGTCACTAGCCTGGGGCGATGGACCTCTACGACCTTCCCATCGACACGCTCGCCGGCGAGCCTTCCTCGCTCGAGCCCTACCGTGGCAAGACGCTGCTGCTGGTGAACGTGGCCTCCAAGTGCGGGCTCACCCCGCAGTACGAGGGGCTCGAGCGGCTGCAGGAGCGCTACGAGGGCCGAGGTTTCAGCGTGCTCGGGTTCCCGTGCAACCAGTTCCTCGGCCAGGAGCCGGGGACGGCCGAGGAGATCGCCGAGTTCTGCTCGACGACCTACGGGGTGACCTTCCCGCTGTTCGAGAAGATCGACGTCAACGGGGCGCACCAGCACCCCATCTACGCCCAGCTGACCCAGGTGGCCGACGACGAGGGCCAGGCCGGTGACGTGACGTGGAACTTCGAGAAGTTCCTCCTGGCGCCCACCGGCGACGTCGTGGCCCGCTTCCGGCCACAGGTCGAGCCCGAGGATCCCTCGCTGGTCGGCGCCATCGAGGCCCAGCTGCCCGGCTGAGCATCGAGTACCGGGGGGACGAGGTCGTGGCGCACGAGGCGGTGTTCGAGGCCGCCATCTTCGACATGGACGGCCTGCTGGTCGACTCCGAGCCGCTCTGGCACGAGGCCGAGATCGAGCTCCTCGGCGGCCTCGGCGTGCCACTGGTGGCCTCGGCCTGCCGGCAGACCAAGGGCATGTTTGTCGGCGAGGTCACCCGCTACTGGTACCGGCGGTACCCCTGGACAGGGCCGGATCCCGCCGCCGTGGCCGTCAGCGTGGTGGACCGGGTCATGGAGCTGGTGGCCGAGCGCGGACACCTCTTGCCGGGCGTGGCCGGCGCATTGGCGCTCTGCCGTGGCCACGGCCTCCCGCTGGCCGTCGCCTCCTCCTCGGAGTACCGGCTCATCCACCATGTCCTCGAGCACTTCGGGCTTTCCGAGGAGTTCTCCCTCGTCCACTCGGCCGAGGACGAGCCGTACGGGAAACCCCACCCCGGCGTCTTCCTGACCACGGCCGACCGGCTGGGGGTGGCCCCCGACCGCTGCTTGGTGTGGGAGGACGCCGCGGCCGGCGTGCTGGCGGCCAAGGCGGCCCGCATGGCGTGTGTGGCAGTGCCCGAGGAGGCCGAGAGGGATCGACGCGAGTTCGTCATCGCCGACGCGCTGCTCGACTCCCTCGAACAGGCCGACGAGGCGCTCTTCGAGCAGGTGGCGGCGACGCACGGGGCCGACCCGATGGCCGCCCCCGGCGGCGAGCACCCGGGCAGTGGCCGACCGGCCACGCTCTAGTCTTTCCGCAGCCGGCCCCCGGCCCTTCCCGACCAGGAGTTCTCGTGTTCCGCCCCGTCCCCCCCGACGCCGACTTCGTGACGCTGGAGGAGGAGGAGCTGTCCCGCTGGCGCCGTCACCTCGTCTTCGAGCGCTCGGTTGACCGGCGAGAGGGGTCCGAGCCCTGGCTCTTCTATGAGGGTCCCCCTACCGCCAACGGCAAGCCGGGCCTGCACCACGTGTGGGCCCGCGTGTACAAGGACCTGTTCTGCCGCTACCGCACCATGCGGGGCTACCAGGTCAAGCGTCGGGCCGGATGGGACACCCACGGCTTGCCCGTAGAGGTGGAGGTCGAGCGGCGGCTCGGGATCACCGGCAAGCGTCAGATCGAAGACGAGGTGGGCATCGCCGAGTTCACGCGGCTCTGCCGGGCCTCGGTCCTCGACTACGTGGAGGACTGGCAGACGCTCACCGAGCGGATCGGGTACTGGGTGGATCTCTCCGCCGCCTACTGGACCTTCGACCCCGACTACGTCCAGTCGGTCTGGTGGCACCTGAAGCGCCTGTTCGACCAGGGGCTGCTCTACGAGGACCTGAAGGTCGTCCCCTTCTGCCCGCGCTGCGGGACGGCGCTGTCCAGCCACGAGCTCGGCCAGCCCGGCGTCTACGCCGACGAGGAGGACGAGTCGGCCTACGTCCTCCTCCCTCTCGTCGACCCCGACCCCGAGGTGGTGGGCGACGCCACCGACCTGGTCGTCTGGACCACCACCCCCTGGACGCTCCCGTCCAACACCGGGGTGGCCGTCCACCCCGACCTCGTCTACGCGGTGGTCGACCACAAGCTGGTGGCCGAGCCGCTGGTGGCGGCGGTGTTCGGCGAGGGGGCCACGGTCACCCACCGCGTGCCCGGGCGGCGCCTCGCCGGCGCCCACTACCGGCGCCCCCTCGACGCCGTGGACGTCGCCCGCGGCGCGGAGGGGTGGCGGGTGGTGACGGCCGACTACGTCACGACCGATGAGGGCACCGGCCTGGTCCACCTGGCCCCGGCGTTCGGCGAGATCGACCGCCAGGTCGGCCGCGAGCACGGGCTGCCCACCCTCAACCCGGTCGGCCCCGACGGCCGGTTCACCGAGGCGGCCGGGTGGTTGGCCGGTCGGGAGGTGCGCCAGGCCAACCACGACATCAACGACCGGCTGGAGGCCGACGGACTCCTCCTGCGCCGCCAGCCCCACGTCCACTCGTACCCGCACTGTTGGCGGTGCAGCACCCCCCTCATCTATTGGGGCAAGCCCAGCTGGTACGTGGCCACCTCGACCCGCAAGGCCGACCTCCTGGCGGCCAACCAGACCGTCGACTGGCACCCCGCCTACATCCGCGACGGCCGGTTCGGAGAGTGGCTGGAGAACAACGTGGACTGGGCGTTGTCGCGTGACCGCTACTGGGGCACGCCGCTGCCGGTGTGGCGATGCGAAGACGGCCACATCTTCTGCGTCGGATCGCTGGCCGAGCTCTCCGAACTGGCCGGCCGCGACGTACGCGACATCGACCCGCACCGCCCGACCATCGACGAGGTGGCGTTCCCCTGCCCGGAGTGTGCTCGAGTGGCCGCCGCCTCCAGCGCGGCCGGGGCGGCCACCGGCGACGTGAGCTCAGCCCTGGAGGTGCCGTTGGCGCAGCGGGTGGAGGCGGTGATCGACGCCTGGTTCGACTCGGGGTCGATGCCCGCGGCCCAGGTCGGCTACCCGTGGGCCCCGGGATCCGAGGAGGCCTTCGCCTTCCCGGCCGACTTCATCACCGAGGCCATCGACCAGACCCGGGGCTGGTTCTACTCCCTCTTGGCCGTGAACACCCTGGTGTTCGGGAGCGCCCCCTACCGGCACGTCATGTGCCTGGGCCACATCGTCGATGCCGACGGGCGCAAGATGTCCAAGTCGGTGGGGAACGTCATCGACCCCTGGGAGATCCTTGGCACCCGCGGGGCCGACCCGCTGCGGTGGTGGATGTTCAGCCAGGGCTCCCCGTGGACCCCCACCCGGGTGAGCCTCGGGGTGATCGACGCCTCACTGCGCGAGACGCCGCTGACGCTCTGGAACACGCTCAGCTTCTTCACCACCTACGCCTCGCTCAACGGTTTCGACCCCGCCGACCCGGCAGTGCCCGCCCGAACGGAGCGGCCCGCCCTCGACCGCTGGGCCCTGTCGCGGGTCGGCACGACGGTGGCCAAGGTGACCGCGGCCCTCGACGCCTACGAGCCGTTGGAGGCCGCCACCGCCGTGGGGGAGCTCGTCGACGACCTCTCCAATTGGTACGTGCGGCGCAGCCGCCGCCGGTTCTGGCGGACCGATCCCGACGCGCCCCCGACCGACTCGCTCTCCGCCCAGGCCACGCTGCACGCCGCTCTCGAGACGGTAGCGGTCCTGCTCGCGCCCTTCTGCCCGTTCCTGGCCGACCGGATGTGGCGCGAGCTCACCGGCGCCGGCGACGACGACTCGGTCCACCTCGTCGACTGGCCCGAGCGCTCCGCGGGGGAGGCCCCGGCCTCCCGGCGGGCCGAGGCCGTGGTGGGGTGGGCGGCCGCCGTCGACCCCGAGCTCGAGGCCCAGATGGCCCTGGCCCGACGGCTCACCTCACTGGGTCGGGCCGCCCGCGGTGAGGCCGGGGTCAAGGTCCGCCAGCCCCTGGCCCGGGCCCTGGTCTTCCTCCCACCGGGGGCCCCGGCCCTTCTCGACGACGTCGTCGCCGACGAGCTCAACGTCGACGAAGTGGTGGTCACCGAGGAGCTCGGCGAGGTCCTCCAATTCGAGCTGGTTCCCAACTTCAAGCAACTCGGCCCGCGCCTGGGCGAGGCGGTGAAGGAGGTTCGGGCCGCGCTGGCCCATGTCGACCCGGCGGAGGCTGCCGCCTCTCTCGAAGCCGGCGGCTCGGTGACGGTGGCGCTCGGGAGCTCGAAGGTCGAGCTTTCCGCCGGCGAGGTGGAGCTGCGAGTGCGCGGGCAGGCGGGGTTCGCCGTGTCGCGCGAGGGCGGCGAGGTCGTCGCCCTCGATCTCCGACTCGACGACGACCTCCGTCGACGCGGCCTCGCCCGCGAGGTGGTCCGCCACGTCCAGGACCTGCGCAAGGCGAGCGGTCTGGAGGTGTCCGACCGCATCGCACTCTTCCTGGTGGGCGCCGACGACGTGCAGCCGCTGGCCGACATGATCGCCCGCGAGGTGTTGGCCGCCGAGGTGGTCTTCGGCCCGGGTGCGGGCGAGGGGACGGCCCTCGAGATCGACGGCGTGGACGGGGCCCGCGCCTGGATCGAGCGGCTCTAGCGCCACCCTCTCGGGTGGCCACCGGCTATCCCGAGCAGATCGGCTCACCGCCGCGGAGCTTGCGCAAGGCGGCCTCGAGCGCGGCCCGTTCGGCGGCGTCGAGGCGGTCGATCAGGTGGCACTGCACGCTCTCCAAGTTGAGGGCCGTGGCCCGACGGAGGACCTCGCATCCGACCGGGGTGAGCTGGACGTGGACGCTGCGGCGGTCGGTGGGGCAGCTGGCGCGCTCGACGTAGCCGGCCTCGGCGATTCGGTCGACCAACCGGGTGATCCCCCCCGAGGTGAACGAGACCTCGGCCGCCAGCCTGCTCATCGTGAGGTGGCCCTCGGGTGAGCGGCCGAGGCGGATGAGCACGTCATACCAGGAGAGCGGCAGGCCGCAGGCGGCCTCGAGCTCGTCGCCGAGGGTCCGGGTGAGCTGGTGGTGGACGTCGATGAGCAGCCCGATCAGGGTGAGCCGCTCGTCGTCGACCAGCTCCCTGAAACCCGCTTCGGCGTCGGTCGTCATGGGTACAGCATACCAGTACAGGGGAGATTAATCTGAGAAATCAGAATCTGGCTTGCAAGAATCTGTAACTACAGATATAATCGTGGAAGGCACACAGGAGTGTGCCGAGTACATCGAGATGAAGGAGCAGCCATGAGCACCACCACCATTCAGGGAGTGACCCTCCCCACCGCTGGGACCTACGTCATCGACCCGGCCCACTCAGAGGTCGGCTTTGTCGCCCGACACCTGATCGGGACCAAGGTCCGCGGCCGGTTCGCCGAGGTCGACGGCACCATCACCATCACCGAGCCGATCGAGCAGTCGAGCGTCGAGGCCGTCGTCCAAGCGGCCAGCGTCAACACCGGCGTGGAGATGCGCGACGACCACCTCCGGACCAACGACTTCCTCGACGTACCCAACTACCCCACGCTGACCCTGAAGAGCACCGGGCTCAACCGGGTGTCGGACGCCGACTGGAAGCTAAACGGCGAGCTGACGGTGCGCGGCGTGACCCGCCCGGTCGTCTTCGACGTCAAGTTCCACGGCGCAGGACCGGGCATGCAGCCTGGTGTTGAGGTGCTGGGCCTCTCGGCCACCGCCGAGATCGACCGGAGGGACTTCGGGGTGTCGTTCAACGGCGTGCTGCAGAGTGGCAACGTCGTGGTCGGCAACAAGGTGACCATCGAGCTCGAGGTGGAGGCTGCCCGCCAAGAGGCGTGATCAGAGTTCCGAGCATGCCGCCCACGTGTCGCTGTCTCGGGCACGTGGGCGGTGCCGCGCCCGGGGAGCGGCCACCACGGCTGCCGGCGACGGGCAGTAAGGTCGGGTCATGGCGAAAGGACACAAGGTGGTCAAGCCGGTGGCGGCGGCGGTGGGCATCCTCGGCACCATGGCCAGCATCTGGTGGTTCGCCTTGAAGCCTCGCCGCGACGCCCGCCGCGGGGGATCGTCCTAGGAGCGGTCCCGGTGATCAGCGTTCGCCGGCCACCAGCTCGGGGAGTACCTCGCTGATGGGCTCGCGCACAACGGCGCCTGCCAGTTCGTCGTAGGGGGTGGGCTCGCCGTTCACGATCACCACCGTGGCGCCGGCCGAGGCCGCCGCGGGGACCAGGCCGGCGGCCGGGTAGACACCGAGGCTCGTCCCCACGGCCAAGAAGAGATCGCAGCCGAGGGCGGCCTGCTCGGCCCGCTCGAGGTCCGCCGCCACCAGGCTCTGGCCGAAGCTGATGGTGGCTGACTTCAAGATGCCCCCGCAGCTCTCGGCCCCGGCCCAGCGGGCGAGACACCGCGGGTCCTCCTCGCCGGCGCGCACTCGCTCGAGCGTCTGCTCGGCCGGGTGCCGGTCCCCGCAGCGCATGCAGACCACCTCGCGCATCGTCCCGTGGATCTCCACCACCCGTGCGGGGTCGTTGCCGGCGGCCTGGTGGAGGCCGTCGATGTTCTGCGTGACCAGCGTGTCCAGTTGTCCGCGGCGCTCGAGCTCGACCAGGGCCAGGTGCCCGGGGTTGGGGCGCGCCGCCCAGGTGGGGGAGTCGAGCCGGCTCTGCCAGGCCCGGCGCCGCACGTCGGGGTCCGACAGGTAGACGTCGAGGGTCGAGAGCCGCTCCGCCTCGGGGTTCTTCGTCCAGACGCCGTTCGGTCCCCGGAAGTCGGGGATGCCCGAATCGGTCGAGATACCTGCCCCGGTCAGCACCACCACCCGCCGGGCCCGAGCCACAAGGGACGCCGCGCCAGCCCGGTGGCCGGGGGAGGGCGAGGGGACCTGGGCCACGGGCCAAGCTTGGCACTGCCGGGCGCGACCGGTGCTTTCGGGTCCGGGTGCGGGTAAGACTGGTGCCATGCCCTTCGCCACCGTCAACCCCACCACGGGGCAGGTCGAGCAGGAATTCGACGACCACACGCCCGTCGAGGTCGAGGCGCGGCTCGCCCTCGCTGCCACTACCTTCGCCGACTTCCGCCGCACCTCCTTCGCCGAACGGGCCCGGTTCATGACCACGGCCGCCGAACTGCTCGAAGGAGAGCTCCCCGAGGTGGCCCGGGTCCTCACCACCGAGATGGGGAAGACCTTCGGGGCGGCGCGCGGAGAGGTGGCCAAGTGCGCGCTGACCATGCGGTGGTACGCCGAACATGCCGAACGGCTCCTGGCCGACGAGCCGATCGAGACCTCGGCCACGGCCAGCTTCGTGCGCTACCAGCCTCTTGGTCCGGTGCTGGCCGTCATGCCCTGGAACTTCCCCCTCTGGCAGGTGGTGCGCTTCGCCGCCCCCGCCCTCATGGCCGGCAACGTCGGCCTGTTGAAGCACGCTTCGAACGTGCCGCAGGCGGCCCTCTTCTTGGAGGGCCTCTTCCGGCGGGCCGGCTTCCCCGAGGGGGCCTTCACCACCCTGTTGATCGGTTCGGGCGACGTGGCCGGTGTGATCGCCGACGAGCGGGTGGTGGCCGTCACCCTGACCGGGAGCGAACGGGCCGGCCAGGCGGTGGCCGCCGCCGCCGGCGATGTGCTGAAGAAGTGCGTGCTCGAGCTGGGCGGGTCCGACCCGTTCTTGGTACTGGCCTCGGCCGACCTCGACCAGGCTGCCCCCACCGCGGCCCGGGCGCGCACCCAGAACAACGGGCAGTCCTGCATCGCCGCCAAGCGGTTCGTGGTGGAGGCCGCCGTCTACGACGAGTTCACCGAACGCTTCGTGAAGGAAATGGCCGGGCTCACCCTCGGTGACCCCTTCGACCCGGCGACCGACGTCGGGCCCCTCGTCTCGGAGGCCCAGCGGGCCGAGGTGGCCTCGCAGGTGGACGACGCCCGAGCGAAGGGCGCCACGGTGGCCTGCGGCGGGGAGATCCCGCCCGGTCCGGGCTGGTTCTACCCCCCGACCGTGCTGTGCGGGGTCACGCCCGAGATGCGCGCCTACGAGGAAGAATTGTTCGGTCCGGTGGCCGTGGTCGAGAAGGCCGACGACCTGGACCACGCCATCGCCCTGGCCAACCGCACCAACTACGGGCTCGGGTCCAGCGTCTGGGCGACCGATGCCGCCGTCCAGCAGCGCTGCATCGCCGAGATCGAGGCCGGCCAGGTGTTTGTGAACGCCATGGTGGCCTCCAGCCCGGAGATGCCCTTCGGGGGCATCAAACGCTCCGGTTACGGCCGTGAGCTCTCGGCCCTGGGGATCAAGGAGTTCACGAACCCCAAGGCGGTGTGGATCGCCTAGCCCTCGCCGGCGCGGGGCCACCAGCGGCGCCGGCTCTTGTTCTGTCGGTGTGGTCGCGCCCGCCGCCGTCCCCGGCGACGTCGGCCGTCAATGGGAGATCCAGGCACGACGGGGGTACGCTTGCCCCGCAGGACCATGGGGGGGATCGCCGGGCGGCATTGGGGTCCCCTGGTCGCTTGGCGGGCTCACCACTGACCCGCCGGCCGAGGGAGGTCGTGGGTGCGCAGAACGCAGGGGGTCGGGGCCCTCTGGGCGGGTATCGCCGTCGTAGGACTTTGCATCAGTGTGGCGGCCCTGGGCCTGAGCGTGCCTGCTGCGCAGGTGGCTGCGGCGGCACCGGCGGCCCGCACGGCCTCGGTGGTCAGGCCGAACGTCACAAAACCGTCCCTCCTGGTCCAGGGCGGGGCCCTCAAGTGCGGCCCGGTGACGACAACACACGGTGCTCCGGTGATCACCCCCGTCTTCACGCTCAACATGGCCACAGGCACGTCGGGGAGTCAGATCGTCAACCCCACGACCAAAGAGCTCCCCGCCACCACACCGCCGACGACCATCCCATCGGGCTCGCGCTGCGAGATCACCGGCGTCATCCCCTCCGGTTGGTCGATCACCGTCGAGGGCTTCCTGCTCTCGTTGTCTGGTGCGGGCAATGCCGGCACCCTGGCGGCTGCTGCCTGGCACGACACATTCACCCAAACGTGCTTCGGGACCGAGATCACAGCGACGACGTTCACGAACCAAGGGACGTTCACGTCCACCCCGGGGACACACTGCGCAGCCGGCAATGTCACAGCCAACATCGCCACATTCACCAATACGGGCACCGTGACGGGGGTGACAAAGGGCGGGTGGATCTTCTCCCATCACTCCACAACGGTGAATGGCACCTTCACGAACTTCGGCGCCCTGGCCGTCCTCTCAGGATCGACCATCAGCTTCGGGGGCGGCGGCAACGCCTGCAAGTTCGGAACGACGGTGGTGTTCGAGACAGGCGGCACAGTCGACAACCAGGGCACAGTGAATGTCGACTGTGGCGGCCTCACGGTCAACGGCGGCACGATCACCAACGGCCCGACGGCGGGGAGCGTGACGATGTCCCCCGTACCGGCCGGCGAGTCCCTTCGCTTCGGCGCCACACCGCCGGCCCACGCCGAGGGGACCATCAAGCTGAGCGGATCGGGGACCACGCTCACCGGGACGATTCTCAGCGGCTACACCGTCGACCAACCCAACGGCAATCTCCCCTTCACCGGTTCGGCCGGGAACGAGGGGACGCTGATCCTCGGGGGGTTCTCCGCGCTGTCGGGCCCCGGGACATTCACCAACGCCGGCACCATCACAGTGGGGAACTCCTACACGATCTCGACGCCCACCTTCCTCAACAAGGGAACGATCGATGTCGGCGCCCACGACTCACTGGCGTTCTCCTACGACTCGACAACCACCCCGGGGGCCGTCGACAACACAGGCACGATCACAGTGACGGCCACCGGCAGCGTGACGATGGGTGCGCGCAGTTGCAAGAACGGCGAGACCCTGGTGCTGGGCAAGGGCTCGACCGTGAAGAGCGCGGGGACATTCGACATCCAGTGCGGCGGCCTCACGCTGGCCGGGGGATCCGTGTCGACAGCCGGGCCGGTCAACGTCTCGCCGATCGGCAAGGTCACCGTGACATTCACCAAGAACACAGGGACAGGCACGGGCGGCTCGACGGACACGATCTCGGTGACCAGCACGGGGACGACGCTGGTCGGCCTGGTGCCCAAGGGCTGGACCCTCGAGTCCGACGTCACGGTCACCGCCCTCACAAAGGCGGGGAACGAGGCGGGGAACCAGGGCGTCTTCGACCTCACCAGCGGCGGCAAGCTGGTCGACTCGCAGGACTTCTATAACTACGGCACCTTCGAGACGTCGGCCAGCGTGACGGTCACAGCGCACGATTTCTTCTCGAGCGGGACCGTTTCGGCCCTCGCCAACTCCGACCTCCAGTTCATCACCGACGGAGGAACGGTCACAGCGCGCGGACCCATCGACGTGGCGGCCAAAGGCGCCATAACGGTGGGGTCCGAGGGCTGCACGAACGGCGTCACACTCGTGCTCACAACGGGCTCTTCACTCTCCAACTCGGGAACATTCGACCTCCAGTGCGGCAGCGTCCAGCTGTCGGGGGGCACCATCTCGTCGTCGGGCCCGCTGACCGTCAACCCCATCTCCAAGGCCACGGTCGACTTCACGGCGAAGGCGGCCAGTGGGACGGGAGGCACAGCCGACACCATCTCGATCATTCGCTCCGGCGCCACCGTCGAAGGGACCATCCCGACCGGGTGGACCGTCAAAGCCGATGTGGCGGTCACCGCAGCGGCCGGTACGCAGAACGACGGCACCGTGGTCCTCCTCTCAGGAGGCTCAATCACCGACGCCGGCTCGTTGTCCAACGCCGGCACGCTCGAGACCGACGCCAGTGTCAAGGTCATCGCGCCGACGTTCACGAACAGCGCCAACGGGAGCGTCGTAGCCCTGAACGGCGCCGACCTCCAGTTCTCCTACGACAACGCCACAACGGCGGGGACGGTCACCAACAACGGCTCGATGACTGTCGGGGCCGGCGGCAAGATCGCGATCGGTCCGTCAAGTTGCAAGAAGGGCGAGACGCTCGTCACCAAGGCCGGGTCCACGATCGCTCCCACCGGCACATTCGTGATGCAGTGCGGCGAACTGACAGTGCGTGGCGGGACGGTCACCGCGGCCGGTCCCATTGAGCTCACACGCATCTCGGTCATGTCGGTCCACTTCGCCACAGGGTTGCCCACCGGGGCCGGTGGCGCCGAAGACACGCTGAATACGACCGCCAGCGGGGTCGTCTTCGACAACTCGATCCCGCCTGGCTGGACGGTCAACGACTCGGTCGGCCGCACACTCACATTCTCCCCAGGTGCCGCCAACAATGGCACCCTTACCGTCGGCGGCTTCGGCCACCTCAACGACACGTCGGGCTTCGTCAACGCCGGCACGATGACCGTGAACGGGCCGTTCTCCATGACCAAGACAGTCCCGACGTTCACCAACACCGGATCGCTCACCCTCGACACACGGCAGGGCCTCACAGGGCGCGAGACGATCTTCGACAACACCGGCACACTCACCATCGATCCAGGGGCCACGCTGGAGTTCGACGGGTTCAGTCAAACGGCGAAGGGGACCCTCAATATCGCGATGCACGGCACGTCCTTCGGACGGGTGTACTCGGACGCCGGCGTCACACTCAACGGCACCCTCAGCCTGTCGACCACGACAGTGGCCGCCGTCGGCTCCCGCTTCAACATCGTGCACTGGTCGACGACGCCGGAAAAGGGAAACTTCGCCAAGATCAACGGGGACGTCATCAGCAGCACACGGGCCTACGGCGTCCAGTACTGCACAGGATCCGTCACAACATTCTGCGTCGACGGGTTGCAGCTGCGGGTGGTCAACTCGGTGGTCGCCGAGTCGCTCAAAGCTTCCAACGTCTCGACGCCCACACCGAAATCCGTCAACCCGGGGAAGACATTCACGGTGTCCTACAAGGTCACCAACACGGGGGAGTCCACAGACCCCGGCGGGTGGGAGGACTCGCTCTACGTCGGGACGGGAACCACTTACCAATCGGGCGACACCCTGCTCGCGCGGATCCCGCACGCCACAACGCTCGATCCCGGAGTCTCTTACACCAACACGATCACCGTGAAGGCGCCGAACGTGAGCCCGTCAAGCAACTACCACGTGATCGTCGTGCCCGACTCGGCCGGGGAGGTCGTCGGCGCCACATTCGGCAACCAGGCCGCGTCGTCGGCCTTCACTATCGGTTCGATCGTCCAACTCAAGCCCGGCACGCCTGTGTCCGCGACAGTCTCCGCCGGGGAGAACCTCTATTTCCGCGTCACAGTATCGACAGCAGACGTGGCGGCGAAGCTGACGACCCCCAATGGCGGGGTCGCAGACCTCTACGCAGCCCACGGCCAGGTCCCCACCGCATCGACGTTCGAGACGGCCAGCAGTCTCGGAGCCGCCACACCGTCCGTCACCCTTACCAAGTCCACAGGCGGAACCTGGTTCCTGTTGGTCCACGGTGATGATGCGGCTGGATCGGGCGTTCACGTCACCATCGAGGCCACAGCGCTGGGCATGACGATCTCTTCAGTGAGTCCGTCCACGATCGCCTCCTCGAAGTTTCCCGGCAGCGACGCCACCCTGACCGTCCGAGGGTCGGGATTCACCGGCTCTTCGAGCATTGCGCTCGACCTTGACGGCTCGACATTCCACCCCACAACCTTCGACTACGAAGTGGTGAACTCGACGCTCGCTTACGTCTCCGTGACAACGCGCATGGAGCAGGGCGCCTACACGGTCCTTGTGACCACAGGGAGCTCGTCGGCGACACTGCCCGGCGCCGTGACGGTGACGGCGCCGCACACAGGCGGCGGCTTGAAGATCACAGTCAGCGGGGGATCGGGGCTGCGGTTCGGGTGGGCTGGGTCGGTCACGGCCACCTTCACCAATACCAGCTCTGCGGACATCGACGTGCCCATCGTCACATTCTCGGCCACCAACGGGCTGGTGGCGCTGCCGGGCACGACAACATTCCAGCCGGACATCACGGTGATGATCCCTAATTTCTCGAGCCCGCGCGGTCCGGACTATCCGCCGGGCGTCCTGCCACCGGGGGCCACTGGGTCCTTGTCCTTCGCCGTGCTCTCGACGACCCGCACAACAGGGGGACGCATCATTGCCCAGGTGAACGACATCAACAGCACGGAGCGCACATTCGTCAAATGGACAACATTGATCACCGGTTTTGAAGGTCAGGGGTCCTTCGGATTCGCGTGCCCCGCGTTCACACGGATTCACACGCCCGGCTGCACAGACAAGACACTCATCGCCACGGACATCCAATTCGCCCTCGGAGGCACGGACGGCGAGCTGGCCCGCAACGTGCCGAGCATGCTCGCCACAGCGAAGAGTCACGGCGTGACTATCACCAACGAGAGCCAGCTCTTCAACTACGTCATCGTGCAGCAGATCGACTCGGGTTCCGGTGCGCCCGTGGCGGGCAACCTCTACCTCACAGGCGGCGCACCTGTTGGGCAGGCGGTCGTCGACCTGACCTCGACCAAGAGCGGCAAGCTCTACACCGGGGAGTCTTGGTTCAACGGGCAATTCTCGGTCTGGACAGTTCCCCCCGGCACATACACATTGACCGTGCCGGGGTACATCCCGCGGCCGGCGTTGAAGCACGTCCACGTCGACACAGCGTTCGAGGTCCAGCAAAACCACGGGACACCGTCGCAGAGCCTCTCGGTCTCCCTCCACGCGGGGGGTACCGTCAAGGGAACCATTGTCAACGCGACAACGGCATTGCCCGTGGCGGGCGCCGTGGTGACGGTGGCCGATGGAGAAGGGTCGACCACCTCGGGCGTGACGACCACAAACGGCGCCTACACCGTGAAGGGCGTGGTGCCGGGCACAATTTCGGTCACCGCGCAAGCCCCGGGGTTCATCTCCTCCACAGCCGTCACAATGACCGTGTCGACAGGGTCGACTAAGACACAGAAGTTCTCCCTGTCCCAAGGCGGCACCATCAGCGGCACGGTCAAGGGGCCCGGGGGGTCTGCCGCGCCGACAGGGGTCATGGTGACGGCTGCCCGGACGACAGGCGGCGGTACCGGCTCGGGAACCGTCACACTCGGCGGGGCCTTCACCGTGTCGGGATTGCCGGCCGGGACATACACCGTCTTCGCGCAGTCCCCGACCGGCCTCGTGGCCGAGGTGACCTCGCTGGCCGTCACCGTGGGAGCTACGACCAGTGCGGGGGCCCTCACACTGGTCGTGGGTGGCACCGTGCAGGGCACGGTCACCAGTGGGGTGACGGATGCGCCCATTTCCGGCGCCATCGTCGAGGTGGTGGGCGGGCCATCGCAAGGGCAAGCCGTCACGGGCGCGAACGGCAGCTACACGCTCACCGGCGTGCTCCCCGGTACACGGACGGTCTCCTTCAGCCCTCCCGGCGGGACAAAACTCAACCCGACGCAGAAGAACGAGTCCGTCTCGGGCGGGACAATCACCACACTCGATGTCACCCTCACACCGTTCGGCTCGATCAGCGTGGCGGTGAGATCGACAACGGGCACAGCCGTGGGCACAGCGACTGTTGACGTGACCGGTGCCTTCGGGCCCAGCACCGGGCCGGGCGCGGTGGCGACTCGCCAGGTAACGACTGACTCCGCCGGCAACGCGATGGCGGCAACAGTGCCCGACGGGACCTACGTCGTGTCGGTCCTGGGCTCGACGGCATCGCAGACCGTCAAGGTCGCCCCCGGCTCTGACACGCCGACGGCGACACTCACCGTGGACGAGGCGACGATTGCCGGAGAGGTGCTGACCTTTGACGGCACACCGGTCTCCGGCGTGACCGTGCAAGTCATCACAGGGGGCGAGGTCATCGCCACAGCCACGACGACAGCGAACGGGTCCTACACCCTGCAGGTCACCGCAGCACGTACATGGACGCTCGAGGCCGTGGGTCCGACATTCCCCACCCAGGTGGCGACGAACGTCTCGACCACCATCGGATCGAGAACGTTTGCAACATTCACCGGGGGTACAGCCAAGGTCGCGGTCACCGTCAAGAGCGGTGGCACATCACTCGGGACAGCAACCGTCGACTTCACGCCGCAGGGCGCACCGTTCCCCGCACCGGTGCTCACGACGCCGGCTACAGGAAAGGTGACCCTATCCAACGTCGCTCCGGGCCTGTACACGATTGAGGCCCAGTCATCGGGCAAGGCGACGACGTTCAAGACAGTGACAGTCGAGCCGACATCGACGGCGACCGTGACACTGACACTTGCGACCGGCGGAAGCATCTCCGGGACGGTCGGCGTAGGGGGTACGCCGACGACCGGCATGATCCTGCGCGCCGTCGACGGCACTCACGTGGGTGCCACCACGTCGGGCGCAACAGGCCATTACACGATCACCGATCTCGCAGCCGGCACCTACACAGTGTCGGTGACCTCGGGGATCGCGGGGCACGGGGCACCGACGATCATCGGTAACGTCGTTGTTGCGTCCGCGTCGACCGCCTCGACAACCAACGCCACACTGTCCCCGACAGGGCAAACGGTGACGCTCCACGAGGCGGCGGCATCTTGGGGCGGCTACCCCGAGGTGGACGTCAGGGTCCTCGACGCCACTGGGTCGCAAATCGCTCGTGCGACGCTCGGACCGGCGGCAGGCGCGTCCTCGTCGACCACGACCGCAACGCTCGGGCCACTGGCCAGTGGCCCTTACACCCTCGACGAGGCTGGTCCGGGCCTCCTGCAGACGACCCAGACCATCACAGTGCAGACAGCTCTGACACTGGTCATCTCACCACCTACACCGGTGGCAACGACTGGACAGCCTGCGACAGAACTGACGGTCGCACCTGCGGTCTCCGGCCCGGCGCTGGCGGCTCCGAGAGATCTCGCCGCGCCCAAGCCCGACGTTCGCAATGGGAAGGTCACGACCTCTCACAAGGTGGCGACGCACGTTCGGAAGGCGGCGAAGCAGCGCCCGTCGCGTGCCCACCGGGCATCGCACAGCGACTCGACACTGTCGAGCAAGACCTCGGCGCACGTCGGGTCGCCGCAGACCACGGTAAAGCCGAACACGTCGACACCCACGCCACCCGGGGTCAGCACATTCCTCACCGCGCTGTTCAACCGTCTTACAAAGCCGGCACCCACCCCCACAGACAACACAACCCTGCAGAGTCGCTACTTGGCCGACTACGGACGCACAGTTCCGGCATGCGCAGGAGCGAACACAATCATCCGACTCCAGAACAATTTGCGGACGGCTTGGTTCAACAAGATCAACGCCTACGACGGCTGGTCGAGCCTCTATTACGCCTTCCAGTCGGTCAAGTACTCGGACTACATCTTGCTTGTGGCGCAGATCCTCACGTTGCTGAAAAGCATCATCTCGATCACCACGACCGCCGCCGGGGAGATCAAGGCGCTCGGCACGATGACCAACAACCTGGGCATCACGGTCGCCGGGAAACTGACGAAAGTGCAGACAGCCTGGAGCACGTTCTGGTCCGCGCTCACGACTACGACGACAGAGGCGGGACTCATCGGCGGCATCCTTGTGACACCCACAACACCGAAGACAACAGCGTCCAAAAAGTGGACAAACTTCTTCTTCCAAGCGGGCGTCTTTTACAACTACTTGGCACTCATCTTCTCCAATTACTCCACCTTTAGTGCTGTTACCTCCCTCGCCGGGACACTGATGGAGCTCGTCAGTGAGATCAAGACCTTCGTGACAGAATTAGAGAACACGGGAAGCGACCTCACCAATGCCGTGCAGCCGATACTGCGGGCGCAGGCGTTCTACAAGAAGTCCATTCACAACGTGACCCTCGCCATGCGGGCTGTCGAGGACGCTTTCGACAATCTAAAGATGCAGAAGAACTGCCCCAAGACAACAAAGCCGAAGAAGACACCGCACATACCGCCCACGACACAGACACCCGGCTTTGCCAACAACAGTGGCTTCGATCCCAATGGGCTCACAGGCCCACCAGGGTTCAGCACGCCTAAGTGGGTCGCGCCGACCGCGCCCCTGAGCTACGTCGTTCATTTCCAGAACGAGCCCACGGCGTCGATCGCGGTTTCTCAGGTGAAGGTGGTCGAACCGCTCCCGACCAAGGTCGAGCCAACATCGGTGACCCTGACCGGATTTGGGTTCGGCGTCGGGACAGTCCACGTGGTTTTGCCGGGCGGTCAGCAATCCTTCACGAAGACAATCCCGCACGGCGCACCCAATGGTGACGACGTGCAGGTGACTGGGACCTACGACTCCGAGTCCAACACGATCACCTGGGTGTTCACCGCCATCAATCCGAAGACCGGAGACGCCGACTCGGCAGTAACAGCTGGATTCCTCCCGCCCGACACAGCATCGGGGAAGGGTGAGGGCTACGTCTCGTTCTCGGCGAAAATGAAACCGGGAACGACGACCGCTACGTCGCTCACCACCAAAGCGACAGTCTTCTTCGACCGCAACCCGGCGATCGCGACCACAACATGGACGAACACGGTCGACGCCAACACGCCGACCGCTGCCGTGACACCCCTGCCGGCATCGTCGAAGGCGGGCACACTGACCGTCAAATGGAACGGCAGCGACGGCAATGGCTCTGGTGTGGCTAGCTACGATGTCTATGTCTCGGTGACAGGTGGGACATTGACGCCCTGGCAGATCAACACGCCTGCCAATTCGGCCGCCTACAAGACGACGGCAGGGCACACCTACGGATTCGTCGCACAGGCCACGAACAACGTCGGAGCTGCGGGCACAACACCGACCACGGTACAGACGACGACGACCGCGACCGCAGCGACAACACCGACCACCCCGGGCAAGCCCGGCAAGCCCTCGGCCACCGCCGGCAACGCCTCGGCCAAGGTGAGCTGGACCGCGCCGTCCACAGACGGCGGTTCCACAATCACCGGCTACACGGTCACGTCCACACCGACAGCCAAGACCTGCTCGACCACGGGTGCTCGCACATGCACCGTCTCGGGACTCACCAACGGCCGGGCCTACACCTTCACGGTCAAGGCCAAGAACGCCGTCGGGACAGGCCTGGCCTCCACAACATCGAGCCCGGTCACGCCGGCCACCACCCCGGGCAAGCCCGGCAAGCCCTCGGCCACCGCCGGCAACGCCTCGGCCAAGGTGAGCTGGACCGCGCCGTCCACAGACGGCGGCTCCACAATCACCGGCTACACGGTCACGTCCACACCGACAGCCAAGACCTGCTCGACCACGGGTGCTCGCACATGCACCGTCTCGGGACTCACCAACGGCCGGGCCTACACCTTCACGGTCAAGGCCAAGAACGCCGTCGGGACAGGCCTGGCTTCGGTACCTTCTGCCGCCGTGATCCCCTCGGGCCCGCCGCTCCCGACCATCACCTCCCTTTCGCGGACAGCCGGGCCCTATACCGGTGGCAACGCAGTGACCATCACAGGGACCAGGTTCGTGACAGTGGAGCACGTCAAGTTCGGGACAGCGACAGCCACCTTCACCGTGAAGTCCGCCACCTCGATCCAGGTCATCTCACCCGCCCACGCGGCAGGCACCGTACGGGTCTCGGTAGTGACGGCCGTCGGGACCACGCCGACAACCAGCGCAGATCTCTTCACGTTTACCGTCCCGGTGCCAACCGTGTCCGGCCTGTCGCCAGCGAGCGGTTCGCCGAGCGGTGGCACCGCGGTGACGATCAGCGGCAGTTGGCTTTCCGCGGCCACCACCGTCTACTTCGGTTTGACCGCAGACAGGACAATCTCGGTGAACCCAGGGGGGACGCAACTCACCGTACGGAGCCCTGCCGGTGCCACGGGAGCCTCGGTCAACGTGCGGGTGATGACCCCCGGAGGCGAGAGCGCCGCCGTGACTGCGGACCTGTTCACCTACGGCCCGACCATCACCTCGCTCTCACGGACAAGCGGCCCGGTGACCGGTGGCACCAAGGTGACGATCACGGGAACCGGGCTCTCGACAGCGGAGCATGTCAAGTTTGGGACTGCGACAGCGACGTTCACCGTGAAGTCAGCCACCTCGATTCAGGTCACCTCCCCTGCCCACGCGGCTGGCACAGTCAGGGTCTCGGTGGTGACGGCAATCGGGACGACGCCCACAACCGCTGACGACATGTACCACTATTCAAACTGAATCCCACCGCGAAGCCGGACAGCGGCTTTGTCTAAGCTTCGAGAAGTTGTGTTTGGGAAGGACGATGGTGGTGGCGTGAGCGGAGCGGCCACGGCTGAGCCTCCGCTCGTCTACCTCGACCACGCCTCGACCACGCCGTTGCGGCCCGACGTGGTCGAGGCCATGGCTCCTTTCGCAGACCGGCGGTTCGGTAACGCCTCGGGGAGCCATCGGTTGGCTCGCGACGCTCGTGCCGCCCTGGAGGACGCGCGAGAGCAGGTGGCCGCATCCTTGGGGGCGCAGCCCGCCGAGATCGTCTTCACCTCCGGGGGGACCGAGGCCGACAATTTGGCGGTGCTCGGCACTCTCGGGGCCGCCGAGCGGCGCGAGCAGCCGTACGTGGTCGTGTGTTCGGCCATCGAGCATGCCGCGGTCCTGGCGCCGGCGCGGGCCGCAGCCCGCCGCCACGTGTGCCTGGAGCTGGCCTCGGTCGACGCCGACGGGGTGGTCGACGTCGACCGTCTCGCTGAGCTCCTCTCCGACGACACCGTGTTGGTCTCGGTGATGTTGGCCAACAACGAGGTGGGCACGGTCCAGCCGATCTCCGACGTCGCAGACGCCGTCCACCAACGTTCGCCGCAGGCAGTCCTCCACACCGACGCGGTGCAGGCGGCACCGTGGCTCGATGTTGCCGAGCTGGCCGGCGGGTGCGACCTCATCTCCGTCAGTGCCCACAAGCTGGGGGGCCCCAAGGGCACGGGCGCGCTGGTGGTGCGCCGGGGGACCAGGCTCGAGCCGATCCTCCACGGCGGCGGACAGGAGCAGGAGCGCCGGAGCGGCACGAACGACGTGGCGGGCGCGGTGGGACTGGCGGCCGCACTCGTGCTGGCGGGGGCCGAACGCGACGCCGAGGCGGCGAGGGTGTCGGCGCTTCGGGACCGGCTGGCCGATGGCCTCCTGGCCGCCGTGCCCGGCACGGTGGAGAGCGCCACACGCCGCCGGGTACTGCCTGGCCACTGCCACCTCCGCATTCGCGGCGTCGAGCAGGAAGAGCTCCTGGTGCTCCTCGACGACGAGGGGGTGTGTGCCTCGGCCGGCTCGGCGTGTGCCAGCGGAGCACTCGAGCCGAGCCACGTGCTGACGGCCATGGGGGTCGGGCCCGACGAGGCGCGCGGCGCCGTGCGGTTCACCCTCGGCCACACCAGCTCCGAGGAGGATGTGGATCGCGCCCTAGCCGTCGTCCCCGTGGCGGTGGCCAAGCTGCGAGGAGACGACCTGGGCGCGTGAACGGGGCCTGCGACCTGGCAGACTCCTCACGTGCGGGTGCTGGTCGCCATGTCGGGTGGGGTGGACTCGTCGGTGGCCGCCGCGCTCCTGGCCGACGAGGGGCACGACGTCGTCGGCGCCACGCTCAAGCTGTGGGGAGGCCCGTCCGATTCCGGCTGCTGCTCGGTGGCCGACGTGGACGACGCCCGGCGGGTGGCCCAGCAACTCGGCCTGGCCCACCACGTCTTCAACATGACCGGGGACTTCGAGGCATCGGTCGTGGAGCCCTACGTGGCCGCCCATGCGGACGGCCGGACGCCCAACCCCTGCATCGAGTGCAACCGGCACATCAAGTTCGACCGCCTGCTCGAGCGGGCCACCCGCTTGGGGTTCGACGCGCTAGCGACGGGCCACCACGCCAAGGTGGCGGCCCCCGAGGGCGATGGCCCCTACCGACTACTGCGGGGCGCGGACCCCGCCAAGGACCAGTCCTACGTGTTGTCGATGCTGGGCCAGGACGCCCTGGCCAGGGTCGTTCTCCCGGTCGGCCACCTCACCAAGGCCGACGTCCGCGCCGAGGCGGCACGCAGGAGGTTGCGCACCGCCGACAAACCGGACAGCCAGGACGTCTGCTTCATCCACGGCGACGAGGGGAGGGCCGGTTTTCTCGGCCGGCGCCTCGACCTGCACCCGGCAGCCGTCGTCGAGGAACGGTCAGGGGAGACCGTGGGACAGGTCGAGGAGGTGGAACTGGTGACGGTCGGCCAGCGGCGGGGGATGGGGCACGGCCGCGACGGGGGGCGTCGCTATGTGCTCTCGGTCGACGTGCCCGGCCGCAGGGTGATGGTGGGCGGGGCCGAGCAGGCCGTGGCTACCGGCGTCGCCCTTGACCCGCGCACCTGCACCTGGGTGGCCGGTCCGCTCGTCTCGGGCTCTCGTGCCGTGGCGCAGGTGAGCGCGCACGGACGGCCGGCGCCGTGCAGCTTCGAGGACGGGCCCGACGGGCCGGTCGTTCGGTTCGACGTGCCGCAGCGGCCGATTGCCCCGGGCCAGACCGTCGCTCTCTACGACGCGCTCGACCCTGACTCGGTCGTGGGTGCGGGGATCGCCCGCTGAGATGGCGAGTCGTCGATCGGATGCCGCAGGCGCGGGGTCTGGTGACGGCCGGGGCGCTGCGACGGGGGCACCCTCGACCGAAGAGGCGCTCGCCGCACGGGCGACTGAGCTGCGGACGCTGATCGAGTACCACAACGAGCGCTACTACGGGCTCGACGCGCCCGAGGTCACCGACGCCGACTACGACGCGCTGGTGGTCGAGCTGAAGAAGATCGAGGCGGACCACCCCGACCTCGCCACTCCCGACTCCCCAACCCAGATGGTGGGCGCCGCCCAGCTCACCGGCCTTTTCGCCGAGGTGCGGCACCGCCTGCCCATGATGAGCCTCGACAACGCCTTCGACGACGCCGGGCTCGAGGCCTGGGCGGACCGACTGCGACGCCTGCTGCCCGAGGTGGACCTCGACACCTTGGACTTCACCTGCGAACCGAAGGTCGACGGCGTGGCCATGTCCCTCACCTACGTCGACGGGCAGTTCACGCAGGCCGCCACCCGGGGCGACGGCGTCACCGGGGAGGAAGTGACGGCCAACGTCGCCACGGTGCGCGACGTCCCCAACAGGCTCAAGGCGGCGGCCGGGCCGTACCCACACCACCTCGAGGTGCGTGGCGAGATCTACATGCCCGTCGCCGAATTCGAGGCGTACAACGAGCGGGCCAGGGAGCAGGGGACCAAGCCGTTCGTCAACCCCCGCAATTCCGCGGCGGGATCGCTCCGGCAGAAGGACCCGGCCATGACGGCGGCCCGCCCGCTCGCCTTCTGGGCCTACCAGATCGGCGAGGTCGACGGTGCCGAGCCTGAGTCCGGTCGCCGACGGCAATCGAAGTCGGTGGCGTGGCCACCGGCCCGTCAGAGCGAGGCCCTGGAGCTGTTGGGCCGGGCCGGCCTGCCGGTCAGCCCCGATGCCCGTCGGGTGCACGGGGTGGGCGCGGCCTTCGCCCGTTGCCGCGAGCTGGCCGAACTCCGACACGGCCTGCCCTACGAGATCGACGGCGTGGTGGTGAAAGTCGACGACCTTGCGCTTCATCGCCAGCTGGGAGCCACCTCGCGCGCCCCGCGGTGGGCCATCGCCTTCAAGTTTCCGCCCGAGGAGCGCTCCACCAGGCTGCGCACCATCGAGGTGTCGATCGGGCGGACCGGGAGGGCCACCCCGTTCGCCGTACTCGAGCCGGTGTTCGTCGGGGGCTCCACGGTGTCGCTGGCCACCTTGCACAACGAAGACCAGGTGAAGGCCAAGGACGTCCGTCCCGGCGACGTGGTCGTGGTGCGCAAGGCCGGCGACGTGATTCCCGAGGTGGTGGGACCGGTCCTCGGCGTGGGCAGCGGCGGCCGGCCCAAACGCCGGCCTTCGCGTTGGAGGTTCCCGACCGAGTGCCCGTCGTGCGGGAGTCCCCTGGTGCGCCTTGAAGGGGAGAGCGACACCTACTGCACCAACATCGACTGCCCCGCGCAGCGGGTGCAGCGGATCGTGCACTACGCCTCTCGCGGTGCCATGGACATCGAAGGGCTGGGCGACGAGCGGGTCATGCAGCTCGTGGCTGAACGGCTCGTCGACGACCCGGCCGACCTCTACGGGCTCGAGGCCTCCCAGCTGGTCCCCCTTGAACGCATGGGGGCGCTGTCGGCGGCCAACCTGGTCCGAGCGATAGCGGCCTCCAAGGGGCAGCCGCTCAGTCGTCTGTTAGTGGCGCTGGGCATCCGCCACCTCGGACCCACGGGGGCGCGTGCCTTGGCACGAGCTGCGGGGACGCTCGACGCGCTGCTCGCGGCCCCCGTCGACGTGCTGGCCGCCGTGGACGGCATCGGCCCGGTGATCGCCGACAGCGTGGCGACCTTCTTGGCGAACCCCGCCAACGGCCGCGTGCTGGAGCGGCTCGTGGCCGCCGGCGTCCGTTCCGACGAGCCGGGGGCCTCGGGCGGGTTCGGGGCCGCTTCCGCCGTCGCGGCGGGACCCCAAGCCTCCGGGGCGCCGCCCGCGACGCTGGAGGGGTTGTCGGTTGTAGTCACGGGCACCGTGGAGGGATTCACCCGCGAAGAGGCCGAGGAGGCGATCATCGCCCGGGGTGGGAAGTCCCCTGGCTCGGTCTCCAAGAAGACGTTTGCCGTGGTGGTGGGGGAGTCGCCGGGGGCGGCCAAGACGTCCAAGGCCGAATCGCTCGGAGTGCCGATGATCGACGGCGAGCGCTTTGCCGAGCTGCTCGAGACGGGGAAGATCCCCGGCTGAGCCGTCCACCGTTCGGCAGGCACGGCTGGCTAGCCTGAGAAAGCTGTCATGCCTGTGATCTCCGATTCCATCGGACGAGTGCTCGGCGGCCGGTACCGCCTGGTCGCCCCCCTTGGTGCCGGCGCCTCGGCTCACGTCTTCCTCGCCGAGGACGTCACCCTCCGCCGCCGCGTCGCCGTCAAGGTCCTCCAGCCCGGGCTGGCCAAGGACGAATCGTTCCTGCGCAGGTTCGAGGCCGAGGCGCGCTCGGTGGCCTCGCTCAACCACCCGCACGTGCTCCGGGTCTTCGACTGGGGTGAGGACGACGACGGGCCGTTCCTCGTGCTCGAGTACCTCCAGGGCGGGTCGTTGCGCGACGTGCTCGACGACGGCTACCGCCTCAGCCATGCCCAGGCGGCGCGCCTGGGGCTCGAAGCAGCCGAGGGGCTCGCCTACGCGCACGCCCGCGGCCTCGTGCACCGAGACGTGAAGCCGGCCAACCTCCTCCTCGACGAGGAGGGTCGGGTACGCATCGCCGACTTCGGCGTGGCGCGGGCCTTGGCCGAGGCGGCGTGGACCGAACCCGATGGAGCGATGATCGGCACCGCTCGCTACGCCTCCCCCGAGCAGGCCCTAGGTGAGAGCGTCGACGGGCGCTCCGACGTCTATTCGCTGGCGCTCGTGCTCTACGAGTCGCTCACCGGAGAGGTGCCGTTCGTGGCCGACACCACGATGGCCACCTTGGCGGCGAGGGTCGACGCTCCGCTGCCGCGCCACCCCGACCTCGGACCTCTCGACGACGTCCTGGCCCGGGCCGCCGCCCCGGTACGGGCCGACCGTCTCGACGCCTCCCGCCTGGTGGCTCGCCTCGAGGCAGTG